>Ga0307986_10000490_pt1 | contig 29570 bp, 25 predicted proteins | sample EllFjometageno82_FD_203170 | JGI IMG/M metagenome (GOLD analysis project Ga0307986, IMG submission 203170) | Marine microbial communities from Ellis Fjord, Antarctic Ocean - #82 | ecosystem: Environmental > Aquatic > Marine > Unclassified | place: Southern Ocean | collected 2014-10-09 | reverse complement strand
ATCTACTTTTTTATAAACGGGCAGAACTTTTAATACAGTTCTTTTCTTTCTAACAATTTCTTCCGATATTTTTGTAATCTCCGCTAATTTTTTATCTGAAAAACCTATCGATTTAATTCTATTAAATTCATTATAATCTTTAGGTAGGCCCTTTTTTTTAATTTGGTTTTCGGCTATTACAATTTCTTTTATTTGTTCCAAGAACCAATTGTCTATTTTAGACAAGTTTTGTATCCTTTTAATATCAATTTTTTTTCTAAAAGCTTCAGCAACTAATAAAATTTTGTTAGGTATATTTTTCTTTAATTCTTTTTCTATATCTTTCTTGCTAAGTGAAAATATTCTATCCAAACCTGAAAAACCAATCTCAAGAGACACAAGTGCTTTCTGAAGAGACTCTTTAAAATTTCTACCTATTGCCATAGCTTCACCAACAGATTTCATCGATGTACCTAAAATTGCATCAGATGTAGAAAATTTTTCAAAGGTAAATCTTGGAATTTTTGTAACTACATAATCTATGCTCGGTTCGAAGGAAGCTGGAGTTGTTTTGGTAATTTCATTCTTTAGTTCGTCCAGTGTATAACCAACCGCAAGTTTTGCAGCTACTTTTGCTATTGGAAAACCAGTTGCTTTAGAAGCAAGAGCTGATGATCTAGAAACTCTTGGGTTCATTTCGATAATAACCATTCTTCCATCTTTTGGATTGATTGCAAATTGAACATTCGATCCACCTGTTTCAACTCCAATTTTTCTAAGACAAGCAATCGACGCATTTCTCATTATTTGATACTCTTTATCTGTCAGCGTTAGAGCAGGGGCCACCGTAACAGAATCACCAGTATGAATTCCCATTGGGTCAATATTTTCAATAGAACAAATAATAATACAGTTATCTTTTCTGTCTCTAACAACTTCCATTTCAAACTCCTTCCAGCCTTCGAGACATTCTTCTATTAATATTTGACTTACAGGTGATTCGTGCAAACCATCTTTAACTATTTTAAGATACTCTTTGTTATTTTTAGCGATACCCCCACCTAGGCCACCTAAAGTAAACGCTGGTCTAATTATTGCAGGTAAACCAATTTGTTTAAGAGCTTTAGCAGCATCTCTAATATGATTTACAACTTTTGATTTTGGTAAGTCTAGGCCAATATCAATCATATTCTTTCTAAATTTTTTTCTATCTTCAGCATTCGAAATAGCTTTAGAATTTGCACCAATCAGTTCAATTCTATACTTCTTTAATATTCCTTTTTTTTCTGCTTCTATTGCTAAATTCAAAGCGGTTTGTCCACCCATTGTCGGTAGAATTGCATCTGGCTTTTCTTTTTGAATAATTTTTTCTAATATTTCTAAAGTAATTGGCTCAATATAAGTTTTATCGGCAATTCCAGGATCAGTCATAATAGTTGCAGGATTAGAGTTAATTAAAACAACTTTGTAACCTTCGTCTTTTAAAGCTTTACAGGCTTGAGTACCTGAATAATCAAACTCACACGCTTGACCAATTATTATAGGTCCTGCACCTACTACTAATATAGTTTTAAGATCTTTTCTTTTTGGCATTTTTTTTCATGTTAGTAATAAATTGTTGAAATAGATAAACACTGTCTTGTGGTCCTGGATTAGACTCAGGATGGTATTGTATGGAAAAAATTGGTTTATTTTTAATTCTTATGCCCTCAATACAATCATCAAACAACGATTTGTGCGTAATTTCAATATTTTTCGGCAAACTTTTTTTAATTATTTCAAAGCCATGATTTTGACTTGTAATTTCAACACTGTCTTTGATCAAATTTTTCACTGGATGGTTTGCTCCTCTATGACCTAATTTCATTTTTTTTGTTTTAGCACCTAATGCCAAAGCTAAAATTTGATGCCCCAAACAAATTCCAAAAATAGGTATATTTTTTTTTATTAATTCTTTGATAATGTTAATCGCATATTTTCCTGTTGCTGCGGGATCACCTGGCCCATTAGATAAGAAAACTCCATCTGGCATCAATCTTAGTATTTCTTGGGCACTTGTTTTGCATGAAACAATAGTAACCTTACAATTAAAGTCAGAAAAATATCTTAAAATATTTTTTTTAATACCATAATCAATCGCAACAACGTGTAGTGAATTTTTTTTATTTTTTAGATATCCGCTATTTTTTTTCCATGTTTTAAATCCTGACCATACATAATTTTTTTTCGTAGAAACTTTTTGTGCTAAATCTAAATTTTTTAAACCACTCCATTCAGCAGTAGAGATAGTTAATTGCTTAATATTGAATATTTTATTTTTAGAAAAAGCTATAGTTCCTTTTGGAGCACCTTTGTCCCTAATAAAATTGGTTAGGCTTCTAGTGTCAAGTCCCGTAATTCCAACTATTTTGTTTTTTTTGAGCCACTGATCAAGATTTTTTAAAGAACGGTAATTAGACGGGTCCGTTATTACAGAATTTAGAATTATACCTTTTGTCCAAATTTTATCAGATTCTTGGTCTTCTTTGTTAGTCCCAACATTTCCGACGTGAGGAAAAGTAAAATTAATTATTTGGTCTGCATAAGATGGGTCCGAGATGATTTCTTGATAGCCAGTAATTGAAGTGTTAAAACAAACTTCTCCAGTTGCCGTTCCTTCGTGGCCTAAACCAAAACCATTAAAAAAGGTTCCATTTTCCAGAATTAAAATAGCGGTAGAATCGATCGGTTTAAGATTTCTATTTAATTTTTTTATTTGTCTTGTCTGTTTCAAATACAACTCATGAGTTAAAGAAAATACTTATAAACATGATTTTGTGGAACATATGAAATAGAAATATACCAGTCAAGAAAGATGTTTTTCTTTTGAAGAAAAATTGTGATTAAAGTAAAAATAATTATTAGATATATGTCTCTACAAACTCAAATAGAAGAAAAACTAAACCAATCTCTTAAGAATAAAGATAAAAGTCTTTATCCAACCCTAAGGCTTATTGTTTCAGGAATAAAAGATGTTCTAATTGCCAACAGAACTAAAGAAGTTAAAGAGATATCAGATCAAGAGGTCATGAGCATTCTAAAAAAAATGGTCAAACAAAGAAACGAATCGTGCGAAGTTTATAAAAAAGCTGGCCGTACAGAACTTTTAGAAATTGAGATAAAAGAGATAGAAATAATAAACTCTTTTCTTCCCAACCAACTAAATGAAGAAGACACAAAAAAGTTATGCGAAGAAACAATTAAAAAAGTAGGAGCTGGCTCCATAAAAGACATGGGAAAAGTAATGGGTGACTTAAAGAAAACTCACGGAGATGTGCTAGATTTTTCTAAAGTAGGATCAATAATAAAAATAATTTTAAAATAATTACAATGAAATACCCTAAGGAATATCTCGACGAAATTAAGTTGAGATTAAAGGTATCCCAAGTCGTAGGTAAATCTGTTCAACTAAAAAAAAGAGGCAAAGAATTTGTAGGTTTGTCTCCATTCAAAAATGAAAAAAGCCCATCATTTACAGTGAGTGATGAAAAAGAATTTTATCATTGTTTTAGTACAGGGGAACATGGAAATATTTTTGATTTTCTAATGAAAACAAAATCTTTAAGTTTTGGCGAAACAGTCAAAGAATTAGCAGCCGAAGCAGGTATGCCACAGTATAAGTTTTCTACAATGGACGCTGAAAAAGAAAAAAGATTTAATACATATAAAAATATTTATAAAGAATATGCAGATTTTTTTAATCAGCAACTATTTAAACCTGAAAATAATCAGGCGTTATTATATCTAGAAAAAAGAAGATTAAATCAAAGTATAATTAAAGAATTTAATTTAGGCTATGTCCCCTGGCAAAATAATTTTTACGAAAAACTTTTAACTAAATTTAGCGAAGCAGAAATTAATTTAACTGGTCTTTATTATAAAAATGAAAAAACAAATAAATTTGTTGATCGGTTTAATTCTAGAATTATTTTTCCAATAAATAATTTGACAAATGAAACCATTGGTTTTGGTGGAAGAATAATCAGAGAGAGCCAGTTGGCAAAGTATATAAACTCACCAGAAACAGAATTCTACAAAAAAGGTAGAATGGTTTTTAATTTAGATAAAGCTAAGGCCCTAAGATCAGAAACAAACGAAGCTATTATTGTTGAAGGTTATATGGATGTAGTAAGTCTGTATGCTGTAGGTATAAAAAATATAATCTCAAATTCAGGCACAGCACTAACAGACACACAAATAGAACTAATTTGGAAATTTTTCGCTAATCCTATTATTTGTTTAGATGGAGATCAAAGCGGTCAAAGTGCAGCTTTACGTATTGCAGAAAAACTTTTGCCATTAATTAATGAGAATAATAAAATTTACTTTTCTATAATGCCTAACGGAGAAGATCCTGATGATTTTATTAAAAAGAATGGAAAAGATAAGTTTAATGAGTTTCTAAAATCTAAAAAAATAATACAGTCTTATATTTGGGATGCGTACCTGTCAGAAGTAAACACAAACAACCCTTTCGAGATATCAAAATTTGAAAAAAAGATTAAAAGCTTATGTTATGCAATTAAAGACGAAACGTTAAAAAAATATATTTTAGAGGATTTTTTAAGCAAGTTAAAAGGCTTAACACCCATTCAAAACTTTAAAAAAGTCTTTACACCATACACAAAAAGAAATTTTAACGTTTTGAATGAAACTAAGCAACTACACAGAGAACAAAGCAATTTTTCAAAATCAGAAATTAAAGAGCGTTCAATTTTGTATATACTTTTAAATTATTTAGACACTGTAAAAATTAAAATAGATGATCTTTCAAAAATTAATTTTACAAACGAACAAAATGAAGAATTAAAAAAAGAGATAATTAGTCAGTTAAAAATTAATAATGCTTTAGATAATTACAAACTAAAAATTGATAAAAAGTATAATACATTAGTAAATGAAATTGAAAAGAACACCAATTTAAGAAATATACTTCTTAAAAAAGAAGAGGAAGAGCGTGTAGAAATACTTAGCGACTTAATAGGAGAATTAAAAGAAATGAATCACTTAAAACAAATTGAATTTTTAGAGAATAAGGTGGCAAAAAATCTAGATGAGAGTTCTTATTCTGAGCTTATTAAGCTTAAAAGTCAGTTAAATAGGGAATAAAAAAAGATAGATTTTAGAGGAATACCTACTATATATAACTTCGATCTAAATAAAAATTTAGCCTAAATGGTAGAAAAATTAATTACAAAATCGTTTGAAAGACTTCTTGATAAAGGAAAAGTCCGTGGATTTATAACATACGAAGAACTAGGTAAATCTCTTGGGAAACGAGGAAGTTCAGTAGAAAACATAGAAAAAGCGTTTATGATTATTTTAGATCATAGCGTTACTCTTGTAGAGAAAAAGTCTCAGTATCAGTCAAATAAAAAGAAGGATGCTCCTGCAAGCGGTGAAGAAAAACAATCTGATAAAAGTGACGACCCAATCAGAATGTATCTTAGAGAGATGGGTGGTGTTGAGCTTCTTTCAAGAGAAGGTGAAATTGCTATAGCAAAAAGAATCGAAGCAGGCAAAGACGTTATGATAAACGCTTTGACACAAAGCCCGTTAATTGCAAAAAAAATTTATGAGTGGGGAGAAAAAATTGAAAGTAGTGAGCTTTTAGTTAGAGATATAATAGATATAGATTCAACTTATGAAGATTTTGAAGCAGACGCGCAAGAAAATAAAAAAATAAAAGCAGAAGCTAAGATTAAAAAAGACAAACAAGAAAATAACAAACCAGATGAAAAAGCTCCTGCACCAGCCGAAGAAGAAGATGAATTCAATGTTTCTCTTGCAAAAATGGAAGAAGAAATAAAACCTAAAATTATAAAAATTATAGATAATTTAACTAAAGATTATTTAAAACTACAAAAATACCAAAGAGAAAAACTGGATTGTATTTTAGCTTCTAAAGAACTTTCAATTTCTAAAAACAAAAATTTTAAAAAAATTCAAACCACATTAGTTGATAATTTTAAAAATCTGCAGCTTGCACCTAATGTAGTAGAAGAGCTCGTTCAAGCACATTATAAAGAAAATAAAAAAATTGTTTCTTTGGAAGGAGTACTATTGCGTCTAGCTTTAGATAATAAAATTACACGAGAAGAGTTTTTAAAATATTATATTGGCAATGAGATAAACCCAAAGTTTGAATCTTTTTTAACTGAAAACCCGACTTGGAGATCTTTTTTTAAAAAATTTAAAAATGATTTTAGTGAAATTAGAGAAAGGTTAGTAGAATTTAGTGAAAAAATAGGACTTTCAGTAGGTGAGTTTAAAAAGTTAGTCAGCAGAATTCAAAAAGGTGAAAGAGAATCCCGAGTAGCAAAAAAAGAAATGGTAGAAGCTAATTTAAGATTAGTAATTTCTATAGCAAAAAAATATACAAATAGAGGATTGCAGTTTTTAGATTTAATTCAAGAGGGCAACATTGGTCTCATGAAAGCTGTAGATAAATTTGAATATAGAAGAGGTTATAAATTTTCAACCTACGCCACATGGTGGATAAGACAAGCAATTACAAGATCAATTGCCGATCAAGCGAGAACAATTAGAATTCCAGTTCACATGATTGAAACAATAAATAAAATTGTAAGAACGCAAAGACAGATAATGAGTGAGTTTGGAAGAGAACCAACACCAGAGGAGTTAGCTAAAAAACTTGCAATGCCTTTAGAAAAAGTTAGAAAAGTTTTAAAAATTGCTAAAGAGCCAGTTTCACTTGAAACTCCTGTAGGAGATGAAGAAGATAGTAGCTTAGGTGACTTTATTGAAGATAAGAATGCTCTTCAACCTCTTGACACAGCTATTCAGTCAAATTTAAGTGAGTCTACTACAAAAATATTAGCCTCTTTAACGCCGAGAGAAGAAAGAGTGCTAAGAATGAGATTTGGCATAGGAATGAATACAGATCACACCCTAGAAGAAGTTGGCTTGCAATTCTCAGTAACAAGAGAAAGAATAAGACAGATTGAAGCTAAAGCTTTAAGAAAACTTAAGCACCCAAGCAGATCAAAACAGTTAAAGAGTTTTTTAGAAAAATAATTTAAAATGAAAAAAAATAAACTTAAAGATTATCTTAAAATAATAAAACAAATTGAAAAAGTAAGAGGAAAAAACAACAATAATTGGATGGATTTATATAGGTTAGCTTTTAAGGTCGATCCAGAAGGAGCAATTAAAATAGTTAAAAAAATTATTGTGAGAGACCAAAAAGTCACTAGTTTAGCCGCAAAATTATTAAAGTAAATTGATAACAGATATATTTACAAATAATTCTGAATTTATAAATAAAATCCCAAAAGAATTTATAATAAGAAATATTTACACTGAAAAAAAAACATTAAGATTAAACACCGGAAGAAAAATCTTAGTATTAAATAAAAAAAATATAAACAAAATTAAAAAAGACAACAATAACTTAGGACTAATATTCAACTTTGGGTTAATTATTCCGGAAAAAATAATTAAAAGTTATAAGCTAGGTATAATTAATATACATACAGGAGATTTACCAAAGTATAGAGGGAGAAATCCTTTAATTTGGGCCTTTTTAAATAACGAAAAAAAAATTGGAGTTGTATCACATTTAATCGATGAAAAAATTGATAGAGGCTATTTGCTAAAAAAAATTTTCATTAAAAGAAATTACAATGATGATATTGAGACAATAAACAGAAAAATAATTCAAAATATTCCTAAACTTATTCGCCAATCAAAAATAAATTTATTGAAAAAAAATTATAAAATTATTAGAAAAGGCAAGTATTGGCCGGCCATTAAGAAAAAATTTAAGATATTAAACTCAAAAGCACACGATTATATATATTTGATGAATTTAATAAAATCTCAAAAAATATATGGGGGTGTTGAAATTAACAAAAAAATTATTGTTGATAGTTTCTTTTATAAAAAAGGAAAAAAGTTAAATAAAAAACTTTTTATGATTTTGTGTAAAGGAGAAAAAAAACTTCTTGTTTTAAAAAAATGATTACATCAATAATGCAACCAACTTTTATCCCATCAGCAATTTATTTCTCTTTAATATTGCAATCTGATAACTTTGTATTTTTGGACAATGTTCAATTTTCTAAACAAAGTTGGCAACAAAGAAATATAATTTTAACAAGTAATGGGCCTAAATGGATCACACTGCCAGTTGATAAAAAAAATACTCTAATAAGTAATACAAAAATAAAAATTAGCGACAATTTAGTCAAAAAAAATTTGACAACAATAAAAGAAAATTATTCAAAAACTAAGTTTTTTAAAAACTATTTTCCAGAGTTAGAAAAAATTTTTAATGAAAAAGATCAAAACTTGATGTCTTTTAACGTAAAAATTATAAAATGGATGTGCAAATGCTTCGAAATTAAAAGTAATTTTTATATTGCATCAGAAATCACTAATAACAATAATAGAATTGAAAGGCTTTTAAAAATCTGCAGTAAACTCAAAACATCCACATACCTTTCACCGTTAGGTGCTAAAGAGTATCTAAGTGATAATGAAAGTTTTTTTGGGGAAAAAAAAATTAAGGTAAAATATAACGATTTTGATAACCAAAATTTTTTAGTAGACGGGAAAATTTTAAGTGCGCTTCATTATTTATTTATAGAAGGCCCAAAAACTGTTAGTATGATAAAAAAATCTATAATTAAATAACGTGATGCAAAATTTAATATTCAATAAACTAATTAATAAAAAAAACAAACAAGTATTTACAATAATTGAAATTTCTGGAAATCATTTAGGATCTTTTAATAATTTAAAGAAATTAGTTTTTAAAGCGATTGAAAATGGAGCAGACATAATTAAGTTTCAAGTATTTAAGCCTGACACGATAACAATTAATTCTATTAGAAATGAATTTAAAATAAAAAATTCAAAGTATAAAAATCTTTATTCCTTATATAAAAAAGCATCAACTCCCTGGCCTTGGATTGCTAAAATTGCTAAAATTCTTAATAAAAAAAAAATCCCCTGGTTTGCTTCTGTTTTTGACAATTCCTCTGTAGATTTTTTAGAGACTTTGAAGTGCCCTGCATATAAAATTGCATCTCCTGAAATTACAGATGTAAACCTAATCGAATACGTGGCAAAGAAAAAAAAGCCAATTATACTTTCTACTGGTCTAAGCACGGATGAAGATTTAAGACTTTCTTTAAGAAAGATTAAAAGATTTCATAATAAATTTGCTCTTTTAAAGTGTTCTACGTCTTACCCAGCTTCATTAGATGAATTAAATCTTAATGCAATACGTTATTTAAAAAAAAAATATAAATGTCCAGTTGGTTTTTCTGACCATACTACTAGCGAGTTAGCAGCTAAAGTAGCTGTAGTTCTAGGAGCAACAATTATAGAAAAACATTTTAAACTAGATGATGATAAAACTTCAGTAGATGCCTTTTTCTCATTAAATATATCCAAATTAAATAATTTTAAAAAAGAATTAACTCAAATTTCAGAAACTCTTGGTCATCCTAGTTTAAAGATTATAAAGGGTTCTTTAAAAAATATTAACGGCAGAAGATCTTTATACGTAGTTAAAAACATCATTAAAGGTGAGAGTTTCAATAATTATAATATTAAATCGATAAGACCTGCAAATGGAATGCATCCTAAATTTTTAAAAAGGGTAATTGGAAAAAAATCTAAAACAAACATTAAGTTTGGAACCCCTCTTAATAAAAAATTTATAAAAAATTTTTAAAATCTTTAAAAACTAGTTTTTTTATGATATTAAAAAATATTGGGCCTGTAGCTCAGTTGGTTAGAGCAGTACACTCATAATGTATTGGTCGTAGGTTCGAGTCCTACCGGGCCCACCAACTAATTTTTAATAAACTCTTCTAGTTTTGAAAATAAAATATTTATATCGTTGTTATTTGAATTAAGGATCGATGAAAACTCTTCTTTTTGAGTTTTAGCTAAACTTAATCCTTCAACAATTAAATCTCTAACTAAAGGCTTGGCAGGATCTTTAGTATAAATTCTCCAGTCTATCTTTATTTCAGGTTGAGAAGAGCTTTTTACTATTCTTGATGTAACGATAGTAGTATTTTCACTTTTTTTATTTACACTCACAACTTCAAATGTTTGATTTGAGTATTCCGTTAATCTTGAAGTTAAGCTTTTTAGAAAATATTTCTCGAATATTTTTTTATATTTTTTAAGCGTATCTTGATCTAGAGTTTTTCTTATTCCCCCCAATGTATACAAAGAGAGTGCATTAATATCTACATTCTCAAGGGCAATATCTTTAATTTTTTTATTTTTATCAGCTATTGAAATATTCTTATCACTCAATGTTTTGGTAGCATCCCCAACAAGTTCGGCAATAAAAATCTTAGGGTCTGAATCGTAAGAGAAAGAAGTCGTACTAACTGTAATTAGAATTAAAAATATTAAAGATTTAATTAGTTTTCTCATATTTTAATATTTTTATATTTTATTTATTAAACTCACCCCAATCATCATCATCTTTTGACGAAAAGGTATTGTTGATTTTTTTTTCTCTACTTTGTAGATATAAACTTTTAAAAGCTGCGTATATATCTATAGAATTTTTTTCTAGACTATCAAGATTTTTCATATTGTTTCCTCTAAAATCAACAGCTGAAGCACCTTTAATTGAAAAATAGTCTACGTCACTTCCTGATACGCTTAATAACTCATTTTCTCTTATTGTAACGTGCGCGAACGGATCAACAAAGGAGTCTGCAATCATGCCTATAGAGTCTCTTATTGTCGTTGGGCCTAATATAGGTAGTACAAAGTAACATCCACCCGCAATCCCATAAGCACCTAATGTTTGACCAACATCTTCTTGCTGGTTCTTTAATCCCATTTTTGCAGCTGGGTTAGCAAATCCAAGAATGCCAACGGTTGAGTTAACCATAAAGCTTGCAGTTGACTCACCTGCTAATCTCCACTGACCCTGTAAAATGTGATTAGGAACTGTTAGTAGAGTTCCGATATTAGAAACAAAATTTCCTGTTCCGTCTCTGATTTTTTCTGGCAATTTGTTGTACGCTTTAGCAACTGGCCTTAAAACTGATTTATCAAAACCTTGATTAAACTTAAATACGCTTCTACTTACTCCTTCAAAGCATTCTTTCTCTGTTTCAGCTTTCAAGCTCGTTGAAAGAAGAAGAGCACTAGCTAAAACAATAGTTATGATTTTTTTTAATTTCATTGTGGTCTCTATATATATAAATTACTTTATTTTACCAGTGTAAAAAAATCAATATTACCTATAGTTTTTATGCTATTGTAAAATAATTGTTAATTATGAAGATTAGTATTCTAAACTCACCAAACCATTCTGCTAAAAGCCGCATCAAAAATAACATCAAATTTATAGTGATACATTACACAGGAATGCAATCTGAGCGAGCATGCATCAGAAGATTGACAAGTAAAAGCAGCGAAGTGAGCACCCACTATTTGATTAATAGGAAAGGTAGCATAACAAGATTAGTGGATGAAAAAAAAACTGCTTGGCATGCAGGAAAATCAAAATGGAAAAATTCAATTAATCTAAATAATCAATCGATTGGCATTGAGCTTGTGAATAAAGGTCATCAATTTGGATATGAAAAATTTTCTAAAAAACAAATAACTAATTTAATTTTACTCTGTAAGGGACTGGTTAAAAAATATAAAATAAAAAAACAAAATATTGTTGGCCACTCAGACATTGCTCCTCTAAGAAAAAAAGATCCAGGAGAAAAATTTCCCTGGTTCCTTCTGGCAAAAAAAAAAATAGGGTATTGGCATAATGTAAGAAAAAAAAATATTAAAAATCAAAATTTGAATAAAAATGTTTTACGCAAATTTTTTTTTAATAATTTATATAAAATTGGGTACCGATATTATGATAAAAAAAAAACATCTAAAAATGACTTAAATGTAATCAAAGCATTTCAAAGAAGGTTTAGGCAAAATAAGGTTAATGGCCTGATAGACCAAGAAAGCTTACAAATTAGCTATTACTTAGCTGGTTCTCTAAAATATTAGCTTGATTTTTGCCACATAAGTATAATAGAACTTCATCGCTAGATAGTTGGCTTGTCGCTGTTAATTTTATTTAACAGAGGAAAGTCCGGGCTCCATAAAGACACAGTGCCAGTTAATGGCTGGCGAGGGTGACCTTAGGGACAGTGCCACAGAAAATAAACCGCCTTATCAAGGCAAGGGTGAAAAGGTGCGGTAAGAGCGCACCGGTTTTTTGGTAACAAAAAACGCATGGTAAACCCCACTGGGAGCAAGGCTAAATAGAGATGACATTGTGCTGATTTATCAGTGCTAAAAACAGTCTTTAGTTCGTTATCTGGGTTAGCTGCTTGAGTCTAAACGTGAGTTTAGACCTAGAGAAATGACTGCTTTAATGACAGAACCCGGCTTACAGACTATCTAGCTAAAATAGGTAGCCCACTTAAAAAAACTCCAAAAAACAGATATTTTTCATATTTTACTGAAAAATATTTAATTGACTGAATTAAATAAAACCCATAATATCCCATAAAAACCCAAATAGGAGTTTTGTTGAGATATTTTAAAAAAAAGACTGTTATTAAAAATTTGTTTTTTTCAGTTTTTCTTTTTTTATGTGAATTAAAAAATTATGTTTTTATCAAGTTACGAGAACAAATTAGACAAAAAAGGGAGAGTTTCAGTGCCAGCTAGCTTTAGATCTCATTTAAGTTCTTTAGGCTATAACGGATTTGTTACTTATCCATCTTTTAATAATGAAGCCCTCGAAGCTTGTGCAGAAGACAGAATAAAAAAACTTTCAAATACAATAGACTCACTTAATCCTTTTGAAGAAAAAAGAGATTATTTTGCAACTTCAATTTTATCTGAAAGTGTGAGTCTGCAATTTGATAGCGAAGGTAGAGTCTTAATTGCAGATAAATTACTAGATCATGCAAAAATTAAAAACATTATTTTGTTCGTTGGGTTAGGTAAAACTTTTCAACTATGGGAACCTAAATCTTTTGAAAAATTTAAAACAGTAGCAAGAAAAAAAGCGTATCAAAACAGATCTAATTTAAAATGGGACAACAAGCTAACAGAGGAGAAAAAATGACAATAAGAATAGGTAGTGGAGAACTTAAGGAATTAAAACCAAGAATTTTAGTTTTAGGTGTTGGTGGTGCTGGCGGAAATGCAATAAACGCTATGATAGATGCAGGAATGCAAGGTGTAGAATTTGTTGCGGTTAATACAGACGCTCAAGATTTAAAGTTAAGTAAAGCTGACGCAAGAATTCAAATCGGCACAAGTTTAACCAAAGGTTTAGGTGCTGGAGCAAAACATGACATCGGACAAGCTGCTGCAGATGAATCTTTAAATGAAATAATAAACTTTTTACAAGGTGCTAATATGGTTTTCATCACTGCTGGCATGGGTGGAGGAACCGGAACAGGTGCGTCAAGTGTAATTGCTCGAGCCGCAAGAGAACTTAATATTTTAACTGTTGGAGTTATTACTCTTCCTTTTTCTTATGAAGGACCTAAAAGGATGCGTAGAGCAATCGAGGGAATGAACGAACTAAAAAAACATTTAGATACGTCCATAGTTGTTCCAAATCAAAATCTTTTTAAAGTTGCAAGTGAAACTACAACTTTTGAAGATTCATTTCATTTATCGAACGATGTTTTAAACCACGGAGTTCAAAGTATTACCGATCTTATGGTTAAGCCAGGAATCATAAATCTAGATTTTGCTGATGTTGAAACAGTTATGAGCTCAATGGGAAAAGCTATGATGGGGACTGGAGAAGCTGAAGGTGAGAATAGAGCTTTAACAGCAACAGACATGGCTTTAAATAATCCACTAATAGATGATTATTCTCTTAAAGGAGCAAGAGGTCTGTTAGTTAATATAACTGGTGGAAAAGACATAACGCTTTTTGAAGTAGATCAAGCTGTAAACAAAATTAGAGCAGAAGTAGATCCGGAAGCAGAGTTAATTTTTGGAGCTATTAAAGATGAGTCTCTTAATGGAAAAATGAGGGTATCAATAGTTGCAACAGCTTTAGACGGTCAAGTAGCAAGCACCACTGGAGTTGTTAATATGGTTAATCGTATTCAAAATAGAAATAGCGGTTATTCAGACGCAGGATTGTTCTCCAAAGGAACTATGATGCAAAATAATTCTATTAATAGCTCAATTAGTGGAGCAACAGCTTTAAAATTGGACGAAGAATTTGAAGTAAGTAAAGCAGATCAGTCATCTATAGACGTTCGAGAAGAAAGTATGATTATTCAGGAAGAAGCAATAAATCAAAACAATAACCAAGAACAGTTTTTGGACACAACTGAAAACAATTCTTTCCAAACTGAAGTAAATACAAAAGGGTCAATTGACGAAACGATATTTGAAGCTGATTCAATGGGAGAAGGATATTTAAACGAAGAATCTATAGTGTCTACAGAAGAAGAGTATACGCCAAAACTTTTTTCCGAAGAGACCTATACGAATGAAAATAATAACGGACTAGAAACAGAGCAGAAACTTTTTAATCAAGAAAACAGTCAAGAAGAAGACTTCGAGATCCCTGCTTTCTTAAGAAGACAAAAGTTTTAATGAAAAAAAAAAAATTAAATGAAAACTACTATTCCCTTACTGGAAAAAAAACATTTTCCAGTAATGTTAAATGAGATTGCTCAAACTTGTTTAAATATTAAAAAAAATCTATTAATTGTAGATTGTACTTTTGGAGGTGGAGGACATTCCAAAGAACTTTTAAAATCATCTAATATTAAAGTGGTAGCACTTGATAGAGATAAATCTGCAGTCAGCAGAGCAAAATATTTAGAAAAAATATATCCGACTAAATTTAAATTTTACAATGAAAAATTTAGTAATTTAGACAAAGTAATAAAAAAAGAAACAAAACCCAATGTAATTATTTTTGACTTGGGCTTATCAAGTTTTCAACTTCAAGACTATAGCAGAGGGTTTTCTTTTAAATCCAATGAAAGAATAGATATGCAAATGGGTCTCTCAAAAATTTCAGCAGAAGATGTAATTAACACACTAGATGAACAAAGCCTTAAACTAATAATAAAAATTCTAGGGGAAGAAAAAGAAGCAAGCAGAATTGTAAAAAATATAATTAAAGCTAGAGCAATAAAAAAGATCAACACCGTTACAGATTTAGTACAAATAATAGAAGCAAGTAAAAAAAAAAACTACAATAAAAAGATAAATGTTTGCACAAAAACATTTCAAGCTTTAAGAATATTTGTAAATAAAGAAACAACAGAATTAATAGAAGGTTTGATTAAAGCAACACAGCTTATTAAGTTCGGAGGAAAAATAATCGTGATAAGCTTCCACTCAATTGAAGACAAAATTGTTAAATATTATTTTACTAATTATTCATCAAACAAGTCAAATCCCTCTAGGTATATGCCAACTGAAAATAATCAAAAAAACTTCTTTTTTGAAAAATATAGGAATAATTTCTTAACACCAAGTCCAGAAGAGTTAGTTAAAAACCCAGCCTCAAGATCTGCAAAATTAAGAGAAGCAGTTCGTACAGACCAACAATTTATTTACCCTAGAGAATTTAAAGAAAAGTTTAAAAAATATATAGAAATAGAAAATGTCATCGTATAAAAAAAAAAAATTAATATTAATTTTAATTTACGTTTCCTTTTTTATTGCGATTCCTATAATTAAGAATGAAAGTAGACTAATAGAAAAAAAAATTCAAAATTATCAAGGTAAAATATTTACTTTAGAAAAAAATTTATTAGAGGCCAGTTTAGAGTTTCAATATTTAACTTCACCTGCGGTTCTGGTGAGTAAAATAGAAAAAGATCTAGATCCAAAATATAATAATTTAAACTTTTCACAAATTTACCCAAATATTGATAGTTTTATATTAGAACAGAACAAAACAACTAGCAGCCCAACCAATGAAAAACAAAAAAAATAATAAAAAATTTAATCATGAGAATCAAAAATCATTCTTTTTTGATGATTTTCTTGAATCCACTCAAAAAAAAAAAAAATTAAATAAATCTAAGATTTATGAGGATAGACTTTATGTTTTGTTTTCTTTTTTCTTTTCTTTAATACTTATTTTTTCAATTTCTATTTTTTCTACCTCTATTCAGGAATCAAATTTTCAAGGATATAAAAAAGTAAATACACCTTTTTCATTGCTAAGAAGAGATATTTTAGACAGAAATGGGGAATTGATGGCTCGAAACATAACCTCTTATCATGCTGCAATTAAACCAAATTTAATTAAGAATAAAGAAAATTTTATTTTAAATATTAAATTAAATTTCCCTAAGATTTCTGTAACAACATTAAAAAAAAATTTAGAAAATAAAAAATTTTTTTACTTGAAGAAAAGATTGACTGAAGATCAAAGAACTAAATTATGGTCTTTAGGTGAAAAAGGAATAATCATAGAGCCCTTTCAAAGAAGAGTGTATCCTCACGGGCAATTATACAGTCATATTTTAGGTCAAATAGATGACGATAATTATGGTATTTCTGGAATCGAAAAATACTATGATAGAGAGCTAAGAGACAACAAGAAGTCAAATAAGCCTCTTGTCTTAACATTAGATTCAAATATTCAATTTTTAATTAAAGCACAATTAAAAAAAGCTATGGATGATTTTAAAGCTAAAGCAGCTGGTGGTTTGTTAATGGATGTAAAGAGTGGTGAGGTTTTATCTTTAGTTTCTCTACCAGACTATAATCTCAACATTAGAGAAAATATTTCAGATATTAAATATATGAATCTAATCACAAAAGGTGTGTTTGAATTAGGATCAGTTTTTAAAACGTTCACCGTTGCCCTTGCTCTTGAAGAAAATATTTTGTCTCCTAAAACTATTATTAAGAATATACCTGATCGAATTAAATGCTCCAGATATACTATTGGAGACATACATAATTTTCCTGAAAATTTAACCGTTGAAGATATTTTAATAAGATCATCAAATATAGGATCTTTAATGATTGCAAGACAAATTGGAGAGGACAAACTCAAAAATTTTTTAGAAAATCTATCTTTGTTAGAGCGTATTGATTTTGAACTAGAAGAAATAGGCCAACCATTAAAGTTTAACTGGGATAAGTGTAAATTAGAAACCGTATCTTATGGACATGGAATTACAACCACACCACTACAGGCTGCTGCTGCCTATGCAGCTATAACAAATGGTGGGTATTTGATTGAGCCTACCTTAGAGTTAAAGAAAACCCCCAATATTAAAAAAAAAACATCTATTATTTCTAAAAAAACTAGTGATCAAATAAATAAAATTTTACGTAAAGTGGTAACTGATAAAGAGGGAACAGCTAGTCTTGCAAATATACTTGGATATGACGTCGGTGGAAAAACAGGTACTTCAAAAAGTTACAGAGATAATCATAAAAATATAAATACATTTATTTCTATATTTCCATCCAACGATCCTAAATATGTCCTTTTAACTATTTTAGACGATCCTAAGGGTGCACCACATCTTACATACAAATATAAAGGGCAAATGATTAGCAATATCTCCAGAACGGAAGCAGGCTGGAATTCAGTTTATGTTGCGGGCAAAATAATAGAAAAGATTGGACCTATTTTAGCCATAAACAACAACGAGGTTCATATTAATTATGTTGTTAAAAAAAATAATTAAAGAATTACCAATAGATATTCAAAAAATTAACATTAAAGGGATGTCTCTAGATAGCAGACAAGTAAAAAAAAATTATTTATTTTTTGCTTCCAAAGGAACAAAATCGAATGGCGAAGATTATATTTTAAGTGCAATTAAAAAAGGTGCAGTAGCTGTAGTCTGTGATAAAAACTGTAAAATAAAAAATAAAAAAATACCAATTATAAAAATAAAAAATCTTAAAAAAACAATAACAGATGCATGTACTTCATTTTACAAAGCAAAACCTAAAAATATTATAGCTATTACTGGCACGAATGGAAAAAGTTCTGTAGCTGAGTTTTACCACCAGATTCTTGCTGCCCAAAAAATTCCTGTAGCATCTTTTGGAACCCTAGGTATTAAAGTAAATAAAAAAGTAACAAAAACTAAACTAACAACTTTAGACATTATTTCTATTCATAGAGAATTAGCAAAAATTAAAGCGTTAGGTATTGACAATGTTATTCTAGAAGCTTCAAGTCATGGACTGGACCAAGGTAGACTAAATGGATTAAACTTTAAAACAGCAATTTTTACAAACTTCTCACAAGATCATCTTGATTATCATAAAAATATTAAAAATTATTTAAATTCAAAACTATTTTTATTTTCTAAATTATTAAAAAAAAAACAAAATATAATTACTGATAATAAAATTCCAGAATTTTCAAAAATAAAAATAATTGCAAAAAAAAATAATTTGCAACTTTTAACGATTGGTGAAAAAAATTCTACAATACAGTTTAAGTCAATTAAACCAAATGAGAATTCTCAGAATGTTTTCTTCATATATAATAAAAAAAAATTTTCTATTAAAATTCCTTTGATTGGTGTATTTCAGATTAAGAATTTATTTATGTCTATCCTTGCAGCCAAACTTTCTGGTATAGACTTTAAGAAAACTTTGCATGCAGTAAAAAATATAAAAGAAGTTAATGGCCGACTTCAGTTAATAAAAACTACACCCAATCAAACAAAAATATTTATTGATTATGCACACACCCCAGCCGCTCTTGAGACAGCGCTTAAAACGCTCAAAGAACAATACAATACTATACCAGATGTGGTTTTTGGCTGCGGGGGTGAAAGAGATAGAAATAAAAGATCTAAGATGGGAAAAGTTAGTGAAAAAAATGCAGCAAAAATTTACCTAACAGATGATAACCCTAGAAATGAAAATCCAAAGTTGATCAGAAAGATGATCATATCAGGATTTAGTAAAAAATTAAATATTAAGGAAATACCTTCTCGAGCTAGAGCTATTGAAGTTGCAACCGTAACATCAACACCTAAAAGTATTATACTTATAGCCGGAAAAGGTCATGAGACCACTCAAACCTACGGGAAAAAAATTATTAATATTTCAGATAAAGAAATTGTTAAGAAAATAAATAAAAAAAAGCTTAGATTAAAAAAAAAAAATTATAATAAAATTTTTAACTCTGAAATAATCAAAAAATTAATTAAAAAAAATAGACTAGAATTTGAGGGAGTTTCAATTGACTCAAAACAAATTAAAAAAAATAATCTTTTTGTAGCGATAAAAGGAAAAAATTATGACGGACATGTTTTTGCAAAGGAAGCGTTAAAAAATAAAGCTAATTTTTGTGTCGTACAAAAAAAAATTAAAAATGTAAATAAAAATCAACTAATTAGGTACTCCAGCACAATTAATTTTTTAAACAAATTAGCTGTTTTAAAAAGAAGTCACACAAATTCAAAAATTATTGCTATAACTGGTAGCTCAGGAAAAACAACCCTTAAAACACTGCTTGGTAAAACATTAAGCGACTATGGGAAAACTTATTATTCTCAAAGATCTTACAACAATCATATTGGCGTGCCTCTTAGTTTATGTAACTTAGAAGATGATCATAAACATGGTGTTTTTGAAATCGGCATGAGCAAAGCCGGTGAAGTACGAAAACTTTCCAACCTAGTTAAACCTAATATTGCAATAATCACAAACATAGGTGAGGCTCACATAGAAAATTTTAAAAATTTAAATGGTATCGCTAAAGCAAAAGCTGAAATTATAGAAAACATAAGTAAAGATGGTTACTTAATTCTGAATAGAGACGATAAGTACTTCAACTATTTTTTAAAACTCGCAAGAAAAAGAAAAATTATTGTTTTATCATGTGGTAACTCAATTAAATCTAATGCTAAATTAGTAAAAAATACTTTACATAAAAATTATAACAATCTTCACTTAAAAATATTAAATAAAAATATTTATTTAAAAGTTAAAAATGTTAATTCTTTGACTATTTCTAATATACTTTTTACTTTGCTTGTTCTTCACGTTTTAAATTTAGATTTAAAAAAAATAATTAAATCTTCAAATAATTTTCAGTTAGTTGAAGGCAGAGGAAAAGCACATTTTATCTCAAGGTATAAAAAAAAATTTCAGCTGATAGACGAAAGTTATAATGCTAATCCATCTTCAGTTAAAAACGCAATTAATAATTTTTCAAATATTAAAAGAAATCAGGGAAAAAAATATTTTTTACTCGGTGACATGTTAGAACTAGGTAAAAAGTCAGATAATTACCATAAAAATTTAGCTCATTTTATTAATCTTAGTGATATTGATAAGTTGTTTGTCTATGGGAAAAATGCTTTTAAAACTTATCAAAAAACTTATAAAGCTAAACAAGGAAATATTTTACAAAACTTAAATGATTTCGATGAAATTTTTTCAAATATAATAAATAAAAATGATTACTTAATGATAAAAGGTTCAAATGCTACTGGTTTAAATAGACTATCAAAGTCAATTATTTTAGGACACAAAAATGCTTTATAGTCTTTTAACATCTCTTACAGAAAATTATTCTTTTTTAAATGTGTTCAAATACATAACATTTAGAACTGGGCTTTCTGTAATTACATCATTTATGACTGTTTTTATAATTGGAGAGCCATTAATAAAAATATTTAAAAAAAATCAGATATCGGGACCTATAAGACAAGATGGGCCAATAGATCATATAATAAAAAAATCAGGAACCCCAACAATGGGAGGCCTAATTATAATATTGGGTATTTTTTTAGGAACTTTTTTGTGGGCAGACCTAAGCAATGTATACATTTTAACAGTAATTTTTGTTTCCATAGGATTAGGTTTTTTAGGTTTTATAGACGATCTACTAAAAATTAAATTAAAAAACTCTAGAGGTCTAAATTCAAAGCTAAAACTCCTAGGTCAGATTATAGTTAGCATAATAGCAATTTATATTTTATCTGAATATTCTGAACATCAATTCTTAAATAATTTGTACTTCCCATTTTTTAAAAACTTAATTTTACCAATGGGTATCTTTTTTATACCATTTGCACTTTTTGTTATTGTGGGAGCGTCCAACGCAGTAAATTTAACTGATGGTTTAGATGGTCTTGCTACTGTACCTGTAATGTTAGTTGCTTTGTCTTATACCCTTATAAGTTATGTGGTCGGTAATATAATTTTTGCTGAATATTTAAAAATTCCTTATGTTGAAAAGGTAGGTGAGCTAAGTATATTTTGTGGAGCTATTTTTGGTTCGTGTTTAGGATTTCTTTGGTATAACGCCCCACCAGCAAAAATATTTATGGGGGATACTGGCTCGCTTTCCTTAGGCGGATCATTAGCCGTTGTAGCTATAATAGTAAAGCATGAAATAGTTTTAGCAATAATTGGAGGACTTTTTGTTCTTGAAACTGTCTCAGTTATTATACAAGTTTTATCTTTTAAATTAACTGGCAAAAGAGTTTTTATGATGGCTCCAATTCACCACCATTTTGAAAAAAAAGGTTGGCCAGAATCAACCGTGGTAATAAGATTTTGGATTATAGCAATTATTTTAGCATTAATAGGATTAGCTACATTAAAGCTGCGATAATTAATGAAAACATCAAAACCAATAAAAGATAGCTCATTTGCCGTGTATGGACTTGGCTTATCAGGAAGCTCTACATTTAAATTTTTAAAAAAAAAAAATATTAAAAAAATTTACACATGGGATGACAAAAAAAATAAAAATGATAAAAAAAAATTTATTTTATTTAATAATGCACTAGACAAAGTTGACTATATTGTAATTAGTCCTGGAATTCGTATTGAAAAAACAAAATTTAAATTAAAACTATTAAAACATAAAAGAAAAATAATTACAGATTTAGATTTATTTTATATGCAAAAAATTTCCATAAAAACTATAGTAGTAACTGGCACTAATGGAAAATCAACAGCATGCAGCTTGATTCAACATATGCTCAAAACAAAGAGGCTAGATGTGCAACTTGGTGGAAATATTGGCAGACCTATTTTAGATTTAAAAATTAAAAAAAAAACAATAGTAATTATAGAAGCTTCCTCTTTTCAATTGGAGTATACAAAATTTATAAAACCAAATTTTGCAGCTATACTAAATATAAGTAACGATCATTTAGACTGGCACAAAACAATGACAAATTATAAAAATTCAAAATTTAAGATTTTCTCTAAACAGGATGGTAATGATATTGCTTTAATAAACAAGCAAAAACTTATTGAGATTTTTAAAAAAAAAAATTATTTAAGTAAATTAAAAATTACAAAAAAAAATCTACTAAGTAGTGAAATAAAAAAAAAAATAACCAATAATTATTTACTTGCAGAGCCTAATCTAGAAAATCTAATACTTGCCTATGAAATATCCAAAATATTTAAGGTTAAGAGAAATATTTTTCTTAAGGCAGTAAATAATTTTAAGGGGTTGCCACACAGACATGAAGTATTTCTAAAAAAAAAAAATATAACATTTATTAATGATTCCAAAGCAACAACTTTTGCATCAACAAAATATGCGTTAAAAAATAATAAAAATATTTTTTGGATTTTTGGAGGCCTTCCTAAGATTAAAGATAAATTTAACCTAAAAGGAATAAGCTCAAATATAATTAAATCATTCATTATTGGAAGAAAATCAACTTATTTTCGAAATCAGCTAAAAAAAAAAGTAAAGTATAAAATCTCTTTTAATTTAAAAAATGCAATTAAAGATGTTTTTAAACAATTGCTTTTAATGGAAAACGTAAAAGCGACTGTTTTGTTTAGTCCTGCAAGTGCCTCCTACGATCAGTTTAATAGCTTTGTAGACAGAGGTAATCAATTTAAAAAAATAACTAAATATTATGCTAAAAAATTTCTTTAAAGAAAATGTAAAAAATTATTGGAGGAATATAGATAAGGCTATGTTTATAAGCTTTCTTTTGTTGTTTATTCTTGGTGTTTTTTTTTCATTTGCATCTACCTCAACCTTAGCAGGAGAAAGATTGAATAAAGATTATTATTTTTTTTTTTCAAAACACTTAATTTTTGCAATATCAGCAATTTTTTTAATGATTTTAATTTCTTCTATTCAGTTCAATTTATTTAAAAAAATTCTAATTCCAATTTTTATTATTGCTTTAATTCTTTTGATTTTGGTTTTATTTTATGGGGTAGAAGTAAAAGGTTCAAAACGTTGGTTGAATTTATTTCTTTTTCGTTTTCAGCCTATAGAATTTATCAAACCTTTTTTCATTGTAGTGATTGCAAAGATTTTATCTAAAGACAGTTTAACCACCTCTAATATTTCTTATTTTTTTAGTTTATTGATCTTAATTTTACTATGTATTATTTTGTTAAATCAGCCAGATGTTGGCCAAACTGTACTACTAATGTTATCTTGGTTAGCTGTTGTTTTTGTTTCAGGAATAAAATTAATTTATATTTTTAGTCTTTTTAGTTTTACCTTTGCCTCTGTAATGGGAACACTCCTCATCTTTCCTGATAAGTTTTCATATATCTTTAAACGTATTGAAACATTTTTTGATCCAACTAAAGGTGATAACTTTCAATCTAATAAAGCACTCGATGCCATAAGAGAAGGAGGCCTTACAGGTCAAGGCATGGGTGAGGGTACTTTGAAATATAGTGTCCCCGAAGCACACACTGACTACATTATCTCCGTTATTGCGGAAGAGTTTGGATCAATTATTTCAATACTTTTAATTATTTTTTTTTTATATATTTCATTTAGGATTATCAAGTTTGCGTTACTAGAAAGTGAAAAATTTATTAAAATTTCTCTCTCTGGACTTGCTACACTCCTTGTTTTTCAAACATTTATTCACGTTGGTGTAAATACCAGCCTACTACCTACAACAGGTATGACGTTACCATTCTTAAGTTATGGCGGGTCTTCAATGATTGGAAGTGCAATACTCGCAGGGATTATATTAAATTTTACAAGACGAAGATTTTTAAATGAAGAATATTAATAAAAATAAAATTATAATTGCCACAGGAGGCACAGGTGGCCATATTTTTCCAGCATATAGCTTAGCAAAAAATTTTATTAAAAACGATTATATAGTTGAAATTATAACGGACAAGAGGGGCTTGAAATATCTCGAAAAGCAAAAAAATATTAAGTTAATTTTAAACAAGTCTGCAACAATATTTAAGAAGAGCATACTAAATGTATTTTTTTCAATATTTATAATTTTTTTATCTTATATAAAATCTTTAGTAACCTTACATAGAGTAAAGCCAATTGTAGTGTTTGGTATGGGAGGTCATTCTTCGTTTCCAGTTTGTTTAGCAGCTAGAACATTAAATATACCATTTATCATTTATGAAAATAATATTCAAATAGGAAAAAGTAATAAATATTTATTACCGTTTGCTTTTAAAATTTTTGTTTCATATCAAGACCTTTTTGGTATTAAAAAAAAATATGATCATAAAGTGATTGTTACGGGAAACATAATTAGAGAAGAAATTTTAAATTTTAAAAGAAGCAATTTTTTTCCTAAAGAGATGCTAAATATTTTAGTTTTAGGTGGAAGCCAAGCAGCAAAATCATTCGGGGAGTTGCTACCTAGTGTTTTTGAACAATGCATTAAAGAGAATATTAAAATAAGAATATTTCAACAATGCACTGAATCACAGACAACAAAGCTTAGTGAAACATATAAAAATTTAAATTTTGATTTTGAATTATTTAATTTTTCTAATAATATTTTAGAATATTTTTCAAAGGCAGAATTAGTTATTACTAGATCGGGTTCATCGATAACAGCTGAACTTATAAATTGCAATATACCTTTTATCTCTATTCCGTTTCCCCACGCAACTGATTCTCATCAAGATAAAAATGCTAACTACTTTGAAAAAAAGGGATATAGCCTTACAGTTAAAGAAGATGAAGTTAATAAAAAACTATTTCCTTTGATAAAATCATTTTATAGAGATAAAAAATTATTAGATAAAATGATTGAAAAACAAAAAGAATACTCAGATAAAGAAGTTCTTTTTAAAATTAATAAAGTAATCGAAAAGTTAAAACATGAGTAAAATTCAGATAGGAAAACAAGAAATAATACACTTTATAGGCATAGGCGGAATAGGAATGAGTGGTTTAGCTCAAATAATGAAAACTATGGGGTTTAATGTCCAAGGTAGCGATATAAATGAAAATAAAAATACAGATAATTGTAAAAAGCTAGGTATTAAAATTTTAAAAGGACATTCTACAAAAAATATCTCAAATGCAACAATTGTAGTTAAGTCATCAGCGATAAAAAAAAACAATACTGAGCTATCTTACTCAAAAAAGAGAAAGATACCTTCTTATGACCGTGTAGAAATGTTAGCAAATATAATTGATTTAAAGAAAAATATTATTATTACAGGATCTCACGGCAAGACAACTACCACCTCCCTTGTAGCCAAAATTATTTCAACAGCAAGATTAGACCCAACAATTATTAATGGCGGAGTTATTAATTCATTAAAAAATAACGCAAAATTAGGCAAAGGTGATTGGGCGATTGTAGAAGCAGACGAATCTGATGGTAGCTTCTTAAAAGTACCAATTAATTATTCTATTGTAACAAATGTGGATAAAGAACATTTAGATTTTTATAAAAATTTTAGTAATTTAATTGCAGCATTTATAATATTTATTGAAAAAACACCCCCTATAGGTAAATGTTTTCTTTGCATAGACGATATTAATATAAAAAAAATAATAAGAAAATTAAAAACAAAAAATTATTTTACATACGGATTTGATAAAAAAGCTAACTATCAAATTTGTAACACTAAGTATTCAATCGGCAGTACAAAATTTGATTTAAAGATTAAAAATATTATTTCAAAAAATTTACACATAAAGAATATTTCACTGAAACTAATTGGGAAATACAATGTACTCAATGCTAGTGCCGCAATAGCCTTGTGTTTAAATTTAGGTTTAAAAACAAAAATTATAAAAAAAGCATTAAAAAATTTTTCGGGTGTTGAAAGAAGACTAACAAAAGTATTTAAAAAAAATAAAATAGAATTTTACGATGATTACGCTCACCACCCAACAGAAATAAAATCTGTATTGGAAGCAGTTAGAAAAGTTGCAACAAATAGAAAAATTATTACAATATTTCAGCCTCATAGGTACTCTAGATTGAGAGCCTTAAAATCAGAATTTACTAAGTGTTTTAAAGATGCAGATCAATTAATTTTATGTCCAGTTTATCCAGCTGGAGAGCCTATAGATAAAAAATTTAATCCAATTAAACTTGCTAAATTAATTTCAAAATTTTCTAAAGTTCAAGTAATCATTATTGAAGATGAATTAGATATAGCAAATTATTTGAGAAAAAATTTAATAAATGATGAGATTGTTATAGGTATGGGAGCTGGGTCTATTTCAAAATGGATGCACAATCTTAAAAATAATTTATGAAAACAGATATAGAGGACTTAAAAAAAAAATTTGGAAAGCAGTTTTTAATAAATGAAAAATTATCTAATTACAGTTGGTTTAACCTAGGAGGACCCGCTGAAGTTTTATTTAAACCAAACAGTATAGAAGATATTATTTTTTTTCTAGAAAAATTTAAACCACAGAAATTTACAATCCTGGGGGCAGGGTCAAATACGCTCATAAGAGATGGCGGAATTAAAGGAATTACAATAAAATTAAGTTCAGCTTTTTCTTACATAAGTTTAGATTCAAAAAAAATAATAGAAGTTGGTGCAGCAACACCTGATAAAAAAGTTGCTGATTTTGCAATGGAAAATTCAATAACTGGGTTGGAGTTCTTGGCTTGCATACCGGGCTCCATCGGTGGAGCCATAAGAATGAATACCGGATGTTACGGTGATAATATTTCAAAAATACTTTACTCAATAAAAGTAATACAGATTCAAGGGCATATAAAAGAAATTTTAGCTAAAGATATTAAATTTTCTTATCGTAGCACTAATCTCGAAGAAAATTTGCTTATCACAAGCGTTAAACTAATAGGAAAAGAATCTTTAAAACAAAAAATTAAAGAAAAACAAAAAGTTATGGTAGATAGAAAAAAAATTTCACAACCAAGTCAAATCAAAACATGCGGAAGTACTTTTAAAAATCCAAAAAACCAAAAGGCTTGGGAGTTAATTAAAAAATCAAACTGTGAAGATTTCGTTGTAGGAAATGCAAAAATATCTGAAAAGCACTGTAATTTTTTTGTTAATAATGGAAACGCTACCTCAAAAGAGTTAGAAGAATTAATAAATAAAGTTAAAGAAACTGTCTATCAGAAAACTAAAACTAATTTAGAATTAGAGATAAAAATAATTGGTTATAATAATTAACTGTTGAATGAAAAAAAAAACAATTTTAGTAGTTTCTGGAGGAAGCTCTAGCGAAAGAGAGATTAGCTTAAAATCAGGTAAAGCATGTTCAGAAGCGATTAAAGACTTGAGATATAATGTTTTAAGTTTTGACCCAGCTAAAACAGATCTAAAAAAAATTAAAAATTACAAAGTTGATCTAATTTTTAATGCTTTGCACGGAAGGGATGGCGAAGATGGTGTAGCTCAAAGTTATTTTGAGTATTTTAAAATTCCATATACTCATTCAGGTATCTTATCTTCAATGAACTCTATGGATAAAATAATCTCCAAAATAGCATTTAAAAAAAGTAGAATTAGGACACCAGGTTATTTAGAATTAAATTCAATCAACTATGTCAATATTTTAAAAAAAAAAAATATATTTAATTCAAGTCTCTCCTATCCTTTAGTTTTAAAACCATCTAATGAAGGATCAAGCATTGGTGTTAAGATGTGTAAAAATTTTCAAGAACTTGAAAAAAGTGCAAGTAAATTAATTAAAAAATATAAAACATTAGTAGTTGAAAATTTTGTAGGAGGTCAAGAAATTCAAGTTGCAGTTATTAACGGAAAAGCTTTTGGAGCAATAGAGCTCAAACCAAAAAGAAAGTTTTACGATTACAAAGCTAAGTATTCTAAATCTGCAGAAACACTTCATTTGATGCCGGCAAATCTATCAAGTAAAAAATATAAAGAAGTATTAGATTTAGCAATTAAAGCTCACAAGGCACTAAAATGTCGTGGAGTAACAAGATCTGATTTTAAATTTAAAGATAATAAGTTTTATTTGTTAGAAATTAACACCCAGCCAGGAATGACAGATTTATCTTTAGTTCCAGAAATAGCTAAATACTCAAATATATCATTTAAAAATCTTGTTAAAAATATAATCGATGACGCAAGCTTAAATAGGTGATGAAAAAAAATAAATTTTTTTTACTTATATTTTTTTTTATTATTTTAACAACTTTCAATTTTAATGATAAAAAAAAAAATTTTAGTATTATTTTTCCTATTAAAAAAATTGTAATAGAAAATTCAGTTGCTCTTGATTTAATTAAGCTAAAAGCTGAATTAGAATTTTTAAAAAACACAAGTTTATTTTTTTTAAAAAAAAATGAAATTACTGAAGTTACTAGTAAATATGATTTTATATCAACTATTCAATTAAAAAAGAAATACCCAAATACTTTAAAAGTTTTAATATCTGAAAATATACCTGTAGTTACTGAAATTAATGATAAAAAAAGATATTATTTAACAAAAAATGGTAAAAAAATTAATTACGTAGAATTAAAAATTTTCGAAAATTTACCAGTAGTTTTTGGAAATCATAAAAATTTTAGTTTTTTTTTTAAAAATTTAGAAAAAAGTAATTTTAGAATAAATAATGTAAAAGCTTTTTATTATTTCGACATCGGTAGATGGGATATTGTTCTTAGAGATGAAATAATCATTAAATTACCAGATGCCAACTATCAAAAAATATTAATGGAAATTGAAACAATTTTAAATAATCCTAGTTTTTCTGAATATAAGATATTTGATTACAGAATTAAAGATCAACTAATTTTACAATAGCATAGAATGAAATTAAACGAACCTTATTTAATCACTGTCCTTAACGATAAGAAAATTATTTTTTTCGTTATCTCGTATGATGAAAAAAAAGATTACAAAATTATTAAAAATATTTTAATTAATTCTGAGGGAATTCAAAATGGTAGAATAATTGATATTGAACTTTTAACAAAATTAATTAAAAAAACAATAAACTCCATCGAAGATGAGCTAAATTATTTTTTTTCTAAAGTATCAGTAATTATCAACCCAAATAATGTAAACTGTATAAACATTAGTGGTTATAAAAAATTAAATGGATCACAAGTTTCTAAAGAAGATATTACATATATATTGAATGATATAAAAACAACGATCACTTTAAACGAAGACAAGCACTCCTTAGTTCATCTCTTTAATTCTAGTTTTTCTTTAGATAGTGATAATTTAGAAAATCTACCAATTGGTCTTTTTGGAGAATTTTACAATCAAAATATGACTTTCTTTTTAGTAAATAAAAATGTTCTCAAGAATGTTAAATTAATTTTTAATAATTGTGGTTTAAATATAGATCGAGTTATTTTAAAACCTTTTGTAGAAGGAATTAATTTTCTAAAAAAAAATAAAAA
>Ga0307986_10000489_pt1 | contig 29593 bp, 27 predicted proteins | sample EllFjometageno82_FD_203170 | JGI IMG/M metagenome (GOLD analysis project Ga0307986, IMG submission 203170) | Marine microbial communities from Ellis Fjord, Antarctic Ocean - #82 | ecosystem: Environmental > Aquatic > Marine > Unclassified | place: Southern Ocean | collected 2014-10-09 | reverse complement strand
TTTCAGCATATTCAAAAGAATTATCTTCTACAAATGCAAGTCTAGGAAGAAACTTCATATCAAGTTTTTTTGACAGTGCCCTTCTAACAAGATGTGAGAACTCCGTCAAGATACTTACTATTTTTTTTGCTTCTTTGCCTCCAAGAGGAACTACATACACTCGAGCAGATTTAAGATCAGGTGTCATTTTTACCTCTGTTACTGTCACTAGACTAGTGTTTAGAGCTAAAATCTTAGCTTCATTCCTAATAAACACTTCACCTATATTTTGTTTGATTAATTCTCCGACGCGAAGTTGTCTTTGAGAATATATTGGCGATTTTTTGCCTTTTCCCATTTTTATATTTGTCTATCTATTTTTTCTGACAAGTAAGCTTCGATTATATCTTTTTCTTTGAAATCAATATAATCCTTTAAACTAATTCCACACTCTACACCGTTCTTAACTTCTTTAACTTGATTCTTCTCTCTAAAAATACTTAAAATTTCTCCAGTATAAACAACTGCGCCATCACGAATTAATCTAGCTTTTGCTTTGCTTGTGATTTCCCCATCGGTTACTTTTGAGCCTGCAATCTTTCCTGCATCAGAAACTTTAAATACTTTTAAAATTTCTGCTGTTCCAATAACAGTCTCTTTCACTTCTGGTTCTAATAAACCAGAAAGTCCTTTTTCAATAAGTTCTAATACTTCGTATATAATATTAAAATATTTGATCTCTACATGTTGTTGTTCAGCTAGTTTTTTAGCCTGATTATTTGGCTTAACATTAAAACCAATTAAAAGAGCATTTGATGCTTTTGCTAAAGATACATCTGACTCATTAATCATTCCTATGTCTGATAAAATAATATTTGCCTTCACTTCTGGATGTTCTATTTTGGTGATTGCACTTTTAAGTGCTTCACTTGAACCTTGAACATCTGATTTAATAATTATATTTAGTTCTTCTTTATTGTTCTGATTTTCAAATATTGATGTTTTGTCTTTTACAACTACTTTAATATTACTGGAACCACTTTTATTGAATTCAGCAATCTCTTTTGCCTTTTCCTCATTTTCAGTGACTGCAAATTCTGCTCCAGCAAAAACAGACTCGTTCATACCTAATATTTCAATAGGCATAGAAGGGAATGCTTCATCCACTATTTTTCCTTCATGATTAATCATTGCTCTAATTTTTCCATAAGTATTTCCGCACACAAAATAATCTGCTTTTTTTAATAGTCCATTAGTTATAAGTACTGTTGATACCGGTCCTTTACCTTTATCTATTTTAGATTCTATAACAACACCTGTTGCGTGCCCACTAAAAGATGCGGAAAGGTCCAATATTTCAGATTGTAATAGAATACTTTCTTTCAACTTATCTAAATTCATTTTTTGTGTCGCAGATACTTCGACAAACAAAGTGTCTCCGCTAAAATCTTCAGCGATAAGTTCATACTTCATAAGATCATTTTTTATTTTAGTTATATTTTTATCAGGCAAGTCACATTTATTTATTGCAACTATAATTGGAACTTTTGCTGCTTTAGAGTGTTGTATTGCTTCTATCGTTTGAGGCATAATTCCATCATTAGCTGCAACAACCAAAATTACTATATCAGTAATTTTGGACCCTCTGGCTCTCATTTCAGTAAATGCCGCATGACCTGGTGTGTCAATGAAAGTTATAATTTTATTTTTTTCTGTTTTAACCTGATAGGCTCCAATATGTTGAGTTATTCCACCATGCTCACCAGACACTACGTTAGCGTTTCTTAGAGCGTCCAATAATGATGTCTTCCCATGATCTACATGACCCATGATTGTAACAACAGGTGGTCTATTTTCAATTTTTCCCTCTAATTGGTTTTTCTTTTTCTTAATTTCTAAATCAGGGTAGCTTTCAACGATTGGAGTGTGGCCAAATTCTTTAACGATATACTCGGCAGTATCTTTGTCTATAACATGATTTATTGTAGCTACAACTTTCATATTAAATAAAAATTTAATGACATCTCCAGATCTTTCTGCCATTCGATTAGAAAGTTCTTGGATTGTAATTTGTTCAGGAATATTAACGTCTTTAATCACTTTCTTTATATCTTTTCTGTCGTCAGAATTTTCTGCTCTTCTATCTTTTAACCTTGATCTTTTTACTGAAGCTAAACTTCTTTGTTTGATTTCTATTTCTTCTACGTTCATAGCTCTTGAAACAGTGAGTTTAAAATCTCTCTTGGCGGATAAGGGGTCAAGTTTTAATTTTGTTTTTGAAGGGCCCTTTTCATCTTTTTTAACAAAGTTTTTTGTAGCCTGTTGCTCAACAAATTTTCTTACTACATTTTTTTTTATAGTTGTTGGTTTTTTAAAAACACTAGATCCAGAGTTTGGTTTGTTATTTCTTGCAGATCTAAAAGGAGCTTTTTTTTCTATAGAAAAAGTTTTTTTCCCATCACTAGAAAGAGATGAAAGATCAATTTTTTTAGTTACATTAGCTGAGAGTGTTAATGTTTTTTTTTTATTCTTTTGGTCATCCATGAATATTTTATTTAAATACTATTTCCCTAGCAGCCATGATTAAAAGATCGGCTTCCTCTCTAGAGAGAGAAAACTCTTCTAGATATCCTTCAATTCTAATTTTTTTTCCTTTTATTTCGTCAAAACCACCAATTAGTTCATCGGAAGAAAGATCAGCGAAATCGCTTAGTTTTTTAATATTCCTTTGGCCTAGAAGAACTAGCATCCCTTGAGTAATGCCTTTTAAATTAGCTAATGAATCTTCCATTCCTAATTCTTTTAACCTTTTGGAAATTTCTTCTTTTTCTTTAACTAAATTTTCTTTTGATCTGTTAATTAATTCATTAGCAGTTCCTTCGTCTATACCTTCAATTTTAGTTATATCGTCTGGCGTAGATTGAGATATTTCTTCTATGCTTTGCATTCCTTCTGAAACCAATAATTGTCCTAGAGTTTCATCGACCTCTAAACTTTTTACTAAATTTTCAGTTTTTTCTTTAAATTCAGCCTGTCTTCTTTCAGAGTCTTCTTGATCTGTTAAAATGTCTATTTCATAATTAGTAAGCTTAGAAGCAAGCCTGACGTTTTGACCTCTTCTTCCAATGGCCTTACTTAAATTTTCCTCGGTTAAAATCACATCTATTCTTTTATTGTCTTTATCAATTAATACTTTTTGGATTTCTGCCGGGGACAATGATTCAGAAATTAACGTTGGAAGATCTTCTGTCCATTTTATAATGTCAATCTTTTCACCATGTAGTTCATTTACTATTGTTTGGACTCTACTTCCTCTCATGCCCACGCATGCTCCGACTGGATCTATTGATCCTTCACTTGAAAATACACAAATTTTAGCTCTACTGCCTGGATCTCTAGCAACTGCTTTTATTTCTATAATACCTTCGTAAATTTCGGGAACTTCTTGAAAAAATAATTTAGCTAGAAATTGTGGATGCGCTCTTGATAAAAATATTTGATGCCCTTTTAATTCTTTTTTAACTTCGTAACAGTAAGCTTTTACTCTGTCGCCGGTTTTTAATATTTCTCTTGGAATGAGTTCATCTTTTTTTATAACACCTTCTGCCTTGCCTAAATCTACTATAACATTTCCATATTCTAGTCTTTTAATTATTCCACTTAAAATTTGATCTTGTTTTTCAACAAAATCTTCGTACTGTCTACTTTTTTCTGCTTCTTTTACTCTTAAACTAATAACTTGTTTGGCGCTTTGTGCTGCTATTCTACCAAAATCTATTTGTGGTAAATCCTCAAAAATTTGATCACCAACTTTAAGTTCTTTATTTGCTTTATCTGTAGATTTTGCATCGCTCAAAATTATTTCCTTACTAGAATCTTCAACTTTTTCAACTATATCAAGAATTTTTTGAATTTTAATTTCTCCACTTAAACGGTCGATGAGAACACGTATGTTATTTTCTGCCCCAAATTTTGTTAGTGCTGCTTTTTGTATTGCACTTTCCATGGATTCCAAAACAATCTCTTTATCTATAGACTTTTCGTTTGCGACCGCTTCAACTATTCGTAATAATTCTACTTTGTCTAATCCTCTATTTAACATTTTTTCCTTTTTTAGTTTGCTCCAAAAAAAAATGGGCTAAAGCCCATTTGTAAACATCTAATTTCATCATATATCTAATGAAAATTTAAGGCTTTTTCAAGTTTACTTTTGAAAGATTTCAGTTTTATCGGTTTTTTCCCAAGAAAACTCACCTTTATTATTAGGCGTTCTTCCAAAGTGGCCATAAGCTGACGTGACTTCATATATAGCTTTATTTAAACCTAATAGTTCTCTAATCCCCCTCGGAGATAAATCAAAATTTTTTTTTATTTTATCTCTTACGTCTTCAGTTTTATCTGTGTCTGCATCTGATAATTTTACATAAATAGAAAGTGGTTCTGAAACACCAATAGCATACGCAAGTTGTATTAAACATTTATCTGAAATTCCTGCGGCGACTATATTTTTTGCTAAGTACCTGGACACGTATGCAGCTGATCTATCAACTTTTGTCGGGTCTTTTCCAGAAAAAGCTCCTCCACCATGTGGTGCTGCTCCACCGTATGTATCTACAATAATTTTTCTTCCTGTTAACCCTGTATCTCCATCTGGCCCACCGATTATGAACTGACCTGTAGGATTAATGTATACCTCCTTATCATTTAACTCTTTTAAAAAGTTTTCTGGTATAGATTTTTTTATATACGGGTAAACTAACTCTCTAACCTTTTCTTGATTTAAATCTTTAGAATGTTGTGTTGAAATAACAACTGATGTTACCTTTGTAGGTTTTCCATCTTCGTATGACATAGTGATTTGGCTTTTTGAATCAGGTTCTATACCTTTTAAATTACCTTTTTTTCTATCTTCTGCCATTAACCTTAGTATCTTATGGGAATAATATATAGGTGCTGGCATTAAATCTTTTGTCTCGTTGCAAGCATATCCAAACATAATACCCTGATCACCTGCTCCTTCATCTTTATTGTCTTTAGAGTCAACTCCCATTGCAATATCTGATGATTGAGAATGTAAATGTGACTCTATTTTTGTGCTTTCTTTCCAGCTAAAGCCGTCTTGATCATATCCTATATCTTTGATGCAATCTCTTACTTTTTGAATAAGCTCATCTGTTTGAACTTTTGGGGCTCTAATTTCACCTGCTAAAATTACTTTATTAGTTGTTGTTAAAGTTTCACAAGCAACTCTCGAATATGGATCTTTTGATAAATATGTGTCTACAACCATATCCGAAATTCGATCACAGATTTTATCTGGATGACCTTCTGATACGGACTCACTTGTAAATAAGTAATTATCTATTTTCATTTATTTTTTAAAACAACAAAGACAAAAACACATGTAAATAAAAGTAAATAAAAAATCAAATCAATTTTATACTTTTTTTGGGGATTGTTTATAAGTGGAACATTTAATTCAATAATCCCAACCTCATTTGGTTTTAAAATTTTTTTTATCGTTCCTCTGTTGTCAATGAAAGCACTAAAACCTTTGTTTGCTGATCTTATTAAAAAAACGTTATTTTCTATTGATCTAAAAATTGCTTTAGCTAAATGTTGGCTTGGTCCGGTTGTTGCTCCAAACCATGCATCTTCTGAAATATTCACGATTAGGTTTTTTTGCTTTTGATTTTGACTTAATTCTGGGAAGATTATTTCATAACAAATTAAGGGTAGTAGCTTTAGTTTATCTAGTAGAAAAATATTTGACTTTTCTCCTTTTGAAAAAGAGCCATGACCTTCAGTTATTTTTTTAAATCCTAGATAGCTTAAAATATTTTCGTAGGGTAAAAATTCTCCAAATGGGACAAGTTTAATTTTATCATATTTAAATAGAACATCGAACCTATTATTAACAATGACCATGCTATTAAATATCTGACTACTAGGCTGTTCACCCCCAACTGTGCTGACGCCAAATAATATTAAATGTTTTTCTGAGAATGCTGTTTCAAACATCGGCTTATATTGTTTAATTTGTTCAAAATTATAACCTGTAAAGACACCTTCGGGCCAAACAAAAAGAGTTTTTTTATTTTTTTCTGGTGCGCTATATTTTATTAATTTTGAAATATTTTTACTTACGTCTTTATTAGATAAATTATATTTTAGATCAAAACCTGGAGAAACTATTTTAGTATAAATAGAATTTTGTGAATTTAATTTTATTTTTGCCAAATACTGGTTGTTTTTTTCTATAATTGAATTTCCATATATATAATTTCCGAAAAAAATAGTTCCTAATAAAATAAATATTGTATATCCAAATTTTTTTCTAAAAATTAATAAGAGTGGTGAGCAGTAAATTATTATACATAAAAGGTTAAACGAGAATAAACCTAGTGTAGGCAATAGTTGGAGTACATCTGGTATATTTGACCATGTATATGCCCATAGGTTCCAAGGAAATCCTGTAAAGATTTTAGCACGTGCAAAATCCATCAATGCCAAAGAACCTGAAAATAATAAAATAGACACAAAGTTACTTTTTAAAAATGGACCAGAAATTAAATTTGCTAAGCCAAAAAAAATTCCAAGTGCTATAGGTAAACCTACAACCGCAATAGGTATCAAAAATTTAAAATTTTCATCAAATGTTAAAGAATTTGAAATCCAATATGTACCCGTTAAAAAAAAACCAATACCAAATAGATATCCAATTAAAAATAAGTTTAAAAGATATGGCTTACTCCTATATGTATTTTTTGATTTTTTTTGCACATGCATAGTGATTAAAAATAACGCAGGTATAATAAAAAAATTAATATAATTACTACTAAATGGCTCAAAGCTAAAAACAGTTAAGGCACCCAGAATAAATGGAAATAACAATACCAAGAAAAATCTACTATTAAAAAAATTATAAATCATGCTATTGAATAAACTTGATTATTTTATTCTCTAGTTTTTGCATTAAAGAAAAATCTCGATTAGACTTATGACGATAACCTAACAGATGTGTTAATCCATGTACCCATATTTTGTCAAAAGCAGTGACAAAACCCTGTTTCTTACTTTCTTTAATAATTTCATTTAAATTAATTATTATATCACCAAGATAAATAGTTTTTTTCTGCTTTCTTATTACCCTATCTAGCGTTTTTTTTTCATAAAAAGGAAAAGACAAAACGTCGGTAATTTTATTTTTTTTTCTAAACTTTTTATTTAATTTTTTAATTTCACTATCTCCCGAAAGAAGGAGTGTAAAATTTAATTTATTTTTTTTTAAAATAGCAATTTTTTTTTCGGCTTTTTGCAATTTTTTATTAAGATAATTATTGGGACTGGTAATATATTTTTTCCAGGCTATCTTACTAACTAGCACCTCGGCTTTAATCATTGGTTTTTTTCTGATATGCTTTAATAATTTTTGATACAAGAGGATGTCTAACTACGTCTGTATGATCAAATTCAATTATTTTTATTTCTTCAATAGGTTTCAAAATATTTTTTGATTTCAATAAACCGGAATGTGATTTATTAGCTAAATCGACTTGTGACGGGTCTCCATTAACAACAAGTTTTGAATTTTCACCAATTCTAGTTAAAAACATTTTTATCTGCGTCTCTGTCGCGTTTTGTGCTTCATCTAGAATAGCAAAACAATTCTTTAAAGTCCTTCCTCTCATAAAAGCCAAAGGTGCAATTTCAATCTCTCCAGTTTCAATTTTTTTATCAATTTTTTCAAAACCAAATAATTCATAAAGCGCGTCATAAAGGGGTCTTAAATACGGATCTACTTTTTCTTTCATGTCTCCTGGAAGAAAGCCTAATTTTTCACCCGCTTCAACAGCTGGTCTAGACAGTATAACTCGTTCTACTTTTTTTTCCATGAGCATAGTAATGGCAACTGATACAGCGAGAAAACTTTTACCAGTACCAGCTGGCCCCATCGCTACTACAATATCATTTTCTCTTAGTGCTTTAATATAATCAGACTGCTTCTGAGATCTTGCTATGACTGACTTTCTTGGTGTTTTAATTAACTGAGCAAAAGATTGTACATTTGTATTTTTGTCTTCGCTTAAAGTTTTGTTCACAGATAAAATGATATCACTTTTTTCTATGTTATTTGTTAAAAGAAATTTATTAATCAAAAACTTAATTGCTCCGGATACTCTAAATAAATTATCTGAACTGCCTTTAGCTGTAATGGAATTACCTCTAAAGAATAATGTTGTTTCTGTTAATTTTTCTAATTGAATAAGATTTACATTGAACTCACCTATAATTGATAAAAGAATATTATTATCTAAAATTTGAATATTAATAGTTTCTTTATCAATTTTTTTTACTGTTAGTTTTTGCTCTAGTTTGATTGTTTCAGACATTAATTATGCTGCATAATTTCTACTTTTATCATCTATAATTTCTCCAAATAAACTATTGCGATTAAAATTATTAATTTTTACATTAATTAATTGACCTGTTAAATTTTCTTTGCTTTCAACAACAATAGAATTTAAAAATTTATCTCTTCCAAAATACTTATTTTGCTCCTTCATTTTATTTTCAAATAAAACTTCAACTGATTTATTTAAAAAATTTTTTTTGCTTTGTGTATTAATTTTTTCTAAGATTTCTTGTAATTCTAGCAATCTTCTTTTGGCTATTTCTTTTTCTACGCTAGCTAATTCTGATGCTGGCGTTCCAGGTCTTGGACTATATATAAATGAATAAGAATTTATAAATTTAGTTTTTTTAATTAACTCTAAAGTTTCTTTAAAATTAATTTCTGTTTCTCCAGGATACCCGATGATAAAGTCAGATGAAAATTTAATATCTGGTTTAGCGTCTTTAAGTTTAGTGATGATTTCAAGGTACTCTTTTATATTATGTTTACGGTTCATCGCTTTTAAAATTTCTGAAGAGCCGCTTTGAACTGGCAAATGGAGTACTGGCATCAACTTTTCACAATCTCTATGTGCCTCGATTAAATCTTTTGTAACATCTCTAGGGTGAGAGGTGGTGTATCTAATTCTTTTTAACTCTTTTAAACTATTAAGCTTAAATATTAGATCGGAAAGGCGGTATACTTTGGTTTGATTTTTATATTTGTAGGCATTTACATTCTGACCCAATAAAGTTATTTCCCTCACCCCGTTAGCTATTAGTTGCCTTGCTTCTTTAACAATTTCATCGAACGATCTTGAATGCTCAGGACCTCTCGTGTATGGAACCACACAAAAGTGACAAAACTTATTGCAACCTTCTTGAATTGTTAAAAATGAAGATATTTTCGTACTTGAATTTTTAATACGATTTAAACTATCAAATTTTTCTATAACTTCAAAATCAGTATTATTAATTTTACATTTATCGCTCTCTATTTTCTTAATTATATTTGGTATCTGTTGGTAAGATTGAGGTCCTACAACAGCATCAATATATTTTTCACGATTAAGCATTTCTTGGTTCTCCGCTTGAGCTACACATCCAGTTACTAGTAACATTGGTTTTTTTTTATTTCTAAACTCTTTTTTTAATCTACCAACATCATGATAGACTTTATCTGTAGCTTTTTCACGAATATGGCATGTATTGAGTACATAACAATCAGCTTCTGAAGGATTTTGCGTAACTACGTAACCCATTGGTTTAACTAAATCTAAAATACGATTACTGTCGTATTCATTCATCTGACAGCCAAACGTTTTAATAAATATTTTTTTTAACAAATTATTTTTTTATTTTAGAACCGTAAAGCTCTAGTTTGTGATCAACTAACTTATAGCCTAATTTTTGAGCAACTTTGTTCTGTAAAATTTCTATGTCTTTATCAACAAATTCTATTATGTCACCACTATTTATATCTATTAAATGATCGTGATGTTCCTCGGGGGCTTCTTCGTATCTTGCCTTGCCACCCTTAAAATCATGTTTTTCTACGATGCCTGATTCTTCAAAAAGTTTAACTGTTCGATATACTGTAGCTATACTTATTTTTTTATCAATTTTATTAACTCTTTTGTGCAACTCATCAACATCTGGATGGTCGTTTGAACTAGACATAATTTCAGCTATTACTTTTCTTTGGTCTGTTAGTCTGACACCTTTAACTATGCATTTTTCTTCAATGTTATTCATATAATTATTTATAACTTAGCTTAAATATAGTGGTTTAATCAATTTATTTTCGACAAGTTTATTTTTTATTAATATATCGATATTTTTAACGTTAAATTCAGCGATTCTTATTTGTTTAACGTCTATATTTTTAAATATTTTGTCATTTTTAATCTCATTTGGAATAATAAGGGTAGCCTCCTCATTTTGAATTTTATCTAAATCAATTTTTTCAGGCAAGGAAAAAGAGTAAGTCTCTTTAAAAGTTGCTCTACAGTAATAATAAAAGTTATTTATTTTTTGTATTGAAACAATGTCTTTTTTTTCTACGAGATATTGAGCAGCGTTAAGTATGAAATTGTTATAACTATATAATTTTATTTTTTTTACTAGCTCTATTCCTTTTACAACAGCTAAAGATATTCTAATTCCAGAAAAACTACCGGGACCAGAATTAATAAAGATTGAAAAATTACAATTAAATTTAATATTATGTTTTTTAATAAAATTAACAATTTCTAAAGCCAAAACTTCATTTTTCAAAAGATTGGTTTCTAATTTTTTTAGAAAAAACTTGTTATTAATTTTTAATGCAATAAAATCATTCTTACCTGTGCAATCAACTATTAAAAAATCTTTAACTACTTTATTATTTTTTATATTTGTAACTGTTGAATCTTCATCCATATCTAGCAATATAGAAGATAAAGGAGTTATTGTCCTCATGTATCATCGTTTTGAAGAAAATAAATATCCTTCTACAAATATAAAAATAGCAGATTTTATAAAACAAATTGCTTTAATAAAAAAAAATGACTTTAATTTTATTAATGCAAATATTTTTGAGGATAGCCTTGTGAACCTTAAGGATAAAAAAAAAATTTTATTAACAATTGACGACGCATTTAAGTCATTTTATGATCAAGCCTGGCCTATTCTTAAAAAAGATAAAATACCCTTTTTACTATTTGTGAACACCCGAGAAATTGGCAGTAAGGGGTATATGAACTGGGAACAAATTAAAGAAATCTCTAAAGAAAAATTTGTTCACATAGGAAATCACAGCTATTCTCATGACTACTTAGTTGATAAGACAGATAGTGAAATTAGTAATGACATAAGTCTAGCTATAAAAGATTTAAAAAATAATTTAGGATATAATTCTCCTTATTTTTCATATCCATTTGGTGAATACAGCATTAATTTTAAGAATATTGTTAAGAAGTTTGGATTTAAATATGCATTTGGTCAACATTCGGGTGTAGTGGATATAACAAAAGATTTTTATGAACTTCCTAGATTTTCTATTAATGAGAAATATGGAAAAATTCAAAGATTTGAATTAATACTAAAAACTATTCCTTTAAAATTTAAATCAATTACTCCTGAAGAAAAATATATCAACGATACTAACAACCCACCTAATGTTATTGTTGAGTTCTTAGATGAAATTAAAAATATTGAATTATTGAATTGTTATTCAAATGAACTTAATTCCTGGAGAAAATCTGAGATTAAATACTTAGATAGTTTTAAAATTAAAATTAATTTAATTGGTAAATTTACTACAGAAAGAGGGAGAATTAATTGTTCCTTAAGAGAACCTGATGGATCTTGGCGTTGGCTTGGCATGCAGTTTGTGGTCGCAGAACTTTAGCCTAAAGCTTTAGTTGATTGCTCTCTTTAAAATCATCGATCGTTACATTTTCTAGTTCATCGAGATCATTTTGTTTAATAATCTTTTCTAGTATTTTTGTGTATTCTTTCCCTGTTTGTGCGTAGTTTTCAAGCTCATGGATCAATTCTATACCAGACAATTTTTTATTACTCTCTCTTAGCTCAGCTCTTTTTTTCCTAAAACCTTTATAACCACGATGAGTGTTTAAATTGTTTATATATGCTTTTACTGAAGCTCTTAATAAAGGGAATTTAAGAATTTTATGACTTTCATTTTTATTTTTTTCTAAAGGTTCGATGCCATCACCATTCCAAGTCCACTGGCCATATATCGCATTTCCCTCTAAAGCAAATCTTGAAGTTCCCCAACCACTTTCTTTGGCTGCTTGAGCTAAAGCAATAGAAGTTGGAATAATATCAACTTTTTCTATTAATTCTTTAATATTTTTATCTGAAACTCTATATGCTTTAAATTTTTTATTTAACCATTTGTTATTTTTAGCCGTTGTATTGCCTTTTAATATTTTTAATAAATATTTTCTGTCTTCTTCAATCTTTTCATTCTCAGCAACGACTAATGGTAATAAAATTTGTAAAAAAGTTTCTTTTTTTTCGCTAACACTTTTAATGGAACTTAAATCCTTAGGTAATCTCGTAAAATATATTGGTTTTACTTTTTTTTTATTTCTTACATTGTCCAAATCATATTCTAGATCCTCAAATAAATTTAGTACTGTTTCTGTATTTAAATTATAGTCATTGTCAGAAGTAGATTTTTTATTCCCTGGCAACTCTACTATTTTTTTAGAATTATTTTTTTTTGTATTTTCTTGAGCTTTAACAATTTTTTTATTTTTCAACTTTTCATCTTTTTCCTTTTTATTTGCTTTGATCTCTAGTGATATTTTAAATGCATCTACATCTGTAACAAGATCTTTCACGTAGAGCCCAGAAAAAATTAAAACTGCTGCTATTGATGCATAAGCTGCTTTTGTAAAAATATTTTTTAATAATTCTTCTCTAACTTTAAAATTATAAATGTCATTCAAACTTTCTATTACTACATTAGCTAAAGTTTTAAAAAAGTTAACAATATTTGAAATTATAAATTTGAAATAGTCTTCTATAGCGTTAAAGATTTTTTTTATGTATTTATTTATGTTAATGAATATTTTGTTTAGTAATTTCTCATAGAAAGTCTTAAAAAGTTTATTTAGAGTAGTATTGATAGTTAATCTTTTTTTTACCCCATCGTAAAAAGGCTTGAAGACTTCGTTTATTAGTTTGTGAGAAACATACCCTCTGTTGTTTGAAGGTAAAGGAACATTTTTTTTTAAAAGTATAATTTCTATATCATAAGTAGTAAGTTTTGCATTTACGTCAAAAACTTTGTTGATCTTATAAATTTTTGCTAGTTCTATTAACTTTTGCCTGTAGCTTACAACTTTTCCCATTTTAAATAGCTTCTACTGATTTTACTTCTTCTACGTAATGACAGAGTAGGTTTTGAACACCTTGTTTTAAAGTCATTAGTGAACTCGGGCACCCTGAACAGCTTCCTTGTAACTCTACGTGTACAACACCATCTTTAAAAGACTTAAATTTTATGTCACCACCATCTTTTGCAACAGCTGGTCTCACTTTTTCATCTAAAACTTTTATTATTCTATCCTCTACCTCTCCTAGATTTAATTTATCTTCACGCGTTTCATCTTTTTTATTAAGTATTGGTTTATCATTTTTCTCAAAATAATCATTCATGTGAGAAATAACTGTAGGTTTTAATATATCCCAAGAAATTTCATTATTTTTTTTAACGGATAAAAAGTTGTCGGCTAACAAAACAAGTTCAACACCTTCTAAATTTAATAAATTTTTTACAAACTCATTTTTAATTTTGTCAAAATCTTTTTTCTGAAATTCTTCAGTTCCTATTGTAGAAATTACTTTTTCTGACAAAAATTTTAATGAATTTGGGTTCGGTGTTAGTTCTGTTATAATCATTACGTGTTTATATCTCTTTAATTAAAAAAAACCTACGGCATTTCGTATCTCTTTGAGGTTGTACTCTGCTAATTTTCTTGCTTTTTCAGTACCTTCTTTAAGAACTTTTTCAAGATAGCTTTTATCATCTAACAGTTTTCTTATTTTCACTCCAATCGGGCAGATTACCTCAACTAAAACTTCTGATAGTTTATTTTTTAAGTACGAATATTCTTTTCCTTTTAATTCATTTAAAGTCTGCTCTAAAGAATTGCCTGTTAGATCGGAGTATATATTAATCAAATTGAAAGCTTCAGGTTTTTCTTCTAAATCTTTTAAGTTATCTGGTATTTCGGAAGAATCTGATTTAGCCTTTTTAATTTTTTTTATAATTTCATCTGCAGAATCTTTTAAATTGATTCTAGAATATTCAGAGTCATCCGACTTGCTCATTTTTTTTTTACCATCCCTTAGGCTCATAACTCTTGATATGTTTTTTTGTATTAGTGGTTCTGGTAATGGAAATATTTCTTTTTTAAAATCATTATTAAATTTTAAAGCAATATCTCTACACAACTCTAAGTGCTGCTTCTGATCAGCTCCTACGGGTACATGCGTTGCTTTGTATAAGAGAATGTCTGCTGCCATTAAGTTTGGATAAATATAAAGACCAACACTTGCTTTTTCTTTATCCTTACCCGCTTTGTCTTTAAATTGAGTCATTCTATTTAGCCAACCAACGCGAGCTATACAATTTAATATCCAAGCAAGTTCAGCGTGGCCACTAACAGAAGACTGGTTAAAAATAATACTTTTTTTACTATCAAGTCCCGAAGCGAGAAAACCGGCTGTACTTTCTAAAATATTATTTCTTAATTCCTTTGGATTCTGAAAAACAGTAATAGCATGAAGGTCTACAACACAATAAATGCATTCAGTTTTTGCTTGTAGGGCTACAAAGTTTTTTAAGGCACCAAGATAATTACCAAGATGTAAATTACCAGTTGGTTGAACGCCTGAGAATACTAATTTATTTTTATCCATTTATTAACTTGTGTTAAAGTTTTTTATTTTAAAAACTCCAAATAAACGAGCTGACAATAAATATATTGCAGCAGTTAAAGCTACGATCATTATAAGATAAAATGACTTATAATGATTAGTATAAATAAGTTTATCCTCAAAAAAATTAATTAAAAAATATAGAAATAAGCTCATTATAACCACTGAAATAAGTGTTTTAACAAGATTGATATAAAAAATGGAGTTAACAGTAAAATATTTGAGTTTTAATAATAAAATTAAATAGATTATTACAGCACACCAAGTCGCTATAGATGTGGCAATCGGAATAATAATAAATCCTAATTCTTTAAAATAAATGAGTGATATTAAAATGTTTAAGAAAACACTAAAAGCTGAAATGTAAAATGGAATTTTTGTATCATCTCTTGCGAAGAAAAAATTAGAAAGAACTTTAACTAAAGCAAAAGCAGGTACACCAAATCCAAAATATTTTAAAGCCTGAGCTGTTAATAAAACATCTGTTTCTAAAAATGATCCATATCCAAACAATGCACTGGTAATTTGCTGCGAAGCAATCACTAAAGCAGCACATGCAGGGATAGATAAGATTAAACATAATTCAATAGATTTATTTTGTATAATCATTGCTTCAATCATATTTCCATTTTTTATTTTCTTTGACAACTCAGGCAACGCTATTGTGCCGATAGCTATTCCAGCTATTGCTAAATTTATTTGATAGATTCTGTCTGCATAATATAAATAAGAAACAGCACCAGCTTCGAAAGAAGCAATAATTGTTCCTATTAAAATATTAATTTGTGTGACACCTGAAGAGAATATACTTGGCATTAGTTTCTTAAAAAAAAATACAACTTTAGAATTAATTTTAACTTTAAAATTAATAGATGGTTTGTAATAACGCTTGGTAAAAAATATTAAAAATATTAATTGAAACAAACCAGCAAGTGTGACGGCGTAGGAAAGGTTGAGCTCAAAATTAAGTTCAAAAAAATAAGAAATAAATATACTTAAGATTAAGAAAATATTTAATATAATTGGAGCCGCTGCGGCTGCCGCAAACTTATTATTAGAATTTAATATTCCTGAGAAAAAAGAGGACAAACTAACAAAAAATAAAAATGGAAAAGTAATTCGTGTAAGTTCTACAGCTAGATTAAATTTTTCTGCATCTTTGTAAAACCCGGGAGCAATTAAATAAACAACTGCTGGCGTAAAAATTTCTATTATAAAAATAGTTCCTAATAAAACTATTACTAATAAATTTAAAACATCGTCTGCAAATTTCTTCCCTTCTTCTTTACTGATTATATTCTCTTTCACATAACTCGGTATGAAAGCTGCGTTAAAGACCCCTTCTGCAAAAAGTCTTCTAAAAGTATTAGGTAGTCTAAAAGCCACAAAAAATGCGTCAGCATATATAGAAGCGCCTAAAAAGGTTGCTATTAGTATGTCTCTAAAATATCCAAGTACCCTGCTAATCAAAGTAAAAAAGCTAAAAACTGAAGTTGAAGATAATAAGTTCATGTATTTTTATTAAAAAAAATTATTGATGATTTTACCTATTTTATATTACATAATAAATTCTAATGACAAAAAAATCTAAAATTGACCATTATACGGATAAAGAGGCATTAGACTTTCATACACAGGGAAAGTCTGGCAAAATTGAGATTAATTCATCTAAGCCTTTAACAACGAAAAGAGATCTATCTTTAGCTTACTCGCCTGGTGTTGCTGTGCCAGTAAAAAAAATAGCAGAAAACCCTGAAACTGCATATGACTATACGAGTAAAGGAAATCTAGTTGCGGTAATTAGTAATGGATCTGCAATTTTAGGTCTTGGAAACCTTGGAGCATTAGCATCTAAACCTGTCATGGAAGGAAAATCTGTTTTATTCAAAAGATTTGCAGATATAGACTCGATAGATATAGAGGTTGATAGTTCTGATGCGGATGAAATTATTAATACTATTAAAAACATTGGTAATACTTTTGGTGGTATCAATCTAGAAGATATAGCAGCACCTGACTGTTTTATTATAGAACAAAAATTAAAAAAACTTTTAGATATCCCTGTTTTTCATGATGACCAACATGGAACTGCAATAATTACAACAGCTGCTCTTATTAATGCTTTAGACATTTCTAAAAAAAAAATTAATGAAGTAAAAGTTGTTGTAAACGGTGCAGGTGCTTCTGCAATTGCGTGTACTAATTTATTTAAACTTTCTGGTGTAAAAAATGAAAATGTAATTATGTGCGATAGATCAGGTATTATTTATAAAGGTAGAAAAAATGTAGATCAATTTAAGTTAGCACATGCCAATGAAACAAAACTGAGATCACTTGCAGAAGCCATGAGTGGTGCTGATGTTTTTTTAGGTTTATCAGCTAAAGATGTACTTACAAAAGATATGGTAAAATCAATGGCAAAAAACCCAATTATTTTTGCATGCGCAAATCCTGATCCAGAAATAAAACCTGAGTTAGTAGAAGAGGTGAGATCAGATGCTATTGTTGCAACTGGTAGATCAGATTATCCAAATCAAGTTAATAACCTGATTGGTTTTCCTTATATCTTTAGAGGCGCGCTTGATGTTAGGGCAAAAGAAATTAATGAAGAGATGAAAGTAGCTGCTGCAAAAGCTATTGCGCAGTTAGCAAGGGAAGAAGTTCCGGACGAAGTGATAGCGGCATATAGTGGTGAAAGACCAAGATATGGAAAAGAGTATATTATTCCGTCAACTTTTGACCCAAGGTTAATTAGCGTCATACCTGCCGCAGTGGCCGAAGCAGCTATGAAATCTGGTGTCGCAAGAATAAAGATTAATGACATAGAAAAGTATAAAGAAGATTTATCTAGACGGCTTGACCCTTCAATGAATATTATGCAGGGTATTAATGCTCAAATTAAAAAATCTCAAAAAAGAGTAGTTTTTGCAGAAGGAGAAGATCCTAGCATTTTAAAAGCTGCGGTAGCATTTAAAAATAGTAAATTAGGCATACCGATCTTAATTGGTAAAGAAGAAAAAGTTAAAGAACAGTTGAAGAATATAGGCCTAGACGAAAACTTTAAAATAGAAATTGTAAGTTCAAAAAATATTGAGCAAAGAAAAAAATATACTAAACATTTATATAAAAAACTTCAAAGAAATGGCATGTTAGAAAGAGAGTGCGATCACCTAGTAAGAAATGACAGAGTTACCTGGGGATCGTGTATGGTAGCATGTGGTGATGCAGATGCAATGGTTACAGGAGGTACAAGACACCATGCTGCAACTATAGAAAAATTAAACAAAGTGGTAGAATCGAGACCTGGTGAAATAATTTTTGGTCTAACCATGTTAGTCTCAAAAGGAAGGACGGTTTTTGTTGCTGATACTAACGTACATGACAACCCGACATCAGAGCAGCTTGTTAAAATAGCTATTTCAAGTACTAGAGTTGCAAGATTATTTGGGTTCGACCCCAAAGTAGCTTTTCTATCTCACTCAACTTTTGGTAAACCCGCAACAGTAAGAACAAAACATGTTAGGGAGGCTATTAATTTAATGAAAACGAAAGAGATAGATTTCGATTATGATGGTGAAATGCAGCCGGATGTTGCTTTAAACCCAGAATATAAAGCCTCATATCCTTTTTCTAAGATCGTAGGTAATGCTAATATTTTAATAATGCCAGCTCTACACAGCGCATCTATATCAGTTAAATTAATGAAAACTTTTGGTGGAGCTAAATTAATTGGACCGCTATTGATTGGCCTTGGTTTACCAATTGAAATTGCTCCATTAAGATCCTCTTCATCGGATATTTTAAATCTTGCTTCTATTGCTGCTTTTTCCTCAGAAGTAATTGACTATAAAAATTAAATTTTATTTCTACTAAGTTCAGAAACTAAATAGATTGTTGGTATAACATCCTCTACATCGTAGATTTTATTTGCCTCAGCTATAACTTCTTTTTTTTCTTTATCATTTTCAGCAATACCAAAAACATAAATCTTCTTATTAATTGTTTCTAAAGTATAATTTCCTGATTTTATTAGTTTATTAAAAATTAAAGAAGTTCTCAGTTGTGAAGTAATCAAAATATCTTTTGCAGTGCTTTTGAAATTAGTTTGACCTTTAATGGTTATTGCATTTTTAACTTCTCTTACACCTTTAGTTTCCCATGCTAATTTTGTTATTTTAATTTTTTCCTCAGGTTTATTTACTTTTCCTGTTAAAAATATTCTTCCATCTAAAATCTCGACTTGTATAGATAAGAAATATTTTTTCTCAGCAAGAGTTAATTTTGCTACTAAACTTTTTTGCATAATTGTATCATCTATTTGCATGCCTACAGTTCTTGGATCAAACCCAATGCTTACACCTTTTCCAAAGGTAGAAAAACCTGGCTTTCCACAGCTAGTTATCAACAATAACAAAAATATTAAACTAGAGACTTTTTTTATCATTTTTTATTTTAAGACAAATTTCATACACTTTTTTTTTCGAAGCTTTTTCTTTTTTTGATATTAGTTCGACAACGTCTTTTAAGCTGTATTTCTTGAGGTATTCTTTTGCCTGATCTACAATATCTTCGTTTATTTCTATGTTATTATTATTATGATAAATTTTTGAAATTACAATAGTTAATTCACCTTTTAATGGCATCTTGAAAGGTTTTATTGTGTTTATTTTATTTCTATAAAAAGTTTCATGAATTTTTGTAATCTCTCTTGCTATAAGAATATCTCTTCCAGAAAAATATTGTTTAAAGAATTTTAAATAGAAATTTATTTTTATTCCTGGAACAAAAAAAACTAACGAAAAATCTAAATTTTTAAGACCACTTAAAACTTTAATGAGTTGATTCTCGGTTTTTGGTAAAAAACCAAAAAAAAGAAATTTATCATCAAAACCCGACACACTAGTTGAAGCTGTAATTGCAGAGGGGCCCGGCACGGGGATAATGTTAATTTCTTTTTCTGCACAAGTTTTAATCAATAAATGGCCCGGATCTGATAACGTAGGCGTTCCTGCATCGGAAATTAAAGACAAAATTTTTCCCTCGTTTAAATATTCTATGATCTTTTCTAGCTCTTTTTTTTCGTTAAATTTGTGGTAAGAAACTAACTTTTTTTTTATCTTATAGTGATTTAATAACTTTAAAGATCTTCGAGTATCTTCGCACAATATTATGTCTGATTTTTTTAATACCTCTAAAGACCTAATTGTTATATCATCCAGATTCCCTATGGGTGTTGACACAATATATAATCCTGGTTTAAATAAATTCATAAAAAATGATTAAAATTATTATTACATTTTTATCTTATATATTCATATTGTTTAACCCTAACTTAATAACGGCTGAAAATGATGAAAAAATTAGAATTGGTTTGTTGGCACCCTTTACAGGAGAACACAAAAATTTAGGTGAATCTTTACTGTTGTCCACTCAACTATCGCTAAATGAAATAAATGATAAAAAAATAATTATTATCCCTAGAGACAGTGGAACTAATGATAAAGTTAAGCTAAATTCAGCAATAAAAGAAATAATAAGTAGTGGGGCTAAAATAATTATTGGACCTGTGACTCATTCATCTTCTAGTGAGCTTGAAAAATATAAAAATACTATTTTTATTTCACTCTCAAACAAAGAGCCAAGAATTTCTAACAACGTAATTCATATAGGCATAAGTTTGGACTCACAACTTAAAGCCATTGAGCAATTTCTAATTAAACAAAAAATAAAAAAAACATTAATTTTATATCCTAAAAATAAATACGAAAAATTTATAGATAAAAAAATAAAATCACTAAAATTAAAAAATATTCAAATTTTCAAATATGACTCTGATCCTAGAATTCTAACTGGTGAAATAGAAAAACTAACAAAATATAGCCAAAGAAAGAAAAACCTCGAGACAAGAAAAACTTTCTTAGAAAAACAAAATGATGAACAATCAAAAAAGGAATTAAAAGTTCTTGAGGGGCTTTACACTCTTGGTGAGGTTGATTTTGATTCTGTCATAATTATTGATTTTGGAAATAGCCTAAAAAGTGTTTTAGCCTCACTTGTTTTTTCAGATGTCGATGATAAGTCTGTAATTTTTATGACTGTAAATCAATGGTTTGATGAAAGTATATTCCGAGAAAACTCAGTAAAGAATTTATACTTCCCATCTGTAGATAGAAAACAATTTAAAAAGTATAACGAAAACTATTTTAAAAGTTTTTCATTAAAAGCTGATGAAATTACAATTCTATCTTACGATGCACTTGGTTTAATTTACTACGTATGGAATAAAAATAATGGAATTAATACGATTAATGATTTTTTTATTAAAGAAAAAATTAGAGGAAAAATTGGCACTTTTGAATTTAAAGATAATAGAGTTATACAACAGCTAAAAATATATAAAACTGAAAACAGGAAGTTTAAAGAGTATTAATTTTTCTCTTTAGTTTTTTAAAAGCTATATAGCGATGATCCATATGCATCTTTTTTCTTTTTCCCATTTGCCCAAAAGTTAGGCTGTGGCCAGTTGGAATAAAAATAGAATCATAACCAAAACCATTTTTTCCTAATATCTTATTTGAAATATTACCTTGTATCTCACCTATTGCTGTAATTTTTTTTGTTGTATTAAGATACACGGTCAAGCTACAAACAAATTTTGCTTTTGTATTTCTTATGTCTCTCTTTTTATTCTTATCCTCTACTAGTTTTATAATTTTTGACATTGCTTGTTTAAAACCACCATATTTTTTGGCCCATCTTGCTGAGTAAATACCTGGCTTGTTGTCAAGACATTCAATGCAAAGACCGGAATCATCTGAGATTGTAGTTATTTTTGATTTTTTAAAAAAAAACTTAGCTTTTAATTCTGAGTTAGATTTGAAGCTTTTTCCAGTTTCTATCGGACTTTTAATATTTAGTTCAAATGGTGAGATTTTTTTTATTTTTTTATTTAATAAGTAGCTAATTTCTTTAATCTTTCCATTGTTGTGCGTACCTATGAGTATTTTGTTTATTTTTATCATTTCACTCTAGTAATTTAATTTTAAAACCCTATATAGCAGATATGGAAAAAGAGAACGATGAAAAAAATAAAGATAATTTAACGTCAGAACAAGAAGCCTTTGAACAAAGAAAATTGAAGGATGAAGTTAGCCAACCTACGTTAGAGGAGCAGTTAGAAGAAACACACGATAAATTATTACGTGCGCTGGCTGATTCTGAAAATCAAAGACGAAGATCTGAAAAAGAAACTAAAGAAGCTTTTGAGTATGGGGGCTTTAATTTTGCCAGAGAAACTTTATCACTGCTTGATAATTTACAAAGAGCACATCAGTCAATTAAAAATGATGAAAATTTAAAAGAAAATAAAGACTTAAATAAATTTTTACAAAATATACAAGTTATTGAAAAAGATCTAATAACTGTATTTGAAAAAAACAATATTAAAAAAATTGATTGTCTTAATCAAAAATTTGATCCAAATAATCATCAAGCTATGCTTGAGATGGAAAATGACGGTGTTGAGCCGGGTGTGATATTACAGGAAATTCAGCCTGGTTATTTTTTCAAAGATAGGTTGTTAAGACCATCATTTGTTGCTGTAGCTAAGAAAAAAAACAACGAAAATGAGGAAAAAAATAATGATTCAACTCTTGTAGAGGAATAAAAAGCACCCATATACGTATTAATTGAAAAAAAAGGATTAAAATAATGAGTAGAATAATTGGAATAGATCTTGGAACAACAAATTCGTGTGTAGCGATTATGGATGGCTCACAGCCAAAAGTTTTAGAAAATACTGAAGGTGCAAGAACTACACCGTCGATTGTTGCATTTTTGGAAAATAATGAAAAATTAGTTGGGCAGCCGGCAAAAAGACAAGCCGTTACAAATGCGCAAGATACAATTTTCGCTTCTAAACGACTAATTGGCAGAAGCTTTGACGATGAGTCGGTAAAAAAAGATTTAGGCAAAGTACCTTATAAAATAGTAAAATCAGATAAGGGTGAAGCTTGGATTGAAGCAAAAAGTGAAAAATATTCACCCGCTCAAATTTCTGCTTTTGTTTTACAAAAAATGAAAGAAACTGCAGAGAAGTATTTAGGTCAAGCTGTGACAAAAGCAGTTATAACTGTTCCGGCTTATTTTAATGATGCTCAAAGGCAAGCTACAAAGGATGCGGGGAAAATTGCTGGACTTGAAGTTTTAAGAATTATTAACGAGCCAACTGCTGCCTCACTTGCGTATGGTTTGGATAAGAAAGGTGGACAAAAAATAGCTGTATATGATCTAGGTGGTGGTACTTTTGATGTCTCTATTCTTGAAATTGGGGATGGAGTTTTTGAGGTAAAATCTACTAATGGAGATACGTTCTTAGGTGGAGAAGATTTTGACGATGAAATAGTTAATTATTTAATTGATGAATTTAAAAAAGATAGTGGTATTGATTTAAGAACAGATAAACTTGCTCTCCAAAGATTAAAGGAAGCTGCAGAAAAAGCAAAAATTGAGTTATCGTCAGCTACACAAACAGAAATAAATCTTCCGTTTATTACTGCGGATAAAACAGGCCCGAAACATGTTAATTTAAAATTTACTAGAGCTAAATTAGAAGCATTAGTTGCAAAACTGATAGAAAGAACTTTAACTCCTTGTAAAACTGCATTAAAAGATTCTGGTTTCTCTGCTGCTGAAATCAATGAGGTTGTTTTAGTTGGTGGCATGACAAGAATGCCAAAAGTTATTGAAGCAGTTAAAAATTTCTTTGGCAAAGAGCCAAATAAGAGTGTTAACCCTGATGAAGTAGTAGCCATGGGTGCAGCTATTCAAGCTGGTGTGTTACAAGGTGATGTTAAAGATGTTTTATTGTTGGACGTAACTCCTTTATCGCTAGGTATTGAGACACTAGGCGGAGTTTCAACTAAGTTAATTGAAAAAAATACAACAATTCCAACAAAAAAAAGTCAGGTTTTCTCCACTGCTGAAGATAATCAACCAGCTGTATCAATAAGAGTACTACAAGGTGAGAGAGAAATGGCTTCAGACAATAAGTCACTTGGAAATTTTGAGCTCGTGGGCATACCGCCAGCACCAAGAGGAACTCCACAAATAGAAGTTACATTTGATATTGATGCTAACGGAATTGTGAGTGTTTCTGCAAAAGATAAAGGAACTGGCAAAGAACAAAAGATCCAAATTCAAGCTTCTGGGGGCTTAACAGAGGAAGAAATTCAAAAGATGGTAAAAGAAGCAGAAGCTAATAAGGAAGAGGATAAAAAGAAAAGAGAAACTATTGACGCAAGGAATCAGGCTGACAGTATTATTTTTTCTACAGAGAAAAGTTTAAAAGAGCATGGCGATAAAGTAAGTGATGAAGAAAAAAAAGCTATAGAAACTGGAATTTCTGATTTAAAAAAATCTCTTGAAGGTACCGATACTGAAGAACTTAAAAAGAAAACTCAAGATTTAATACAAGTTTCTATGAAGCTAGGTGAGGCTGTTTATAAAAGTCAACAACAAGACCCTTCGGCTAAACCTGAGGATCAAGATACTAAAACAGAAAATAAAAATAAAGAGGATGTAGTTGATGCAGACTTTGAAGACGTAAAAGACGTAAAAGACGATAAAGACGATAAAGACGATAAAGACGATAAAGAAAAAAGCGCCTAAGATACGTTAAAAAAGGGAGCAACTTTTTGTGGCCAAGAGAGACTACTATGATATCTTAGGAGTAAATAAGTCTGCTTCTAAAGATGAAATCAAAAAAGCATATCGAACTACCGCTTTTAAACATCATCCTGATAAAAATCCAGGCAACAAAGCTTCTGAAGAAAAATTTAAAGAAGCAAGCGAAGCTTATAGCGTTCTCTCAGATGATGGTAAAAAAACAAATTATGATCAATATGGTCATACAGCTTTTGAAGGTGGCGGTGGTCAAGGATTTGGTGGTTTTGATACATCTTCTTTTTCTGATATTTTTGAAGATTTTTTTGGAGACTTTTCAGATGGATCTAGAGGAAGTAATAGAAGATCATCAGGTAATAGAGGTAACGATTTAAGATACGACCTAAGTATAAATTTAGAAGATGCATACAAAGGTCTGGAAAAAAAAATAGATTACACAACATATAAAAAATGTGGAGGTTGCAATGGAGGTGGTGCAGAACCCGGATCAAAACCAATAAAGTGTGATTACTGCAAAGGTAATGGTAAAATTAGATCTAGTCAGGGATTTTTTACAGTGCAGCAAACGTGTCCTCAATGTCATGGAAACGGAGAAACTATTGGTAAAGCTTGTAAAAAGTGTAGCGGCGTAGGAAAAGTTCAAAGCGATGAATCTGTATCAGTAAAAATTCCAAAAGGAGTAGATGACGGAACGAGAATAAGACTTTCAGGTAAAGGAGAAGCTGGCAATAATGGGGGTAGCAATGGGGATTTATACTTATTTATTTCAGTACAAAATCACAGTCTTTTTAAAAGATCTGAAGAAAATCTATTCTTTGAGTTACCTATTACATTTGCAGATGCTGCGTTAGGAACTGCTATTGAAGTTCCTTGTATTAATGGAAGCAAAGTTAATATTAAGATTCCAGCAGGCACGCAGTACGGGAAACAATTGCGACTAAAAGATAAAGGAATGCCAATTTTAAGGAGAAGTTCTTTTGGAGACTTATATATTAGAATTATTCCTGAGGTTCCTATATCATTATCTAAAAGGCAGAAAGAGCTTTTAGAAGAATTTCAAGATTTAGAAAATAACAAACTAAGTCCAACTATAAAAAAATTTTTTGAAAAAGCCAAGAAATTTTGGGGAACAAAATAATGAATAAAATTAATCTGGCAATCTCGGGTTGTTTGGGGAGAATGGGCCAACAACTCATTAGATCTTCAAAAAAAGATAAAAATTTTAAATTAATATCTCTTACAGAAAATAAGGAAATTAAAAAAAAAATAAGTGGTATTAAACCAAGTTTAAATAATGAGCAAGCTTTTAAAAAAGTAGACGTAATAATAGATTTTACTATTCCGCAATGTACTTTGGATATTCTTAAGATTGCATCAAAACTTAAAAAAAAAGTCATCATCGGGACAACGGGCTTTACTCAAAGAGAAGAAAATTTAATTAAAAAATATTCAAAAAAAATTACTATTCTAAAAGCTGGAAATATGAGTTTAGGGATTAATCTTCTTATGTACTTAACAGAAATTGCCTCCAGCTCTTTAAGTAATAATTTTTTAAGTAAAATTTATGAAGTCCATCATAAACATAAGAAAGACCACCCATCTGGCACAGCTTTAATGCTAGGTAAAGGCATAGCTGATGGGCAAAAGAAAACTCTTTATAAATTAATGGGAAGTAAATTTTTAAATAAAAAATCTATTCCTTATGGTAAAAAAATAAATTTTAATTCGTTGCGAAAAGGAAACGTAATTGGTGAACATGAAGTTAAATTTTCTAATGGCAAAGAAATAATTACGTTAAATCACGAAGCATTTGACCGAGCTCTTTACTCGGAAGGTGCTTTAACAGCTGCAAAATGGTTAATGGGCAAAAAACCCGGCTTATACTCAATGAGAAATGTTTTAAATTTTAAATAAGTTTAAAATAATGAGCGAAAATATACGATCTACATTAATCTTAAAAATACTAAATAGAATTTACCCCACAACACCTATTCCTCTTAAACATAATAGTAAGTTTACTTTGTTAGTTTCAGTTCTTTTATCTGCCCAGTGTACAGACTTGAATGTAAACAATGTAACCAAATATATATATCCCAAATATAATAAACCTGAACATTTTGTTAAATTAGGGAGAAAAAAAATTGAAACACTTATTAAAAGAATAGGGATCTTTAGGATAAAGGCAAAAAGTATTTATTTAATGTCGAAACAATTAATAGCAAATCATAATGGTCGTGTTCCTAAAAGTTTTGAAGAATTAGAAAAACTACCAGGTGTTGGTCATAAAACAGCTAGTGTGGTTATGTCACAAGGTTTTGGTAAGCCTGCTTTCCCTGTTGATACCCACATCCATAGATTAGCTCAAAGATGGGGATTAACAAGTGGCAAGAATGTAGTACAGACTGAAAAAGATTTAAAAAGACTATTTCCACAAAAATATTGGAACAAATTACACCTTCAAATTATTTTTTACGGGAGAGAATATTGCAAAGCTAGGGAGTGTTATGGTATAAGTTGTAAAATTTGCAGTACTTGTTATCCAAATAGAAAAAAGCCAATTAAAACTATAAAAGCTTAATAAATTTTATGAAAATTTTAGGAATAGGAAATGCTATTGTAGATGTTATATGCAAAATTGACGAGAACTTTTTAATCAAAAATAACCTAACCAAAAGTACAATGAAGTTAGTGGATGAAAAAGAATTTACACAATTATTAGCAAATTTAAATGTAGAAAAAACTATAGCTGGAGGATCTGTGGCTAATTCCATTGTGGGTCTCTCACAGTTAAAAAATGAGGTTTCATTTATAGGCAAAGTTAATGATGATGAGTTAGGTAATGAATATGAAAAAAGTTTAACAAAAGAAGGTGTTAAATATTGCTATAATAAAAAAGTTGAAAAAACTCCTACTGGCACTTGTTTGATTTTAATTACCCCAGATTCTGAAAGAACAATGTGCACGTTTCTTGGAATAGCAGGAAAAATATCTCCTAATGATATTTATATAAAACAAACTGAATTAGTATTTCTAGAAGGTTATTTGTGGGATGAGGGGGAGCCGAAAGCAGCATTTGAAAAAGCATTAACACTTTCAAATAAGTCAGCCATGTCTTTATCTGATAAATTTTGCGTAGATAGACACAAAAAAAGTTTTTATGATTTAGTTAAAAATAAAATAGATATTACTTTTGCTAACGAGCAAGAAATTATCGAATTAATTGACGCCAAAACATTTGAAGATGTAATTGAATTTGGAAGGGAATTAAATAAATTATTAATAATAACAAGATCAGAAAAAGGTAGTGTCGCTATTAAAGGATCTGAAGTTGTTGAATGTCAAAGTCAAAAAAAATTAAAAATAGTAGATTTGACTGGTGCGGGAGATCTATTTGCAGCAGGCTTTTTACATGGCTATATTAATAACATGTCAACACTAGAAAATTTAGAAAAAGGTACAGAGATGGCATCTAAAATTATTCAAAAAATTGGTGCTAGAATAAATTAATATTTAATTAGAATTTTTTGTTCTTTTAAAACTACCTTTACCTTTTTTTTGTTTAACAACCCTTTTACGATACTTTTTTGTAAACAAATCTTTGGCAATTTTATTTCTTCTTTTCAAATAAAATAACCATTTTTTTTATTAATTATAAAATTCTCATCTTTAAATTTATCAAAAATTTTTTTTCTCAGTCTATAAACATGCGTTTCAATAGTGTGTGTGTCTGCACTAGCAGAGTATTTCCAAAGATTTTTCAAAATAACAGCTTTTGACAAAGGTTTGGATTCGGTAAATAATAATTCAATAAGCTGAGCTTCTCTTTCTGTAATAACAATTGATAAATTTTCCTTTTTTAATTTTCTCTCATTCTTGTCTAGTAAATATTCTTTAATTTTAATTGAAGAATTAGTATTAAATTTTTTTGTAGCTATAAGATTGATAGCTTTATTTTGAATTTCATATATTGGTGACGGTAAGCTTATTTTAATATTAAAGTTAATATTAAGTAAGTTATTTTTTTGTAATAACATAATAGGTTTATTTTTTATGCTATTAATTAAATTTAATACTTCAGAATCAACGCAAATTTCACCATCAACAAGCAATAAATTAACTGATTGCAAAATAGAAAATGAAAAACTACTCTTTTTATAATAAATTAATGAAAATTTTAAATGTTCTTCAATTTCATTTAGAGATTCATTAAAGTTTTCAGTTCCAAAAACAAGTAAGCTGTTTTGCATGGTTATATGAACATAAAATTAAAAAATAAATTTTTATACTTTAATGAGTATAAGATAAAATGTGACATAGGTAAAAGGGGAATTACATCAAATAAAAAAGAAGGTGATCAAAAAACACCTAAAGGGACTTTTTCACTTAAATCAGTATTTTACAGAAAAGACAGGATTTCAAAAATAAAAACTGCACTTAAAAAAACTATAATAAAAAAAAATATGGGATGGTGCGATGATCCTAAATCTAAATATTACAATAAATTGATCGAATTCCCCTACAAGTATAGTGCAGAAAAACTATGGTTGAAAAAAAATATTTATGATGTGGTGATAGTAATTAATTATAATTTAAAACCCGTTATTAAGAATAAAGGTAGTGCTATCTTTATGCATATTTCAAAAAAAGGGAATTTCCATACAAAGGGATGTATTGCTATATCAAAAAAAGAAATTATTTTTTTACTCACAAAAATTAATAAACGAACAAAAATATTAATTAATTAATATCTGTTGCCGAAAATCAAACTTCCTATTCTCACAAAAGTAGTTTCGTACTTCAAAGCTGTCTTAAAATCTGACGACATACCCATACTTAGTTCGCTCAGACCTAATAATTTATTTAACTCCATTAACTTTTTAAAATAAATATCTTGGCTACTATCATTAGGTGGTATAGCCATTAATCCAACAATATTTATTTTTAAATCTTTAGTGCAGTAATAATAGAAATCATCAAGAAGATTGATGCTTATTCCAGATTTTTGTCTCTCATTCCCAACATTGACTTGAATAAAATATTTAAGTTTTTTATTTAAATGATTTTCTTGTTTAGCTAAAAT
>Ga0307986_10000488_pt1 | contig 29623 bp, 30 predicted proteins | sample EllFjometageno82_FD_203170 | JGI IMG/M metagenome (GOLD analysis project Ga0307986, IMG submission 203170) | Marine microbial communities from Ellis Fjord, Antarctic Ocean - #82 | ecosystem: Environmental > Aquatic > Marine > Unclassified | place: Southern Ocean | collected 2014-10-09 | reverse complement strand
TATTTTTCAGCTACTTTTCCAGCTTTCATAAGAGCTTTTTGTTGCTTAGAACTTAAAGCATCAAAAGACTTCTTAGACATAAGGATTGGCTCATACATAAACCATAAACCAAATTTTCCCGGAGGTGTTGCACATTTTACTTGTTCATAAATCTTGTAACTTACAAAACTTCCTGAACTAGTATTTGCACCAGTTAGTACACCCGTTTGTAGACCAGTATAAATTTCTGAAGATGGCATACTTTGAATTCCAGCACCCGCGCCTTCAAGCATTTGGTTAAATGCTTTACCAGCTGCTCTCATTACTTGACCTTTTGCGTCACTAGGCTTTCTAATACATTTGGTTTTTGATACAAAACCACCACCTAACCAAGCATCAGATAAAACAACAACACCCGCATCATTAATAATTTTTTTAATCTCTGTCATCATTGGAGATTTATTAAATCTTAAGGCATGATCATGATTTTTTACTGTTCCAGGCATTAAAGTTGCACTAAATTCTGGGTGAAACTTCGATGCGTATCCTAAAGGAAAAGCAGATATATCTAACTGACCAGTAGTCATTGGTTTCCATTGTTCTTTAGGTTTGTATAAAGATTTTGCAGGATAAATTCTAATGTCGATATCAACATTAGCTTTTTTAACTTCATCAGCAATTATTTGTACCATCTCATGTCTTGGATCAAAAGATCCATCAGCTCTAGGTGTTCCAGGCCATTGGTGACTTGCTTTAAGCGTTACCGCATAAGCAGAACCAACAGTTGCTAAAACTAAAGCTAATGCCATGAAATATAAAGATATTTTTTTAAACATTGTTATTCCTCTTTTTTATAGTTATTTAAGTAATGTATTAAATTGAAGATATTGATAAAAGTCAATACTGCATTACAATTCAGTTTTATAAAATATGGATGGTCCTTTAAAAAACCTATTAGTTCTTGATTTAACTAGAGTACTAGTTGGTCCTTACTGCACAATGATGCTCTCAGATTTGGGTGCGCGTGTGATAAAAGTAGAGGCGCCAGAAGTTGGCGACGACTCTAGAAAGTTTGGCCCCTTCATTGGAGACTACTCTGCTTATTTTATGTCGCTCAACAGAGGCAAGGAGAGTATTGCTCTAAATTTAAAAAATGAAGATGATAAAAAAATATTCAATAAAATCTTAGCTAAAGCAGATATTTTAGTTGAGAATTTTAAACCAGGCACATTGGAGAAATGGGGTTATGGGTGGAAAGATGTTTGTAAAAAATATCCAAAATTAATTTACGCTTCTGCTTCAGGGTTTGGGCAAACAGGACCTCTAAAAGAATTACCTGCGTACGATATGGTTGTTCAAGGAATGGGGGGACTTATGAGTGTAACAGGTCAACCAGATTCAGAGCCAACAAGAGTTGGTACCTCTATAGGGGATATTACAGCAGGATTATTTACTACTGTTGGAATTAATGCTGCACTTTATGATAGGGAAAAAACTGGCAAAGGGGCATTTATTGATGTTTCAATGTTGGACTGTCAGATTGCAATATTAGAAAATGCTATAGCAAGATATCTTGCAAAAAATGAAATACCAAAACCAATGGGGTCACGTCATCCTTCAATTGCACCTTTTGAGGCTTTTAAAACTAAAGATAGTCACATCATTATAGCAGCAGGGAATGAAAAGTTATTTGAAAAATTATGCAATGTTTTAGATATTCCTGAAATTTTTAAAGATCCAAAATTTAATACTAACTTATTACGATCTGAAAATATGGATAATCTTAAAAAAATCTTAGAAGATAAACTTATAGTTAAAAATACTAATGATTGGGTAAGTGAAATGGAAAAAGAAAAGATTCCATGTGGTCCTATATTTAATATAAAAGAAGCAGTTGAAAACCCTCAAGTTGAAGCTAGAAATATGATTGTAAAAGCACACCACAAGGTTATTGGTGATTTTAAATTAGCAGGCAATCCTATAAAAATGTCGTCTTATAAAGATGAGAAAACACGAGGAGACATTCCTGACTTAGACGAACATAGGGAGAAAATCTTAAAGGAATTTAATAATTAACTTTTTGTTTCAGTTTCTTCTGGGGCAACTTCACTTGTTTCATCTACAGTTTCATTCTCTTCTGGGGCAACTTCACTTGTTTCATCTACAGTTTCAGTATCTGATATTTGATCTGATAGAATCTCCGTTTCCTCAGATGTTACTTCAAGTTCGGGCTTGACATCTACTTCTGGCTCAGCCTTAGTGGTTAATTCTTCCAAATCCTCTGGAGCTACTTGAATTTTTTCTGGAATTTTTCTGGCTCGTTTTGATGGTAGTATAGGAGTTCCACTTTTAGAGATTTCACCTTTGTACATGCTCTCGAAATCATCACCGATTATTTCGTCATCATCAGAACCATCATCTACTTGCTCAACATGTTTTCTAAGTTTATAAACAGCCGATTCTGTTAAATCTTTAACTTTAATAGTTTCTTCTGCAATTTCCCTCAAAGCAATAACTGTATGTTTGTCATTATCTCTGTCAAGAGTTGGTTCTATTCCAGAATTTAGTTGTGTTGCTCTTTCTTTTGCAACCAATACTAATTCATATGGACTCTCGACTTTATCTACACAATCTTCAACAGTTACTCTAGCCATGCGCAGTATCTATACAGTGCTTAAAAAGAAATCAAGGTTAATTTTACAAATAATGAGGATTAAGCTTATTCTTCATTAAGTATAGTAAGGTTGTGGCAATTAATATGTAAGAACCCGAAACTAGAGCAATTTGTTCAATTGAAAAGCTATTATCTATAAGTAATCCAAAAAGTGCTGTTCCAAAAGCTGTTGAAAATACCATTAATGCTGTTGTTAATGCTTTAATAGAGCCAATGTATTTTACACCATAAATTTCTGCCCAAGTGGCAGAACCCAAAACATTGGCTAAACCATTTGATATACCAATAAGGCCAAGGAATATAAAAGATGAAGTTGGTGAATTGAAATAACAAAGCACGCACATAGAAATAAGCAAAGGAATATTCATATAAATTAATAATTTTCTACTACTAAATTTGTCAATTAAAAAACCTGTTAAAAATAAAGTAATCACAGATAATATTGAATACACCATGAATGATTGGGCAATTATATATGGACCCCAATCTTTAGAAGACACTATAAAAGATTGATAAACAAATGTACCTGTTGCAATCCAAGGCATAGCAAGCATGTTTAAACAAATGATATAAAACCTATAATCTTTTAAAACCTCATTTCTTGTCCATTGTTTTATTTTCTTTATTTTTATATCTTTTTTGTCAGAAATCTCTCTTGAGTCTAATTTAATGTTTTTGACTAAAGAAAATGAAATTAAAGGAAGAATTACAATAACTAAAATCGAAATTGCTAGCCAAATATTTCTCCAATTAACAAAAGTTAATAAGAAAATAATTAATAAGGGTAAAATAAATTCAGCTAAAGAAAGACCGAGCCAAGTAGTACTTAAAGCTCTTCCTCGACTTCTTTCAAAATACCTTGAAATAGTTGTGGTTGCTGTGTGTGACATTAATCCTTGACCTGAAAGCCTCATTAAAAAAATAGAAAAAAATAGAAAAATTACTGATGAAATTTTAGAAAACAAAAAACAAGAGATTGCTAATAATGTAACCACGTATGAGGCAAATTTTAAAATATTAATATCATCTATTTTTTTTCCTATCCAAACCAATATAAAACTACTTACTAATGTGGCGGATGCGTAAATTGAACCGAATTGGCCATGAGTTATAGAAAGAGAATCTCTTATGCTTGAGTTAAACAAACCAAGAAAAAAACTCTGTCCAAAGCTTGAAAAAAATGTAAATATGAAACCAAATAAAATTACTTTAAAATTCAAACTTTTAAACATAGGAAATTATAATTATGAGCAATGTTGCATTTATAGGTTTAGGTGTCATGGGTTATCCAATGGCAGGATATATATCAAAAGCAGGGCACAATGTAACTGTTTATAATCGAACTGTGGCAAAAGCTGATAAATGGGTTGCTGAATTTAAGGGATCTAAAGTAGACACGCCTGCAAAAGCAGCTGATGGAGCTGACTTTATTTTTACATGTGTTGGAAATGATAATGATCTAAAAGAAGTTACTTTTGGAGACAACGGTATTTTTAAATCAATTAAAAAAGGTGCTGTCTATGTTGATAACACCACTTCTTCAGCAACAATTGCTAGGGAGATTTATGCCTACTCATTAAAAAGTGAATTTGGTTTTTTAGACGCTCCTGTATCTGGTGGTCAAGCAGGTGCTGAAAATGGAGCTTTGACTGTAATGATTGGTGGAGATCAAGCAAACTTTGATAAAGCCAAAGACATTATTGATTGTTACAGTAAAAAGATGAAATTATTAGGTGGTGCAGGTAATGGCCAACTAGCAAAAATGGTTAACCAAATTTGTATTGCAGGTTTAGTTCAGGGTTTGTCTGAAGCAATTAACTTTGGGAAAAAAGCAGGTTTGAATATGGAAGATGTAATTGAAGTAATATCTAAGGGTGCTGCTCAATCTTGGCAAATGGAAAATAGATACAAAACTATGATTGATGATAAATTTGAATTTGGTTTTGCAGTAGACTGGATGAGAAAAGATTTAAAAATTGCAATGGATGAAGCTAAAAACAATGGTTCTCTTTTACCTGTAACTGAAGTTGTTGATAAATATTACAGCGAAGTTCAGGAAATGGGTGGAAACCGTTGGGACACATCTAGTTTGATTAAAAGGCTTAGCAAATAATACTGCATGCAACCAGCATACTACGAAGATTTATCTGAGATTAAGAGCAAAATTTGGTCAATGCTGGATAACGCTATCAAGGATAGAGGTTCTCCATTTAGAATTCCTGTATTTATCTGTGGTAACGAAGATAATTTTGATGGAAGAATCGTGGTTCTTAGAAAATCTGATCGATCAAATAACTTAATTCAATATCATAGTGATATTAGATCAGATAAAATTGCTAAATTAAAAAATAATAAGAATGCATCAATGCTTTTTTATGACAAGGAAGAAAAGATCCAAATAAGATTAAAAGTTGTATGTACCATTAATCATGACAATGATATTACAAAAGAATCTTGGTTAAAAACAGGACACATAAGTAGAAAATGTTATTTAGTTGATAACGGGCCTGGCACAGAATCTGAAACACCAACATCTGGATTAAAATCTGAATTAGATAATTTTGAATTTACCATGGAACAAAGTGAAGCTGGATATAAAAACTTTACTGTAATCCAGTGTAAAATAAAATCTATTGAGTGGCTTTATCTAGCGGCCAAGGGTCACAGAAGAGCTCGACTTAATTTAGAAACTAATAAAGATACTTGGTTAGTTCCCTAATTAAGTAAATTTTCTTTAAAAAATTTTAAAAAACTGATTGAGCATATTTCTTCCAGTTTTCTTGGTAGTGAATAGCATTTTCAGTAATTGATTTTGTCTCTTCGTATGTTACTTGACGTACAATTTTACCTGGGGAACCTACAACTAAAGAATTATCAGGTATCACTTTATTTTCAGTCACTAGAGCATTTGCACCAATGATGCAATTTTTACCAATCTTTGCACCATTTAAAATTACAGCACCTATTCCAATTAAAGAATTATCTCCAATAATGCATCCATGAAGCATTACTAAATGGCCAATGGTTACGTCTTTACCAATTTTTAATCGGTAACCAGGGTCAGTATGTAAAACACTTCCGTCTTGAACATTTGAACCTTCACCGACATGAATATTTTCAACATCACCTCTTAATGTAACATTAAACCAAATACTGGTATTTTTTTCTAAAGTAACATCTCCAATGATAGATGCATTAGATGCTGCCCAGTTTTCACCTGCATTTTTCACTTTTTTATTTCCCAAATCATAAAACATATCTATATAATGATTATCATGCCTCCTTTAAAAACACCAATATGTGATTTTGGAACTAATGCTATAGATTTTCATTTAGATTCTACCAATAATAAGTTGATTTCTTTAAGTGATATTAAGGGTGAAAATGGAACATTGATTATGTTTATTTGTAATCACTGCCCTTATGTTAAAGCAGTAATTAACGATATAGTTGAAGATTGCAAAAATCTAGAAAAATTTGGAGTTAAAGCGGTGGCTATTTCGTCAAATGATGTTGTTAGTCATCCTGAGGACTCCTTTCAAAATATGATTGAATTTTCACGAGAACAAAAATTTACTTTTCCCTATCTCTTTGACGAGACTCAGCATGTTGCTAAAAATTACAACGCTGTATGTACTCCAGATTTCTTTGGTTTTAATGGTAATTTAGAATTGCAGTACAGAGGAAGAATTAGAGAAATAAAAGATTTAAAACCAGTAAGAATTGGCAAAAGTGATTTATTTAAAGCAATGAAGCAAATTAGTGAAACCGGCAAAGGACCAAAAGAACAAATACCTAGCTTAGGTTGTAGTATTAAATGGCTGGATAACTAATGTATCTAATTATTACTAGATCGTTTCCTCCTGAAATAGGTGGAATGCAAAATTTAATGTGGGGTTTAGTTAACGAGCTATCTAAAAACTATATGATTAAAGTTTTTGCTGATTATCATGAAAATCACAAAACTTTTGATGAGCAAGTTTCCTTTTCGATTGAAAGAGTGAGTGGTATTAAACTTCTTAGAAAATATAGAAAGGCTCAATTAATAAATGAATTTATAAAAGAAAATAAAACCGAAGGTGTAATTGCAGATCATTGGAAAAGTCTTGAATTGATTAAAACAAATAGAAAAAAAATATGCTTAATTCATGGAAAAGAAATTAACCACGAAAAAGGAACAAATCTTAATAAGAGAATTTTAAATGTTCTAAATAACGTTGAGATAATTGTTGCAAACTCAAAATATACTAAAGATTTAGCGATACAGCGCGGTGTTGAAGAAAATAAAATTACTATAATTAATCCTGGTGTAGATCTTGTTCAAGAATTAAATAAAAAGATGTTGAATAAAGTAGAGAGTTTATTGAAGCATAAGTCCCCTAGATTAATTACTGTATCTAGATTTGACAAAAGAAAAAATCATGAAAAAGTAATTATGGCATTGAGAAATTTTAAACAAATCTATCCTAGTATTATCTATATTTGCGTTGGTCATGGTGATGAAGAGCAAAATATTAAAAAACTTGTTGAAGAATTAAATCTAAAAGAACAAGTAATGTTTTTTAAAGATATCTCGAATGAACTAAAAAATTCACTTCTGGCTAAATCAAATATTTTTGTTATGCCGTCCATAATTCATAAAAAATCAGTTGAAGGTTTTGGTATCGCCTATATTGAAGCAGCACAGTACGGAATTCCTTCTATTGGAGGTGTGGATGGTGGCGCTTCTGATGCAATTGATCATCAAAAAACTGGTTTAATCTGTGATGGAAATAATTTGGATGAAATTTATTCCTCTATTAATTCGATGCTCGAGAATAATAAGTATTTAGAATATGGGAGAGCTGCAAAAGAAAATTCTATTAAATTTAGATGGGGAAAAATAATCGAACAATATAAAAAAATTCTAAATTAAAATTTTTTCTAACACTTTATTAGCACTTAATTTATTCAAATCATCAACCTGTATTGCTTTAAAATTATCTCTTTCAATACTAACTTTATAAGCTGTTGTGTGTTTACCAAATAACGTTAGCCCCTTTACATCTAAATGAGCGGCCATGTGCGCGGGACCCGTATCATTAGCTATAATAAATGAACTACCTTTAATCAAAGATGATAACTGTAAAATATCAAGAGCTTTATTGTTATCTAAAATCGATATTGCATCAATTAATTTTGCATCATTTATTTCAGTAGGTCCAGGCGCAACAACTACTTTAAGTCGATCATTATATTTTTTTTTAATTAAATTTATTAACTCATTATAGTGAGGCCACTTCTTGTGAGTTAAATGAGCAGAACAAAAAGGAAATAGAATAATATATTTATCTAAATTAAACTCATGTTTAATATTATCAATGTCAGATGTTGCCCATGTGAAATTTGGTTTCATTGTATTTGCTGTCTTTAAGCCAGAAATTTTTAACTGATGTTCAAATCTATGCAGAACTGGGTTTTTGTCAAACTCCTCTTTCGATATGTCTGTTGGTAGAGTTGTTTCAGAACTTGACCACGTATTAAAATTTGTTTTAGGAAATAAAATATTTTTATAAAATTTTGTTCTTGAGGAATTTTGGAGATCATAAACTTTTTGAATACTCAATTTCTTTAAAGTTCTCATTAATAAATAAAGGTAAATTAGGTTAAATCTTGATAGTCTTTTGTCTAAAATAACACTATGAATAAAAGGATTCTTTTTAAATAGCTCAAAATACGGCTTTGTAGTTAATATATGTACCTGGTCTTTTTTATGATTTTCAGAAATGTCTTGAATTGCCCCACTTGCTTGAGCTATATCTCCAAGTGAACCAAGTTTAATAATTAAAATGTTAGACATATTTTTTAACAACTTAACATATTATAAAGTTTTATGAATAAAATTCTAGTTGAAGTATCGGTTGGAGAGCTTTTAGATAAAATTTCTATTTTAGAAATTAAAAAAGGAAAAATCAAAGATCCAGAAAAACTAAAATTTATTAGTGATGAACATTCAATTTTAAAAGATCAATTAAATCAAAATGTAAAATCTGACGATAAACTTAATAATTTATTTCAGTCTTTAAAAGAGATTAACGCTAAATTGTGGGTTATTGAAGATGATAAAAGATTATGTGAAAAAAATTCTGATTTCATGGAAAATTTTATAAAACTTTCGAGAGATGTTCATTTTCTCAATGATGACCGTGCTAAAATTAAATTAGAGCTTAATAACCATACAGGTTCAAAAATCAAAGAAATTAAAGAATATACCTCCTATTGAAAACTATATTTTTTTTCTAAATATTTTATTAAATTGTGAATTAAGAAAGTCATAAATAAATAAATACCTCCAGCCAAAAGAAATACCTCCAATGGTTTGTAGGTTGTTGATACAATATGTTTAGCAGCACCTGTTAAGTCTATTATTGTTACTGTGCTTGCAAGAGATGTTCCCTTCATCATTAATATAATTTCGTTTCCATAGGCAGGTAAGGACTGTCTAATGGCAACTGGTATTTGGATTTTGTATAAAATAATCTTACTTGATATCCCTAAACTTTTTCCAGCCTCAATAATGCCTGGTTTAATGGTTTCAAAAGCAGATCTTAAAATTTCTGAGGTATAAGCTCCAGTATTTAATGCAAAAGCAATAATTGCACACCAGTAGGGTTCTTTAAAAACAACCCAAAGGAAAGTTGATCTAAAATACTCTATTTGGCCTAAACCAAAATAAATTATAAATATTTGAACTAGCAATGGTGTGCCTCTAAATACGTAAGAATACCCATAAGCAAGTTTATTTATGATTGGATTTTTATTTAATCTTAATGTTGCAAAAATAAAACCGATAATTAAACCGAAGAATAAGGATAATGATAAAAGTTTTAAAGTCACAACGGTTGCACTTAATAACTTTGGTAGGCTCACAGCCATTAAACCTAAATCCATTAAAATCCCCTGCTATATTTAGCTTCGAGTTTATTAATTAACTTCATGCTAAAGAAGGTAAGCATCAAATATAGGACTGCTGCGAAAGAGTAAAAAAATAAAGGGTCTCTTGTTGACCCTGCAGCAATATAAGATTGTCTCATGATCTCAACTAAACCTGTTACTGATATTAAAGATGTATCTTTTAATGTTATTTGCCAAACATTACTCAAATTTGGAATGGCTAACCTTAACATTTGTGGCATAATAACTTTTAAAAAATAAATATTTTTTTTAAACCCTAAAACTTTACAAGCTTCAAACTGACCTTTATCTATCGATTGAATAGCTCCTCTGAAAACTTCTGTTGAATATGCACCTGAAATTATACCGATTGCAACCGATCCTGTTATAAATGCATTAATCTCTATGTATTCAAAATACCCAAATATTGACGCCACATACATAATGGCACCGCTTCCCCCAAAAAAAAAAAGATAAATGACAAGCAGCTCTGGAACACCTCTAATAATCGTAGTGTAAAAGTTTGCTACAAAATTTAAAAACTTATTATTTGATAATTTTAATGGTGTAAAAATTAAAGAAAATAAAAAACCAATTAACAAAGCTGTAATTGAAACAGCAATGGTCATTAAAGTTGCAAAAAACAACTCATCACCCCACCCAGTTTTTCCGAAAGATAAAAGATCCATATCGAAAGGGCGGCCAATTAAATAGCCGCCTTTTCAAAATATTAATTACATAGAAGCGTCAAAGCCAAAATGCTTGATCGCTAATTTACTTATGATTCCTTGTTTTCTAGCAGTTTTGATTGCTTTGTTGAAATCTTTAAGAAGTTGAGCATCTCTTTTACCAATTGTGCTCTCCCCACCTTGTCTCATTCCAACACCTACACCATTACCAAAAGCACCACCTGAAAAAGTTGGTCCAACAAGTACAACAGATTTACCAGATTTTTCTGCATAATCAGTAAATGCTACTGCAGCTGCTAAAGCCACGTCACATCTTCCCGCTACTAAATCTAGGTTAACCTCATCTTGAGTTTTGTAAGTTCTGACATTTACTTTACCTACGTCACCTGACTCTAAAAAGTTTTGGTGAATAGTTCCAGTTTGTGTACAAACAGTTTTCCCAACTAAAGCTGCCTTGATAGTCTTTAAAGCTTTTTTAGCATCACCATTTGGACTTGTAAGACCAATTCCTGCAGGAGTTTTCATTCCTTCAAGACTTGAGCCTTTCATAACAGCAAGTGCAGCAACTTCATCTGCATAACCTTGTGAAAAAGTAATTGTTTTTTGTCTTTCAGCGGTAATTGACATGCCAGCCATAATCGCATCAAACTTTCTCATTAACAAAGCTGGAATCATTCCGTCCCAATCTTGTTCAACGATAGTACACTCATGACCCATAATAGCACAAAGTTCATTTGCTAACTCAACCTCAAAACCGATAAGCGCACCTGATGCATCTTTAGAGTTCCAAGGCGGGTAAGCTCCCTCTGTTCCAATCTTTATTTTATCAGCATAAACGTTTCCGATTAACAATAAAGAAGCAAGAACAGTTAAAATTGTTTTTTTAAATATATTCATTTTTTCCTCCATAAATTTAGGGGAGAAATCCCCTTTTAAGACATTTATTTCACAAATTTGATAATTTAAAAAGAAAATTTTAGTGGTTGATTGAAGAAGAAAAATTCCACGAACAGTCAAAACTTGGTATATAAACCCTATCTAAAGTTGTGTTTCCGAAGTTTTTATTAAAAACATCCAACCATTTTTCAACTTGTTCTGGTTTTTTGTCCTGACTACCAACTTGAGCAGTGATCACGCCATTTGGTTTTAGTATTCTTATTAATGAATCCATATTTTTAGCAGCAAGGTCAATGCAGAATTGATCATCATTAAGATCAACAAAAATTTTATCATACTTATCATCCTCAACAGCTTTAATGCTTTCAAAAGCATCACCCCAAATACATTTAATGGAATTTTTTTCAGTAGATTTATTTCCAATACTTCCAAGATGTTTATTACAAATATCAACAACTTCTGGATCTAACTCATACCAGTCTATAAAGCCAAAGCCTTTAGCAGTACATTCTCTAGCTACACCACCGTCACCACCACCAATGATTGCAGCTGTGCCCACATCTTTATTTAATTTTAAAGCGGCATTAACAAAAGTGGAGCTATACAAGGCTTCGTCATTTGTTGCTACTTGGATTTCATTATCTATAAAAAGAGATTTACCAAATTGCTCCAAATCTAATATTTCAATATGTTGCCCTACTTTGGATTTAAAATCTTCCAAAACATCATTCACTACATACGATTTTTGCAAACCTGGTGAACTATAAATGTCACGATATAAAGATTTACTATCTCTATTAAATTCTTTTTTAATAATTCTTTTGTGTTTAAATTCTTTTTTAACAATATCCAAAGCTATTGACGGGCTTACTTTTCCACATGTAAAAAAATCAAAACTTATAATTCCTTTTTCTGGAAATGTATGAAAACTAATGTGACTTTCAGCTAATAATGCAAGTATAGTAAAACCTTGTGGTTCAAACTTATATTTTGAAATCTTAAGGACTGTTACTTCTGCAGCTTTTGCAATTTTATGAATAACTTTTTCAAACAAAAGCGGGTCATACTCTTGAGTAGTGCCAATAATATCTAAAGTTACGTGCTCTCCTACTTTAGTCATAAATTTACTCCTTTTATAATTTCGCACTTTATTTAAAAAGTTTAAAGCTATTTAAAGGAATAAACCATTTATGGCAAATATTTAAACTCTTTTTTTTGTATTTACTTATTTCCTGCTTTTATCTTATCTTCATAAAATTTGAGAAGGCTTCTGAGGCTATCCTTAAATTCTTTTTCCAATCATTACCAGCGTTTTTATCTGCATTATCAGAAATATATTTAAAACATTTAAAATCAATATTTTCATTTATACAAACTTTAGCGATGGCATAAGCCTCCATGTCCACCACATCAACATTCATATCATTTTTTTTATTTACAAAATTATCTCCTGATCCGCAAGAATAGCCAGAATTAGATGTGATAATTTCTTTTATTTTATCGTATGGCGTTTCTCCTAGCTCAAAATTTAAACCCCTAACATCCATATCCCTTTGATAAAATTTAGTACATTCGATGATGCCTTTTAAGTTATTATTAATTGCTCCTGCTGTGCCGTAATTAATAACTAATTTTGGCTTGTAGATTCTGATTAATTTTAAACTATTGTATGTTGCATTGATTTTTCCTACACCTGTATGGTTAAAATAATCTAAAACAACAGTTTCTTCTTTAATTGCTGCAAGGAATAATTTGTCCATAGATTTTTTTTATTAAAGATATAAATATATTAATATCATGAATTTAAAAAGTTATATTAGATCAATTCCAGATTACCCAAAAAAAGGCATCTTATTTAGAGATATTACAACTCTAATCAAAAATGAAGATGCATTTGCAGAATCTATAAATCAAATAGTTGAGAGATCAAAAAAATATAAGATAGATAAAATTGCAGCTATAGAATCTAGAGGCTTTGTTTTTGCCTCCGCTGTTTCTTATTTGCTAAAAAAACCATTTGTTCTACTTAGGAAAAAAAATAAACTTCCTGCAGAAACACATTCTATCGATTTTAAATTAGAATATGGGACGGCTACGATTGAAGTTCACAAAGATTCAATAAATAAAAATGATTCAGTTTTAATAATTGACGACTTAATAGCTACGGGAGGTACAGCTGAAGCTGCTGCAAAATTAGTTAAATTATCAGATGGTAGAGTTGCAGCTTTTATTTTTGTAATTAATCTTTTTGACCTTGGTGGTTGTGAAAATCTAATTAAAAATGGCTTTAAGGTGGAAAACTTAATTGAATTTCCTGGACATTAGCTTAATCTTCAATTTTTGGTCTGTACCAGGCTGGTTTACCGGCAACGGAGTTTAAAATCCCACATAGTCTCATTTTATATATTGTTTTTTTATAATTATTAAAGATGAGTGAATATAATAAATATTTTAAAGATGATGAAAAAAAGTTTAATGAAATTTTTATTATCGCATTAAAAAAACCACTATGTTTTTTGTTAAAATAAAACTTAGACCACATCCAGTGCCAATTTCTTGATAACTCAACCTCGTGTTTATATTTTTGGTTTACAGCTTGCGCTCCCAAATGTTCTATTTTTGATTTTGGCACAGCATATATATTTTGCTGTTTATTAATAACCCTTTTACATAAATCATCATTTTCCAAATACATAAAAAAATTTTCATCGAAATAGTTATTTTCTTTATCTAAATATTTCTGCAAAATTACTTTCTCCATATTTTTTTTATTAAAAAGCATCGCATATCCATCAACACTCATGACGCTTATAGGTAGTTCATTTTCTTTTTTTTCTTTATTGTTTTCAAACATTTTATAGTTAGGGTATTTTATATTTTTTGAAACAGGTGCCATAATTGCAAAATTAGGAATACCAATTGAAGCCTCAATTAGTTGATCTATTGTATCTGGTTCAAGCACAACATCAGGATTCAATATTAAAACATAATGGGTTTTGACTAAATTGATTCCTAAATTATTTGCACTTCCCATGCCCAGATTCTTTCCAGAAAGAACACATTTCACATTCTTGTATTTTTTCTCTAGATCGTTCTTAAATTGATAGTTATTTGAGTTTTCTATTACCATTATTGGAATTTCACTACCAATAGACTTTAAGCATTGGTGAATAACATCCTCACTTTTAAATGTGACTATTACTACTGATAAATTTTGCCTAGATATTGACATACTATAATGAATATTAAACTTTAAATTAACGACTATACTAATAGTTTTTACTAATATAAAAAATAAAAATATGAAAAAAATTATAGTTACTGGTGGTTTGGGGTTTATTGGAAGCAATCTTATAGAATTGCTTCTTAAAAAGAATTTTTATGTGATCAATATTGACAAAGTAACTTATTCTTCAAATTTTTATAATACAAAAGAATTCAAAAATAATAAAAAATATAAGTTTATAAAGTGTGATATTGGAAATAAAAAACTTAAAAATATATTTTTAAAACATAAACCCTTATGTGTGTTTAATCTGGCTGCTGAAACACATGTCGATAGATCCATTGATAACCCCAGGGATTTTATTAATAGTAATATAGTTGGTGTTTACAATCTCCTTGAGTGCTTCAGTGCTTTTTATAAAGATTATAAAAAAACTAGATTAGTTCATATATCTACAGACGAAGTGTATGGTGATATTTTGAAAGGAAGATCTAACGAAAAATATGCTTACAAACCAAGCTCCCCATACGCAGCAAGTAAGGCTTCCTCTGATCATTTAGTTTACTCGTATGTGAGAACTTATAAAATTCCAGCAATTATAACCAACTGTTCTAATAATTATGGTCCAAAACAACATCCTGAAAAATTAATACCTAAGTTAATCTACAATATACTAAACAACAGGAGCTTACCCATTTATGGCAATGGTAAAAATTCTCGTGAATGGATCTATGTTCAAGATCATTGTGAAGCCTTATTTAAAATTTTTCAAAAAGGTAAAATAGGTGAATTTTACAACATTGGATCTAATTACAACTTAAATAATATTGAAATTACTAAGGCTCTTATAAAAACTTCTAAGTCTAAAATTAAACATGGAAATAATGTAGCAATTAAATTTGTTAAAGATAGACCGGGACACGACATTAGGTACGCACTAGATAGCAATAAGATTAAAAGAAAAATAGGCTGGAAACCAAAAGTTACTTTTACAAAAGGTTTGGGGTTAACTTTTAATTGGTATCTACAAAATACAGAATACTATAAATCTTTATCAAAAAAAGATATTGTTAATAGATTGGGCAAAAAAAATGATTAATAAAGGTATTATATTAGCTGGTGGAAAAGGAACAAGAATGAGTCCCTTAACAAAAGCAGTAAATAAACAGTTGCTTCCTATTTACGATAAGCCATTAATTTTTTACCCCTTATCAATATTAATGTTGGCAAAAATTAAAGATATTTTGATAATTGTTAATAAGGGTCAGTTGGATCAATATAAAAAACTGTTACCAAATGGAGACAACCTCGGAATTAAGATTACATTTAAAGAGCAAGATAAACCTAGAGGTTTGCCCGATGCTTTTGTTCTTGGAGAAAAGTTTATTGGGAGCAGTAATGTTGCTATGATTCTTGGTGATAATTTCTTTTATGGACAAAACTTGACTCATAAACTTTTAAATTGTGCTAAAATTAAAAGTGGGGCAAAAATTCTACTTCATAGTGTTCAAAATCCAGAACTTTTTGGTATAGCTAAAATAAATAGTAATAACAAAATTATTAAGATTAAAGAAAAGCCTAAAAAATTTTTTTCAAATTATGCTATAACTGGACTTTATTTTTTTGACAATAAAGTTGTAAAATATGCAAAATCTTTAAAACCCTCCGCAAGAGGAGAAGTAGAAATTATAGATTTATTAAAAAAATACATGAAAAAAAATAAATTATCAGCCGATTTTATTGGTCGTGGTGGAGCCTGGTTAGACACGGGTTCAATTGAAGATTTTTATAAAACATCTGCTTTTGTACAGGCTATAGAAAATAGACAGGGTCTAAAAATTGCTTGTCTAGAAGAAATAGCTCATCTCAACGGATGGATAAATAAAAAAGAAATCATTAAACAAATTAAATTTTATGGCAATTGTGAGTATTCAAATTACCTTAAAAAAATTATAAAATAATTTTAAATGTCTAATATTTTAATTACTGGATCTACTGGCTTTATAGGTTCGCATATTTTAAAAAAACTCTATGGTAAAAATAAAATATATTTAATTTTAAGAAGCAATAGTAAGGGTAAAAAAAAAATTTTATTAAATAAAAATATTAAAATTATATCTTATAGTAAATTTCATGATCTAAATAAAAAATTGAAAAATATTAATGCTGACACAATAATACATTGTGCAACTCATTATGTAAAAAATCACAATTACAAAGATATAGAAAAGTTATCTCAATCAAATATCTTATTTGGAAATATCATCCTTGAAAATCTTACAAATATGAAAACTAAAAAGTTTATTAATTTTTCAACAGTTTGGGAGGACTATGATTCTTTAAAAAATAATAGCTTAAACCTTTACTCTTCCTACAAAAAAGGATTTAGCTTGATAACCGATTATTATAGAAAAATTCAAAAAAATATTAAGTTTTATAACATAATGATATCTGATACTTTTGGAGAAAATGATAAAAGATTAAAAATAATTAATGTTTTAAAAAATAATTATAATAAAAAAAGAATCACAAAAATAGTATCCAAAAATTTATTTATGAACTTATTAAATGTTACTGACGTTGTTCATGCTATAGATATTTTGCTAAAAAAAAACATTAAGTCTGGCAAATATTTGCTAAAAAACAGTACTACTCATAAAATAAGTGATATTATTGAAAGCTTTAATGCGGTTAATAATAGAAAAATTAGAGTAAAATGGTTATCACAAAAAGTAATTAAAGAAAAAATATACCCCTACCAACCTTTATTAGGCTGGATTCCAAAACAAAGTAAAATAACAGATATAACAAATATAATTAAAACTTGATCAAAACAGTTGTTTGTAAAAAAAAATTAAACTAAAAGGTCCAAATGGAAAAAATTTATTATGGTAAGGCTGTATACGACAATAAAGAAATAAATGCTGTTATTAAAGTTTTAAGAAATAATAGTTTGTCTCTTATTGATGGCGCAAATGTAAAAATATTAGAAAAAACAGTTTCAAAAATTTTTGGTAAAAAATTTGGGTTAATGGTTAATTCTGGTTCTTCTGCTAATTTGTTGGCTATTTCTTCGTTTGATTTCAAGAAAGGGTCAGAAATCATAACGCCCAACCTAACCTTTTCTACGACTGTAGCACCAATTTATCAGTTAGGATTGGTTCCCCACTTTGTGGGTGTGGAAAAAAATAAATTTGTTGCAAATCCAGACCATATAGAAAAATGTATCAATAAAAAAACAGTAGCTTTAATGATACCAAATCTTTTAGGAAATATTGCTGACTGGAAAAAAATTAACAAAATAGCAAAAAAATATAAATTAAAAGTTATTGAAGATTCTGCTGATACAATAGGTTATAGCGTCAATGGAAAAAATGCTGGAAAATATTCTGATATTTCAACAAATAGTTTTTATGCATCACATATAATTAACGGTGCAGGCACTGGTGGAATTGCTTGTTTTAATGATTCAAAACTTTATCAAAGGGCGAAACTGCTGCGGGGATGGGGACGATCTTCAGCTACTTTTAATGAGTCTGAAAGTGTTGATAAAAGATTTAATGTAAAAATATCTGGTATTGAATATGATGCAAAATATATATTTTCAGACCTTGGCTATAATTTTCTCCCATCTGAAATATCAGCTGCATTTGCTTTGGAGCAAATAAAAAAACTGAAAAATAACATATCTATCCGTAATAAAAACTTCGATTATTTAAAAACATTTTTTAAACAATATGAAAATTACTTTCATTTGCCTGAACAATATAAGGGAGTAAAAACTCCATGGCTTGCATTTCCCTTGGTAATAAAAAAGAATAAACTTTTTACACGTAAAGAAATGCAAATTTATTTTGAAAGAAATAATATTCAAACCAGAACTATTTTCACTGGAAATATTCTACGGCAACCTGTGATGAAAAATAGATACCATAAAAAACACGCCGATTGCGATTTAGTTGCAAACGATGTAATGGAAAATGGTATTTTATTGGGATGTCATCAGGGTATGATAAAAAAACAATTAAACTACATGTGTAATACTTTCAAAAAGTTTATTAATAGATGAGAATAATTAAGACCAAATTTGAAGGTCTTTTACTTTATAAAAAAAATACCTTTTTGGATAATAGAGGTTATTTCAGAGAGCTATTTATTCAAAAATCATTTAAAAAAAAATTTCCTTTTGATGTCATGTCATTTTCAAAAAAAAATGTAATAAGAGGGCTTCACCTTCAGTTAAAAAAGCCACAAGGCAAATTGATTACAGTATTGAATGGAAAAGTTTTCGATGTTGCTTTGGATTGCAGAAAAAAATCAAAAACATTTGGAAAACACTTTTCTATAATTTTATCCGATAAAGAAAATACCTCACTATACATACCAGAAGGTTTTGCACATGGGTTTTGTTCGCTAGAGAAAGATACAATTTTGCATTATAAATGCACTAACTATAGACATAAAAATTCTGAAAATGGAATTTTATGGAATGATCCCAAGATTAAAATTAAGTGGCCTATTAAAAAACCAATAATTTCTTATAAAGACAAAACAAACTTGAGTTTTTATGAATTTATTAAGAAATATATATAAAGTTTAGCTATTTTTTTAATTTGAACGCAACTATTGCATCACCAAATATATTGATATGAGGATAACCTTGATTCAGTGAGTATGAGCCTGTTGACTGGACTACAATAAATTGTTCTTCTTTTGCTAAATAAATAGATGGTGGGGCAGAGCCAATAAAGGGTAATTTTCTTTCCCATAACTGCTCCCCTGAAATTGTGTCATAGGCATAAATATTTGAATCTAATGTTCCTGTTGCAAAAATTAAGTCACCCTTTGTGGCTGTCACCCCACCAAAATTTTCTGTACCTGTTATAATATTTCTTTTTTTTAACTCTGGGTAATATCCAAAAGGTTTGGTCCAATTTATCTTTCCAGTATTAAGATTCATTGAGGATATTGTTCCCCAAGGGGGGGCAGTTCCCGGGTATCCATTTTTATCAACAAGTCTTGAAAAAACAGATTTGTATTCATTAAATTTAAACTTCTTTTTTTCAAGTTTACCCTTAAATGCTATGTTGTTATTATTAACATACATGGTTTGAGTTTCGTGATCTATTGATGCACCCATCCATTCAGCACCACCATGAAAATTGTACATAATTGTGTTTTTGCTCAAACTCACAGGTTTAAAAAAGCCAAATTGAGATTTATCAACTATTGATGCTATGTAATCTTTACTTTCATCACTTATATTTGTTATGTCATCTTTATCAAAAATACTTTTGCCAAACGGTTCAGGTAATTTTAAATTTAATTGATAAAAGCTTGTTTTCTCTCCAGGTACTGTTGATTGTTCAACTAACTGATAGTCTAAATCAAAAATATTTTTACCTGTTACTCGGTCAAGAATTAATGTGTTTGTTCTTTTTGTTGCAGCTATAACAACGTCAATTTTATTACCCTCTCTAATTATACTTGTTAAAATTGGAGGACCAGGCAAATCAAGGTTCCAAATATCGTGAATTGTCTCTTGAAATGACCATAGCTCTTTTTTGTTTTCTAGGTCTATAGCCACTAAACTGCTTGAATTTTTATTATGACCTGGTCTTTTTGTGCCATTAAAATATTTAGCAGCGTTCCCGGTTGTTATGTAAACTATACCTCTTTTAATATCTGCGGATATTCCACCCCAGGGATTACCACCTTTATCATTATTATACAATTTTCCACCATTTCTTTCATTTTTAGCATCACCAAAAAAATATCTCCATTTAAGTTTGCCACTTAAAATATCATATACCTCTAGATTTTTCTTCCATGAAGCCACAACAATTGAGTCTTTGTATATTATAGGTGTAATTTTACTGTAACCTGTTCTTACTTTTCCATTTTTTCCAAACTCCTTAGTTAATGTTCCATCATTAGCATTAAGTGAAATTAATTTGGGACCATCATTAAATAAAATTTTTGCATCACTTTTGTCATTACCCTCCCAATATACTATTCCTCTGCGCGCAACATCTCTGCCTAGCTTTTTTGATTTCCAAATCTCTTTACCTGAGTAACCATCAATCGCAGCTATAAATCCACCAACAACTGGAGAATAAATTATACCATTAACAATAATAGGGTTACATTGAATGTCACTTCCTGCTCCCTTTTTGGAGTTGGAGTGATAAATCCATGCAACTTCTAAGGATGAGATGTTTTTTTTATTAACTAGGCTCAGGTCAGAAAACCTATTGGAATAGTTGTTTCCATGACTTCTTGGCCAGTCCTTTGCATTTATTGGATTTAAATTATCATTTTTAGTAAAATCATTTGTTTTATCTACCGTATAATTGGTTTTTAAACCTGTTCTGTCTTTAGGGTTTTCTAAATTCCAGTATTGACTATGTTTGTTTGAATATTTGGTTAGATAAACTTCATACTCTTCGTTTAAATATTTATAAGTTTTTTTAAATATTGAGGCGCTCAAATATTTTGGATTAACTTCTAAAAAAAATTTGTTTACATACTTAGATTTGATTTTTGTACTATCTAATAGAATTAGAATTACCAGAGCGAATAATACATAAAAGATTATTTTTTTTTTCATTAAAAAAACTTATATGTAATTATTGCACAAAGTCTAGCTAAGTTTTTAAAAGAATTTTTGAAATTAAAGACTAAAAAATATGTGATAAATCTAAAAAAAAATAAAAACATTTTTTTATTTAAATAAGAGTCTTTTTTATTAACATTAAAATAAATATAAGATGATAATATGTGATGTTTGTTAATTATAAATTGACTTTTAAAAGTTTTTTTTGTTGACATCCCCTCTAAGTGTATTGCCCTAGCAGAAAAAATTTTAGTAATTGGTAGTTTTAATTTTTTTAATTTTCTACATAAAAAGAAATCTTCCCAAAAAATAAACATTTTTTTATTAAACAATCCTGTTTTTCTTATTATCTGATTATTGAGAAGCATAATGGCTGCCCAACAAAAATTTACACTGACGTCACCTTCTAATATTTTTCTTGAAAGGCTTTCATTTATTTTTATGCTTGCTAAGTCTTCTGTTTTGCTGTGTAGCTCTGGCAAATTATCTAAATAGTCAATAATTTTATCTTCTTTATTAATTAAAATTGGTACTGCAATTGCTGTTTTGGGGTAGTTTTCAAAACTATTTAATAGATTACATATGTCCTTTTCTTTAATTAGAACATCTGGTTCTATTAAAAGTGTATAATCTGTGTTAACAAATCTAAATCCAAAATTACATGCTCTTCCAAATCCAATATTTTTTTTAAATTTAAAGTATTTTATTATATTTTTATATTGTTTAATTTTTTTAATAATCTCTGGATTGTTATTTCCATTATCAATAATTATTAGCTTAATATTTTTTAGGTTTTCTAAACATTGGTAAATAATTTCTGTTACATTGTATAAAACTATAACAGCAGTAATTTTATGATTATTTTTCATGGTTAATGGTAGCGGGAAGTGGAATCGAACCACTGACCTCAGGCTTATGAGTCCTGCGCTCTAACCGACTGAGCTACCCCGCCACTTAATTATTGTTGTTTTATAATAGATTTTTATTTTAGTGCAATCAAGTATTTGTCAATGACACCGTAAAGCTTAAACTTAAAGAATTGTGATAAAACCAATAATACTTAAAACAAATATTGCCATACCTAATAAAATTAAGTTTTCTTTATTTTTATTTTTTTCATTTATTTTGACCCTATTTAACAATGTGTTTATATTAACATTTATTGGTTTAATTAAGTTTTTATTTAAGTGGGTTGTTTGTCTAAAACTTTTCTCTTTATTTAATTCAAAAAATTTTTTATTACTCAAATAGTCATTTTTCATTAACTATTTTTAATCATTAATTATTTTATCTTGCAACTAAAATTATAAAAATCTTACCTGTTTATCTTTTAATGGAGAAACCTCTACAACAGCTTGATACTTTTTTTTAGCTACCTCTATATATAGTTTTTTTTTAATCAGCTCTTCATTAGAATACTTGGATTTTATATAACCAAAAGACAAGTTTTTTTTATAATTAAAAGAATAATTACCTGAGGTAGTTCTGCCAATAATTTCGTTCTCTAAATAAATTGGCTCTTCACGCAATAATAGTGGGTGCCCTGGATTGTTATTTTTTAAAGAAAGCACAATAAACCTTTTGTCTTGTTTTTTATCTTTAATTTTTAATAAACTCTTTTTTCCTATAAAATCTATTTCTTTTTTATAGCTAATTGCAAAATTTAGTCCTGCTTCATATTGATTTTCTTCTGGTGATATGTCGTGACCCCAGTGTAGAAATCCACTTTCCATTCTCATTGTGTCCATTGCGTGTGCACCACAATGAGATAATTTGTAGTTTTTTCCCTCTTCTATAATTAATTGATAAATTGTTTTTGCGTCATTAAAATTTATATAGAGTTCAAAACCTAACTCTCCAACATAAGATAACCTTTGGACCCAGACTTTTTTTGATTTAATGCTTACAAGCTTTCCTGTGCCGAATTTAAATGTTTCATTTGTAAAATCATCATTTGAAATTTTAGAAATTAAATTTCTACTTTTGGGACCAAAAATTCCTAAACAAACAAGTTCATCCGTTATATCCTTAAACTCTACGTTGGGAGACAAATGTTTTATAATATGAGTTTTGTCATGTGTTCTTGTGGCTGCAGAACTTATTATTCTAAAATGATTTTTTTCAATACAGATAACTGTTAGGTCTGCCTCAATGCCTCCCGCTTCATTAAGCATTTGAGTATAAGTTGATTTTCCAACATCATTTTTTATATTGGCAGTGCATATTTTTTGCAATTCACTGTGAGCTAGCACTCCTTTTATTTCATATTTTGAAAAAGGGGATAATTCATACAAGCCCACGTTAGTAATTGTATTTTTAGTTTCAAATTCAACTGATGAATACCAATTTTGATAATCAAAGCTATATCTATACTCTGGCTTGTCACCTCCTTTAGCAAACCACATGGGTCTTTCATATTCACCCGACGCACCAAAGCATGCACCTGCTTTTTTTAATTCTTCATGATAAGGTAATAATTTTTGATTTCTTGAAGTGTTATGTTGTTTGTATGGCCAGTGCATGCCATATAAATCTCCAAGAGTTTCTGTAACTCTTTCCATTATAAAATTTTTTGATGAATGAAATTTTTGGAATCTTTTTATATCTAGTGAAAATAAATCTTCACTCATATAACCGTTGATCATCCATTCAGCTGTTACTCTTCCTGCTCCACCGGCACTTGCTATACCTATACTGTTAAAACCACAACAGCTGTATAGATTATTAACTTCAGCAGTCTCTCCTAAAAGGTATTGTGTATCTGGAGTAAAAGATTCTGGACCTGAAAAAAATTTCCTAATCCCTGCTTTTTCTAATATTGGCAGCCTATAAAATGATTTTTCCAAATAAGGTTCAAAATGATCAAAATCATCTGGGAATTCGCCAAAAGAAAAATCATTTGGTACAAATCCTTTGTCTTTAAAAGCTGGCTTTGCATTGGGTTCAAAAATTCCAACCAATATTTTTCCAGCATCCTCTTTTAGATAAAGGCATGAGTTGTAGTCTCTTAATACAGGTAGGTCTTTGGGTAAGTTTTTTATTGGTTCTGTAATTATGTAGAAATGTTCATTCGGATAAAGTGGAACACTCACACCTATATCTTCACCTATTTGTCTAGACCACATGCCCGTTGCCAATACAACATACTCACAGTCTATTTTTCCAAACTCAGTCTCAACACCTATAATCTTTTTATTTTTTACTAATATTTTTTTAACAGGTGTTTTTTCAAAAATTTTTGCTCCTTCCATCCTTGCAGCTTTAGCTAGAACATTAGTAACTCCAACTGGGTCTGCCTGACCATCTTCAGGCATAAAAACTGATCCTAAAATATCATCATTATTAATTACTGGGTAAAGGTCTTTTGTTTGTTTTTTATTTAAAACCTCAACATTAACATCAAACAATTGTGCTGCTGTTGCTTGTCTTAGCAATTCTTGCAATCTCTCTTTAGAGGTGGCTACTGTAATTGCTCCATTTTGCTTTAGACCGGTAGATAGTCCCGTTTTTTTTTCAAGATCTTTATATAGTTGAAGGGAATATTTTCTAAGTCGAGTAATTGTCGATGAGGCTCCTAGTTGACCCACTAAACCAGCTGCATGCCAGGTGGTACCCGATGTTAACTGATCTCTTTCAAGTAAAATTGTATCTTTCCAACCAAATTTTGCCAGGTGATAAGCTACAGAACAACCCGCAACACCACCCCCTATAACAACTACTTTTGTTTTTGTTGGAATTTCTTTATTCATATCAAATGATGATATATTAAGAAAAAATTATTTAAATAAATAAAAAAATGAAAATATTTATAACTGGTTCATCTGGATTTATTGGCTTTGGGGTTGCAAAATATCTACTGGATAAAGGTCATAAAATTCATGGATTCGATAATCTTAATAAATATTATGATGTAAATTTAAAAAAAGCTCGTCATAAAATATTAAAAAAATATAATACTTTTTCTTTCACAAAGGGTGCGCTAGAGAATAAAATTCCTCTTAAAAAAGTAATAACTAAGTTTAAGCCTTCAATTATAATACACTTGGCCGCACAAGCTGGTGTAAGATATAGCTTGGATAACCCAAGAGTCTATTTAGATTCAAATATTATTGGAACTTTTAATATTATTGAAATTGCTAAACTATCCAAAGTAAAACATTTATTGATAGCTTCTAGCTCTTCAGTCTATGGAGCAAATAAAAATATTCCCTTTAAAGAAATTGACAAAACTGAAACTCAATTAAGTATTTATGCTTCAACCAAAAAAGCTACTGAAAGTTTGGCTCATGCCTACTCTAGTCTTTGGAAATTACCAATTACTATGATGAGATTTTTTACTGTATATGGGCCTTGGGGAAGACCTGATATGGCCTTATTTAAATTTACAAATGCTATAATTAAAAATAAAAAAATTGACGTATACAACAATGGAAACATGTATAGAGATTTTACTTACATAGATGATGTTGTTAAAAGTGTTTGTTTTCTTATTAACAAAGAACCTAATTTGAAAGAGTTTAAAAGATATAAACATGATAGTTTATCACCAGTAGCACCATTTCGAACTGTAAACATAGGTAATTCAAAAAAAATTAAACTTTTAGATTTTATAAAATCTTTAGAAACTGAGCTGGGAAAAAAAGCGATACCAAATTATTTACCTATGCAAAAAGGAGATGTAAAAAGCACATTAGCAAATACTCTATTACTAAAAAAATTAACAGGGTTTGTTCCCAAAACTAATCATCGAGATGGTGTTAAAAAATTTGTTGACTGGTATCTTGCTAACTATAAAAAATGAATAAAATTCTCATTACTGGTGCTTCCGGGTATATAGGCTCTTGTGTTTATTTTTTTTTAAAAAAAAAATATAACTTAATTACTATTGATAAAGAAACAAATACTTACTTCAAAGTAAATCAATGTGATCTGTTGGACAAAAAGAAACTAAATAATTTATTAAAATCTTTAAAACCTAATTTAATAATACATCTTGCTGCACAATCATTAGTTGATGAAAAAATTAATAAAGATAAATATTATAAAAACAATGTATTGGCGACAAGAAATTTGTTGGATGCCATGAGAAAAAATTCAATTAATAATATAATATTTTCAAGTACCGCAGCATTATATAAGTTTAGTAATAATGCCTTAAAAGAAAATAATGGATTAAACCCTAAAAGTACTTATGCAAAAACAAAATTTTTATGTGAAAAAATGATAAAAAAATCCAAAATAAATAATGTAATTTTAAGATTCTTTAATGTGTGTTCAGCTCTGACTAAGCCTAAGTTAATTGGAGAATTTCATAACCCTGAAACTCATCTTATTCCAACCTTGACCTATAAGAATATTTTTAAAAAAAAAATTTACATTTATGGAAATAATTACAATACAGTAGATGGAACCTGTATCCGAGATTACGTTCATATACATGATATATGCAACGCTATTAACAAAAGTATAAAATTATTTAAGAATAAAAATAAGACTCATGAGATTATTAATATAGGTGGTTCAAACAAGCTTACAAACCTACAAATAATGAAAAAAATTGAAAAAACTACTAAAAAAAAATCAAATTTTATTTTTGTCAAAAAACGAAAGGGAGATGTTTCTTCTTTAATATGCTCAAATGAAAAAGCAAAAAAAATGCTGAAGTGGAAACCAGAAAAATCAAATATAGAAGTGATTATTAGAGATGAAATTAATTGGATTAAAAAATTTACAAAAGATAATAAAAAAAGAATCTTTAAAAACTATCTAAATTAAAATAATTTACTTTGTTATTGCTTCTTCTGGTGAGACAAATTGATGTCCAAAAACATCTGCTACCGCTTTATAAGTAACCATCCCTTTGTGAACATTTAATCCAGCTAAAAAATTTTTATCTTCCCTTAATGCTTTCTCATAACCTTTATTTGCAAGTTTGACTAAGTAAGGAAGTGTTGCAGTATTTAATGCAATAGTTGAAGTTCTAGGAACTCCACCTGGCATATTAGCTACACAGTAATGTACAATATCATCTACTATATAGGTTGGGTCACCATGAGTTGTAGGTTTGCTCGTTTCAACACAGCCACCCTGATCAATTGCAACATCAACTATTACTGATCCGCGCTTCATTAATTTTAACATTGATTTAGTAACTAATTTTGGAGCTTCTGCACCCGGAATTAAAACACCACCAATTAAAAGATCTGCTTCTGCTACTAATTTATTTAAATCAATTTTATCACTTTGTTCAGGAATGATTTTATCTCCAAACATTTCAACTAATTGTTTTAGTCTTGTTTCAGATTTATCTACAATATGAACTTTAGCTCTCATTCCTGTTGCTATAACTGCAGCGTTTTCTCCAACTACACCACCACCTAAAATAACAACTGTTCCCCCTTCAACTCCTGGAGCACCGCCCAATAAAAGACCTCTGCCATTTTGATTTTTTTCTAAACAATGTGCCCCTGCCTGAACAGACATACGTCCAGCAACTGCGCTCATGGGTGCAAGAAGTGGTAGTCTTCCGTTGTCATCAGTTACTGTTTCGTAGGCAATACAAACACCTTTTGATTTAATTAAACCTTCTGTTAATTCTTTGGCCGCAGCTAAATGTAAATAGGTATAAACAATCTGTCCTTCTCTAATCATCTTAACTTCATCAGATTGAGGCTCTTTAACTTTAACAATAATATCCGCATCATTAAAAATATCTTCCGCTTTATCAATAATTTTTGCACCGATACTAGTATATTGTTCATTTTCAAAACCAGCTTCAAAACCACCATTGTTTTCAACTAAAACTTCATGGCCCTCTGATATTAAAGTTTTAACACTATCTGGTGTTAGTCCAATACGATGTTCTTGTGGTTTAATTTCTTTAGGTACGCCAATTTTCATAACTTTTTTCCTTTTGCAAATATGTTAATTTAATAAAGATTTTAGTTTTTTTGATTTTTTTGATAATTAGTAATACCTGTTCTTAACTTATCAATAATCTCATCAATATGTTTTTCTTCACAGATAAATTGAGGTGCAATAATTAAGCAGTCCCCTGTTGCTTTAAAGTTAACACCGGCTTCGTAGCAAGATTTAAAACATTCTAATCCTGCTTTACCAGGCTTAGTGTTTAGCTTCATATCAATTCCACCCATCATTCCATAGCCTCTAATATTATCAACTGACTCTAAATCTTGAAGAGAAAATAAACCTTTTTGAAAATAAGGGGCCAAGTTTTTTGCTCTGTTAAAAATATCATCTTTTTCAAAAATATCTTGTACCGCAAGCGCTGCTGCTACAGCCACTGGTATTCCTGAATAAGTGTAGCCATGAAATAACTCAACCGCACCTGTTGGTGAAGCATCCATTACTGCATCATAAATAAAATCATTACACGCAACAACACCCATAGGTACGACACCATTTGTTGTAGCTTTGGCCATTGTCATAATATCTGGTGTTACTCCAAATTCATCAGCACCAAATTTAGAACCGGTTCTGCCCCAACCTGTAATCACTTCATCAAAAATTAAAAGGATTCCATGCTTGTCACAGATTTGTCTTAGCTTTTGCAAGTATCCTTTTGGTGGAACTAATGTTCCAGTTGATCCAGCAATTGGCTCAACTATACAAGCAGCAATATTTTCACCACCAAAGTTTGCACAAATTGTTTCTAAATCATTTGCTAAGTAATCACCTGTTTCTGGTTGACCACTAACAAACTTATGTTCTGGTAGATGAGTATGTCTAATGTGCTGAACACCTGGCATCAAAACACTTGCGAATGTTTTAATATTATTAACCATTCCACCGACTGAAATACAGCCGATATTCATTCCATGATAACCACGTTCACGTCCAACAAATCTATATCTTTCTCCATGGCCTTTTGCTCTGTGATAAGCTACAGCAATTTTAATTGCAGTCTCTACTGCTGTAGATCCACAAATAGTATAAAACATTTTGTTTAAATCGCCTGGCGTATGTTTTGCAATTCTTGAAGCAAGTTCAAATGAACCACCAAAACCTTGTTGAAAAGGTTGAGCGTAATCTAAAGTTTCTAATTGTTTAGTTACAGCTTCTATAATTTCTCTTCTACCATGACCAAGTGGATTACAAAACAAACCTGAGCTCGCGTCTATTTGCGTTTTTCCATGGTGAGTTTTTAAGTAAACTCCTTTAGCTTCTGTAATTAATCTCGGATTTGCTTTAAAATCTTTATTAGATGTAAAAGGCATCCAGTGTTCATTTAATGAATTAGGTACTGCAGTTCTGTTTTCTGAGCTCATATTTTTTTTTTAAGTAAATAATTTTAATGCAAAACTATTAGACTAAATTAATTGATTTTCTACAATTATTTTTTGTCTTAACAACAGATAATACCGTGACTTTAAATCATACAACCTGAAAGTGTATAACTTTTTTTTGTTTTACATCTATCCAAAATTGAATTTTAATGTCGGTAATTTAATTAAATTAACAATAGAGGGATAATAATGAAAAAAATAGTAAGTTTTATTCTTGGAAGTATCCTTGCTCTTAACTTATCTGTATCAGTTGCAAACGCAGCTGCTAAAGAAGTTAGAATTGCATTCTTTTTAGAGTGGGCA
>Ga0307986_10000487_pt1 | contig 29650 bp, 31 predicted proteins | sample EllFjometageno82_FD_203170 | JGI IMG/M metagenome (GOLD analysis project Ga0307986, IMG submission 203170) | Marine microbial communities from Ellis Fjord, Antarctic Ocean - #82 | ecosystem: Environmental > Aquatic > Marine > Unclassified | place: Southern Ocean | collected 2014-10-09 | reverse complement strand
TTAATTAATTATAATGTTTATCTTATCATTTTTATTTTTTCTAACAGCAATATTATACTCTAGTGTAGGCTTTGGTGGTGGATCAACATATCTTGCACTTCTATTAATTTGGGGTGTTCCTTATCAAATTTTTCCTATTATAGCTCTTTGTTGTAATATTATTGTCGTTTCTGGAAATTGCTTTAACTATATTAAAGCTGGTAACATCAATGTTAAACTTTTATCTCCTTTTTTAATTTCATCAGTACCCTTTGCTTTTATTGGAGGATCTCTTCAATTAGATAAAAGTTTTTTTGAAATTATACTTTTTATAATTTTAACATTAGCAGGACTATCACTGCTTTTAAAATTCAGATCTTTTAATGAATCAAAAGAGGTTAATAACAATATTCCTAAAATAACTTCATTTTTAATCGGTGGATCTATAGGATTTGTATCTGGAGTAGTTGGTATTGGTGGTGGAATATTTTTAAGTCCCGTGCTTTTATTAATAAAAGCTGCTAAGGCTAGACATATAGCTACTACTGCATCTTTATTTATCCTTATCAACTCTATATCTGGACTTGTTGGTCAATCCACTAAAGGTTTTATTTTTACCGAAATATATAATTACTGGCCTCTTTTTTTGTTAGTTTTAATAGGTGGTCAATTAGGAAATTTTTTAAATATAAAAATTTTACCTACCCGTGTCATGATTCTTTTTACCGCTGGACTTGTTATATTTGTTTCTGTTAGAATGGGTTTTAGACTGTTTATATAATTTAGTAATCACAAAATATAATAATGAAAACATTTAGAGCATTTGGTCCAACTATGGGAAAGGGTAAACTATCAAGAAAATTTATTGATATAATAAATTCTCAGGTAGAAAAAACTACTCTATCTAAAAAGAATGATTATGGCTCTAAACTTGCTAGTCAGATAAAAAATGAAATAAAATTATCCAACTCTTTTGTTAAAAAAAAATTATCTAAAGAGTTAATAAAAAATATCAAAAATTATTTAAAAAATTCAAAAATTGATAAGATTAAAGAAATTGAAATAATTAACCTCTGGGTGGTTAAGCAACTTAAAAATGAATACAATCCAATTCATTATCATGGAGGCCAATTATCTGGTGTTGGTTATCTTAAGATACCCAAAAATATGAATCAAAATAAAATGGTTAGAAATAAGAAGATTAAAACTAACGGAACAATTGATTTTATAAATGGTCAAAGAAGCTTCTTGAGCAAAAGTATCTATAACTTAAACCCTAAACTTGGTGATCTGATTCTTTTTCCCAACTATTTAATGCATACCGCCTATCCATTTAACATTGATGGTGAGAGAAGATCTTTCTCTTTCAATGTTAAAATTAAATTTAAAGAATAATTTGCAATACCTATAGATTCGTATAATAATTGTGTTGCCGATTTGATCCATATTGCATGCGTTGATTGCTAAAAAGGAAATCATTAAAATAATTGGTAAGGGTAGTTGAGCTATATTGTGCACCTAGCATTAAGCTAAAGCACTAAAAAAGTAAGGAATAGAAATGGATAAAAATTTTTTTAAAGAAACAAGAATTCTAGATGGTGGAATGGGCCAAGAATTACTGGCAAGAGGCATGGAGGCAAATGGAACTCTTTGGAGTGCTAATGCTCTACTGCAAGAAAAATACCATAAACTATTACTTGATACTCACTTAGATTTTATAAATTCTGGTGCTGAAATCATTGTAACAACAACATTCACAACTAGAAGGCTACGGTTACGAGACAACAATGTGGAGGATAAATTTGAATATCTAAACACAAAAGCAGGTGAAATTGCAAAAAAAGCTAAAGATTTAAATCCTCATATTTTAATTGCAGGAGGTCTACCTCCTCAGTATTTAACTTATGAGGCAGACACAAGACCTGATGACGAAATTAAAGAAAATTTTTATGAGCAAGCTAAGTTATTAAATCCCTTTATAGATTTTTTTTATTTTGATGTTTTAAGTAGTGTACGAGAAATCAAATTGGCAATTGAGTCTGTCGAAAGTTTTAATAAGCCTTACCTGATAGGCGCTCATATTTCGCAGGGTGTTAAACTACCAAGTGGTGAGAAAATTTCAGAAATTATATCTAAAATTGACCATAAAAATTTGCTTGGTCTAATACTTTCTTGTATTTCGCCAGAAAACTATGAGGAAAATCTTAATGAAGTAAAAAATTTGGGTATTCCATTTGGATTTAAACTCAATGGTTTTAAAACAACAAATCCTGACAAAGGTTATACAAATAACTTTAATAAAAGTAAAACTGGAAACCCAAATGAATTTTTAGGTCAAAGAAAAGACTTAACTCCAAAAAAAATGGCCCTTGTTGTAAAAAAATTTAAAGAGGCTGGTGCTACTATTTTAGGTGGGTGTTGTGAAACTAGGCCAGCTCATATACAGGAGATGTCTAAACTTAAATAGTTAAATAGAGACTATTTTAGACTATATAACGAGCTTTCCAAGAAATCGTCTATATTTCCATCTAAGATTTTTTCTGGATTTGGGCTTTCAAAATTTGTTCTATTATCTTTTACCATTCTATAGGGATGAAGCACATAAGATCTAATTTGGTGCCCCCAACCAATCTCTGATTTTGAAGATTCTATCGTTTGACTTTTTTTTTCTCTTTTTTTCATTTCAAAATCATAGAGTCTTGCTTTAAGCATATTCATACAAGTATCTTTATTTTTATGTTGAGATCTTTCATTCTGACATTGAACAACTATTTTGGATGGTATGTGGGTAATTCTAACAGCGCTATCAGTTGTGTTTACATGTTGACCTCCTGCTCCACTGGATCTGTAAGTATCAATCCTCAAATCTTTTTCAATAATTTCAATATCAACATTTTCATCAACTACAGGGTAAATCCACACACTAGCAAAACTCGTATGTCGCCGTGCACCAGAATCAAAAGGAGAAATCCTCACCAATCTATGAATTCCAGACTCAGATTTTAACCAGCCAAAAACATAATCACCTTCAATTTTTATTGTTGAAGATTTAATACCTGCTTCATCTCCTTTATGTTCGCTTATCAATTGAGATTTAAAACCTTTTATAACTGACCATTTTAAATACATTTTTCTCAGCATTTCAGCCCAGTCTTGACTTTCAGTGCCTCCTGCGCCTGCATGGATTTCTATGTAACTATCCAGGCTGTCAGTTTCATTTGATAAAAAACATTTTGTTTCATTTTTTTTAGCTGAATTTTTTAAATCATTAATACTTTCTAGAACTTCATTTATTATCGATTGATTTTTTTCATCTATAGCCAATTCATTTAATTCATGTAAATCATTCAATGACTTAACAGAATATTCATATGAGTTTATCAAATCCTCATATAATTTTTTTTCTTTAATTATTTTTCGTGAGCGTGATTTGTCTTGCCAGAAATTATTTTCTAGCATTTTTCTATTATTTATTTCTAATTTGGAATGAATATCATTTTTTTCAAAGATACCCCTTAACTCTTTGATTGATTTTTTCTATTTCTGATCTGTAGTTTAGATATTCATTTTCCATTAATAAAACTTTAATATATTATTATTTTTTAATCTATTACTAATATCTTTATTTAAAACATTATTTATTTGTGTATTTTTATAAGCCTCAATTATAGTTTTTTTACTCTCACTGCCAGCTCTCTTACCTGTTATCGGGTCAATAACTCTCATTAAAATATCATCTGCAACCTTAAATGGTCTTGCATCCTCTTTTTTTACTGCATTTTTTACAAAATTTTTAAATATAGGTAGTGCTGTTTTTGCTCCAGTTTCATACTTACCTAATGATTTTGGATTATCGGCTCCTACGTATACTCCTATTGTAAGCTTTGACGTAAACCCTATAAACCAGGTATCTGTATTTCCATTGGTTGTTCCCGTTTTTCCAGCTAAATCTAAATTCAAGTTTTTTAATTTTTTTGCTGTTCCATTTTGAACGGTGCCTTCCAGTATTGAGGTCATTTGATAGGCTGTTTGTGGGGAAAAAATTTGGGAGAATGTATCTTCAATTTCTGGATAATTTTTACTTAAAAAAGATATTTGATCACAATTTATACATTTTCTTTTTTCATTATTAAATATTGTATTCCCTTCACTGTCTTGAATTCTATCAATCATTATTGGCTTTACTAGTTTTCCACCATTAACAAATGATGAATAAGCAGATGTTAGTTTTAAAAGAGTTGTTTCTGCTGAACCTAAAGAAATAGATAAAAGTTCACTTGGATTGTCATAAATACCCAATTGTTTTGAAAAATTAACTATCTTCCTTAAACCAAGATCCTGGGCAATTCTAACTGTCATTAAATTTCTAGATTTTTGTAATCCCATTCTCAACGTTGATGGTCCATAAAACTTTTTTCCATAATTTTCTGGTTTCCACATTTTCAAATCTGATCCTTGTTTTAAGACTAATGGAGCATCCAAAATTAAAGTTGATGGTGTATAGCCATTTTCAAGAGCTAGTGCATAAATGAATGGTTTAAATGCTGAACCTGGTTGTCTTAATGCTTGGGTTGCTCTATTAAATTCACTTTTTTTAAAACTAAAGCCACCACTTAGTGCCAGGACTCTTCCGGTAAAAGGATCCATTACCACTATACCACCATTTACCTCTGGCAATTGTCTTAAAGAAAATATGTTACTATTTATGTTTTCTACATAAACTATGTCTCCAATTTTTAATATCTCATTAAATTCTTTTTTGGTCCATGAAATATTTTCATACTTGATAACCCCATTTAATTCATTTTCTGTTTCAATTTCTATCAAAAATTTATCAATTTTTTTTACTACCGCTAAGTCCCAATTAATTGATTTTTCTAATTTAAATTTATCAAGCTTGTCTTTCCAGTTTTTTAATTTTTTGTCTCTTAATAATGGTCCTCGCCATCCTTTTCTTTTATCATAACTAATTAGCCCCTCTCTTAGAGATCTTATCGCAATTTTTTGTAAATTTAGATTTATTGGTGTACTGATATTTAGACCTTGTTTATAAACTTTATCAAATCCAAGTTGGTTAACAACATCTTTTCTAATATCCTCAACATAATAACTTGTATCTTCTGTAAAAGTTTTCTTTCTTTTTTTTAATACAATTTTTTTATTAAGAAACTTCTCATATTTTATTCGATCAATGTATTTGTTTTCAAATAAATTTTTTAAAACTAAGTCTCTTCTAAATTTAGCGAGTTCAATATTCTTATACGGATTATATCTACTTGGAGCCTTAGGTAATGCTGCTAACAAAGCAGCTTCATCATAATTCAATTCACTAATCGATTTATCGAAATATTCTAAACTTGCAGAAGCAACACCGTAAGCACCTCCTCCAAGATAGATCTGGTTTAAGTAAAGTTCTAGTATTCTTTCTTTTGAAAGGGCTCTCTCTATTCTAAATGCTAAAATTGCTTCTTTGATTTTTCTATTTAAACTCACTTCGTTAGTTAATAAAAAATTTTTTGCCACTTGTTGTGTTATGGTTGAGGCACCTTCTAATCTTTTTGAAGAAGCAATATTTGAAATGTTGTTTACTATTGCTCTTAAAACCCCTTTTGCATCCACGCCAGGATGTGAATAAAAATTTTTATCTTCGGCAGATAAGAAAGAGTTAATTATTTTTTCTGATATAGCGTTATAGGGAACAAAAATTCTTTTTTCACTGGAAAAATCATTCACTAATTCACCATCTCCTGAATAGACTTTGCTTGAAACTGATGGCTTATAGCTCTTAAGAAATTTATAATCTGGTAAATTATTAGAAAAAGCCCATAAAACAGCTAATACAGAAATTACACTTAATAGTCCAAGGCTTAAAATTAGTATAAATATATTTTTAATAAAATGAAACATTTTAGTTTAATATACATGTGAATTTGTTAAAGTTAAGGCATCAAAAAATTCTAACAAAAGTTAAAATTATTTAAATAAAATGAAACTACTAATCAAAAATATATGGAAAAAAATTTATACATTGACACTTCACATCCAAATGAGACCAGAGTGGTACTTAAAACGGGTGAAAACATTGAAGACTACGAGTATGAGGGTTTAAAAAACAACTTAATTAAGAACAATATATACCTAGGAAAGGTTAGTCGTGTAGAGCCATCTTTACAGGCTGCTTTTATTGATTTTGGACGAGATAGGCATGGTTTTTTATCTTTCAATGATATTCAGTCAGATTATTACCAAATTCCACAAAGTGATTTAGCAAAAATAAAGGAAGAGGAAGAAAGAGAAAGAGAGGAACTTTTAAAGGAAAGTGAAAAAGAAGAACAAAAAAATATTAACGAGGGTAACTTAGACGTCAACGATCCAGTAGAAATTAAACCTGAATTAGAATTAAACACTACCGAAGAATCTACTATACTCGATGGACTACCAACAAGTGAAATCTCTGACAAAACAATTCAAGCTCCTGAAATAAAAAAGCCAACACTAAGATTCAGATCTAAAAGATACAAAATACAAGAAGTTATAAAACCCAATCAAGTTATCTTAATACAGGTTTTAAAGGATGAAAGAGGACAAAAGGGTGCTGCATTAAGTACTTTTATTTCTATTGCTGGAAAATATATAGTCTTAATGCCCAATACCCCAAAGGGTGGTGGAATATCTCGAAAAATTTTTAATCCTGGTGAAAGAAAAAAAATTAGAACAATCTTAAATGATATATCTATCCCAAAAGAGATGGGACTTATTGTTAGAACTGCTGGATCAAATAAAACTAAGAATGACATAGATCAAGATCTTCAATTATTACTAAAAACATGGAATGAAATTAAAGATACTGCTTTAAATTCTATAGCACCCTCTTTAGTTCATCAAGAAAGTGATATTATAAAAAGAACTTTAAGAGATATGTATGACGAAGATACAAACAGTATAGTTATTGAAGGTGATGATGGTTATAAGAAAGCACAAGGTTTTATGAAGTTAATGATGCCATCTCATGTTAAAAAAATAAAAAAATATAGAGAGAAAATTCCATTATTTTTTAAAGAAAATATAGAAGAAAAGTTAAACCAAATTTATGATTCAGAAGTAAAATTAAAATCTGGAGGCTATTTGGTAATTAATCCAACAGAAGCATTGGTTTCAATTGATATAAACTCTGGAAGTTCAATAAAACAAAAAAATGTAGAGAGCACTGCCTTAGATACTAATCTTGAAGCAGCAGAGGAAATATCTAGACAAATTAAAATTAGAGATTTATCTGGTTTAATCGTCATTGATTTTATCGATATGCTTAGCTTTGGAAATAGAAGATTGGTTGAAAGAAAAATTAAAGAAAAATGTAGAATGGACAGAGCAAGAATTCAAATAGGAAGAATTAGTAACTTTGGATTATTAGAAATGTCGAGACAAAGGCTGCGTGAAAGTGCTGTAAAATGGAAAGTTACTCTTACAGATGAGTCTTTTGCTATGAAAATTCTAAAATTAGTTGAAGTTAAAGCTGTTTTAACCAAAGCAAAATTTGTAGAATTAAAGATCTGTACAAAAATATCAGACTTTATGAAGGAAAATTTCATTGAAGATTTAAAATATTTTGAGGAGAAAAATCTAATTAAAATAGATATTATTGCAGATAACTCTCTTATTATTCCTGAATATATAATTGATCTTCAAAATAAAACTAAAAAAACAATAGAAACAGTAGAGTATATTGAAAAACTAAAAAATCTAGATGAGCAAAAAAAAGAGCATAGATCCTTTGATGGTCCAAAAAAAAACCTTTTAAAAAAAAACCTTTTAAAAAAAAATTTTTTAAAAAACCAGCGGCTTAAATAATTCCTGTTGTTGGTGATGACGCACTTCCATATATAGATTTTTCTATACGACCTGCTAAAAAAGATTGTCTTCCTGCAATAACACCATTTTTAAATGCTAATGCCATTTGAAAAGGTTTCTTAGCTTTTGCAATTGCTGTATTGGCCAAAACTCCGTCGCAGCCCAATTCCATAGCAATAACCGCATCTGAAGCTTGACCTAAACCAGCATCAATTATTAAAGGAAGCTTTGTCTGACTTCTTATAATCTTAATATTTGTTGTATTTTGGATTCCAAGTCCAGAGCCTATTGGTGCTGCTAGAGGCATGATTGCACAAGCTCCAACATTTTCCAATCTCTTTGCCATCAATGGATCATCATTACAATAGACCATAACTCTGAAACCTTCTTTAGTCAAAACCTCAGTGGATTTTAGGGTTTCAATCATATCAGGAAATAGATTTTTTCTATCTCCAAGCACTTCAAGTTTTACTAATTTCCAACCACCAATTTCTCTAGCTAATCTTAAGGTTCTAAGAGCTTCTTCAGAATTAAAACATCCCGCTGTATTTGGAAGATAAGTAATTTTTTTTGGATTTATATAATCCATTAACAATGGTTTTTTTTTATCTGAAATATTAACCCTTCTTACAGCAACTGTAACTATTTCTGCACCAGATAATTTTATAGCTTTCGCACATTCTGTCATACTCTTATATTTCCCAGTGCCAACTATCAATCTGGAGTTAAAATTTTTTTTAGCTACTGTTAATTTATCTCTTCGCATTTTTATCCTCCTCCAATAAAATGAACTATCTCAATTTTGTCATTTTTTTTTAAATTGATTTTATTTGTTTTATTTTTATCTATTATTTCTTTATTTAATTCAATTGCTACTTTTTTAAGAGGAATTTTTAGCTGTTTTAGAAAAATTAAGAGACTTAAATTTTCGTTTATTATAGAAAATTTACCATTTATCTTAATTTTTATTTTTTTTATTTTTTTCATAATGTATAAGAATTAGATGAGCAATAATATTATAATTATTAATGGCCCTAACCTTAATCTATTAGGTGAAAGAGAACAATCACAATATGGTTCAATAACTTTTGATCAATTAAAAAAAAATTGTTTAATTAAAGCTAAAGAGTTAAATATTAATTTAGAGTTTATTCAATCAAATATCGAAGGTGAAATGGTTACAGCTATACAAGAAGCTAAAAGTAAATTTGACGGAATAATTATTAATGCTGCTGGTTTCACCCACACATCAGTTGCTATTAGAGATGCTTTAGATATTTTTAAAAAGCCAATCATTGAACTTCACATTTCAAATATATATAAAAGAGAAGAATTTAGACATAAATCTTTAATCAGTGATATTGCAACTGGTGGAATTTTTGGTTTAGGTGATAATGGATATATTTTAGCCATAATTTCAATGCAGAACATATTAAAAAAATGAAAATAGATAAAAATATAATTAAAGAGTTAACTGACTACCTAAATGAGTTCAAGTTAACAGAAATTGAATACACTGATAAGGATACTAAGATCAAAGTTTCTAAATGGGTTGTACCAAATTCTACCGAAACAGTAAGTGTTGGGGCATCAACCTCAACTGAAGAAAAGCCTAAAACTATATCTGGGACAGAAGTTAAATCTCCCATTATAGGTACCGCTTATCTTGCTGCAGAACCGGGCGCTAAAAAATTTTCAGAGGTTGGTAAAAAAATTAAAAAAGGTGAAACGGTTATGATAGTTGAGGCTATGAAAACTATGAATCATGTTCCTTCTACTGCTGATGGAATTATAAAAAAGATTTGTGTAGAAGATGGCCAACCAGTTGAGTATGGTCAAACTATTATTATAGTTGAATAATGTTTAAAAAAATTCTAATTGCAAACCGTGGAGAAATTGCAGTTAGAGTTATTCGCGCATGCAAAGAGTGGGGTATAGCCACTGTTGCTGTACACTCAGATGTAGATAGAGATAGTATGCATGTTAGACTTGCTGATGAAAGTGTTTGTATCGGTTCTCATCAACCTGCAAATAGTTATTTAAATGTATCAGCATTAATGTCTGCGATTGAACTTACAAAGGCAGAAGCTGTTCACCCTGGATATGGTTTTTTATCCGAAAATGCAAACTTCGCTAGAGTTTTAGAAAAAAATAATATTAAATTTATTGGTGCATCTTCAAAACTTATAGAAATGATGGGGGATAAAATTCAAGCAAAAAAAATTGCTAAAGAGCATGGTCTGCCTATCATTGAAGGTTCAGAGGGTGGTGTAACAGACATAAAAGCAGCTAAAGAACTTTGTAAGAAAATAGGATTTCCAGTTTTAATTAAAGCATCTGGTGGTGGTGGTGGAAAAGGAATGAAAATTGTTCATAAAGAAGAAGAGTTTGAAACATTATTTTCAACAGCTAAAACCGAAGCACAGAAATATTTTGGTAATGATGAGGTTTATATTGAAAAATTTTTTCAAAACCCAAGACATATCGAAGTCCAGGTTCTATCCGGAAAGAATAGAACAGTACATTTACACGAAAGAGACTGCTCTGTACAAAGAAGGCACCAAAAATTGATAGAAGAAACCCCTAGCCCAATTTTAACAGATCAAATTAGAAAAGACCTTTTTGAAAGAACGGTAAACATGGTAAGTAAAATTGGTTATGAGGGTGCTGGAACTGTGGAGTTTATTTATGAAGATGGAAAATTTTATTTTTTAGAAATGAACACGCGGGTCCAAGTAGAGCACCCAGTTACAGAAATGGTTACCGGCATAGATATAATTAAAGAGCAAATTTGGATAGCGTATACAGGTGAAACAGCTCTAAAACAAAGTGATATCAACCCACGAGGTCATGCTATTGAATGTAGAATTAATGCAGAAGATGCGAGTAAAAATTTCCAACCTTCTCCTGGAACTATAGGTATGTGTCATCAGCCATCTGGTTTTAGAACAAGAGTAGATGGTGCAATTTTTCAAGGCTGTAAAGTTACACCTTATTATGACAGTATGATTTGCAAAGTAATTACACAGGGAAGAAATAGAACTGAGGCCATACAAAGAATGAATAGATCTTTAGATGAGTTTATAATTGAAGGAATCACAACAACAATACCTCTTCATAAAATTTTACTTAACCACAAAAAGTTTATTGAGTCAGATTTTAATGTGGGTTGGTTAGACAACGAAAAAGTTATCTAGTAACATTTAGTAAGCCAAATATCATAAACTGGATGATCAAATGGATTGATTGCAGGACTAGATGAGAAAGTCCATCCATTAAATATAAAAACTTCATTGTTATCTTTATTTGTTATATCTTTAACCTGAATGTATGCTGTTATTTCTGGATTATCATCAAATTCAGAATTTTTACACTTCAAGCTTTTAATTAATAAATTTTGAAATTGTTTTTCTTTTCCTATTTTTAGTTTTAAAAGATTAGTTTTAGAACTAACTTTATCTAAAATTTTAATTTCAATAAACTCTTCGTTGGAGTTTTTCAAGGCAACAACATTGGTTGATACACTTAATAAAAATAAGTAAAATATAATTAATATAAAATTAACTTTTCCAAATAGTATATTTTTTTTTAATTTGTTCATTATTTCTATTTGGGTGATGGGCATTTTCTGTGCCTGTTTGATTGGATTGATGAGGTTTTTGCCAACTAAATTTTTTCAAATCATGCTCATTTTCAATTCTGTTATCAGTAAAATGAATCCAAGAATACCATTCAATGGGTATTTTTGATGCATCAATCTCTCCATTATAAATGATCCATCTTTTGCCAGCTTTATTCTTATAGTATTTATTACCAACAGAATCTTTTCCAACAAATTTTCCTGTGAAAATTGTTTTTAGTTTTGTTCCAAGGGTTTCTTGATTCCACCATATGAAAATTTGTTTAAAAAGTGTCAACATAATATATTGCTAATTCTTCAATTCTAAATTGTATAATTTAAATTAGACTAAAGTAAGAATTTGTATATATATTAATTATCTTAGATTCATAATTAAAATTTAATTAAAGGAAAAATGGCAAAATATTTAGTAGAAACTTATTACACTTGTAGCTTTAAAGTTAATCATTATTTAGATGATGTTAATGAAACAGAATTAGCAAATCTTGAAAAGCGAGATGATGGTAAATTTGAAGTTTTAGATGTTAAGCTAGATACAAGAAAAACGAAAAGTTTAGATCCAAATAATAAAGTAACTGAAACTAAAAAATTAGATATTATTTCTGAACAAAGTAAACCTAAGGCTATTTCGAAAGATAATAGTGCAAATTTTATTAAACAAATTAATGATGGTGTAGAAAAAAGATTTAGCATGCCTGACAGAAGAAAGGGCTATATTCAAAAAGCCACTATTGGTAACCATAAAGTTTATTTACATACCGGTGAATATGAGGATGGAAAAATTGGAGAAATATTTATTGACACAAGTAAAGAAGGAGAGTTAGTAAAAGCTTTGATGAATAATTTTGCAATTGCTATATCCCTTGGTCTTCAATATGGAGTTCCATTAGATGAGTTTATTAGTGCTTATGTAGATACTAAATTTGAACCATCTGGAAAAGTGCACGGTAATGATAGAATAATGAGTGCCTCTTCAATATTAGACTATATTTTTAGAGAGCTAGCTATCTCTTATCAAAATAGAGAAGATCTAGCACACACACCTTCTATTGGTGGGACAGATAGGTTCTCGCCTGAAGAAGAAAATACAGAAGATCAAAATCAATTACTTAAGATTGTAAAAGATATTACCAGCAAAGGTTTTGTTAGAAATAATTACAAAAAAAATCTTGTTGATCTATCTGATGTTAAAATCAGCCTAAAAGGTAAAAAATAAGTTTATTTTTTGAGTTTTAAAGCCAACCCTAATTCTTTAAGTTGTTCTTCACTAACTTCAGAGGGTGCATTCATCATTAAATCTTGGGCATTCTGATTCATTGGAAACATTGTAACTTCTCTAATATTTTTCTCATTAGCCAAAAGCATTACAATTCTGTCAATACCTGGCGCTATACCACCATGCGGAGGGGCACCATAACTTAGGGCGTTAATCATTCCACTGAATTTTTCATCTACTTCTTTTTTTTCATAACCAGCTATTGAAAACAATTTGTACATTAGTTCAGGTACATGGTTTCTAATCGCTCCAGATGATAGTTCTATACCATTACAAACAATATCATACTGATAAGCCTTAATGTTAAGTGGGTTTTCAAAATCTATATCTTTTATATTGCCTTGGGGCATTGAAAATGGGTTGTGACTAAATTCAATCTTATTAGTTACTTCATTTTTTTCAAACATTGGATAGTTAACTATCCAACAAAAGGCGAAAGAATTTTCATCAATCAGCACTAAATCTTTTGCAATTTTATCTCTAGCTTGAGAAGTTATTTTTTCGACATCCTTAATTTTTCCACAAGCAAAAAATACACTGTCACCTACTTCAGCACTTGTGATTTTCATAATTTCTTTTAATGCTTCTGTGGAAAAAAATTTACCCACTGGTCCCTTTGCTGAAATATTTGCATTTTTTTCAATCGTAAAATATGCAAGGCCAGACGCTCCCTGCTCCTTAGCCCATTTATCTATATTATCAAAAAAACTTCTAGGTTTATCTTTTGTATTCTTGGTCACTATACATCTAACTTTAGAGCCAGATTTTACAAGTTTCTTAAATATCTCAAATGTAACATCATCACGTGTAAATATACTTGTTAAGTCTGAAATTATTAATGGGTTTCTTAAATCAGGTTTATCTGACCCATACTTAAGCATAGACTCTTCATAAGAGATTCTTGGAAAATTTTCATATATTAATTTTTTTGATGAAAATTTTTTAAATACATTAACAATTAAGTTTTCAACAACTTGAAAAATGTCTTCCTGTTCCACAAAAGACATTTCTAAGTCTAATTGATAGAATTCACCTGGACTTCGGTCTGCCCTAGCATCCTCATCTCTAAAACATGGTGCAATCTGAAAATATTTATCAAATCCAGATACCATTATTAATTGTTTAAATTGTTGTGGTGCTTGAGGAAGGGCATAAAATTTACCTGGACTCAATCTACTTGGCACTAAAAAATCTCTAGCTCCTTCTGGACTTGAAGAAGTTAATATTGGAGTTTGAAATTCTAAAAAACCTAATTTAAACATTTCATTTCTAATGAATGAAATAACTTTTGATCTTAATATAATATTGTCATGAATTTTTTTTCTTCGTAAATCTAAAAATCTATATTTGAGTCTAATTTCCTCTGCATACTCTTGGTCACTAAACACAGGCATTGGAAGTTCTTTGCATGCACCCAAAACTTCAAATGAAAAAATATTAATTTCAATTTCGCCAGTTTGAAGATCTTCATTAATAGTTTCTACAGTCCTCTCTACAACTTTACCATTTATCTTAATTACGCTTTCAAGTTGAATTTTTTCTAATTCTTTAAAATTTTCATTATTTTTATCAATGATGCATTGTGTCATTCCATAGTTGTCCCTTAAATCAATAAATAAAAGATTTCCATGATCTCTTTTTTTATTAATCCATCCGGATAAACTAATTTCTTGCAAACTATTTTCTTTGGTTAATTCATTACAATTGTGGGTTCTATATTTATTCACTCATTCCTCTAATGCTTCATTAATAATCTTAAAATCAATTGGTTTTTTTTTTTTTAAACTAATCCTGTCAATTTTATATATGAATTCAAATATTTTGCCATACGATCTATCAATTCTTTTGATGATAAAATCAATTAGTTTTTTATCTAAGGTAATCTGTCTGTCAGACAAATTTTTTAGTATTAAAGCAAACATCAATTCATCGTCTGGATTTTCAATTGTTGTTAAAAGACAGTTTTTAGTTCTAGACCTAAGATCTTCAAGTTTAAAATCAATTTCAGTTATTGGCTTAAAGGAAGTGATTAATAAAAATTTATTATCTTGATCTATTATATTGAAGAGTGTGTAAATAAGTTTCTCATTTATATTTAAATCTAAATCTTCTAAAACTATATTTTGAAAGGGTTTGATGGATTTTAAATTTTCATCATTAAGTAATTTGGACTCAATTCGAATACCATTAAATTTTTTTAAAAAAATATTAGTTAAGTGGGTCTTACCTGAAAATTTTTCACCGCTTATATTCAGAAAATTTTTTTCCCATTTCGGCCACTTATGCATTAGCTCAAAGGTATGAAAGTTACTTTTCCCAACATAAAAATCATCATCTTTAAAATTTTGTTCATAATCAAAGTTAAGTAATAATTGGTTATAATTTTTCATTTAATTTTCCAAAGATTGTTTTCCATTTTCAAGTTAAAATTTTTTTTACTCATATTATTAAAAAAGGTTTTTGGAGAGCCGTTATAAATTATTTTATATTTAGTGTTTTGATTGTTAAAACTTATAATATAAAAATCCGATATTAGATCCATACTATCCAGCGCCTCTTCTAATTTTAAAATATTTTTATAATTTTTTGAGTCTATTGATATAGTCAAAGGAAGTTTAATGGAGGTATTTATTTCATTATTTTTTTTCCAACGATCTTCATAAATATCTTTTAAATTTTCTAAAATTTTATCAAGATGTTTTTTATTATTTAGATTAACATCAGGGTATTTTTGATTGTTTATCTGTAGGGAATTATTTAGATTAATTTTTGAAAGTATTTTTACTTCATTCTTATTCTTATATATTATTGAAATTATATAATCTTTTAAATCATATTTTTTGATTAAATTTGAAAAGTCATATGTTTCAATAGAGTTTGACATTTTTTGGATATTATTTAAATCTTCAAGGTCTTCACTTGGCAGTAGATATTCTAACAGTTGATAGTTTTTTTTTTTTTCATTCCATCTTTCATAAAAAACATTGTCATTAAATAAATAGATATTATCTGTTTCTGTATCTACTAATATTGGAATTAATAAAACTTTATTTTTTATTGGTATTGAGGGAAATACACCCTTCCTCTCTAAAAAGTTTAAAACTTTTTTTTTATTAAATGTAGTTTCAAGTTTTGCAAAATATTCATTATTAATAAATTTTTCATTACTAATTGTAAAAGAATCAATCATACTTTTAATTTTCTTTGTTGAAATATTTTTAATTTTATGTCTATCACCTGAGGTTGTAATCATAGAGAGTAAATTTAAAAAAGAGGTTTTAAAGCCAAGATCTATTACTCTATTTTTCTTAAAATTGAGCTCAAATGTGGAAGAAATTTCGATGTCAGATATTTTAAAGGTATTTGCCTGCAAATAAGTTGTGGGGAAAATTATTATAAATAGAACCAACGAAATAAAGAATATATATACTTTTTGTAATTCTAATAATTTATTAATAATTTGCATAATTTATAATAATGAAAAAAAAAAAATTTACCTATGAAAAAAGTGGTGTTAATATAAGCGCTGCTGATAATTTTGTTAAATACATATCATTAATTTCATCAAAAAATAAAGGCAAAAAGAAGTTTAATAACATTGGAGGTTTTGGCTCAATTTCCAGCATTCCCAAAAATTTAAAAAACCCAAAGATTGTAGCTTGTACTGATGGAGTTGGTACAAAAGTTGAGATAGCAAATGTTCTTAAAAAATACGATACAATTGGCATTGATTTGGTTGCGATGAGTGTAAATGATCTAATTGTTCAGGGTGCAAAACCATTATTATTTTTAGACTATATTTCTATTAATAAAATTAACTTAAAAAAATTGAAATCTATTCTTAAGGGAATAGTGAAGGGTTGTAAAATTTCTAATTGTGAATTGGTTGGTGGAGAAACTGCAGAGATGCCAGGTACATATGAAAAAAATAAATTTGATATAGCTGGTTTTGCTGTAGGCGTAGTTGATGAAAAAAAAATTTTAAACAAAAAAAATATTAAAAAAAATGATTTGGTTATTGCTATACCCTCAAGTGGACTTCATTCTAATGGTTATTCCCTAGTAAGATATGTTTTAAAAAAATCAAATATTGACTTAAGAAATAATAATTTTTTAAAAAAAGAATTACTAAAACCTACAAAAATTTATGTAAAGGAAGTTTTAGATTTAATTGATAATAATCTTATAAGTGGGTGTGCTAATATTACAGGTGGTGGTCTAGGGGATAATATTAAAAGAGTAATACCAGATAAATTAGTTGCAGATATTGATTTGAATAAAGTTAAAACTACTAAAATTTTTAAATGGCTAAAAAAAAATAACATCGATGATAAAGAAATGTTAAAAACATTTAATTGTGGAGTTGGCTTTTGTTTAATAGCTAATCCCAAAAATTTAAATAAAATCATAAAATTTTTTACTAAAGAATTCAGTCCTTATGTTATTGGAAAAATTATTTCAGGAAAAAATAAAATTAAACTTAATGGACAAATTGACTGGTCTTAAAAAAATAAAAACTGTAGTTTTTATTTCAGGAACAGGAAGTAATTTAAAAAATATAATAAAATTTTCTAAAATTAAAAAATCACCTATTTCTATAGATCTAATAATTTCTAATACTAATAAAGCTAAAGGCTTAAGATTCGCAGATCAATTCAACATTAAAAAAAAAATATTTAATTTTAAAAATTTTAGAAATAGTGAAAAAAAAATATTAATATTATTAAAAAAAGATAAAATAAAGTTTATTTGCTTAGCGGGTTTTATGAAAATTTTATCTAAAAATTTTATAAATAAATTTGATGAAAAAATAATTAATATTCATCCCTCTTTACTTCCGAAATACAAGGGACTAAACACACATAGTAGAGCTATTAATAATAAAGATAAATTTGCCGGTTGTACCGTTCATTATGTAACGGCTAAGTTAGATTCTGGAAAAATGATATTGCAAAAAAAAGTTAAAATAACTACTAGGGACAATCCAGCTTCACTAGCTAAGAAGGTTTTGAAGTTAGAGCACAAATTATACCCTGCTGCTATTTTGAAAATTTTAAATTAGTCTTTAAAAAAGAATTCAATTTCTATTTTAGCATTTTCAACACTGTCAGAACCGTGAACAGAATTTTTATCAATAGAAATTCCATATTTTTTTCTTATAGTTCCTTCCACAGCATCTTCTGGCTTAGTCGCCCCCATTAATTCCCTGTTGCCTAACACAGCATTTTCTTTCTCAAGCACCATTACGACTATTGGCCCCGATGATAAATACGTACATAAATCATTATAAAAAGGCTTTGTTTCGTGAACTTTATAAAATTGTTCAGCTTCAGATTTTGCTATTTGAATTTTTTTATCTTTGACAATGTGGAAACCTTTGCTCTTAAACATTTCCTTTATCTCATTGTCTAAGTTTCTTTCTACTGCGTCTGGTTTTATAATTGATAATGTTTGTTCTATATTACTCATAATGTTCCTCTATTAGTTGATTTAATAATCTTACTCCAAAGCCTGTCGCTCCACCTGGATTTAAATTTGCTGCTTTTTTAGAAAAAGCCATACCTGCAATGTCTAAGTGTGCCCATGGTGTTTTACTTGTCACAAATCTTTGTAAAAATTGTGCGGCAGTTATTGATCCTGCTCCACCAGAATAATTTATATTTTGCATATCCGCTATTGGTGAGTTTATTAATTTGTCATAATTATTATGTAATGGAAGTCTCCAAACTTTTTCTTTTACTTTTTCCCCTACCTTAAATATTTTATTTGATAAATCATCATTGTTAGAAAATAAACCAGCATACTCTTCTCCTAATGCCATTATTATTGCACCTGTTAAAGTTGCAAGATCTATTATAAATTTTGGTTTAAATTTTGCTTCTGTAAAACTTAAAGCATCTGCTAAAACTAATCTTCCTTCAGCATCAGTATTTAAAACTTCAATGGTTTTACCATTATAGGCTTTAACTATATCTCCTGGTCTTTGCGCGTTACCACCTGGCATATTTTCAACTAATCCTACAACACCAACTGCATTTACTTTTGCCCTCCTAGTAGCCAATGTTTGTATTAAACCTGCAACAACAGCAGATCCAGCCATATCATATTTCATTTCTTCCATGAATTTTGCGGGTTTTAAAGAAATACCACCTGTATCAAAACAAACACCTTTTCCTACAAAAGATAATGGAGCTTTTTTATCTTTTTTATTTCCATTCCATTCGAGCGTGACAAGAAACGATTCATTCACACTGCCTCTTCCAACTCCCAATAAAGAATGCATTCCTAACTTTTTCATTTGGATTTCATTATAAACTGTAACTTTAATTCCTAATTTTTTTAGTTTTAAAAGTCTGTTTACATACTCTTTAGGGTTAAGAACGTTAGGTGGTTCAGAAACAAGATCTCTTGCAAAAAAAGTTCCTTTTTCTATCGCATTAAATCTTAATTGATTTTTTATCGTAAATTTATTTTTTTTTCCGATAACATTTATTGAAACAAGTTTCGTATCTATTTTAGATTTGTAGCGATTGAACTCATAAGATTTTAGTTTTAATCCATGTAAAAAATGGCCTATAAAATTTTCAAATTTACCACTTATGCTATTAGAGTTTACAGTATACTCACTTTTTTTGTCATGCATTATATAACCGTGAAATTCAGCTCCTAAACTTTCTATGTCGGAAGTTTCTAGGTTTTTCTTTATAGATACTAAAAATATTGTTTTTTTAGAATTAACTTTAAAAAAAAGTAAGTTCTTTTTTAAATCGCTATTTCTTAAAAGGTCACTTATGTAGAAATGCTCTATATCCGATATGTATTTTTTTAATCCACTAATATTGAAACCTTCCTCAACAAATAATACGAGATTGCTAGAAATAGCTTTATTTTTATAGAGAATTTGAACAGTCATTGATTTTATATATATACTTCTAGTTGAAAGGTTTTATAAATCAAAAATGCTTTTTATCAACGAAAAAATTGTCTTTAAAAAATTTTTATCTCAAAATAGTTATTTTTTTTTACTAACATCCATAAGTTTCGCTTTTATTGTATGGTCCATGAAAGCTGTAAAAAACCTAGATATAGTATCTGAGGATGGTCATGGTTTTTTAATCTATTTTTATTATACGTTTCTAATGTTTCCAAAAATTTTTAGTCAAATTTTACCTCTAATATTTTTTACTTCTTTATTCTATAATTTAATTAAATATGAGAATAATAATGAGTTAAAAATATTTTGGATTAATGGAATAAATAAAGTTAACTTTTACAATGTTGTTTTAAGGTATACATTTTTATTTTTTTTTTTACAAATCATCATAACTACTTTTTTGGCACCACACTTACAGAATAAAGCTAAAAGTTATATTAAAAATTCAACCATGGACTTTTTTCCATCACTGTTTCAGGAAAAGAAATTTATTGATACAGTGGAAAAATTAACAATCTTTATTGAGTCTAAAAATACTCAAGGTGATTTAAAAAATATTTATTTAAAAGATGATAGTAGTACGTATCCAAGAATTATAGTTGCAAAAAGTGGTAGATTAACATTTGAGAACGATATAACAATTTTGAGACTTTATAATGGAAAATTTATAAATATGGATTCAGATGGAAAAAGTTCAACTTTTAATTTTGAAAAAACAGATTTTAATCTTTCTAAATTTAACACTAAATCAACTACATATAAAAAATTACAAGAAACTAGTATTGCAGAACTACTAACTTGCTTGAACTATATTTATATTAAAAAAAAAATCTACGTTGAAAAGTTTTTGAGTTGTAATAAAGAAAAAATGCAAGATACTATATCGGAGGTTTATAAAAGAATTTTTAAACCATTTTATTTATTTTTACTTTCATCAGTTGTTATTTTTTTAGTAGCAAGCAATCATGAGGAAAAAAAATATAAATTATTTAAATTTTTAATTTTTTCTATCGGTGTCATTGTAATAATTATTTCTGAAATTTCAGTTACTTTTGCTGGAAAGTCTGGCTTATATTTTTTTATTTCTATATTGTCTCCATTAATTATTTTTTTAATTTGTTATCTCGGTTTTTATAAGAGAGCTAATCACATAAACGGTAAGACATGATTTTAACTTACCAAAAAAATGTTATACATACTTTTTTAAAGAATATATTCACTATCAGTATTTTTTTTTTCAGCTTAATTTTAATCCTAAGTGTTCTTCAAGAGATAGTCTTCTTTAAAGATTTAGAGGTTAATATTTTTGTACCCATGTATTTGACGATCTTGAATACATCTTCAGTTGTATTTGATCTTTTTCCATTTGTTTTTTTAATTGGAGCAATGAGTTTTTTTATTGAGGTTTTGGATAAAAATGAATTAATTATTTATAAAAGTTATGGTTTATCTAACTTAAAAATCATTAGTGTGATTGTAAGCACAACATTTATTTTAGGTATCTTTTTGGTTTTAGTTTTTTATAATATTTCATCTAATTTAAAGTTTTTGTACCTTGAAATTAAAAACAAGCACACAAATGATGATAAATATTTAGCCGTGGTAACAGCTAATGGCCTTTGGATAAAAGACCACATAGATGAAAAAATAAATTATATAAATGCAAAACATATGGATAACGAAAACTTAACAGATGTTATAATAAATCAGTTCGATATCGACTATAATTTGATAAAATCAATTACCACTAAAAATATCAATATCAAAAATAAAAACTGGATAATAGATAATGCCAAAATTACTGAAGATAATTCAACAATAGAAAACCAAGAACCCCTAATATTTAAGACTAATTTTAATGTTGAAATAATTTCAACCCTATTTTCCAATTTATCTGCTTTAAATTTAATAAAGTTAAATAAATTAAAAAAAGATTACACTTCATTGGGATATTCAACTGTAAAAATTAATAATCATTTATTAAATATATACACATACCCAATTTACTTATCTATTATGGTTTGTGTTGCTTCTATTCTAATGCTAAACATTGGGCATAATAAGCCACGTGTTTTTTATTTAATATTGGGTATATTGATATCTGTAACAGTCTACTATGCAAATTATTTATTTACCATTTTAGTTGAAAATCAAAAAATTTCTTTTGTGTTCTCAATATGGTCTATTCAATTTTTATTACTTCTATTGTGTTTGGTTGGATTGGTGAGGGTTAATGAAAAATAGGGTTAATTTTCTAGAAATTTTTTTTTATATTTTTATAATTTTATTTCCAAGTTTAGTTTTGAGTAATGAATTTGAACTAAATGCAACAGAGCTCGAAACTTTTGAAAAAGGAAACTTACTCAAAGGTTCGGGTGGTATTCAAATCAATGATGGTCTAGACTTAATTATTACTGGTGAAAAATTTGAGTTTAACAAACTCAAATCTATATTAAAAATTACTGAAGATGTTTTAATTAAAGATAGGCTAAATGGTAATATCATAAAGTCTAACCATATTACTCTTTATAAAAAATTAAATACCCTTATTTCAAAAAATAAAACAATAATTGAATTAGATGGTGGTCATATTATTGAAAGTTCAAACATCACATTTAATAGAAACTTAAATAAAATTTTTTCTAATGAAAAAACTCTAATAAATGATTTAAATAATAATAAGTTTAATATGAGTAATTTTAATTTTTCTACGATAGACAAGGTCTTAAAGGCTAATAATGTCAAAATAAATGACAACGAGGGAAATACTTATGATGTGGAAAACATTATATACAATACAAAGACAAATGAAATTCTTGGAAAAGATTTAAATTTAAATTTTAACAGCGCTTCATTGAAATCTAATGGGAACGAACCTAGGTTAAAAGGTAATGCTTTCTTTCATAAGAATAATATAACAAGGGTAAGTAGTGGTGTTTTCACAACATGTAAAAAAAATGACAGTTGTCCACCTTGGGTTTTAAGTTCTGAAAAAATTACACATGATAAAATAAAAAAAAGAATAAGTTATAAAAATGCTTTGCTTAAAGTTTATAATATTCCAGTAATATATTTTCCAAAATTTTTTCACCCAGATCACACAGTTAAAAGACAATCTGGTTTTTTAGTTCCTCAAATATCTCAATCTGCTAATCTTGGAAATTATACTTCAATACCCTATTTTTTTGCTATTTCAGCAGCTTCTGATTTAACGTTTTCTCCAAGGCTTTATGATGACGGAAAGTCAATATATCAGGCTGAATATAGAAACTACATGCAAAATTCAGAACACGTAGTTGATTTTAGTATCAAGAATAAAGATATTTTATCTTTTGATAAAAAAAATAGCGCATTAAAAAAACATTTTTTTTTGAAATCAAAATTTGATCTAGACACAAACAATTTTAATGAAGCTAAAATAAACTTAAAAATTCAACAAACTTCTGATGACGACTATTTAAAAGTCTACAAGCTTAAATCTCCATTGATAGAGTCTGTGAACAGCTTACACTCAAGCATTAATTTAAATATCAATAGAGAAGATCTTGAAATTGAAGTTACAACTGAAGCATATGAAAACCTAAATCTAATAAATAATGATAGGTATGAATACGTATACCCTAGCTTTAGTATATTAAAAAATATTAGTGGTTTTGAAACAGGGAACTTAACTTTAAAAACTTCTGGAATGAATAAGCAGTTTAATACTAATGTTCATGAAAAAACTCTCATTAATAACCTGAATTATAAATCTTATAATAAAATTAGTACACTAGGATTAGTGAGTAATTATGAGCTCTTACTTAAAAACTTTAACGCTAATTCAAAAAGATCTTCCACCTATAAAAATGAGGGTGAAAGCTCTCTGCAATCCATTGTTAACTATGAAATGAAATACCCATTACAAAAAATTGGTGAAAAATTTTTAAGTAGAGTAACTCCAACTATATCCGCAAGGTATAGCCCAAACCAATCAAGGAATAAATCAAAAGAAAATAGAGTCATTGATGTTAATAATATTTTTTCGATAAATAGAATTGGTTATTCAGATACTGTAGAGGGAGGTCAATCAATTACTATTGGAAATGAATATTCTTTATTCGATAGTCAAAATATTGATAAAAAAATACTCTCTGTAAATCTTGCTACAGCTCTTAGTGATGCTGAAAATGACAAACTACCCATTAGTAGTACTCTTGGTAAAAAGAATTCTGATATTTTTGGAAGTATAGAATTCAATGCAAATGAATTTATAAATTTTGATTATAATTTTTCTTTAGATAATGATATGGAAACTATAAATTCAAATCATATTAAATCTACACTTAGTTTTTACAATTTTGTATCAACATTTGATTTTTCTGAAAAAAACAATGTAATAGATGGTAACAGCTATATCTCTAATGAATCGAAACTTACAATTAATGAAAACTCTTCTTTTGGTTTTAAAACTAGAAAAAATAAAGAAAAAGATTTAACAGAATACTATAATTTAATATATGAGTATCGAAATGATTGCCTTGTGGCAGGTATAGAATATAAGAAAGACTATTATAGCGATGGTTCTTTAAAGCCAGATGAACAGCTATTTTTTTCAATTACAATAATGCCATTTGGAAAAGTTAATACACCAGATATAAAACAATAATGAAATTAATTAGATTAATATTATTTTTTTTAGTGACCTTTATGCCCTTGAAAGCAATAGAGGGATACATAGCTTTTAAAGTTAACAATGAAATAATCACTAATATAGATCTGGATACAGAGTACAGATATTTAATTGCTTTAAACAAAGAATTAGAAAATACAGATAAAGAGGTTTTGATAAAATTAGCAAGAGAATCCATTATCAAAGAAAAAATAAAAAAAAACGAAGTATTTAAATATTATGAATTAAATAGTACAGAAACTCTTTTACCTGAAATTATTCAAAATTATTATAAAAGATTAAATATAAAAAATTTAAATGATTTTGAAATTTATTTGATTCAAAATAATTTAGAATTAGAAGTGGTCAAAAAAAAGATACAAATCGAATTACTGTGGAACAAGTTAATTGGGGCTAAGTACACAGGTCAGCTTAATATCAATGAAGATTTTTTAAAAAAACAGGTTGAGGAATCTTCAAGCAATAATGAGTTTGTTAAAGAGTATGAATTATCTGAAATTATTTTTCAAATTGGTGAAGGAAATAACTTGATTAATAAAGTAAATTTAATTCAACAAGATATAAGTGAACTGGGCTTCAAGACTGCAGCAAATATCCACAGTTTGGCAGATTCATCTAAATTTGGAGGAAGTATTGGATGGTTTGATGAAAAGCAATTGTCCAAAAAAGTAGTTACTATTCTCAGCAATCTGGAAATTAGTGAACTATCTGAACCTATAAGGGTAGCAAATAACTACATGATAATAAAAATTGATAATATAAAACAAAAGCAAATACAATTAGATAAAGAAAAATTATTAGAAAAAGCAATTTTGTTTGAAAAAAATAAACAATATAATCAATTTTCAATTATTTATTATAACAAAGTAAAATTAAACTCTATAATTAGTGAATAACAAACCTATCATTATTGTTGCAGGAGAGCCGTATAGTGTTTTTTTAGAAATTCTTTTTAAGTCTAAGAAAAAAATTAAAATAAAAAAACCTGTTATCTTGATAGCCTCTAAAGAATTGGTGTTATTACAAATGAAAAGATTAGGGTTTCATTTTGAAATAAATATAATTGATGCAAATGACTTAAGGTTTCATTTGCTGGATAAAAAAAAAATTAATTTGATAGATGTGAAATTTAAGTTTAATAAAATATTTGATAAAATTTCTGAAAAATCTAACTACTTCATCAATGAATCGTTTAGAATTGCACTAAAAATTTTAAAAGAAAAAGAATGTTCTGGTTTAATAAATGGGCCCATATCTAAAAAACATTTTTTAAAAGGAAAAAATCTGGGTATTACTGAATATTTATCTAAAAAAACAAAAAGAGACAATGTTGCAATGATAATATTTAACAAAAAATTATCAGTTAGCCCATTAACTACACACCTAGCTTTAAAAAATGTTAATAAAAACATTTCAAAAAAAAAAATATATACACATATTGAGCTTATTAATAAATTTTATAAGAAAAATTTCAAAAAAAAACCAAGAATTGCAATAACAGGACTGAACCCCCACTGTGAGAGTAATTTCAAAGATTGTGAAGAAGATAGAATAATAATACCTGCAATTAAAAACTTGAAAGCCAGAAATTTTAAAATTGAGGGTCCATTTCCTGCAGATACTATTTTCATGCAAGAGCATTTAAAAAAATTTGATATAATAGTTGGAATGTACCATGATCAAGTTCTAACTCCCATGAAGGCTTTATTTGGCTTTGATGCAATAAATATAACACTAGGCTTGCCATTTATTCGTATTTCCCCCGATCATGGTCCAAACTCTTCCATGCTTGGCAAAAATTTATCTGACCCTAAAAGTTTAATAGAGGCTTTAAAATTCCTGGATAACTAAATGTTTATTAAACCCAAAAAAAGTTTAGGTCAAAATTTTTTAATAGACCGCAATGTTCTTGAGCAAATTGTTAATACGGTTGATATTACAAATAAAGAAGTTTTAGAAATAGGCCCTGGTAGTGGAAATTTAACAACATTTATTTTAAAAAAAACCCCAAAAAAAGTTTATGTGATTGAAAAAGATGATGAGTTAGCTTTATTACTCAAAGATAAATTTTCTAATGAAATTACTATTATCAATGATGATGTTTTAAGAATATCTGAAGATAAAATTTCTAGTAAAAAACTAACTGTATTTGGAAACTTACCTTATAATATTTCAACTGAAATTCTTTCAAAATGGATAGTAAACATAAATAAAAAATTTTGGTTTGAAAGCTTAGTGTTAATGTTTCAAAAAGAGGTTGCTGAAAGAATTGTTGCAGAATTTAATACATCTAAATATGGGAGATTATCCATTTTAGCAAACTGGAAACTGAACATAAAAAAAATAATAGATATTAAACCGCAAAGCTTTTCACCACGCCCCAGGGTTGACAGCACGTTGCTACTATTTACCCCAAGAGAAAATTTCTTTGAGTTAAAAAATGCTAAAAATCTTGAAATTCTTACCCGAGTATTTTTTAGTCAAAGGAGAAAAATGCTTAAAAAACCTTTTAATAAAATATTTAAAAATGCCAAAGAAGTTTCGGAAAAATTTAATATTGATCTCAATCTACGGCCACAAAATCTAAATGCCGAAATGTATTTTAAACTTGTTAAGGAATATGAAAGTTTAAGATGTTAATTTACTAACATGCTCTCTAACATATTCTTTATCATAATCTTTTGATCCATTATTAATTTCCGCATCTATTAAATTGCTAATTTTAGAATAGCACTGATCAAGATTGTCATTTACAATTACATAATCGTAGTTAATCCAATGCAAAACATCTCTACTGAATTCTTTCATTCTTTCTTCTACTATTAATTTATCTTTCATGTCTCGATTTGACAGTCTTTCAAATAAAACTTCTTTACTTGGTGGAAGAATAAAGAAGGTAATTAATTTATAATTTAATTTTTTATTTTTAATTTGATCAGCACCCTGCCAATCAATATCAAATATTACATTCTCACCTTTGTCTAATTTTTCTATAACTGGTGTTCTTGTTGTTCCATAAAGATGATTAAAAACTCTTGCATATTCTAAAAATTCTTCATTTTTAATTAAACCATCAAATTTTTCATGATTTATAAAATAATAATCTTTATCTGCAATCTCGCTAGGTCTTGACTTCCTTGTTGTATGAGATGTTGATATGTGAAAATTCTTATTTTTTGACAGAAGTTTTACTAAGGTGGTTTTACCTGCCCCAGATGGGGATGATAAAATCACCATTATCCCATCTTTTTTTATGGACATTTAAATTATCTAGTTTGCCTTGCCTTCAATAAATTTAACAGCGTCACCTACAGTAAGGATTTTTTCAGCTTCACTATCTGAAATTTCTGATCCAAACTCCTCTTCAAAAGCCATAACTAATTCTACTGTATCCAAACTATCTGCTCCAAGATCGTCTATAAAACTTGAATCATCTTGTACTTTAACTTCGTCTATACCTAGGTGGTCTGCTACAATTTTTTTAACCTTATTTGAAATATCTTCTGACATAATGTTCCTTTTCGTTATATTTCGTTAATAGTTTAAAAAGCAATTTTGTCAACCCAAATACATGCCTCCATTAACATGTAGTGTTTCCCCATTGATGTAATCTGATTGATCAGAGCTTAAGAAACTAACTGCATTGGCAATATCCTTGGGTTTACCCAATCTATTAGATGGGATTCTGGCTATTATCGCTTCTTTATATTTTTCATCAATTTTATCTGTCATGGCAGTGCTTATAAAGCCAGGAGATATACAGTTCACATTTATATTTTTTTTTGCATATTCTATGGCTAAGCTTTTGGACATAGCTACAATTCCTGCTTTTGACGCTGTGTAGTTTGCTTGACCAATATTTCCTGTATGTCCTACCACTGAAGTGATATTAATGATCTTTCCAGACTTATTTTTAAGCATTTTTTTTATAGAATATTTGCACATCAAAAATGTAGATGTTAAATTAATATCTATAACTTTGGTCCATTCTATTAAGCTCATTCTAATTGTTAGATTATCTTTTGTTATACCAGCATTATTAATCATGCAATCGAGTGATCCTCCCAATTCTTCAGTTGCACTATTTATAAATTCTTCAATTTTTTCATGTTGAGAAATATCAAACTTGAGTATTTTAATATTATTAAATTTTTCTTTTAACTCTTCTAGTTTTTCAACTCTTGTTCCAGTAGCTAAGATATTAGCACCCTCTTTATATAGTTTTTCAACTATCGAGTTACCAATGCCACCTGATGCACCTGTAATTATAATTTTTTTATTTTTTAAACTACTCATTAATATTAATCAACTTTATATCTTCTTCACTGTTTATTGCACTAACTTTAACATTTCTATCAATTCTCTTTATCAAACCTGATAAAACCTTACCTGGTCCTATTTCTATAAATTGATTAATCCCTTTATCAATCATTAGTAGAACACTTTCTCTCCAACGAACTCTACTTTCAATTTGTTTAACCAGTAAATCTTTTAACTCATTTGAGTTAGATATTTCTTTTCCAGTTGTATTTGAAATGAGAATATTATTAGGTTCTTTAAAATTTAATTTTGCAATTTCTTCTTGCATCACAAGTGTTGCTTTATTCATTAATTTACAATGAAATGGGGCGCTTACAGGTAATTTAATATTTTTGATATTTGCAGATTTTAGATCATCTATAATTTTTTCTAAATTTTTTAGACTGCCACTTAACACTATTTGACCAGGCGAATTATCATTTGCAATATAGCATTCATATTTTGTTTTATTTTCATTAATAAGATTTTCTATTACTTCAATTTCAGATCCCAAAACAGCCACCATCCCACCTACTCCCTTTGGAACTGAGTCTTGCATGGCTTTTCCTCTAATTTTTAATATTTTAAGAGTATTTGAGAATGATAGGGATCCTGCTGCAGCTAAAGCCGAATACTCCCCCAAGGAATGTCCTGCAAAAAAATTTGCCTTGTTAAGATCAATGTTAAATTCTTTTTTAATTAATTTGAATATTGAGTAGCTTAATAAGAATATAGCAGGCTGGGTATTTTCTGTTAAATTTAGATCTTCCTTAGGTCCATTTAAAATAAGTTTTGACATAGAAAATCCAAGTGTATCATCTGCCTCTTTGAATAAATCTTGCACTATGCTATATTTATCGTGTAAGTCCTTGCCCATTCCAACTAATTGTGAGCCTTGACCAGGGAAAATAACAGAAAACATTTAAATATCTAAATTTTATTATGGTTTTAAGTGTTGTAATTCAATTATTATAATAGTATATCCTCACTTTTTATTAAAGA
>Ga0307986_10000486_pt1 | contig 29694 bp, 30 predicted proteins | sample EllFjometageno82_FD_203170 | JGI IMG/M metagenome (GOLD analysis project Ga0307986, IMG submission 203170) | Marine microbial communities from Ellis Fjord, Antarctic Ocean - #82 | ecosystem: Environmental > Aquatic > Marine > Unclassified | place: Southern Ocean | collected 2014-10-09 | reverse complement strand
TTTGGAAACGGTATTTATGGTACTCCGGTGTGGTCACCAAGAGGAGATCTTATTGCTTTTACTAAAATGAGAGCAGGAAAATTTTATATTGGCGTTATGAGATCAGATGGAACCGGAGAGAGATTATTAACCGAAAATTACTATCAAGAAGCTCCCTCATGGTCTCCTAACGGGAGACTCTTGGTTTTTTATAGAGAAACTAAATCAGGCAAAGACGGCTCTGGTTTTTCTGCAAAATTATGGTCGATTGACATAACTGGGTATAATGAAAAAGAGCTTAAAACAGAAACAGATGCTTCCGACCCATCATGGTCATCTTTACTATCTAAATAGAGGAAATTATGATGTAATTAAAGCTTGAATAGTTCAGTAAAATTTGAAATAAATAAATCAATCACACTTTAGGAGAAACAATGAAATTTAACAAAAAAATAACAAATTTATTAATAATAGCACTCTCAACACTTGCTTTGAGTGCGTGTTCGACTGCAAAAAAATCTGGAAGTGCATCAGGAGATGTTTACACTGGAAATGCTACAGTTGAGTATTTAGCTAGTGGAGTTAAAGACAGAGTGTTTTTTGCAACAAACAGTTCGTCACTAACAACCGCTTCTAGAGACACTTTAAGAAAACAAGCAAACTATTTAAGAAAAAATAAAGATCTAAATGTAGTTCTTGAAGGTCATGCAGATGAAAGAGGAACAAGAGAATATAACTTAGCCCTTGGTGAAAAAAGAGCTAACTCTGCAAAGGATTATTTAATGACATACGGAATATCAGGAAAAAGAATTTCTGTAATTAGCTATGGTAAAGAGAAGCCAGTAAACTCAGCTTCAACACCTTTAGCTTGGTCACAAAATAGAAGATCTGTAACAGTAAAAGTTAAATAGATTTTAAAATATTTTAAAACTAGACCCTTAGATGAAAATCTAGGGGTCTTTTTTTTGCCACGTTATCTATTTATTAAATAAAATAATGATTAAATATAATATTAATTTAAAAAATTTTTTCGTATTATTTGTTCTGTTGTTTTTTTCAAACAATATTATTGCAAATGCAGAAGAAGAAAAAATAGACGCAGTTATTGACCAGTTACAAATTTTAGCTCAAGATTTAAAAACCTTAGAAAAAGCAGTTTATAAAACAGCTGAAGTTGCAAGTTCATCAGGGTCTGTTTCATCAAACGGATTGAACGAAGAAATTTTAACTAGACATTTATTAAAATTAAATGAAATAGAAGAAGAATTTAGAAAATTAACTAATCGATTTGAAGAAGTAAACTTTAAATTGGATAACTTATCTAGTCGTGTGACTAAAATCCAATCAGATTCACAATTACGTTTTTCTGATTTAGAGTCTGGTAAAATTAATAACAAAGCTAAGATACAAAATAAAAAAAAAGCTAAACTACCAGGTACTGAAAAACCACAAGATTTTGGTGCTGCACCAGGCTATAGCCTCGATCCAAAAGAAAAAAGACAAGCGACACAATCTGTGGAAGCAAAGGGTGCGGTTTTTTCAGAAGAAAGAATACCTGAAACATCTTTGTTACCTAACAAGCCGCCAAAAGAACAATATGATTTTGCTGTAAGTTTTATGAAAGTTGGAGATTATGAGACTGCTGAATTAGCATTAAGAGAATTTATAGATAAAAACAAAAGTCATAAATTAGCAGGTAACGCTCAATACTGGTATGGAGAAACTTTTAGAATTAGACAGCTTTATTCTGATGCAGCTACAGCATATTTAGATGGTTACCAAAACTATCCTAAAAGTTCTAAAGCACCAGAAAATCTTTTAAAACTTGGCTCAACTATGGTTGAACTAGGAGAAAAAGATCAAGGTTGTAAAATGATTACGGGCTTAAAAAAACAATATCCAAAAGCATCACAGTCTGTGTTACAAAAAGCTCAATATGAGCAAAAAAGATTTAAGTGTTCTTAATCCTAAAAAATTTAATTTAACTAACAAAACTCTTTTAATTTATTCTAATTTTAAATTTTTCTTAAAAAAAAATATTAAGGAAAATAATTTTCTCGTCGCTGTATCTGGCGGACCAGACAGTCTAGCTTTAACTACTCTATGTAAAGCTTATTCAAGTGAAACAAAAAATAAGATTTTTTTTGTTTTAGTTGATCATGGCATAAGATCAAACTCATCAAAAGAAGCAAAAGCTGTTAAATCTCTTCTGAAAAAGAAAAAAATTAATTTAATTATCCTAAAGAATAAAGAAAAAATTAATAAAAATACTCAAAGTCACGCAAGAGAAGTCCGTTATAAACTGTTGTTAAATTTTTGTAGCAAACACAAAATAAAATTTATCTTAACGGGCCACCATAGAGACGATCAGATTGAAACTTTTTTAATAAGATTGTCTAGAGGAAGTGGCATTCAAGGCTTATCTTCTATGAAAAAAATAAGCAGATTAAATGCTAAAACGAAACTCATTAGGCCACTGTTAGATGAAAAAAAACAAGACCTAGCTATTTTAGCTAAAAAATATTTTAGTAAAATTTTCAAAGATCCAAGTAACACTAATCAAAAATATTTAAGAACAAGAATTAGAAGTTTAATTAAACAATTTGAGAAAAGTGGAATTAAACATGAGAGCATTATTAGCTCTATCAACAACTTAGGGGCAACAAGAGACACATTGAACATATATATATCTAGAGTTGAAAAAAGCTGTATTACAAAAAATAAAAAAGAAGTAATTATTAATCTAAAAAATTTCTCAACAGAAAACAATGAAGTTCAATTAAAAGTTTTCAGTAATTGTATTAAAAATTTTTCAAAAAATTATTACCCTCCAAGGGCTAAAAAAATGGTAAATTTACTTAATAAAGTAAAATCTTATAAAGAGCTAAAAGCTACGTTAGGCGGTTGTGTGATAGAAAAAGTTCATAACAACTTGGTTATTTACAAAGAGAAATTATAAAAAGGCTTAAAAGTTTAATTTTTTAATAAATTTGCCACATTTACATCCTATATTTTTTTTGTATTATACTTGTTAATTAAAAAAAAATAACTACTTATAAAGCATATGAATTTTAAAAACTTAGCCATGTGGGGAATTATAGTTCTTCTTTCAGTCGGACTATTCAATATGTTCCAAAATCCAAACCAAATGGAAGAATCTAAATCTAAAGTAGCTTTTTCAGAATTTTTGTCTGAAGTTGACCAAGGAAGAGTTATAAAAGTAGAAATTCAAGGAAATAATATTACCGGCTTACTAAGTGATGGTTCCGAATTTACCACTTACTCACCTAATTATCCAAACCTAGTAGAGCAACTGTCTAGCAAAGGGGTGAGCATTGTAGCAACACCGCTTGAAGCCAAAATGCCATCTCTTTTGGGTATTTTATTATCTTGGTTTCCAATGCTGCTTCTTATAGGTGTTTGGGTTTTCTTTATGCGTCAGATGCAAGGAGGAAAAGGTGGTGCCATGGGATTTGGAAAATCAAAAGCAAAACTTTTAACAGAAGCACAAGGTAAAGTTACCTTTAACGATGTCGCTGGTGTTGAAGAAGCAAAGGAAGAAGTGGAAGAAATTGTAGAATTTTTAAAAGATCCTAAAAAATTTAGTAGACTTGGAGGAAAAATTCCAAAAGGTGCATTGTTAATTGGACCCCCAGGTACAGGTAAAACATTATTAGCAAAAGCAATTGCAGGAGAAGCAAATGTTCCTTTCTTTTCTATATCGGGTTCTGACTTTGTAGAAATGTTTGTAGGCGTAGGAGCCTCACGTGTTCGTGACATGTTTGAACAAGGAAAAAAACATTCTCCGTGCATTATATTTATTGACGAGATCGATGCCGTGGGTAGAAGCAGAGGTGCTGGTCTTGGTGGAGGAAACGATGAAAGAGAACAAACACTTAATCAATTATTAGTTGAGATGGATGGTTTTGAAACCAATGAAGGAATTATATTAATTGCCGCAACAAATAGACCCGATGTGTTAGACCCTGCTTTACTAAGGCCCGGTAGATTTGACAGACAAGTTGTAGTTGGAAACCCAGATATTCTTGGAAGAGAAGCAATATTAAAAGTACATATTAAAAAAATTACCGTAGGTCCTGATGTAAAACTTAGAACGATAGCCAGAGGTACACCAGGTTTTTCAGGAGCTGATTTAGCTAATCTTGTTAACGAGTCTGCTTTATTGGCTGCGCGTAAAAATAAAAGAGTAGTTACAATGGTAGATGTTGAAGAAGCTAAAGATAAGGTTATGATGGGCGCAGAGAGAAGATCTATGGTGATGAGCGAAGACGAAAAAAAACTAACTGCTTATCATGAGGGTGGTCACGCTATAGTAGCTTTAAATGAAAAAGTTTCAGATCCTATACATAAAGCAACCATTATACCTAGAGGTAGAGCTTTAGGAATGGTAATGAGACTTCCAGAAAGAGACCAACTTTCAGTAACAAGAGAAAAAATGTACTCAGATATAGCTGTGGCTATGGGAGGAAGAATTGCTGAAGAAATAATTTTTGGTCACGATAAGGTAACATCAGGTGCCTCTTCCGATATTGACATGGCAACAAAAATGGCAAAAAATATGGTTACACGATATGGAATGAGCAAAGAACTAGGTCCATTGGCTTACGGAGAAAATGAAGAAGAAGTTTTTCTAGGGAGGTCAGTTACAAGACAACAGAATATGTCAGAAGAAACTGCTAAGAAAGTTGATTCAGAAGTTAAAAAAATTGTTGAAGCTGGTTACGATAGAGCTAGAAAAGTACTAACGGAAAAAATTGATGACCTTCACAAGATAGCAAAAGCTTTACTGGTTTACGAAACTCTAACTGGTGATGAAATTAGAGATTTAATGTTGAAAAATATACAACCTAAAAAATTGACTGAATCTGAAGATAGTAAAGATGACAAAAAATCTTCAGCTTTAGATTCACTTGGTCTTAAGCCTAAGCTAGTTCATTAAAAATACATGAGAAAATATTACACACGCGCGTGTAATTTTTACTATGGCACCAAAGCAAAAAGCCTTATCTCAAAAAAATTAGCATCACCGCTTTGTGGTAATAAAAACATAGCTTTCGATAGCATTGAAATTTTATCAAGAGACAAAAAAGCAAAACTAATTAATATTAAAAATATCAAAAAACTACCTATAAAAATAAAAAAAATTATTTTGATAGATTTAAAAAAAATTATATCTAAGAGAAAAAATTTAAATAAACATACCGATATTTCAGAACCATTAATCATGGGTATATTAAACTTAACGCCAGATAGTTTTTCTGATGGTGGTCTGTACAATCAATCTAAAAAAGCCTTTAGCCATATTAGTGATATGATTTTTAAAGGTGCAGATATTATTGATATTGGAGGAGAGTCCACTAGACCAGGTTCAAAAGATGTACCACATAAAATAGAATGGAAAAGGATAGAAAAAGTTATAAGTAATTTTAAAATAAAATTTCCTAAAATATTCCTTTCCGTTGATACCAGAAAGTCTGACGTAATGTTAAAAGCAATTAAATATAAATCTGATTTAATTAATGATGTTTCTGGATTTAATTATGATCAAAAATCTATTGAGAAAATTAAAGATTATGATATTTGGAAAGTCTTACACCACATGCAAGGCGTTCCTAATACTATGCAAATTAAACCTACCTATAAAAACGTATTATTAGACGTTTATGATTTTTTTGAAAAAAAAATAAATACTGATTTTAAGAAAAATAAATACAAAAAATTTATCATCGACCCAGGAATTGGTTTTGGAAAAAATTTGAAACATAATTTGATACTCATACACAATATCTCATTATTTCATTCATTAGGATTTCCTTTATTAATAGGCACTTCTAGAAAAAAGTTTATCAACCAAATATCAGGCCAGTTTGACAGCAAAGAAAGAATTGGCGGAACCTTAGCTTCTGTTTTATACACCTTACAGCAAGGTGTTCAAATATTTAGAGTGCACAATGTTAATGAAACAAAGCAAGCTATATTAATTTTTAAAAAAATAATTTCAATAAAATGAAAAAAAAATATTTTGGTACAGACGGGATAAGAGGGACAGTTAACCAGGGCAATATTAATGGAGAAAAATTTTTTAAATTCGGTCTTGCTGCTGGTACACATTTTTCTAATCAGAAAAAAACTAAGCAGATCGCTGTTATTGCAAAAGATACAAGATTATCAGGCTATACACTTGAGCCTGCCTTGGTATCTGGCCTGACGTCGGCTGGCATGCATGTTTTTACACTTGGCCCTTTACCAACCAATGGACTAGCTATGTTGACTAAAAAAATGAAGGCCAACATGGGAATTATGATTACAGCCTCACACAACCCTTATTACGATAATGGTTTAAAATTGTTTGGTCCAGACGGTCTTAAACTTTCTGATAAAATTGAAAAAAAAATAGAAAGTTTAATCGACTCAAGTACATCTAAATATCTTTTAAATCCAAAATCTCTAGGCCGTGTTAAGCGCTTAGAAACAGCAAATGATGACTATATTAAAATCCTTAAAAAAAACTTTCCTAAAAGATTTGATTTAAAAAAAATGAAAATTGTAATTGATTGTGCAAATGGAGCAGGCTATATAGCAGGCACACAGCTTCTAACATCCTTAGGAGCAAAAGTAATTAGTATAGGTGTTAAGCCTAACGGTTTAAACATCAATGAAAAATGTGGATCTACACATCCAAATAAAATTCAAGCAGAAGTCAAAAAACACAAAGCTCATTTAGGAGTAGCGCTAGATGGGGATGCGGATAGAATTATTTTATGCGATGAAAAAGGTAACATCATTGATGGCGATCAAATCCTTGCCATGTTAGCTAAAAGATGGAAATCAAAAAAACTTTTAAAAGGAGGTGTTGTCGGAACCCTCATGTCAAATTATGGCTTAGAAAAATTTTTTAAATTAGAAAATATAAAATTCATAAGAGCGGATGTTGGGGACCGTTACGTTAAAGAAAAAATGAAAAAGTACCGCTACAATTTAGGCGGTGAACAATCTGGTCATATTATTCTAGGAAAATTTGCCACCACTGGAGATGGCTTATTAGTTGCTTTAGAAATATTATTTTCGTTAAGAAAAGGTAAAAAAGCCAGTGAGCTTTTTAATGTTTTTAAACCGGTTCCTCAAGTTTTAGAAAATATTATAGTTAAGGATAAAAATATTATCAACCATAGCAAAACTAAAGCGGCCATTAATATCGCAAATAAACTTATTAAAAATCAAGGAAGACTATTAGTAAGAAAATCTGGAACAGAACCCAAAATTAGAATAATGGGTGAGTCATATAATAAAAATTTATTAAAAAAATGCATTTTAATAATTAAAAAGACTATTTGTTAAATTGAAGCCTAAATCTAAAATATTAATAATCGCAGGATCAGACTCTTCTGGTGGAGCGGGAATACAAGCGGATATAAAGACCGTAACATCTTTGGGCTCTTACGCTATGACAGCTATAACTGCTGTAACTTCACAAAATACAACAGGGGTTAAGTCAATAGTAGGTATTGATCCAAATGAAATATCCAAACAAATATTATTCACCTGTAGAGATATAAGACCTGACGCAATTAAAATTGGTATGCTTCATTCTGAAAGTGTTATTAAGTCAGTAATTAATTCATTAAAATTGATTAAAGTTTCTAAGATTGTTTTAGACCCTGTTATGGTTGCTAAAAGTGGGACACGATTAATCAATAATAAAGCAATAAATATTTTGAAAAATAAATTAATTAAAAAAGTATCTTTGATTACGCCTAATATTCCAGAAGCTGAAGTCTTAACCGATTTAAAAATTAAAAACACACAAGATATGATTCAAGCTGCTCAAGTCTTATTATCAATGGGTGCTAAAAATGTACTTATAAAAGGAGGGCACCTTAAATCTAAAATCGTAAAAGATATTTTTATAAATAAGAAAGAAATTAAATTTTTTTCAAATAAGAAGCTTAAAACCAAGAACACACATGGTACTGGTTGTACACTATCTAGCGCTATCACTACATTTTTCTCATGTGGAAAACTATTAAACAAATCCTGTGAGCTTGGAATTAAATATGTTAACCAGTCAATAAGATCTAATCCTAACTTAGGTAAAGGTCATGGTCCAATAAACCATTTAAATTCGATAACTATTAATAAAAAATTTAGATAATGAAAAACATCGTTGTAGTAGGTTCACAGTGGGGAGACGAAGGAAAAGGAAAAATAGTTGATTGGTTGTCTGATCAAGCAGATGTTGTTGTAAGATTCCAAGGTGGCCATAATGCTGGACACACTTTAGTTATTGATGGAAAAGTTTTCAAACTAAGATTGCTACCATCAGGGATAGTTAGAAAAGAAAAAATTTCTATTTTAGGAAATGGTGTTGTTATTGATCCTTGGGCTTTATTAGATGAAATCAAAGACATAAAAAAACAAGGAGTAGAAGTAACATCTGATAATTTTATGATTTCAGAATCTGCTTCTCTTATCCTACCTTTTCATAGAGAAATGGATGAAATTAGAGAGGACGCAGCTGGAAAAGGAAAAATCGGCACAACAAGAAGAGGTATTGGACCATGCTATGAAGATAAAGTGGGTAGACGTTCAATTCGAGTAATGGACTTAAGATCTGAAACTAACTTAGACGCACGTTTAGAAAATGTTTTGCTTCACCATAACGCAATTAGAAAAGGGCTTAAGAAAAAGATTTATAAAAAAGAAGATCTAAAAAAAGAATTGTTAAAAATAGCACCAAAAATATTAAAATTTGCTCAGCCTGTGTGGCTTAAATTAGATGAATATAAAAAAAAAAATAAAAAAATATTATTCGAAGGCGCCCAAGGCATTTTACTAGATGTTGACCATGGAACTTATCCTTTTGTGACTTCATCGAACACTGTTCCAGCAATGGCTGCAACAGGTTCTGGTTGTGGACCTGAAACGATCAATTATGTTTTAGGCATCACTAAAGCGTACACAACAAGAGTTGGTAGCGGACCTTTTCCAACAGAATTAAAAGATAAAATTGGTGAAAGTTTAGGTGTTAGAGGAAAAGAGTTTGGAACTGTTACTGCTAGAAAAAGAAGATGTGGTTGGTTTGATGGAGTACTAGTTAGACAAACTATCAAAGTTGCTGGTATTACGGGAATAGCTTTAACAAAATTAGATGTGTTAGATGAGTTGGACGAGATTAAAATGTGTATTGAGTATACGCTTAATGGAAAAAAAATGGACTATTTACCAGCAGCATCAGAAGATCAGTTTAACATTAAACCCATATACAAAACATTTCCTGGCTGGAAAACATCCACACAAGGGGTTAGAAATATGGAAGAGCTTCCAGAGAAAGCAAAATCATATATACATGCCTTAGAAGACTTTATTGGAGCTAAAATTTCAAGTATATCAACAAGCCCAGAACGAGAAGACACTATTCTGATTGAAGATCCTTTTAATGCTTAATTCGTAGGTAATAAATTTTTAGATCTAGAAGAATTGATCATAGACTTTTGAAGTTTTTCAAAAGCTTTTGTTTCAATTTGTCTTATTCTCTCACGGCTAATCTTGTATTTTTTACTAAGTTCTTCTAAAGTTTTTGGTTCCTCTGAAAGTCTTCTTTCTTTTAAAATTTCTTTTTCTCTATCATTTAATATAGCCATTGCTTTAGTAAGTAGATCTTTTTTATCATCATACTCTTGTTTTTGAGACACGATTAACTCTTGATCCAAATGGTCATCAACTAGCCAATCTTGCCATTCATCTGTTTCTCCCGCTTTAATAGGGTCATTAAGTGACTTTTCATGTCCCATAAGTCTACGGTTCATATTAACGACTTCATGTGAATTAACGTCTAATCTTTTTGATATTTCTTCAACATGCTCATCTCTTAAATCGCCCTCCTGGTTAGGTGCAATTTGATTTTTTATTTTTTTTAAATTGAAAAATAGTTTTTTTTGAGCAGTTGTTGTTCCCATTTTAACTAAACTCCAAGATTTTAATACATATTCTTGTATAGATGCTTTTATCCACCACATTGCATAAGTTGCTAGTCTAAAGCCTTTTTCAGGATCAAATTTTTTAACTGCTTGCATGAGCCCGATATTTCCTTCAGATATTAATTCATTAACAGGCAATCCATATCCTCGATAACCCATAGCAATTTTAGCAACTAATCTTAAGTGACTCGTCACCAATTTATGAGCCGCTTTTAAGTTTCCTCTTTCTCTCCAATTTTTGGCTAACAGATACTCTTCTTCTGCATCCAGCATAGGAAATTTTTTAATTTGTGCTAAATAAATTGATAAACCTCCAACGGAGGGTGAAGGTAGATTACTCATTTTTGTATCTTTATTCATTATTTAATATTTATAAACTACATTTTGGCTTTTCAATGGCTTAATTTATTTAGCAAATCTAGTATTTTCTTGAAATCTTTCGGAAGTTTTGATTCAAAACTTATAAGTTTTTTACTAGTAGGGTGAATAAAGCCTAAGCTTTTTGCATGTAGGGCCTGCCTACTTAACACCTTTAGCTTATCCTCAAACTCTTCATTAATTTTTTTAAATCTAAGGTTTTTTTTCCCATATTGTTGGTCTCCTAGAAGAGAATTACCTTTGTAGGACATATGCACTCTGATTTGATGAGTTCTTCCCGTTTCTAGTTTACATTCTACAAAACTTATTTTAGGAATATCCTTTATGTTAAATACTTTCAAAGTTTTATAATTTGTTATAGATTTTTTTCCAGTTATTTCAGTTGCAGACATTAATTGACGATTTTTTCTACTTCTACCAATCAAAGTTTCAATTCTCCCGTTTAAAGGTCTTAAAACACCCCAGGCCAATGCTTGATAGGTGCGTTGAATTGTATGATCACTAAACTGTCTTCCTAAATTAGAATGTGCTTTGTTATTTTTAGCCACAACTAAAAGTCCACTAGTTTCTTTGTCAATTCTATGAACTATACCAGGTCTAGTAGTTCCATTAATATCTGAAAGATTATTTTTATATTTATATATTAATGCATTAACTAGGGTCTCTTTGTGATTGCCGGCTCCAGGATGAACAACCATGCCAGCAGGCTTATCTACAATCAAAATATCCCTATCTTCATGAACAATGTTTAATTTAATTTTTGTTGGCAAAATTTTTATTTCTTCTGTGGGAACTAAATTTATTTCTATTAGATCATCAGCTTTTAATTTTTTAGATGGAGATTCTTCAATTGAATTATTAATCTTAACTTGTTTAAGTGCAATAATTTTTTTTAAGTTAGACCTTGTTAAATCTGGTATTAGTTTTGTTAGGACTACATCTAGTCGATTGCCTGAGTCGTCTTCTTTAATTGAGAATTTTGTTGAGTTATTATACATTTGAATTTAGATTAACATTATATGCGTTCGTAGCTCAACTGGATAGAGCGCCTGACTTCGGATCAGGAGGTTGAGGGTTCAAATCCTTCCGGGCGCACCAAAGGGTTTTTTGACTTAATTTACTCCAAGTTTATTTTTTATTACCTTAATGCTGTCAGAAAATTCTGGCCATCTTTTATCGTATTGATGGACAACAGCGTAAAGTTCATTCTTTTTATTTATTAATTCTGATTTATCATTAAATTTTATCTTTTTTAAATGATAAGCAGTTGCAATTGGGCCACTCTCATTAGAATAAAAAAAACTATTCTCTATCAAATCATTATGAGCTATATAATTGCCGTGTGATTGATCCGAACCTCTACCACCCGGATCTCTTCTAAAAGTTAAGAGATATTTTAATTTTTTCTTAAATTTATGTTTTGACGTCTCTTGAATCATTAAACTTAGAAATTTTTTTATACTACTGTGGTCTCCGAGTATTGTTCCTCCACAAGATATGATTTTATTTGACATAGATTGATAAATTTCATCACCATATGTCTTGATTAACCAATCTGAGTTATATGGGCAATCTTTAATTTTTTTATCTTCTAAAAAAAAATTAATAGAACCCTTATATTGAGGTTCAAAAGGATTTGCCTGAAAATAAATATCTCTCGAGTCACAAAATAATACATTATTATATTTTTTTTTATTTAAAATTTCTAAGAAAAATGAATAGCGTTTAAGCTGTATGTCAAATTTATGAATTTCAACCTCAAGAAAGTTACATTTATATAATTTTAAAAATTCTTTTACGGCAATGTCTTTTTTTCCAACCAAAAAAAAAATATCTTCATTATAATGCCTCCTTAGACTTTTTAAAAAAAACTCAATTTGTTTTGGCTCAAGCCCAATTGCAGCGCTAATAATAAGATTATTCATAATAATTAAATTTTAATATTTTTAAACTACTTAAACTACAAGATCCATTCCTTAAATTTTATTTTATTTCTGAGAATATAATCTGGAAATTGCGAATCTAGATTAATTTTTTTATATTCATATTTTCTTTCAAATATATCAGCGCCTGAGTTAATTCTTTTTTCAATTTGTTTAATATCAGTAAAAAATTCGTTATTAAATTCTTGATGAGCAAATGATTTAATTTTTTTTTTTATTAAATTATAGTCTTTTAAAAAGCTAAAATGCCAACCACCGTCTAAAATTATCTGAGGTTCTTTTTCCTTATAGATTTGCCAAATTTTTCTTTTTTTAGTTTTTATATTCCTCAACCATTGGGGCGATTTAAGATTTTTTTTTTGGCAGATCTTAGTTCCTGGCCATTTTTCTTCAGTAATATTTAAACGATTTATTTTTGCTTGAAAATTTTTTTGAATAAAACACGCATATTTATTTTGAATTTTAAACTCAGATATTTTTTTAGGATTTGGTATCTCATCTATATCTGAAATCATGATTAGGTCTTCATCATTGAAATCTTTGTAGCCTCGTTCTAAAGCATTCCTTTGAAATTGATCTCTCACATGTGCTGGATGCCAATTTTTTTTAAAGCCATCAACATTTTTAGGCATATCCTCAACTATAATATAATTAATTTTATTTTTAAACTTATTAAATTTTTCTATGTTGAAATTTAATTTCTTTGAATTTCCAGCATGGTCCAAAGTAGCCTCGGCAATTACAAAGTGATCAACATGTTCATTTAGTGTGTTTAATCTTATATCTAGAACAAGATCATCATCAAAATACATAAAGCAATCTATTAGTTTCATTTTATTATTTACGAGTTAATCCAGTAAAACCAATTTTTTTATTTTTTAAACTGCTCGTAGAGCAATGTAATTGAGTTCTGTCAAAAACTAAAATATCACCAAGCTTCCATTTATACACTATTTCAATTTCTAATCCTTTTAAATTTTTAATATTTTCATGTTTTAAGTATTTTCTATGTTTTTTTTTATCAAAGTTTTTGCCTTTAAAAATTTTTAAGTGTTGCGAAGATCTTTTGTTAAACCCTTTTGCCCTAAGTTCTTTTGGATCGATAGAAAAAGTAGTAGAACAACCGTAGAATCTATTTTTAAATATTACAGTCCCTCCCTTTGATGACAAAGGTAGTAAAAATTGTTTAAAAAGAATTTTTTTAAAATTAAAACCAGTATCAACGTGTAAGCCCACAGGCTTGTAACTTTCTTGAAATAGACCAAAACTTTCTCGACCATCTTTAGTTTTAGGGTTATCAATTTTAAAAATTCCAATTTTTTTTCTTAATTTTTTAATAAATAATTTTTGCATTTTTTTTAAAATACTTATTGGCCATTTCTTTTTTAAAATTTTTTGTCTCTTATTATCAATTTCAATTGGTAAATCTTTATATAGTTCCTGTATTTTTTTAACTTGGTCTTTAGTCAAAAAATTTTTTATAATAAAAGCTTTTCCTTCGTATTTTTTAATTTTACTAATTTCTCTATGCATAGTAATTATTCACCAATGTTAATAAGTGTCCCTCTTTTTTTAGCACCGTAGTACGATACATAAAAAACTACGATACCTAAAAAAAGATATATTATTGAAATAATTATACCTTTAAAAATCTCAATTAAATTTACCGTTTGATTCACTAGTATGCTACGCATCTCTTCAAAAATATGTACTAAAGGCAATCCTTTAGCAATAATTTGAAGCACATTTGGTAGTATTTCTATTGGATAATAGATACATCCTAAAGGAGCTAAAAAAAATAAACTTGCCCAAGCAATATTTTCAAAAGAGGGCCCAAATCGTAAAAGACCTGCGGTGACAAGCAAACCTAGGCTAATTCCAAATATATAAAGTGCTATAAGAAGAAAAATTAAAGGAACGCCCAATTTAAATATTGAGATACCAAATAAAGGAATTGCCAACAATACTGCGGGTACTAAACCGATTAAAGTCCTAAATATTGCAGTCATTGTTAGGGCTGCTATAATTTCACTAATTTTAATTGGTGCAATAAATAAGTTCGTAAAATTTCTACTCCAAATTTCCTCTAAAAACATCATATTATAACTAATGCTCGTTCTAAATAAAAAATCGTAAAGAATTGCTGCTGTAAGAATAATACCTATTGTATTACTATAATAAGTTGAGCTTGCTGTAAAAAATTCAGAAATAAATCCCCATAAAAAAACTTGAATTGACGGCCAATAAATTAAATCTAAAATTCTTGGAAAGGAACTTTTAATTAAATAAATATGTCTTAAGCTTAACCCGTAAATTTTATGCCACCTCATTGTGACTCCTTGCTATTTTTAAGAATGTATCTTCGAGATTATCTCTCCCATGCTTATTAATTAAATCTTTACACGTACCTTGGTCAACAATTTTACCTTTTTTCATCATAATTACAGTATCGCAAAGTCTTTCGACTTCTTTCATATTATGAGAAGCTAATAAAATAGTTATATTATTTTTTGACTTATAGGCTTCTATGTAGTTTCTCACGAAGTCACCGATATCAGGATCTAGACTGGCCGTAGGTTCATCTAAAAATAAAACCTCAGGTTTGTTTATTAATGACTTAGCTAAAGAAACTCTATTTTTTTGCCCAGAAGATAGCTCTCCTGTTTTTTTATCTAAAAAATTATTTAAGTCTAAATCTTCTGATATCTCAAAAATTCTATTTTTTAAATTTTTAACATCATAGAGCCTGCCATAAATTTCTAAATTCTGTTTTACTGTCAGTTTCTTTGGCAATTCAATATAAGGAGATGCAAAATTCATTTTACTTAAAAGACTATCACGATTAACATTGTTAATATTTTGACCATTGATCAAAACTTCTCCATTTGATGGAGTGATTAAACCAAGCATCATACCTATAGAGGTAGTTTTGCCACAGCCATTAGGCCCTAAAAGACCCAAGGTTTTATTTTTATCTAGGGTAAAATTAATATTATTAACCGCAAGATAGTTATTAAATTTTTTACTTAAATTTTTTACATTAATATTCATTTCACTTAGCTGCCCGACTTAGCCTATCATTTATCGCTAAACCAATTCCTGTTTGAGGGATTGAAGATACACAAATCATTTTATAGTTTCTCTTTTTAATTAACCTTAATATTTTGTATAGATTTCTAGCTGCTTCATTAAGATTTGATTTACTACTTAAGTTGAAAGTGTTTTTAGCTTTTTTATATTTTTTGCCAAAAACTATAAAGGCCTCATTGTCTTTTGCTTTTTTTTGATTAAGCTTTATGGGAATACCAGGCGAATAATGCTTTTTTAACATACCAGGTGCTTTTATAATCTTAGTTCCTAAGTATACATTAGTTTTTTTATTTAATACTTTTGAAATATCTGATGGGCTTATTAACCCTGGTCTTAATATTTTTACTTTAGAAGTTAAATCCACGACTGTAGACTCAAGTCCAATAGTGCAACTTCCACCATTTAAGACAAACTTTAAAGAAGTACCAAACTCATTAATAACATCGTCAGCCGATACAGGACTTATTTGAGTTGATTTATTTGCACTTGGTATTGCCAAAGGAAAATTTAAAGATTTTAATATTTTTCTTATAATCTTATTTCTAGGAACTCTAACAGCAACAGTTCTTAGGTTTGCTGTAGCTATACTGGGTAATAAAGAATTTTTCTTTTTTTTAAGAACAAATGTAATTGGCCCAGGGCAAAATTTTTTGTATAATTTATAAAAGTCACTATTTAACTCTACGTCATTCTTTAATTGTTGTAGATTTAGATAGTGAATAATCAGTGGATTTTTAAAGGGTCTTTTCTTTAAAAGATAAATTTTTTTAATAGCTTCTTTAGAATAGGCATTTCCAGCTAAACCATAGACAGTTTCTGTTGGAACGCCAATTAATTGTTTTTTTTTGAGGTAGTTCACAGCTTTAGATAAGTTTTTATTGTTAACATTAAATATATTTGAATAGATATTTCTCATAATGTAATTATTATACTTTTAATGAAAACTGAAATTATTCCAGACGAAGCTAAAAGTAAATCAATAAAAGAGATTAAAGAAGAAATTAATCAAATTCTTGAAAAACTAGAAAGCAAAGATACCAACCTGCCCGAATCAATGAATGAGTATGCACGTCTTTTAAGCCTAAATAAAAAAATAGACTTATTATTCAAAAAACGTAGTAAAGAAATTTCTACCATAGGAAAAGAAGACAAAAAAAACAACCTATGATAAAAAAAATATTAAATAAAAATGCAGCGAAAACAGATACTTTTCTAAAAAAATATTTAGATAATCAGACATTCTCAGATTTGGTATCACCAATGAAATATGGCTCTCTATCAGGAGGAAAAAAAATTCGATCCTCTGTAGTTTTGGGTGTGGGAAAACTTTTTAATATAAATGAAGTTAAACTTTTAAACATATGTGCAGCAGTTGAGTGTATTCACTCTTATTCTTTAATTCATGATGACCTTCCGTGTATGGATGATGATAAGATAAGAAGGGGTAAACCTGCAACTCATATTAAATTTGGAGAATCTACTGCAATCTTAGCTGGTAACTCTTTATTAACATTAGCTTTTGAAATGATAGTTGATAAAAAATATAAGATTGAAAATAAAGCCAAAATAGAACTTGTTAGAAGCTTGGCATGTTGTTCAGGTCATATTGGTATAGCAGGCGGTCAGTATCTTGATTTAAATTTTGAAAAGAAAAAAAAAACTTTTGCAGATATATTAAGTATGCAAAAAAAAAAAACTGGAAAGTTATTTAATTTTTGTTGTTATGCCGTTGGTGTTATTGCAAAAAAAAACAATAAAGAGCTTAAGTTCCTAGGTAAATTAGGTGAGGACATTGGTTTACTGTTTCAATTTGCTGATGATTTTATCGATATTAATGGGTCAAAAAAACTTGCAGGCAAATCTACTAAAAAAGATCAAAAAAAAGGTAAATCAACTTTAGTGGCTTTAGTGGGATATGAAAAAGCCTATTCATATGCCAACAAACTGAAGAAAAATATATTGAGTAAACTCTCAAAACATGGAAAAAAAGCAGATAATTTAATTAATACAGTTGAGTTTATTTTAGAAAGAAGATTTTAATGAGCAAGTTATTAGAACAAATTAACTATCCAGCAGACTTAAGAAAATTAAAAAAAGAACAACTAGTTCAGGTCTCTAATGAACTTAGGGAAGAGTTGGTCAATGTAGTTTCTGAAACTGGCGGCCACTTAGGTGCAGGCTTGGGTGTTGTAGAGCTTACTATTGCTATTCATTATGTTTTTGATACACCAAAAGATAAATTAGTTTGGGATGTTGGCCACCAGTGCTACCCGCATAAAATTATTACTGGTAGAAAAAACTCAATTAAAACTTTAAGAAAAGGAGGCGGTCTTTCTGGTTTTACCAAGAGATCAGAAAGTGAATACGACCCTTTTGGTGCAGCACATAGTTCCACTTCTATTTCTTCAACACTTGGTATGGCTGTTGCTAAAAAATTATCGAACGATAATAATAATGTTGTAGCAGTTATTGGTGATGGAGCAATGAGTGCGGGTATGGCTTATGAGGCGATGAATAATGCTGGAGCTTTAAGATCGAGACTTATTGTTATTCTTAACGATAATGAGATGTCTATTGCGAAACCAGTTGGAGCAATGAGTAAGTACTTAGCTAAACTTTTATCAGGAAAAATTTACTTTAGCCTAAGAGAAACTGTCAAAATGATTACTTCTGCTTTCTCGAAGAGATTTGCCGAAAGAACTGCTAAAGCTGAAGATGCAATCAGAGGACTTGTTACAGGTGGAACTCTATTTAGTGAACTTGGTTTTTATTACGTAGGTCCAATTGACGGTCATGATGTTAACAGCCTAGTTTCCATATTAGAAAATGTTAAAAATTCAAGACATCAAGGTCCTGTTTTAATTCATGCTATGACAAAAAAAGGTAAGGGATATAAACCAGCTGAGGATTCAGGTGATAAATATCATGGTGTCGCTAAATTTAATGTTGCAACTGGAATTCAGGTAAAAAGCAAAACAAACACTCCTTCATACACAAAAATATTTGCCGAAACACTAGTTAAACACGCAGAGCAAGATACTAAAATTATAGGGATAACAGGAGCAATGCCAGGTGGAACAGGTATGGATATTTTCGAGAAAAGTTTTCCAGACAGAATGTTTGATGTTGGAATAGCAGAACAACACGCCGTGACTTTTGCAGCAGGTCTTGCTACCGAAGGATACAAACCTTTTGCAGCTATCTACTCTACATTTTTACAAAGAGCCTACGATCAAGTAGTCCATGATGTTGCTATTCAATCACTACCTGTTCGTTTTGCGATTGATAGAGCTGGATTAGTCGGTGCTGATGGAGCAACCCATGCCGGATCTTTCGATGTTACCTATCTATCAACATTACCTAATTTTATAGTTATGGCGGCAAGCGATGAAGCCGAACTAGTTCGAATGGTCAATACTGCTGTTAAAATCAACGACAGGCCTTGCGCGTTTAGATATCCAAGAGGCAATGGTATTGGAATAGAGTTACCTAATATAAGCGAAACACTTGAAATTGGTAAAGGAAGAATAATTAGACAGGGCAAACAAGCTGCAATTTTATGTCTTGGAGCAAGACTAGAGGAATGCAAAAAAGCAGCAGAAATTTTATCTTCAAAAGGAATAGAATTAACAATAGTGGACGCAAGATTTGCAAAACCATTGGATGAAAAACTAATTATGGAAGTTGCTACATCTCATGAAGCGGTTATTACTATTGAAGAAGGATCAATTGGTGGATTTGGATCACATGTTGCGCAGTTACTTTCTGAAAGAGGTGTTTTTGATAAAGGTTTAAAATTTAGATCTATGTTTTTACCTGATTTATTTCTTGATCAAGATACGCCTGATGAAATGTACAGGAAAGCCGGCCTAGATTGTGATTCTATAGTTGAAAAAATAGAAAATATTTTAAAATCTAATATAGTTTTAGCAAAGAATAGAAACAAAATTTCTAATTAACCGCACTGAGCTCTATTTAATAAATAGTGATCCAACAACACGCAAGCAAGCATCGCCTCACCAATTGGAACTGCCCTTATACCTACACAAGGGTCGTGTCTTCCTTTAACAGAAATTTTTGCATTTTTACCTTTTTTATCAATTGTTTCCCTGCTCGTTAAAATTGAAGAAGTAGGTTTAACAGAAAATGAAGCAATGATATCTTGTCCCGAAGAAATACCACCTAAAATTCCACCTGCGTTATTAGATTTAAATTTTAATTTTCCAGACTTCATTCTCATTTCATCAGAATTTTCTTCGCCACTTAAATACGCAGAACTCATACCCGAACCAATGTTTACACCCTTAACAGCATTGATACTCATTAATGCCGCTGCAATATCTGTATCTAATTTTGAATAAACAGGAGCACCTAATCCCACAGGTATTCCTGAGGCTCTCAGTTCAATAATAGCACCACATGAAGAACCTTCTTTTCTAACTGAAAGTAAATATTTTTCCCAAAGTTTAATAGATTTTTTATCAGGACAGAAAAAAGGATTTTTTCTAATTTCTGAATCTTTCCAATTATCTATATTACATGACATTAATCCAAGTTGTGTAACAGCACCAATAACTTTAAATTTTGAACCAATAAATTTATTTAAAACTATCTTAGCAACCGCACCTGCTGCTACACGACAAGCTGTCTCTCTAGCTGATTGCCTGCCACCACCTCTATAATCTCTAATGCCGTATTTTTTAAAATAAGTAAAATCTGCATGTCCTGGTCTAAATTTATTTTTAATAGATTCGTAATCTCTAGACCTTGTATCTTTGTTGTAAATAATAATAGAAATAGGAGTACCTGTGGTTTTACCCTCAAAAACACCAGATAAAATAACTACTTTATCTTCTTCTTTTCTCTGTGTTGTGAATTTCGACTGGCCAGGTTTTCTTCTGTCCATGTCCTTTTGAATCTCATTTTCAGATATAGAGATATTGGGAGGGCAACCATCAATGACACAACCGATAGCAAGCCCATGAGATTCTCCCCATGTTGTAAATTTAAATATTTTGCCAAATGTGTTAAAAGACATAGTTAATTAATATATAAGTTATTTTACATAATATATGAATCAAAAAAATGGCAAAAATTCGCTTGGTCTAGATCTCTGCTTCGAAGAGCACGATAATCCTATAGATTTATTCAAAAACTGGTTTAAGAAAGCAGAAGAGACAGAAATTAACGATCCTAATGCTGTTGCCCTTGGTACAGCAGACCAAAAGAAACAACCAAGCGTAAGAATGGTACTCCTAAAAGGTTTAAGTGATGAGGGATTTGTCTTTTATACAAATTTTAATAGCAGAAAAGGTAGTGATCTTAAAATCAATCAGCAAGCGTCCATGTGTTTTCACTGGAAAAGCTTGAGAAGGCAAGTTCGTGTTATAGGTAAAGTAGAACAAGTTACTGAGAAAGAAGCTAATGATTATTTTAATTCAAGACCTTACAAAAATAGAGTTGGTGCCTGGGCGTCCTCTCAATCTCAAATACTAGAAAGTAGAGATGTTTTTTTAGAAAAAATTAAAGAATTTGAAAAAAAATATCCTGACCAGAATAAAGTTCCTCGACCACCACATTGGTCTGGTTGGAGAGTCTTACCAAAAGAAGTAGAATTTTGGCTAGATGGTGAAGGAAGGATTCACGAAAGATTAAATTATATCAATAATAATAATGCGTGGAAAAAAGAAATTCTCTATCCTTAGAACGAACGATTTAAACTAAAACCAGTTAAATTTTGTAATATTTTCTTTTCATTGCAATCTTCAAAAATTCCCAACGCATCATGAGAAACGTTGACAAAATATTCTGCTCTTTGCAGGCTGTCCTCGACGGCTTTATATTTTTTTATCAATTCAAGAGTTTTTCCAAAATCTTCTTTAGTTCTTTCAATTTTTTTAAAAGTATTAATTAAAAAATTTCTCTCAGTACTATCAGCTCTTTGAAAAATGATAATCAAAGGTAGTGTTACTTTTCCTTCGTAAAAGTCTTTACCAATTTTTTTTCCAAAAATAATTTCTTTCGAATAATAATCTAAAGCATCATCAGCTATTTGAAATGCAAGGCCAATATTTTTACCGTAAGATTCTAGTGCATTTTTTTCTTTTTCATTACTACTCGCAAGACAAGCTCCTGTTTTAGTTGCAGCGGAAAATAAAGCTGCTGTTTTTAAATTAATAATATCAATATATGTTTCCTCGAGTAAATCAGCTTCACCTTTGTATTCTAACTGCTTAACTTCACCTTGTGCGATTTTTGAAGAAGTTGAAGACAATAATTTTAAAACTTCAAGATCACCATCATCGACCATGATTTCAAAACATCTACTTAAAAGATAATCACCAACTAAAATAGAAGATTGGTTTCCCCACAAAGCATTGGAAGTTTTTATCCCTCTTCTGAGATCGCTTTCATCAATTACATCGTCATGTAGTAAAGTTGCGCTGTGAATCAACTCAACGCATGCTGATAAATTTACGTCACGCGTTCCTTTTTGATTGTACCCAGCAAGTTTTGCAGAACCTAAAGTCAAGAGTGCCCTTAATCTTTTTCCTCCTGATTTAAGGTGGTATTCACTCATTTTATTAATTAAACAGACTTTACTATCAAGTTTTATTTCGATTAGCCTTTCAACCTCAATGAGTCGATCGTTAACAAGGTTTTTTAAATCCAAGTAAGCCGAGTTAGCTGATTTTTTTAGAGGTATGACTGATCCCATAATTTTCAGTATTTATAATCTAATTTTTAAATAAAATATTTTAATTTTATACTTTGATGACGCACCTTTATTCAACTGTTGGTAGAATAATAAATGTTTAAAATTTATTAATGGTACTGATATAAGATAAATACTATTAATCATTAAAATATGTTCAATTTTTTAAAAAAAAAAATAATTATTCCTCATGTCCGGTTATCAGGTGTTATCGGCAACGCAGGAAGATTTAATAAAGGTATGGATCTTGTGGGCCAACAAGACATTCTTAAAAAAGCTTTTTCAATTAAAAAAATTAAGTATGTTGCTATATCAATTAATTCACCAGGAGGTTCGCCAGTTCAATCACACTTAATTTATAGCTACATCAGACAACTTGCCGATAAGAAAAAAATTAAAGTTTTAATATTTGCAGAAGATGTTGCTGCTTCGGGTGGATATTTAATTTCATGTGCCGGAGATGAAATTTATGCTAACTCGAGCTCAATTATAGGCTCAATCGGAGTTATTTCTGCTTCATTTGGCTTTAAAGAATTAATTAAAAAAATGGGTATCGAAAGAAGAATTTATACTGCAGGTAAAAATAAAAGTACACTTGATCCATTTGTAGATGAAAAAGAAGAAGACATTAAAAGACTTAAAGACATTCAACTAGAACTCCATGCAGACTTTATAAAAGTTGTTGAGACAAGTAGGGGGAGAAAATTAAAAGATCCTGAAAAAAACAATATTTTTACAGGAGAATTCTGGACAGGTGCTTCTGCTCTTAAACTTGGTTTAATTGATGGTATTGGCAACGCTGATCAAATTTTAAAAGAAAAATTTGGAGAAGAAGCTGTTATTAAAAAATTTGAAAAACAAAAAGGTTGGTTGGAACGAAAACTTTCAGCATCTGTCGAAGGCCAATTAAGTAACACTCTTCACTCAATAGAAGAGAAATCTGTGTGGCAAAAATTTGGTTTGTAGATGCCAAAAAAAATAACTAAAGAAAATAAATTTTTATCTTTTCAAGACATCATTATGAGTCTTCAAAAATTTTGGGGAAAATATGGTTGTCTAATCTTACAACCCTACGACATTGAAGTAGGAGCAGGAACTTTTCATCCAGCAACAACACTAAGATCATTGGGACCTAAGCCTTGGAAAGCTGCTTACGTTCAACCATCAAGAAGACCAACAGATGGTAGGTACGGCGAAAACCCAAATAGATTGCAACATTATTATCAATTTCAAGTAATTATTAAACCATCTCCAAAAGACATTAAACAAACTTATCTTAAAAGCTTAGCATCTATTGGAATTGACACGAAGAAACACGATATAAGATTTGTAGAAGATGATTGGGAGAGCCCAACACTTGGAGCAGCTGGTTTAGGCTGGGAAGTTTGGTGTGATGGTATGGAAGTTACTCAATTCACATACTTTCAACAAATGACAGGAATTGAATGTAAACCGGTTCCAGTAGAATTAACATATGGTCTAGAAAGACTTTGCATGTTTGTACAGGGTAAAAAAAATGTTTATGATTTAGACTGGAACAACGAAGGCGTTAAATATAAAGAGGTTTTCTTCCAAGCAGAGAAAGAGTTTTCAGCTTATAATTTTGAATTTGCTAACACGGATTCACTATTAAAGAGTTTTGAATTTGCAGAGTCAGAATGTAAAGCATTACTTGAAAAAAAATTAGCTTTACCAGCTTATGACCAGTGTTTGAAAGCAAGCCATATTTTTAATTTATTAGATGCTAGAGGTGTTATTGGTGTTGCTGAGAGAACAGGCTATATTAATAGAATAAGAGAATTAGCCAAAGGTTCTGGTGCAGCTTGGTTGAGTACCCAAGTTTAATATGGCTGAATTTTTACTAGAACTGTATAGCGAAGAAATTCCTCATGGCTTACAAATTAGTGCCAGAGAAGAAATTAAATTTTTTTTTTTAAAGTCACTAGAAGAAGAAAGCATCAAGTATAAATCTGCAGAAGTTTATTCTACACCTACACGCTTAGTACTTTTAGTGTGTGATTTACCCAATGAAATTAAAATAGAAGCAAAAGAGATAAGAGGACCAAAAGTCGGTGTACCTGAAAATATTATAGAGGGTTTTATGAAGTCTCATAAAATTACAAAAAAAGATCTTTTTGAAAAAACGGAAGTGAAAGGTAATTTTTATTGTTTTAAAAAAACATCAAAGAAAATTCACACAGAGGATGTTTTAACTAAGCTAACACCTAAAGCGATAGCATCTGTTAATTGGAAAAAATCAATGCGTTGGTCAGACCATGATTTGATGTGGGGAAGGCCGCTTAGATCAATTTTAGCTATTTTTAACAATAAACATCTTAAGTTTGATTACCATCATCTAGCTAGTACAGATGGAATGATTATCGTAGAAAATTTTCTTGATAAGATTAAGAAAATAAAAAATTTCAAGGAGTACGAGTCTCAGTTAAAAGTTAATAAAATTTTATTAAAACAAGAAGACAGGAAAAGTAATATTATAAAAAAATTTCAATCCATTTGTAAAAGTAAAACCTATCTCGAAAACTTTAATGAAAAACTAATGGAAGAAGTAGTTAATATAACCGAAAATCCAAGTGTTATTTTAGCTGATTTTGACAAAGAATATTTAAATATTCCTCAAGAAATTATTATTTCTACACTGCAAAGACATCAAAGATATTTTCCGTTATTTGATTCTAAAAACAGGTTAACAAATAATTTTTTAATTGTAGCTAATAAACCTGATACTCAAAATATTATTAGAGAAGGAAACAAGAGAGTAGTGTTAGCACGCCTATCGGATGCAAAATTTTTCTGGGATAAAGACAAAGCTAAAAATTTAATTAAACAAATTAGTAAATTAAAAGAGATAATTTTTTACGAAAAAATTGGTACTATTTACGATAAAACACAACGTCTCAGAAAGTTAGCAGCTATTATTTCAGACCAACTACACATTAACAAAGAAAAAATTGAAATTGCAGCTTCTATTAGTAAATCAGATTTAAAATCAGATTTAGTTGGTGAATACCCGGAGCTCCAAGGTGTTATGGGAAAATATTTCGCACTAGCACAAGGATTTGAAGAAGACGTAGCTAATGCAGTTAGTGATCATTATTTACCAACTGGATTATCATCACCAGTTCCAAAGAAACCCCTCAGTTATTCAATTTCTATTATTGATAAACTAGACAGTTTAGTTGGTTTCTTCTTAATTAATGAAAAACCTACAAGCTCCAAAGATCCATTTGCTTTAAGAAGAGCGGCGATTGGTTTACTTAGAATAGTTGTAGAAAATAATTTAGAGCTTAAACTTAAAGATTTAATTTCTTATGCTACGCGATTATACGCAGATCAAGGAGTTAAAGCAGAAAATAATCAGGTTGAAAAAGACATATTAGATTTTCTTAAAGAAAGAATGAGAAACATTTTAAAAGAAAAAAAAATTAAACTGGATATTGTTGAAGCTGCAATTAGCTCACACATCGGTGATAATTATTTAGTTCTTTATAAAAAAAGTATGGTAATGAATAAAAATTTTAATAAAGACATATGCAAAGATGCAATTTACTCATTTAAGAGAGTATCAAGTATTCTTGATCACGAAAGTAAGAAACTAACTAAAGAATTTACTGGAAGACCGGATGCAGTTTTATTTAGAAAAGATGAAGAAAAGTTTCTATTTGAAAAACTCAATGAAATTAGAAAATCATTCACCGTAAAAGAAGACAGAAAAGACTATGAGGAACTTCTTTCAAAATTAGCAGCTATAAAAGAATCTACTGATAATTTTTTTGATAACGTTGTAGTTAATGACGATAATCAAGATATTAAAAATAATCGTTTAGAATTAATGTCCATGTTTTGTAAAACTTTTAATGCTTATATTGACTTTTCGAAACTAGATGGGGTTTAAAACTTACTTGAGACGTCAGTAAACTAAGATACAATTTATTATGAGAAAAAATATTTTTTACCTCAATAAAATAGACAAAAAAAAAAAACTTAATCTTAATAATTTAGATAGCTTTAATAGTAAAGAAATTGGCTTAGTTTTAACAAGCAATCCATATCTTTTAATGAAACATTGGATAAATTTTCAACAAGAATGGGTTCATAATATTTACAATCAATTTAAAGATCATGATAAATATATTATTTTGATGTATTTAGTATCTAAGACTTGGCAGGATAGTTCAAACTTATTTAAATTCTATTCAAAAAATGACTACTATTCTCAAAAAGAGATTAATTTACCAGATATTAGCTTGTCGGAGATATCAAAAAAATTAAAGATACCAAAAGAAACCATTAGACGTAAACTTACTGAGTTAGAGAAGCAAAATATTATCAAAAGAAAAGGGCAGAAAATTATTTTAGCCGAACTAGCATTGAGCTTACAAAAACCTGAAAATTCAATTAAAAAATTATCGATTTTTTTCGAAAAACTATCAATTTTGTTATCTGCTCAAGATTGGTTTGGTCCATCTATTAGTAGAGAAGAGATAGAAATTTATTTTAATAAATATTACACAGTGTTTTGGAATCATTATTTCAAAATGCAAATTCCTTTTTTAATCAGATGGAAAACAGTTTTTGGTGATTTAGAATCTTGGGTAATATGGGCAAATATGGGCATGAATCAAAGTTCAAATTTAGAAAAAATCTCTAAAAGCTCAAACGAAGTAATTAATTTATCAGGGAATAAAGGGGAAAGTCTTTATTTAAATAACGTTCAAAAAAACGAACCAAAGCAAGGAGTAAACTCTTCGTCAATTGCTGTGATTTCAGGCATACCAAGAGCGACAGTGTTGAGAAAACTAAAAAGGCTTTCAAGAGAAAAAGTAGTAAAAAGAAACAAAAAATTAGAGTATGTACTGAACCCTCAAGGAAAATTAAATAAAAAAATCCAGGCTAACTTTTTAATTAATCAAAGACAAATAGCTTTATTTGTGACTAATATTTTTAATTTAATTAAAAAGTCACCTCTTAAGATATGAATATAGTTTTACAACTAGCTCCAATGGTAATTTTTCTTATTATGTTAGGTGTAGGCATGAGCGTTAGCATTAAAAATTTTATTAAAGTTTTTAAAAATTTAAAAGTTTTATTTATAGGCCTGTTTATTCAAATGGTAATTTTGCCGTTAATAGGATTTTTGTTTGCAATTTTTGCACCCATCGACTCTGTTTTAAAATTGGGTATTATCTTAATTACATGCGTGCCAAGCGCTGTTACCTCTAACTATATAACCAAATTAGCAGGTGGAAATATAGCTTTGTCAGTTTCTTTAACTGCAATTACAGCTTGTTTGTCTTTTATTACTATACCATTTATATTAGTAATCCTTGTTCCCATTATGATAGATGGACCTAACATCTTTCAAGAATTAAATTTTTTTAAATTTTCTATGGGTCTATTATTTATAACTACCATACCTGTATTTTTGGGCATTTTTATTAATACAAAATTTTCTATATTTGTGGAAAAGATAAATAAATTTTATACAATTTTTTCTTTGTTGTTATTTTCAATTGTAATACTTGCGGCTTGGTTTTCGGAATGGAGTGCTATAATTTTTTTATATAAGTCGGTTGGACTTTTGGCAATATCGCTTGCATTAATAGTTTTAACTTCTTCATATACTTTAGTAAATATATTGAATCTAGATGAAGATGATAAAAAAACTATTGTTATAGAATCTTTTATTCAAAATGCCGCAATGGCAATTATAGTTGGAGGAATAGCTTTCGGAGAAAAAAGTGGTTATTTAGCGATAGCCGCACTTTATGCTTTATTACAGTATAAAATACTTATTATTTTTTGGGTTATAAATAAATTTTTTAATAAGTTTAACAAAGTTTAAGTGTTTCTAGCTTAACACTAAGCAACAGCAAAAAATTTATCACCGAAGGTTGAATTTAATTTTGAAAAAAAATAAATATTAAAATAATTGATAAAGAAAAAGTCCCTAAAATTATAACATTTTTTTTTTCTCGTTTTCTCTCAACAGTTATTTTTTTTATTAAATGACCAATATTAGGCTTAACTATTTTATTTATATTACTTTGAGTTACGGTATGTGAAGCTGAAAGGATTTCTGTAGAAAAATTATTTTCTTTATATTGCGAACTCATAATTACAACTTATGCGAGTAATACAAATATTACAATAGTTTATGTGTTCATTCTGAGTTAGCTAAAATTTAAAATAATATTTTCAATACTTTTGTAGAATTATAAAGGTAATACCAAAAAGTACTACCTCTACAAAAGTTAAATTGTCTTTGGATCTTTTTTTAAATGTTTTAAGATCTTACCAGTATTTTTACCTTCTTTAATAGTATAGCCACTTGTGCCTCCGGCATTTACTTCTACTGCTTTTCTAGATCTGTTTAATTGATTAACAAGTTTAGCCTCAGACAAATTTCGGCTGAACTCATTAAGCAAATGTGTATGTCTTTTTACCATAACATCTCCTTTTTTTTATTATTCAACCTACTTTTAACTCATGTAGATGAGTCACTTTTAAACCATGTGAATGGATAGTGAATCCTACTATAAATTGAACTAAAACGTCAATCTAAAAAATTTAGTTCAATATAAGGGAAAAATCAAAGGTTTTAGCGCTATGGGTAAGTGCGCCAATAGATATTCTGTTTACCTTAGTTTTTGAAATCAGATGTATATTTTTTAGACTCACATTGCCTGAGAATTCAGTTTCATATTTATTTTCACAAAGTTTTAAGCACTTTCTTAAAGCAGGAAGACTCATATTATCAAAAAGAATTCTTTTAAATTTTAAACCCAGAACTTGTTTTAATTGATTAATATTTTCTATTTCTACAGTAATAATTTTTTTTGTTTTTATGGCTTTTTTAACAAATAGATTAAGATTAGTTTCAGCATTAATATGATTGTCTTTGATCATAATCTCATCACTTAAATTGTATCTATGATTAAAGCCACCACCTTTTTGTACAGCATACTTTTCAAGTAATCTTAAATTGGGCGTTGTTTTCCTTGTACAGCATATTTTTGTTTTCTTATTAGACTTATTTACAAATTCATTTGTTAAAGTCGCAATACCTGATGCATGACTTAGAAAATTAAGAGCAGTTCGCTCTGCTGTGAGAATAGTTTTTGTTTTTGCAACTATAATTGCTATTACCTTACCTTTTTTAACTTTTGATCCATCATTAATTTTTTTTGAAAAGACTGTCTCTTTTCCTGCAAGTTTGAATGCTGCACTACAAAAATCTAAACCTGCTATCACGCCACTTTGTTTCGCAATAATTTTAGATTTAACTTTTTTGTCTTTAAAACTTATAAGTTTAGTCGTGATGTCCCCTAAAGGTTTAAGATCTTCCTCGAGAGCTTGTTTAACAATTGAGTTGATGTAGATTTGATTTATTTTTGACACCGCAGCTTAACGACCGATTTCAGTCATTCTTAGTACTGACTTTCTTGCAGCATCTGAAATTTTTTTATCTATAATAATTTCATTAGTCTCATTTTTTAGGCAATCTAAAATTTTCTCTAAATTAATTTTTTTCATATAAGGACAAAGATTACACGGCTTAACAAATTCTACT
>Ga0307986_10000485_pt1 | contig 29706 bp, 33 predicted proteins | sample EllFjometageno82_FD_203170 | JGI IMG/M metagenome (GOLD analysis project Ga0307986, IMG submission 203170) | Marine microbial communities from Ellis Fjord, Antarctic Ocean - #82 | ecosystem: Environmental > Aquatic > Marine > Unclassified | place: Southern Ocean | collected 2014-10-09 | reverse complement strand
ACTATTTAAGGATAAGCGAATTGGCAAAATAATGCTTCAAATTGAAAAATTAGAAATCATAAAAGAATGTGCCTCTGTTGGTATCCAAATTACCAAAAAAAGAAGTCATGAAAAGCTCTGAATTAGGTAAAGATGTAATTAGAAAAGAGCTGCCTTTAATTCCGAAGAGCCCCGGGGTTTATAGGATGCTTGATCATAAAGATGTAATTTTGTACGTAGGAAAAGCAAAAAATCTTCCCAATCGATTAAAAAGCTATGTCGCTGAAAAAAACCACATTATCAGAACAGCAAGAATGTTGTCTCAAACTTTTAAACTAGAGATAACGACTACTGCCAATGAAAGTGAAGCATTACTTTTAGAGGCTAATTTAATTAAAAAACATAAACCTAAGTTTAATATATTGCTTAAAGACGATAAATCTTTTCCATTTGTTTTTATAGGTAATAAAGATCAATGGCCACAAGTTAAAAAACACAGGGGGAAAAAAGATAAAGAAGGTTTTTATTTTGGACCCTTTGCTTCAGCTGGAACAGCAAATTGGACAATAAAAATGCTGCAAAAAATATTTCAAATAAGAGTTTGTGATGACACAACCTTTAAGAATAGAAAAAGACCATGTATTCTTTATCAAATAAAAAGATGCTCAGGACCATGTGTGGGGTATATCAGCGAAGAAGATTATGAAAAATCAGTAGAGCATGCCATTCAGTTTGTATCAGGCAAATCAAGAGATATTCAAAAAAACTTATCCCAACAAATGGAGGAGGCAAGTGAAAAACTTGATTTTGAAAAAGCATCCATTTTTAGAGATAGAATTAAATCATTGAATATAATTCAATCATCACAAAGAATTAATGAAGCAAACCTTGTTGATGCTGATGTTATTGCTGCGTATAAGGAGTCTGGCAGGACCTGTATTCAAGTATTTTTTTATAGATCTAAACAAAACTGGGGCAATCAGGCTTATTTTCCAAAGCATGACCCTGATCAAGATGTTAGTGAAATAATGTCATCTTTTTTAATGCAATTTTATGAAAATAAAAATGTTCCAAAATTAATAATCATCAATTCAGATATTAAAGATAAGAAATTAATTGAAGAAACTTTAAGTAAAAAAGAAAATAATACCATCTCTATTAATGTAGCTAAAAAAGGAACAAAGGCAAAAGTTATTGCCATGGCAGAAAAAAATGCCAAAGAATCTTTAAATAGAAAAATTTATGAAACAAATAATAATAAAAATTTATTTGAAGGAGTAGCTAAGAAATTTGATATTAAAAGCAATATAAATTTAGTTGAGGTTTACGATAATAGTCATATTTCAGGAACAAATAGTGTTGGCGCAATGATTACTTTTGGAGATGAAGGATTTATAAAAAAAAGGTATAGGAAGTTTGATATTAAAACTAGAGGTGCAGAACAAGATGATTTTGCTATGTTAAAAGAAGTTCTTGCCAGAAGATTTAAGAGGGCAATGCTTGAAAAGGGAAACTATTTAACTTTACCGGATTTAATACTAATTGATGGAGGAAAGGGCCAATATTCATCTGCTAAAGAAGTGCTAGATGAATTTGGTTTACACGATCTACCCATGATAGCTATTGCAAAAGGTAAAATGAGAAATAGTGGTGATGAAACTTTTTTTTACAAAGGTGAATCTTTCAAATTCGAAAAAAACGATCCTACTTTATTTTTTATGCAGCGACTACGTGATGAGGCTCACAGATTCGCAATCAACTCTCATAGAGCTAAAAGGGCAAAAGGCATTACTAAGTCATTACTAGACCAAATAGAAGGTATTGGATCTATTAGAAAGAGGGCTCTATTAAACCATTTTGGCTCAGCTAGAGCAGTAGAATCGGCTAGTTTCGACGAGATTAAAACAGTTGAAGGTGTTGAAGAAAAAGTTGCAAAAAAGATATATAATTTTTTTCACGAATAATTATGCTTAAAAAAATTCCAAATATTCTGACAATTGGTAGAATACTTTTAGTACCTTTTTTTGTACTAGCGTATTATCTGCCTGGTGTTTATGGAGATTTAACAGCATTTACTTTATTTGTAATTGCATCATTCACTGATTTTTTAGATGGAATGTTGGCAAGAATGATGGGCGAAGAATCTAAATTAGGTGAATTACTAGATCCAATTGCTGACAAGATTATAGTAGCTACCGCTTTAATTCTTTTAGTGATGGATGGTACCATTAGACATTATGAGGTAATTGCAGCAATCACAATTCTTACAAGAGAAATATTAATTTCAGGGTTGAGGGAGTTTTTGGCTAAAGGCCAAATAAAACTTCCAGTTTCAAATCTAGCTAAACTTAAGACTTTTTTACAAATGGTTGCAATATCATTACTTTTAACAGGTGAAACTGGAAATAGAATATTTAACTTTCAGGATTATAATGCTCAAACTATTGGAATAATTCTACTTTGGCTTTCAGCATTTTTAACTTTATATACGGGCTATGAATATTTAAGAAAGGGTATTGACCACGCAATGTCTGAAGATAACAAAAACTAAGTGGCTTATTTTTTTCTAACTAAAGCTTGATAACTTTCATTCAAATCAATTATAATTTCACAAACTTTAAATTTATTATCGGCAATGCATGAAACAGGCGTTACCTCTGCAGCCGATCCAGTTAAGAAGCAGCCAACAAAATTTGACAACTCTTCAGGTTTTATTTTTCTTTCATGAATTTTAATATTTTTAGATTTTGCGATTTTGATTACTGTTCTTCTTGTTATACCATCTAAAAAAGAATCTGGAATTGGAGTGTGTATCTCTCCACTGCTATCTTTAAAAAAAATATTTGCACCAGTTGCCTCAGCTACATTTCCCTCATGATCTAACATTAATGAATCGGTATACCCTTGCTGTTCTGCTTCATGTTTTGATAAAGTATTAATCATATAAAGGCCTGATGCTTTTGTGTCCCAAGGTATTGTATTTGGTGCTGGTTTTCTCCAGTTTGAAATATTTAACCTAATCCCATTAACTTTTAATTTTGGATCAAAATAAGACCCCCAAGCCCAAGTTGCTACGGCCACATGAATTTTTGTTTGCTGAGCTGAAATGGCCATCATCTCACTGCCTCTCCAGGCCATTGGCCTCACATATCCATCTTTTATATTTTGCACAGAAACAATTTTTTTACATGCACTGTTTATTTCTTCTTCAGAATATGGAATTGTAATCCCCATTCTTTTTGCTGAGTAAAAAAGTCTTGAAGTGTGCTCTTCTAGTTTAAAAATTGAGCTGTCATAAACTCTTTCACCCTCAAAAACACAACTAGCGTAATGTAATCCATGGTTTAGAATATGAATTTTGGCATCAGCCCAGTCAACGAGCTGGTTATTGTACCATATTTTACCGGATCTTTTATCGTATGGTATCATGTGTAAAATTATTTATTTTTTTTAAAAATTATCTTTGTATCTATAATATGTCAATATAACTTACCAATAATGAAAGAACTTTTATATTTAAAAGATGCTCAGTTAAAAGAGCTAATTGAAAAGTTATTCTTAGCATATAGGGAATCTTTTGCAGATGCTAAGAAAACATTAGACAAACACTCAATTGGTGTGGCTCATCATAAGGTTATACACCTGCTTTCTACGTATGAAGGTATTACAATTTCTGAACTATTAAAAAAACTAAAAATAACCAAACAAAGCCTAAATAGAGTTTTGAAAGATCTTATTAAACTAGAGGTTATCAAATTTAAAAAAGATCAACATGATGCAAGAATTAAGCATGTTTTTTTGAATAACCAAGGAGAGAAGCTTTTTGAAGAAATATTTTTAATACAAAAAAAAAGAATTTATAACGCTCTTTTGTGCTCAGGGTCGGGAGAGGTGCTTAATTTTAATAGTGTTTTAAAAAGAATTATTAATGAATAATTTTATAGCTCATATATTGGTTGTCGATGATGATGATGGAATAAGATCATTAGTTAAGAAGTATTTAAATGAAAATGATTTTATGGTTACTACGGCAAGTAGCGCTGAGGATGCAAGTGAAAAAATTTCTATTATCAAATTTGATTTAATAGTTTTAGATATAATGATGCCCGGCAAGAGTGGTTTGGAATTCACAGAAGAGCATAAGCATAAAATTAATACCCCCATAATATTACTAACAGCTAAAGGAAAGGCAAATGAAAGAATTGAGGGACTAGAAACTGGTGCTGATGACTATCTGCCAAAACCTTTTGAGCCTAAAGAGCTCATATTAAGAATTAAAAATATCTTAGATAAAACAAAAAAAAGTGATCAAAAAAGAGTTATCAAATTTGGAAGTATAAAAATTGATTTAAATAAACTATTGATTATTCAAAATGACAAGGAATTTAAAATAAACAATACTGAAAAAATTATATTGGAAAAAATGATTAACGAACCAGGAAAAACATTTACAAGAGAATCGATAGGAAAATTAATAGATTTAGATAAAGAGAGGTCGATAGATGTAATAATTACAAGATTAAGAAAAAAAATAGAAATTGATCCAAAAAAACCAAAATATTTACAAACTTTAAGGGGTGCTGGTTATGTCTTATGGGTTGAGTAAATTTATCAAAAATTTGTTACCACGTAGATTATTTTATAGAGCACTTTTGATTGTAGCTACACCGATTATAATTTTACAACTTGTAATCACAATTGTTTTTTTTGATAGTCTTTGGATTAAAACCAACAAGGGAATGACTAAAGCTTTAGTTGGAGAAATGAAAACATTTATTGCAGCATATGATAATGGAAAATATAATGGCAATGATTTATCGGGACTCTTTTCAGTCTATTTAGATCTAAATGTAATATTTAAAGATGATAAGTTTTATAAAAAAGAAAAGAAAAAAAGATGGTATAGTCCCATTGATAGATCTTTAAGAAGAGAGCTAAAAGCTAAAATTGGTCAAGAAAATTATTGGTTCGATACAACATCATATAAAGAGTTAATTCATATAAATATAAAACATGGCACAGGATATTTAGAATTTTTTATTCCCAAGGAAAGAATAGCAAGTACGTCAGCGAGAGTGTTCGCTTTATGGATTACCCTTCCTGCACTTCTATTAATAACAATTGCAATGATATTTTTAAAAAATCAAACTAGGCCGATTACCAACCTTGCTATGGCTGCTGAAAGATTTGGCAGAGGTGAAAATATTGATGAATATAGACCCTCTGGTGCTTTGGAAATAAGAAAGGCAGGTTATGAGTTTGATAAAATGAGAAAAAGAATAGTGAGACACCTAACCCAAAGATCAGAAATGCTATCAGGTATCAGTCATGACCTGAGGACACCGCTGACAAGAATGAAGCTTCAATTAGCTTTTATTAATGACAAGGAATTATCAAAAAAAATCTCTCTTGATATAGATGAAATGGAAAAAATGCTTAATGAGTACTTGCAATTCACAAGTTCGAGCTATTCTGAAAAAGATGAAACTTTCGATATTACTGATTTAGTTGAAGACATAATAGGGAAATATGAAAATCAAAATATTTTAAGTGATTTAATACCTAGAATTTATATGAACGGAAGAAAAAATTTAATTGGCAGATCTATCAATAACCTAATTGATAATTCAATAAAATATGCTGATAAAATAAATATCTTGTTATCAAAAAAAAATAACAATATCTTAATTATAATTGATGACGATGGTCCAGGCATAGCCACGGAGGAATATGAAAATGTTTTTAAGCCATTTTATAAAATAGATAAAAGTAGGGGTGGCTCGAAGTCGAGCGTCGGTCTTGGTTTATCAATTGCCTCTGATATTATAAAATCTCATGGTGGTAATATCCTGCTAGATAAATCTCCATCAAATGGTCTGCGTGTTAAGATTTTTTTACCTTTGTAAGCTTTTTCTTTAAATTATTTTTTTCCAATTTTTCAATTTTTTTTTCAAGGTTATCGACCCTTTTAATAAGGATATCGACTTCTTCTTTACTTGATAGCTTCATTTTTAAAACCAACTCGTCTCTCTTGGATTGTAAAATATTAAAAATTTCAGCACCAAGGTCTTTGTAAGTTATAACCCCCTGCTCAAATAAACTGGATAATTTATCAATTACAAATTTTGATTTTGTCATATATTCATTTATATAGTTAATGTACTTTATAGCTATTTATTAAAAATGTTTACTAATAATTTTAACCCAGTTGCTTTAGAAATTTTTTCATTAGAAATAAGATGGTATTCTTTAGCTTATATTGCAGGAATACTTTTAGGTTGGGCTTATTGCAAAAAAAAAATAATTAAAGATACAATTTTATATAATATTTTTGATGACTTTATCACTTACTTGATCATTGGTGTAATTCTAGGTGGAAGGCTTGGTTATATTGTGTTTTACAACCTGGGTTACTACTTACAAAATCCTACTGAAATTTTTATGATTTGGAATGGTGGGATGTCTTTTCATGGTGGTGTGATAGGGGTTATTTTAGCTGCCGTAATTTTTGCAAAACAGAATAATTTTAATCATTTTATCTTTTTAGACCTTGTTTCTTTGGCCGCTCCTATTGGAATTTTTTTTGGTAGAATTGCAAATTTTGTTAATTCAGAACTCATTGGTAGAGCAACAAATCTCCCTTGGTCAGTAGAATTTATATTAATTGACAATGTACCAAGGCACCCGTCCCAAATATACGAGGCCTTTTTTGAAGGTATAGTTTTGTTTTTACTTCTTAGATATTTTGCAAAAAAAAACTACTTACGAAATCCTGGAATAATTTCTGCTTTATTTTTAATTTTCTATTCTTTGTTTAGATTTATTGCAGAATTTTTTAGAGCTCCAGATTCACACATTGGCTATATTGTCCTAAACTTAACGCTTGGTCAGCTCATAAGTGTGGCTTTTCTATTGCTTGGTATAATTTTATTTTTTTATAAAAAAAATGAAAATTAAAAAAAATGATTTATTAACTGTTGATAATTATATTAATGAATCTCTTTATAATAAAAAATTTGGTTACTACATGAGCAAGAATCCTTTCGGCAAAAAAGGTGACTTTATTACAGCTCCTGGCATTTCAATATTATTTTCAGAAATGATAGCTATTTGGTTAATTTCTTTTTGGGAAAACCTAGGTTGCCCAAAAAAATTTAATCTTATTGAGTTAGGTGCGGGTAATGGTGAAATGATGAAAGTATTGAATAATACGTTTCAACGATTCCCCAAATTTAAATCGGCATGTAAAATTAATATTTTTGAAAAAAGTGACTTTCTTAAAAAAATTCAAAAAAAAAATATTAACGATAAAAATATAACCTGGTTAAAAAGCTTAAATGATATAAATGATTTGCCCGGTATATTTGTCGCTAATGAATTTTTTGATGCCCTTCCCATCCGACAATTTATTAAGAAAAGAAAATTTTGGTACGAACGCTATGTTAAGTTTACAGGACTCAAAAAACATAAGTATGTTGATTTACTATTTGATATGAAGAAGTTTGAAGAAGACATTAAAATGCAAATATCAAAAAATCAAAAATTTATAGAGTATTCCCCACTATCTATGAGTTATCTGGATACAATAACAAAGAAAATTAAAATTAATGGTGGTTGCGCTTTAATTATAGACTACGGCTACCTAAGCAAAAAAATAAAAAATACGCTTCAATCAATACATAATCACAAACATAAGAGCGTACTAGAAAACTTTGGTAAATCAGATATTACTTATAATCTAAGTTTTAGTTTGATTGACAAAATGATCGCAAAGCTTGGTTTATTTAATTCATCAATAACCACGCAAAAGAATTTTCTTATAAAACTCGGTATACTCAAAAGAGCAGAAATTTTAACTAAAAATATGCTCTTTACGAAAAAAGTAGACATTTATTTTAGAATTAGAAGACTAATTCATAAAAATGAAATGGGTGAACTATTCAAGGTAATGCTTATAACAAACATAAAAAATAATTTTAAATTAGGATTTTAAATTGATTAAATCAAAAAAATTTTCAAACCTTAAGAGTATTAGTCATGGATTCTTTAATAGATTAGGTGGTAAATCAAAAGGTATATATAATAGTTTAAACTGTGGTGCGGGTTCACTTGATAAAAAGAAATTTATCTTAAGCAATATAGATATTGCTGTTAAAAAAATTAAAATAAAATCAAAAAAAATAGTATTACTTAATCAAATTCATAGTAATAAATTTCACTATATTGATAAAAAAACAAAACTAAAAAAATATAGATTTAAAGGTGATGCTTTAATTACCAATAAAAAAAATGTTCCTATCGCAGTTTTAACTGCTGATTGTGCTCCAGTATTAATCTACGATAAAAAAACAAAAATGATTTCTGCAATTCATGCAGGTTGGCGAGGAGCGTTCAAGGGTATTATAGAGGGGGTGGTTAAATTTATGCTAAAAAAAGATTGTAATACTAGTGACATGATTGCTGTTATTGGACCATGCATATCAATAAAAAATTATGAAATAAAAAAAGATTTTATGAAAAAATTTATAAATAAAGACAAAAATAATCAGACTTTCTTTAAAAAAATTAAAAACAAAACTTATTTTAGCCTAAATAAGTATATCTATTATCAATTAAGGAGTCTAAATATTAAAAATATTGAAACAATTGATAAGGATACCTTTGATATAAAAAATAATCTTTTTAGTGCTAGAAGATCTTTAGGTCGCAATGAGAGTGATTATGGTAGAAATATTTCAATAATTATGATTAATTAGTTTATTCAATGAAACTATTAAGTGGAAATAGCAATAAAACTTTAAGTAAAAAAATTGCAAAATTTTTAAAATCAAAGCTTGTAAATTCTAGCATTAGAAAATTTTCTGATGGTGAGATTTACATAGAAATTAATGAAAATATTAGAGGTAATAGTATTTTCATACTTCAGTCAATTTCATCACCTGCCAATGATAATTTAATGGAATTGCTACTTTGTATAGATGCCTTAAAAAGATCCTCGGCAAAAAACATTACTGCTGTTATTCCTTATTTTGGATATGCGAGACAAGATAGAAAAGTAGTTCCTAGAACCTCTATATCAGCTAAACTTGTTTCCAATTTAATTACTAAAGCAGGAGCCGATAGAGTTGTTACAGTCGATCTTCATGCTGGGCAGATTCAGGGCTTTTTTGATATACCTGTGGACAATTTATTTGCCACTCCTATTTTTGCGAGACATGCTAAAAAAAATATAAAAAGCAAAAATATTATTTGTGTAGCACCAGATGTTGGTGGCACGGAAAGAGCAAGAGCTTTAGGTAAAATTCTAAATGTTGGTTTAGCCATCGTAGACAAGAGAAGACCCAAACCTGGGCAGTCACAAGTAATGAATGTGATTGGGAATGTAAAAGGTAAAACCTGTATTATTGTAGATGACATTATTGACTCTGGTGGAACAATTATTAATGCTGCAAAAGCTCTCAAGGATAGAGGTGCTAAAGATGTTTATGTGTATATTACTCACGGTGTCTTAAGTGGGGATGCGGTAGAAAAAATCAAAAAATCGGTTATCAAAAATTTAGTTATAACCGACACAATTGACAATCTGGAAAAAACCAAGAAGGCTAAAAATATTGAAGTTTTACCAATATCCAGCCTAATGGGTGAGGCGATCAAAAGAATATCAAACTCGACATCTGTATCGGATCTATTTAAATAATTATCTTGAGTTATTATTGAACTTGAGTTACAACCCATCTTTTTATGAATTCACTTGAAGCAAGAGCTAGAAATACAGTATCAAAAGGTGATATAAGATCGCTTAGATTGGCGGGGAATATACCAGCAATAGTTTATGGCGGTAGTGATAAAAATGAAAAAATTTCCATACCAAAAAAAATTCTTAAATCATTAATAGAAAAAGAAAACTTTCTATCAAATATTATTACCTTAGATATTGATGGTAAGGCTCAAAATGTTTTACCTAGAGAAATTACGTACAATGTAATATCTGATGAACCTATCCATGTTGACTTTCTTAGAGTTGTTTCTGGAGTAAAAATTAGAATAGAAGTTCCAGTTAATTTTATTAATCAGGAAAAGTCGCCTGGTTTAAAAAGAGGTGGAGTTTTAAACATTGTTAGAAGAAAAATTGAATTAAGATGTCCGAGTGAAAAAATCCCAGAGGGTATTACTATTGACTTAGATGGAGTTGATATTGGTGAAAGTTTTAAAATATCTTCAATCAAATTGGAGGAGAATGTGGTTCCAACAATACAAGGAAGAGATTTTGTGATTGCCACACTTGCGGCACCGACTGTTATGAAAGAACCTGAAAAACCGACTGAAGCAGATGCGGTCGAGGGCGCAGGCGCAGCAGTTGAAGGAGGAGCAGAAGGAACAGCGCCAGTAGATGGTGAAAAAAAAGAAAGTGATAAAAAAGAAACTGAAGAAAAAAAAGCACCTGCAGATAAAAAATAATCAAACTATAGTGAAGATTTCCACACACGATTTAAAAAAATTATGCTTCTATTTGTAGGTTTAGGAAATCCAACTCCTGATAGTGAAAATAATAGGCATAATATTGGTTTTAAAATGATTGATGCGCTCAATCGTAAATTTGGATTATCAAAACAAAAACCTAAATTTAAAGGATTGCTAACAACTGGGAACATCGAAGATCAAAAGGTTTACGCAATAAAGCCTTTAACATTTATGAATAATTCAGGAATATGTATTCGAGAGATAATTGAATACTTTAAAATAGATGCAGAGGACGTAATTGTATTTCATGATGACCTGGATATTGAGTTTGGAAAAGTGAAAGCGAAATTTGCTGGTTCAAGTGCTGGCCATAATGGCATTGAGTCTATAGATAAATTTATTGGTAAGGATTATTCAAGGGTAAGAATAGGCATTGGTAAACCAAAGGATTCCTCTGAGGTTTCTGATTTCGTACTTAAAAATTTTGATGATGATGAAATAGCACAACTTGACGTTATTACAAAAAATATTATTGCATCAATATCTATCCTAATAGAGAAAAAACTAGATCTATTCTCTAGTACGGTAAATAATAAATAGATGAGTTTTAAGTGTGGAATTGTTGGATTACCTAACGTTGGTAAATCAACACTATTCAATGCACTCACAAACTCTAGCAAAGCACAGGCTGCAAATTTTCCTTTTTGTACAATCGAACCAAATGTAGGCGTTGTTCCTGTTCCAGATGATAGGTTAGATAAATTAGTAGAAATATCAAAATCAAAAAAAAAAATTAATACAACTATAGAATTTGTCGATATTGCTGGCCTCGTTAAAGGTGCTTCAAAAGGTGAGGGCTTAGGAAATAAGTTTTTATCTCACATAAGAGAAGTTGATGCAATAATTCATATGATTAGATGTTTTGATTCTGATGATATCCAGAATGTGAACTCTACTATAGACCCAATAAGAGATTTAGAAATTATTGAAACTGAAATGATGTTAGCAGATTTAGAATCTATTCAAAAAAGATTAGAAAAAAATAATAAAAAAAATGTTGATGAAGAGCAGTTAAAAATATTAGAAATAGCTTCAGATTGTATAAATAATTCTAATGATGTTAGAATTCTCCACGATAAATTTGAAAAAAAATTATTAAATCAGAGTGGCTTACTATCTCTAAAACCCAAAATTTTTGTATGTAATGTTGATGAGTCAAGCGTTCAAAATGGAAACCATTACACAGAAGCTTTTATTAAAAAATTTGGAGAAAAAAATACCCTAATAGTTTCAGCTGATATTGAAAATCAAATAAATCAATTAGAAAATGAAGAAAAAAAAAATTATATGGAGATGATTGGATTAAGAAAAACTGGTTTAAATATGTTAATTCAAAAAGGATATAATGTTTTAGAACTGGATACTTATTTTACTTCTGGTCCAGAGGAAACACGAGCTTGGACAATACAAAAAAAATGCACCGCACCAAAAGCTGCAGGTGAAATACACACAGATTTTGAAAAAGGATTTATCAGGGCTGAAACTGTTGCCTATGAAGACTTTATAAAAAATGAAGGCTGGGTTAACTCAAAAACTAACGGCAAGATGAGACTTGAAGGAAAAGATTATATTGTAAAAGATGGTGATGTCTTAAACTTTAGATTCAATACGTGACCAGATTCTTTTCATGCTGAAGTAAACCAAAATAGTTAAAATAATCAAATACAAAATTGCTTTGAAGCCCATTTTGTGTCTAGCCTCTAGATGAGGTTCTGCAGCCCACATTAAGAATGTCACCACATCTTTTGCCATTTGCTCCTCCGATGCAACTGTACCGTCATTATATTCTATTAAATCATCAGATAGCGGTTTTGACATTTTAATTTTGTTTCCATACATATACTTATTGTAATAGACCCCATCTTCCATGGTCACTCCACTTGGAGGATCTTGATAACCTAAAAGAACTGAATAAATATAATTAACCCCACCTGTTCTAGCTTTTGCTAATACCGACATGTCTGGAGGGTAAGCCCCACCATTTGCTGCTTGCGCTGCTTTTACATTTTCAAAAGGCATAACAAACTTATCTGATAATTTTGCTGGCCTTACAAACATTTCTCCATCATTATTTGGGCCATCGGTAACTTCAAAATTTGCTGCTATGGCCTTTACTTGTTCTTCAGTAAACTCTGGTCCCCCCTTCTCTGCTAAATTTCTATAACTAACATATTTCATTGAATGACATGATGAACAAACTTCTGTGTAAACTTGATAGCCTCTTTGAAGTGAACCTCTATCAAATTTTCCAAATAAACCCTTAAAACTCCAGTCTATTTTTAAAAGCTCTACTTTTTCTGCTGCATTAGCTTGAAGGCTTCCTGTTAGCAGCAAAATTATTAAATAAAATATTCTAAAAAAATTTTTCACTAGATTAATTTAGACTTTCTTTTTTTTTAACCATTTCTGTATTTGGAAATCCTGCAAGAACAGGGTCTGTAATACTCAAAGGCAGAGGTATAGTTTTTTCTTTAAATCCTAAAATTGGAAGAATCATTAAAAAGTGTATAAAGTAATAAGCAGTAGCAACCCTTGCAATTAGCAAGTAAAGACCCTCAGCTGGCATTGCCCCCACATAACCCAGAATTAATACATCGGCCACTAATATCCAATAAAATTGTTTATAAAGTGGTCTAAATACAGCTGATCTAATTTTTGACGTATCAAGCCATGGTAGTGCTGCTAAAATTAAAATTGCTGATAGCATTGCAACTACTCCCATTAATTTATCTGGAACAGATCTTAAAATTGCATAAAAAGGTAGCAGGTACCATTCAGGAACAATATGTGCTGGTGTGACCATTGGATTGGCCTCAATATAATTGTCTGCATGACCCAAAATATTTGGCGAATAAAAAACAAAAAAAGCAAAAACGATCATAAACATTAACAATGCAAATCCATCTTTAATAACTATATATGGGTGGAACGGCACAGTGTCCTTGGATGGTTTTTTAACATCAATACCTATTGGATTATTGTTTCCAGGAATGTGTAACGCCCAAATATGCAGAACTACTAAACCTAAAATTAAAAATGGGATTAAATAATGTAGTGTAAAAAACCTTGTTAGGGTTGGATTGTCTACTGAGTATCCTCCCCATAGCCAATTAACTATGCCCTCACCAATAAAAGGAATGGCGCTAAAAAGATTTGTAATAACTGTTGCTCCCCAGAAACTCATTTGTCCCCAAGGAAGAACGTAGCCCATGAATGCAGCAGCCATCATTAATAAGTAAATTATTATTCCAATAATCCAAATTATTTCTCTGGGTGATTTATAAGATCCATAAAATAAAGATCTAAATATGTGAATATATACTGCTAAGAAAAACATCGAGGCACCATTTGCATGGATATATCTTATGAGCCATCCGTAGTTTACATCTCTCATAATATGCTCAACACTTTCAAAAGCTAGATCTGCGTGAGCAATATAGTGCATTGCTAAAGTCAAGCCGGTAACAATTTGTGTAATTAAACAAAAAGTTAATATCCCACCAAATGTCCACCAATAATTTAAATTTTTAGGCGTTGGATATTCAGTTAAGTGACTAGCAAGTGTCAAAAGTGGAAGTCTATCGTTAAACCACTTTCCAAATTTTGATTTAGGGACGTATTCTTGATCACTCATAATTTATTTACTACCCAATTTTAATTGTATTACTGTTAACAAATTCATATTTTGGAACTTCCATGTTTAATGGCGCAGGACCTTTTCTTATTCTTCCAGACGTATCGTAGTGTGAGCCATGACACGGACAAAACCATCCATTGTAATCACCTTTATCATTCAGTGGTACGCATCCCAAATGAGTGCAAACACCAACCATCACTAACCACTCTGGATCTTTCGCTCTATCCTCATCTTTTTCTGGATCTTTTAAATCTTCCATTTTGACAGCTTTAGCCTCTTCTATTTCTTCAGGTGTTCTTCTTTTAATAAAAACTGGTTTTCCTCTCCAAAGCACAGTAATTGTCTTTCCAAGCTGCACTGAACTGACATCCACTTCCGTACTAGCTAGTGCTTTAACTGAAGCGTCTGGATTCATTTGATCCACCAGAGGCCAAACGACTGCCCCCACCCCAACTGCTCCTACCGCATATGAGGCTGTAAATAAAAATTCTCTTCTTTCAGGTTTTTTTTCAGACATCTTTTAATTTTTATGTTTATATTGTTATCTAATATATGACTTCATATAAGAAAAAAGATTTTTTTCTATAGAAACAATGACACATAAACCATGAATTTAAGACCTAAAATAGCCCTGTATGAACCAGATATCCCGCAAAATACAGCTGCCATTATTAGAACTTGTGCATGCCTTGGGGCTGATTTAGAGATTATTGAGCCCTGTGGATTTTTATTCAGTGATAAAAGGTTTAAAAGAGTTGTTATGGATTATATGAACGAAAAAATGATTAAATTTTATCAAAGCTCTGAAGAATTTTTTAAATTAAAAAAGGACCAAAGAGTAATATTAATGACTACAAAATCTGCAGAATCCTATCTAACTTTTAAATTCAAAAATAACGATACGTTGCTATTTGGGAGAGAAAGCGCTGGTGTGCCCGAGCATGTTCATAATTCAATTAAACATAGGTTAAAAATACCCATGGTGAATAACAAGAGATCTTTAAACATAGCCTCTTCAGTTGCTATAATTCTTTCAGAAAATTTAAGACAAATTAATTTTAATAAGTAATGAATAAAGAAATTAAAAAAAAACTTGCATGTAATTGGTTCAAATTATTACAAAATACTATTTGTAGCAATATTGAAAAATTAGAAAAAAATAAAAAAAAATTTAAATCAAAAAAATGGAGTAGAGGTACAACTAACAATGAAGGTGGTGGTGAATTTAGAATCTTAAAAGATGGTAAAATTTTTGAAAAAGTTGGTGTAAATTTTTCTGAAGTATATGGAAAATTTCCTGCTGATATGAGAGGAAAAATTCCAGGGGCAAATAAAAACCCAAAATTTTGGGCATCAGGAATTTCAGTTGTTATGCACATGAATAATCCACACATTCCTGCAATTCATTTTAATACTCGATTTATTTATACAACACATGGATGGTTTGGTGGTGGGATGGACGTCACACCATCTATTAAAGATGATGAAGGGAAAAAATTTCTTCATAAAGAACTAAAGAAAATGTGTGATCGTCATAATAAAAAATATTATAAAAAATATCAAAAATGGTGTGATAAATATTTTTACCTTCCACACAGAAAAGAGACAAGAGGTATTGGGGGAATTTTTTTTGATTACAAAAAAAATGACTGGGTAAAAGATTTTAAATTTGTGTCAGATCTAGGAGTTACATTTCAAATATTGTTTAATTCAATAATAAATACGAAGTATAAAAAGAAATGGACTGCAAAAGAAAAAGAATTGCAGTACATTAAAAGAGGAAGGTATGCTGAGTTTAATTTACTATATGATAGAGGAACAAAATTTGGATTACAAACTGGGGGCAACGTCGAAGGTATTTTGATGTCCTTACCACCAATAGCAAAATGGAATTGAAATGGATAAAGAACCAATAACATTAGAAAGTCTAGAAAAATTAAAAGAAGAATTAATTTTCTTGAAAGAAAAAAAACGACCAGAAATAGTCGCAGCAATTGCTGAAGCAAGATCCCATGGAGATTTAAAAGAAAATGCCGAATATCATGCGGCAAAAGAAGAGCAATCTCATAGTGAGGGAAGAGTAACACAAATTAACGACATCATAGCTCGTGCTAATGTGATTGATGTTACAAAAATGAGTAATGAGGGAAAGGTTATCTTTGGTTCTACAGTTTTCCTAGAAAATCTAGATACGTCAGAAAAAATTAATTACAAGATTGTTGGTAAAGATGAGGCAGATCTAAAAAAAAAATTGATATATTTTCAATCACCAATTGGTAAGGGGTTGATTGGAAAAAATAAAAATGATTTAGTGGAAATTACAACTCCAGCAGGTATTAAAAACTTTGAAATTAAAGACGTTAAATATGTTTAATTGCTTATTATTTTTTTAATTTCTTCTTCTGAAATTTGAAAATTATTATTTGCCCAAGCTTTTTCTATTATTTTAAGCTTACTTCCTAATTCTTTACTTGGAGGAATATTATACTTTTCCATTAAAGTATTAGCTCTTAATGGCATTACAGGAATTTTCTTATTTTTAAAAGTATCAATTAGCTTTAATAAATTATTATCAACCTTACTCGACTTAAAAATTTTAAAATAAATAACATCCATTAAAGCTTCCCTGCCATTAAAATAAAAAAATTTGTTTAAACCTTCTTCTGAAAAAGTTTTGTTAGTAATTTTTTGTAAATTGAAATTATTTATAGACAAAAGTCTTTTTTGTTCTTTTTTTGAAAGATTAAATTTATAAATAAAATAATCCACATTGTCAGTTCCATCGATAACTATTAAAGATAATAAAAAAATGAAATCCACTTTGGCAAAATTCTTTTTTGCAAAATCATTTAATCTACCAAATAAATTAATATTTTTCATTTGAGGAAAAACAAGATTGATAATTTCTAAACATTCTTTATCTTTTGATAATTTTAAGAACCCGTCAGATCTTAGTAACTTTTGAAATTCATCTAATGCTCTTTCAGAAGATATGTTAAAAAACCCATCTAAATTTTTTTTAATGATTTTAATAATTTTTGGGTCATGTTTAACTTTTGAATAATTAAGAAAAAATCTGATATACCTTAATACTCTTAAATAATCTTCCTTAATTCGTATTTCTGCATTTCCTATAAAATTGATCTTTCCATTTTCTAAGTCTTTTTTACCACCAAAAGGATCGAATAAATTTCCTTCCTTATCCGCATAAATAGAATTGATTGTAAAGTCTCTTCTAGAGGCATCTTCTTTCCAATTATCACAAAATTTTACTTTTGCATGCCTTCCGTCTGTATCAATATCTTTTCTGAGTGATGTTATTTCAAATTTGTTATTTTTAGCTAATGCTGTAATTGTTCCATGTTCAATTCCACTTTCATAATACTTAATATTTTCTCTATTAAGAATCTCACAAACATCTTTTGGATTTAGATTTACAGCGAGATCTATATCATCAACTTTTTCTTTTTTTATAATTTTTCTGACACATCCGCCAACATAACGAATCTCACTATTAGATGAAAATGAACTAACAGCATGGAATATTTTTTCAATCCCAGATTCTTTTTTAATAATCTTGAATCCTTCATTTATATAATTAAGTTTTTGAGACCTAAAAAATATTTTATTTATTAAATTATTCATAAATGGCTGGGGCACTAGGATTCGAACCTAGGATGCCGGTACCAAAAACCAGTGCCTTACCGCTTGGCTATGCCCCAATATTAATTTCGTATATCATAAAAAAAAAAAATTATATAGTTTTTGATGCAATACACCAGTGACTATTGAATTTCCTTTTAAATTGCCTGTAAGCATTATCACATGACCTCTTCGAATGAAAATAAGCTACAATTGATGAGCCAGATCCGGACATTCGAACAAATACATTGTTAGGTATAGTTAATAAAAATGATTTGATTTTTTTAATTTCGGGATATTTTTTAAAGACTATTTTTTCGAGATCATTATTTAACGTTTTTAGGTATTCCGCACTAAACATTTCTTGTTTTGGAGTGCTGAATTGATGTTTGGAGTATGATTTCACTTTTGAAAAAATATACTTAGTAGAGCAGCCAAAACTAGGTTTTACAACTAAAGTATAAAATTTAATATTCTTGTCATATCTTTTTATTTTTCCTCTTGAAGATAAAATAATATTACCTGATTTTGTACCCAAAATAACGTCAGAGCCTATCTGGCTTGTTAGTTTTATTAATTCAGTCTTTGTTAATTTTAATATATTTTTATTAACAAAAAAATTAATTAAACTTGCTGCATTCATTGAGCCACCACCCAAGCCTGCTTCTTGTGGAATATTTTTGATAATTTTTACTTCAAATTTATTATTATTTAAAAACTTTTTTTGATCCAACAATCTAAATAAGGTTGTAACCGTATTTGAATCATTAATATTTTTTGAATGTATACCTTTAAAATATATTTTGTGATTTTTCTTATTAGTTTGTTTTATATAAATTAAATCATGTAAACCTATAAAAGAAATTATACTCTCTATTCTGTGCAATTTTTTGGTTTTACCAGTTACATTTAATGCAAGGTTTATTTTAGCATGAGATCTAATCTTAAAACTCTTCATAAATTAAGAGTTTTTTAATCCTTCTATTAATTTATCTGCAATATTTTTTCTCATCTTTTCTTTAGTTTCTTCTAAATTTAAAACACTTTTCCAAAAGTATCTCGCTTGAATTTTTCTATCTAACTTCCAAAGAATATCTCCATAATGATCATTAACGATTGGATCCTCTGGCATTAATTCGACCGCTCTCTTTAGAAACTTTTCAGCTTTTACATAATCGTTAAGAAGAAAATATGCCCAACCGACTGAATCTATTATGTAGGGATCATTATTTTTTTCCGCATAAGCTTTTTCAAGCATTAGGAGCGCAGTATCTATTTTATATTTTCGCTCTAGCCATGAATATGCCAAATAATTCATTACGTAGGCATCATCTGGATTTATTTCTAAAGATTTTAACAAATCTTTATCTGCATTTTCAAAATCACCAAGTCTTTCATAGCTGCTCCCCCTTCTATACAAAACATCAGAATAAAAAGCAGACTTTACATCGGTTTTTAATAAGATTTTTTCGTAATACTGTATTGCCTCTTTGTATTTTTTTGCATTTTTGTTAAAATTTGCAATGTCAAAAATTATTTTTATAGATGGGTCTTCAATTTCTTTAAATTTTGAATTTATAAAATTTAGAGAAACTGCTTCACTTTTTTTTATTAAAATAATCTGTGTTTTTTTCTTTAATTTAAACCAATGATAAAATTCGTCTTCCTTATTTAGAGATTCTAAAATTTTTAAAGTCTTTGAATAATTTTTATTGAGGTAATAATTTTCTGCCAGCAAAGATAAGTTGAATAGAAATTTTGGATTCAAATAATGGGATATATTCAAATAAAAATTTGATTTTTCATAATCACTCTGAGAGGAATACAAGTTACCTATTAAAAAAATAAATTCTCCGACTATATCAGTTGGATTCTTACAAGAAAAAATTTCACTAAATTTTTCAAACTTCTTATCCTCAATCCATTTTTTCCCTTGTGAAATCAGTATTGGCGAATTTAAATAATTCACATTATCACTTAGTTTCTTTGCCTCATCGTGTCTATTATTTTCAATTAAATAATTCATATAAAAGAATATATACCTAGAGTAATCAGCTTCACCCTCATTATTAATTAATCTTTCAAAAAAAGAACTAGTATTCATATCTTCTAAATAACATCTTTGAAAAACTTCATTAATAAATGATAAGTTTCCAAAATTTTTTTTTGTGCCAGGGATTTTATTTTCTTCAAAAACATATAAATATTGTTTTAACGTCTCTGCAATTATTAAAGCAAGCCTGTCGTTATCAATAAATTGATAGGATTGCTGTAAGTAATCTTTACTTTTTTTGTAATTTTTTTTCTTCAAACTATCTATTGCCAAAAGTAAATATGCCTCAAAAAATCTAGAATTATCTATTGTTAAATTTTGTCTAATTTCTTTAGTTGCCTGCTTAACCTTTCCCTCTAATACTAACGAATAAATATATCTTTCAAGGTAAGCATCATGCTGTTTGATTAATATTTTTGATGATTTAAAAAACTTTAATGCTTTAAAATTTTCTTTGTTTTCATAAGCAACAATCCCTGAAAAATAATTTGATAAATAACCTGATTTAAAGTCCTTTAAAATGTTACTTTTTGCGTATAGTGGGCCTTGATAAAATAATAATATTAAAACAATTTTAAAAAATTTTGTTATCATTCAGCCATTGTATGTCTAAAAAAGTAATAAATCAAAAAACGAATTGCGACCATGAATTAATAGATTCTATAGGATCTAACTTTATTTTTGATGAAAGACCTATCAACAGAATGAAGAGTGCAAATATTAATCTAAAAAATAATAATATAGATAGTGAAATTAGTAAAGAAGTGCTGCTCATGGAGCTAAGAAAGAAAATAAATTCTATTAATGATTGTAATCTAAAAGAAAATTCTAAAAAGATAGTTATGGGTGATGGGAATTTTAATAGCTCTATTATGCTGGTTGGCGAAGCCCCTGGTTTAGAAGAGGATAAAATTGGACTAACGTTTGTGGGGGAAGCTGGTATTCTCTTAAAAAAAATGCTGCTTGCAATAGATATTAAGAAAGAGAATATTTACTCTACTTATGCTGTAAATTTTAGACCGCCAGAAGATCGTAAGCCCACCTCTACTGAAATTAAAAGATACTCTTCTTTTCTACAAAAACATATTTCAATCATAAAACCCAAAATAATAATTCTAATGGGTAGTACCGCTATGGAGTCTTTAACGGGCCTAAATAGCAAGATCTCTATTGAGAGAGGAAAATGGAAAGAGGTCATAGTTCAGAATACAAGTTACAATGTTATTATAACTTTTAACCCCTCATATCTTTTAAGAGTTCCTGAAAATAAAAAGTATTCCTGGGAAGACTTAAAAAAAATAAAACAAAAAATCATGAACCTTGGCTTGAGTACTTAATGAAACTTTTAGCAGGTGTTGATGAAGTGGGTAGAGGTAGTTTGATTGGACCAGTTTATGCTGTGGCTGTTATATTAAACAAATCAATTAATAAAAAATTATTAAAAGACTCAAAAAGCTTATCTAAAAAGAAAAGAGAAGAGCTCTACTCATATATTAAAAAAAACTCTATCTGGGCAATAGGTAAGGCATCTGTCAATGAAATAGAAAAAATAAATATATTGCAGGCAAGCTTACTCGCAATGAGAAGAGCTATACTCAAATTAAAAAAAAAACCCTCTCTTGTTTTAATTGATGGTAATAAACTGCCAAATCTTAAAAATTATCAATTAGAATATGTAATTAAAGGGGACCAAAAAATTCCTAGTATTTCAGCAGCTTCAATTATTGCAAAAGTTAGTAGAGATAGATTTATTACAAAACTTTCTAAACAATTTAATAATTATGGATGGGATACAAACTCAGGTTACGGAACTAAAGAACATTTAAGAGCAATCAAAAAATTCGGTATCACTGTGTATCATCGAAAAACCTTCTCTCCTATTTGTGATCTTTTATAAATTTCACGTGGAACTCCACAACATCTAGTTGTTAAAAAAATTATAAACACAATTGGAATCTCTTTAATTCAATCTGGAGTTGACCGTGGAATCCTTTTGGAGTCTAATTGTTTTATATAAAATGGAAAACAACTTCAAAAATAAGATTATTAATGGTGACAGTCTTGAGGAATTAAAAAAAATTCCAAGTGAAACCTTTGATCTTGTCTTCGCTGATCCTCCTTATAACCTTCAATTAAAAAATTCTCTTACAAGACCTGATAGAAGTAAAGTCGTTGCTGTAAATGATAAGTGGGATCAGTTTGACAGTTTTAAAAAATATGATGAATTTACTGTTGCTTGGCTTTCAGAATGTAAAAGAATTTTAAAAAAAGATGGTGCAATTTGGGTAATAGGAAGTTATCACAATATTTTTAGAGTAGGAACTGCCATACAAAACTTGGGCTTTTGGATTTTAAATGATGTCATTTGGAATAAGAACAATCCAATGCCTAACTTTAGAGGAACAAGATTTACTAATGCTCATGAAACATTAATTTGGGCATCTAAAAGTGAAAAATCAAAATATACATTTAATTATCAATCTTTAAAATGTTTAAATGATGACCTTCAAATGAGATCAGACTGGAAACTACCTATTTGCAATGGAGCAGAAAGACTTAAGAAAAGTGGAAAAAAGATTCACTCAACACAAAAACCTGAATCTTTACTTCATAGAGTATTATTAGCATCTTCAAATAAGAGTGATCTAATTTTAGATCCCTTTTTGGGAACTGGTACTACTGCAACTGTTGCTAAAAAACTAGGTAGAAATTACTATGGAATTGAAAAAGAAAAAAATTACTTTAAAGCTGCAGAAGAAAGACTAAAAAAAACAAAGCCTATAGATGATAGTTTTCTTGATACTCTTAAGAATAATAGGTCAAAACCAAGAATTCCATTTGGGTCTTTAGTGGAGCTGGGAATTATTAAACCAGGAACATATATTTTTGATCAGAAGAAAAAAATTGTGGCTAAAATTATGGCTGATGGAAGCATCAAGCACAACCAAGCTGAGGGATCAATTCATAAAGTGGCGGCAACAATCCTTGGTTCTGAAAGTTGTAATGGTTGGACTTATTGGCATTGCAATGTAAATGGCGTGAGTGTTCCAATAGATAATTTAAGAAAAAAATTGATTGCTAATAATTAATTTTTATAAATTTTTCCCAAATAACTATTAATAAATTTATCATTTTTAACCAAGTATTTCATCAGGGTATTCCTAATCCAAATCAATAGTGGGCTGGAAAGATGAAAAGCAAAATAATTGAATTTTGATTTTCGATCAATCATCTTAGTTCTTTTGATTCTTTCATGATTAAATTGACCTGTTAGACTTTCTAAATTTTTAGACAATTCATGTGCAACTTCTATTGATTGTGAGGCACCCTGTGCAAAAGTTGGTGGAAAAGCAAAAAAAGCATCCCCAATAAGAAAGGTTTTTTTGTTTACTGGCTGATATATTTCAGAACTAACAAATACTGGAAAACACCTAATATCTTTCAAATTCTTAATAGTATCTGGATTTACTTGTTTTGATATTTCAGATAAAATGGATGAAATAAAATCGCTTTTCTCAAATAAAGAATAGTCAGATAGCTCGCTAGCGCTAAGCTTTTTTCTCAAAACACTAATGAAATTAAACTGGCTCTTGTTATTAGTGGGATAAGATACGGTATGCAAATTAGACCCTAAAAATAAAGATATATTACTTGGGTCAATTCCCTGAAGACTGTCCTGGTCTATAGTTGCTCTTACAGCTATAGATTTAAAATACTTTGGTTTAATTTCTTTTTTAACGATTAATGATTTTGTTTTTGAAAATACTCCGTCAGATATAACTAAATAATCACATTTAATTGAAGTATTGTTTTCAAAAGTTAACCCTATATTCTCATCTTCATAATCAATCTTAGTGACTTTCTTGTTATAGTTTATCAAGTGATCAGGAAGCTTATCTTTTAAAAAGTTTATTAAAGTAAACCTTTGTAATGTTGTGTATCTAGCTTCAGTGTCATTAAAAGCCGATATATCTAAATCACATATCTTGTTTTTATTTTTTAAGGAGTAGAGGTCTAATTTATTGGGATGAAACGTATCCTCTAAATTAATTTTCTGAAACCCTATTTTATTTAATAGTTTAATACTATTAACTGATAGTTGGATACCATAACCCTTATCTAGATTAACAGAATTGTTTTTTTCATAAATGGTAATTTTGTAACTTGAATTTTGCCTCAATAAGTTTGCAATATATAAGCCTGATATTCCCCCTCCTATTATTGCTATTTTTTTCATTTAATTTTATCTAAATACCTAAAAATTTTTTTAGTAAATGTTGGCAAAGTATAGCTATTAAGTTTTGAGCTATCAATCCAAGAAGAATATAAAATATTGCTTTTTAGCTTAGTAAATTTAATAATTACATACATGTTCATATTGGACATCTTAAAATTCAATGCTTTTGCTAAATTATCAGGTTTAGATATTTCTTTCATGGGAAATATTTTTAAGTTTTTTAAAAAATTAAATTTGGTGTTTTTTATCAATAAAAATTGGTTATTTTTTTTATAAACTTCTACTAAGTAAAATTTATCAATTTTTTTTTTTGTTTTTTTTATAATTTCAAAATCATTATTTTTAAAAGATTTACAATTTTTTATTAAGGGACATTGTTTGCATAATGGTTTTTTAGGTCGACAAACAAGAGCTCCTAACTCCATTAATGCCTGAGCATAATCACTTGATCTTATTGAGGTACCTAATATTTTTTTTTCTTTGATAAGATTTTTTTTTGCAATCTGATTAGCCAGTTTTAAATTCAATAATCTTTTAATCACTCTTTCTATATTTCCATCTAGAGGAATAAAAGGTTTATTAAAAGCAATTGCCATTATTGCATTTGCAGTATAGTCACCTACACCTGGCAATAATTTTAGTTCATCAATAGTGCTTGGTAATCTTCCATTAAAATGTTTCTTTACAATTTGTGCTGTTTTTTTTAAATTTTTTACTCTCGAATAATAACCAAGACCTTCCCAATATTTTAATAACTTACTTTCATTAATTCTTGCTAGTGAGCTCATGTTTGGAATATCTTTAATAAAAGTATTAAAATAGGGGATTACCGTCACTACTTGAGTTTGTTGAAGCATAAACTCACTTACCAAAGTGTAATACTCTCTTTTACTTTGGGCAATTTTCTTTCTCCATGGTAGTTCTCTTTTATTATTATCGTACCAATAAAGAATTTTTTTTGTTAGTATAGAATTAGACATATGCAATTTAAGAATAATACTAGGCAGAGGTTTAAAACTATTCAAGGCTTAAGGTCTTTTAAAGACACTTTGCCAAAAAACATCAAAAAAATAATCAAGAAAAAAGGACATATATTTTCTGAAACTCTAAACAATTGGAAATATATAGCAGGAGATAAACTTTTTCAAATATGTTACCCAAAATTGTTTAAAAATTCTAATAAATTTACTGTAAGCACTCTCCACGTGATGGTAAAAAGAGGACATGAAATAGACTTAGAGTATTCAAAAAAAGAATTGATGAATAAAATGAATAGTTTTTTTGGCTATGCAGTTGTGGAGAAATTAAAATTTATAAGCTTTGATAGCGCTCAAACAAAATTTAAAAAAACAGAAGAAAATGATGTGACAAATAATAAATATACAGATAGGGTCAATGATATTAAAAACGACAAAATTAAAAATTCATTATTAGAATTAACCAAGATATTTAAACAAAGATGAAAAAAATAACTTTATTATTAATCATTGTAATCATGGGCTTTAATGTAAGCTTATTTGCTGATGAAAATCAAAAAATTAAAAGAATTTCCGAAGGAAAAGAAAATGCTAAAATAACAATAATTACTTATGAGTCGCTAACGTGTGGACACTGTGCAGACTTTCACGCAAATGTTTATCCTGACCTTAAAAGAGATTTTATAGAAAAAGGATTTGTTAAAATTGAATTTAGACATTTCCCTTTAGACCTTGCTGCTTTTAATGCTTCAAAAATTGGGCAATGCAATAACGATGGAAAATCAGATATAATGCATATTCTATATTCTGGTCAAAAAAAATGGGCCAGAGGAAAAACTCCTGAGGAAGCAACTGAGTACCTAAAAAAATTTTTAACGAGCGAGGGTGTAAAAGTAGATTTTGAAAAATGCCTAGCCGATAAAGCTATTGAAGACTATGTTTTAAACGACCGAATCGAGGGTGTAAAAAAATTTAAAGTTAATGCTACTCCTACGATAATAATTAACGAAAAAAAGTTTGAAAAAGCCTTAAATTATAAAAATTTAAAAAAATATCTAGAAAAACTGATATAAGTTAATCCATGGAGTTTAAAAAAATCCAATTAAACGGATTTAAATCATTCGCCGATAAAACCAATTTTTTAATTGAGGATGGTTTAACAGGAATTGTTGGCCCCAATGGTTGTGGAAAATCCAACATTGTAGAATCTCTAAGGTGGGTCATGGGAGAAACCTCTGCAAAGAGTATGCGGGGCTCAGGTATGGAAGATGTGATCTTTAATGGAACATCAAATAAACCTTCAAAAAATATTGCCGAAGTATCGGTTAGTGTGGACAACGTAAATCATGACGGGCCCTTACAATTTAAAGATATAGATCAAATTGAGGTAAGAAGAAAAATTGAAAAAGACAAAGGTTCTAAGTTTTACATAAATAATAAAGAGGTTAGGGCTAGAGATGCCCAGATGTTTTTTGCAGACTTGTCAACTGGCGCCCATTCTCCATCAATGATTAGCCAAGGACGTATTGGAGCTTTAGTTACCGCAAAGCCTACCGACAGAAGAGCAATTTTAGAAGAGGCGGCTAATATTTCGGGATTACACGTGAGAAGACACGAAGCTGAACTTAGATTAAATGCTGCAGAAACAAACTTAAAAAGAGCAGATGAGTTAAGGAGACAGCAAGAAAAACAGTTAGCAAATCTTCAAAAACAGGCTGAAGAAGCAACAAAATACAAACTTATATCTGAAAAAATAAAAAAAATAGAAGCAGGCCTATATTATTTAAAATTATTAGATATTGGTAATGAAATTAAAATTGAAAATGAGATTAACACAGAAGCTGCGGGAGAGGTCAGTGGATTTAATCAACAGATTTCTCAATCTGAAAACTTAATTAAAGTAGAAACGGACAAGGTTTCTCCCTTAAGAGAAAAAAATATTGAAAATCTTTCAAAGATTCAAAGAATGAATCTGGAACTACAAAGTCTAGATAAAGAAAATATTAGAACGCAAGATGAAATAGGGAATTTAAAAAAATCTTTAAAAACTATTGAAGAAGATATTGATAGAGAAAAAGGCATTGTAATAGATGCAAATTCTAATGAAAAAAGATTAAAAGAGGAGAAAAATGAATTAATTGAAATAGATTCTAAATATTTTGAAACTGAAAAATTATCAAATGAAGACCTGGAAAAAGCTAAAAGTAAACTTAAAGAAGAACAAAAAGCCGTAGATGAAATTATTGAGATCTTCGCAAATGGAAACATCAATATAAGTATAGATCCAGTTAAAGAAGTTATTAATACAATTGAAAAAGTAAAGGAATTAATAAACAATAATGAAATCAACCAAGCGCTTACATTGCTAGATAGGTCTAAAATTGGATTAAACAACTTTTTGAGTAGTCTTGCAAATGATGAGAGTAAGAATAAACTATCCAATATTAATGAAAAGAATGATAATATAAAGTTATTACAAGAAAGCTATGCTGATAGTTTTAGTAAAAATCAATCTATTAAAAAAGAATCTGTCGAAAGAAATGAGAGAATTAGAGCTATTGAAACTGAAATTGAAAGCTGGAAAAGTTTACTCTCAAACTCTGGCAAAATGGTAAGAGAACTAAGTGAGAGAAAGAATAAATTGTTATCCCAATTAAACGAACAAGATCAGCAACCGAAAATTCAAGCTGAAAAAAAGGGACAAATCACTGAAGGATTAAGAATTTCAGAAAATGAAAAGATTGAAAATGAAAAAGTTATTGAAGAAACTGATAAAAAAATTAATTCTTTAAGAGTTGAGCTTAATGAAGTCCAAGAAAGATCTATTCAAATTAGAGAGCGTAAAGCTAGTTCTGGTGCTACCATTGAGGGACTAAAAAAACGTAAAGATGATTTATTGGATAGAATCAAATCTGAACTTAACCTTAAAGAAGAAGATATACTTGAAAATTCCAACTTAAATGGTTTGGAAGAATTACCAGACTCTGTTGCTCAGGAAGAGACATTAGATGAAAAAAAAAGAGAAAGGGAAAAACTTGGCTCTGTTAACTTGCGAGCAGATGAAGAAACAAATAAATATGAAGTTGAGATTAAGAAAATGGAACAAGACAGAGAAGATCTTGTTTCAGCAATTATTAAATTAAAAGAAAGCATTAATGAATTAAATCAAAGAGGAAGGGAAAGGCTATTAGAAGCCTTCGAGAAAGTTAATAGAAAATTTAATGAAGTTTATACAAAATTATTTAATGGCGGAAATGCAAAATTAGAGCTGGTTGATTCTGATGATCCGCTTGAAGCTGGTCTTGAAATGCTAGTGAGCCCTCCTGGCAAAAGACTTCAGTCGATAACTTTATTGTCTGGTGGTGAACAAGCTTTAACTGCTTTGTCACTTATTTTTGCTGTATTCTTAACTAATCCTTCTCCAATTTGTGTATTGGATGAGGTTGATGCTCCATTAGATGATGCAAACGTAACAAGATTTTGTGCCCTTCTGGACGATCTAACCAAAATAACTAACACTAAATTTATTATTGTTACGCATCATGCCCTTACAATGTCAAAAATGAATAGGCTTTATGGTGTTACTATGCCAGAAAAAGGAATTAGCCAATTAGTAGCTGTTGATTTGCAAAAAGCTGAGAGTATGGTTGCTTAATAATCAAATGCCGAAAGATCCATTCAAAACTCGCTTAGAGATTGCAAAATCTAAAATTTTGGAGAAAAATCTCTATAAAGACAAAGAGCCACCCTCTTCCATTGGAACTGCCTTTAAATTAAGTACAGAATTAGTGTCTGCAGTAGTGATTGGGACAATTATAGGGTTTATTTTAGACAAGACCTTTGGTACTAAGCCTTGGTTAATATTAATATTTTTTTTTGTAGGTGTGGTTGCTGGTATAATAAATGTATTCAGGTCTGCAAAAAATATGCAAAAATAGACAAAAAAAATTATGGCAACAAATCCAATGCACCAATTCGAAGTTTATAGAATTGGACCAGAGATTAAATTAGGATCAATAGATATATCATTTACAAATGCAAGTTTGTTTATGGTAATTAGCTCTTTGGCAATACTATTAATTTTCAATCTTGGATCAAAAAAAAACTCTTTGCTGCCTGGAAAAGTTCAGCTCTTAGCAGAATTAAGCTATACTTTTGTTTCAAAAATGATTAGCGATACAGCAGGATCAAGGGCAAAACCATATTTTGCATTTATATTTTCATTATTTATGTTTGTGTTGTTTTGTAACATGTTTGGTATGATCCCTTATGCATTCACAGTGACTAGTCACATTATTGTTACTTTTATTTTAGCCTCATTTATTTTTATTGGAGTGACAATAATTGGTTTTGCGAAACATGGCTTGGGTTATCTAAAATTATTTGTACCAAGTGGAGTGCCAGCAGTTCTTTTGCCATTAATTGTTGTTATAGAAATTATTTCTTATTTAAGTAGACCCGTGAGTCTTTCTGTTCGTTTATTTGCTAACATGATGGCGGGTCATACTATGATGAAAGTTTTCGGTGGCTTTGTAATAAGCCTCGGAATAATTGGTGGATGGCTTCCACTGAGTTTTTCGGTTGCACTAACTGGTTTGGAAATACTGGTCGCTTTTCTTCAAGCATATGTTTTTGCAATCTTAACCTGCATCTATTTGAA
>Ga0307986_10000482_pt1 | contig 29740 bp, 42 predicted proteins | sample EllFjometageno82_FD_203170 | JGI IMG/M metagenome (GOLD analysis project Ga0307986, IMG submission 203170) | Marine microbial communities from Ellis Fjord, Antarctic Ocean - #82 | ecosystem: Environmental > Aquatic > Marine > Unclassified | place: Southern Ocean | collected 2014-10-09 | reverse complement strand
GCTACCGAAGTAGAGTCTGTTACTGCCGTATTCATTGTCACGACTAACGGCTATCGGCTCGCCTACCCATTGCCCGCCAGAGATCCCTCGAACGTACACATTGAAGTAACCACTAGGATTTGTGGATACATAGGCAACCTTAGTCCCGTCTGGTGAAAAGACTGGGTCTGTATAGATAGCCTGATCGTCGGTGAGCATGTGAGACTCACCAGTCTTAAGGTTTAGAATTTCGAGTTGAATGCGCTGGCTCTCATAGTCAGCCGTATAGATTATCCATTCCCCGTCGGGCGACCAATCCGGCGAAGAATGGTAGGCATCGTTATAAGTGAGCTCATAGGCTCCGCCGGTATCCGGATCTACTTTCCAGATACTTCCCTGCATCGCTACCGCTATCCACTCACCATCGGGCGACCAGTCCGGCGCCCAGGGTGTTGCACTGGGGGAAGGCGGAAAATAGAAATTATGCATATAGTTTCCACCGCTACGCGCAGCGGGATAGAAACGTGCCTGCGCTGCTAGCTCTACACTTAAGAAACTCACAGCGATGAATAGGACTAGGGAAACTAGGCGGATCGGCTTCATAGAAATTCGGGCTCCAGAGTGCTGGCATTTGATCTACTGTTTTTTGATAAACCCAAGACTATAACAATATGTCCAAGTTCGCATTAGTCATTGAATGACGCATCTTTCTAAACCGGTCGTTGGCCTGCAGCGTACTAACCACTCACGAACCTGCGGCCCTGATTGTTCGCCGTTAGCTCCCTACAGCCCAACTTGAATAGCCTAGAACTGGGGTTTTTTACTGAGGTACTTGTCCTTTCTAGCGAGGTGAGCACGCTGGGATGGGGTGATTTCACCAGAACAATCAGAGCCGAAGGCTCGTTCAGGGGAGAACACTATGGAAAAACTGCAAATATCTTAGGGTAATTCCATAGACTGTGTGACTGCTAGGAAAATAGCCTTAGAACTCTCGCCATCGCTGTGGGCGGAAAAGTGTAACCGAGTTAGGGCTACACACGCCCTAACGCGAAACCCTTTGCTATGTGATTTCTAACAAAGTAGATAACCAAAGCACCAGGAATAATAGTGAGAATACCCGCGGCAGCGAGAACCCCCCAGTCCAGACCGGAGGCGGAAACGGTGCGAGTCATAACAGCACTGATAGGTTTAGCATCAGTGACGGTTAGAGTCCGGGCGATGAGAAGCTCGACCCAGGAAAACATGAAACAGAAGAACGCGGCGACACCGATTCCAGAACCGATAAGTGGAGTAAATATCTTAACGAAGAAACGCGGGAACGAGTAACCATCGATGTAGGCGGTCTCGTCTATCTCTTTCGGTACGCCGGACATGAATCCCTCAAGGATCCAAACTGCCAGCGGCACATTGAATAGACAGTGAGCGAGCGCCACGGCGATATGCGTGTCGATCAAGCCGAAGGCCGAGTACAACTGAAAGAATGGCAGGACAAAGACCGCAGGAGGCGCCATGCGATTGGTCAGCAGCCAGAAGAAGAGATGTTTGTCCCCTAGAAATTTGTAGCGTGAGAAAGCATAGGCGGCAGGCAACGCGACACTAATGGCGATCACCATGTTCATCACTACATAGGTGAGCGAGTTGATGTAACCGTTGTACCAAGACGGATCCGTAAAAATGGTAATGTAGTTGTCTAGCGTGAAGTCCTGCGGCCATAGAGTAAATGTGGACAGGATCTCTTGGTTAGTCTTGAAGCTCATGTTCAGCAACCAATACAGAGGTAGCATCAAGAAGACTATATAGGCGGTTATGCCAGTGCGCTTAACCTTGAGCATGCTACTCGCCGAGATCGCCATTATTGCGGACCTCCGCCATTCGACTGCTCGTCATTGTCGTAGCTCGTCATCACCGTGTAAAAAATCCAGCAAACCAAAAGGATGATGAGGAAATAGATAAGCGACATGGCCGCAGCAGGACCCAGATCGAATTGACCCACCGCCATCTGCACCAGATCGATAGAGAGGAAGGTCGTGATATTACCCGGCCCTCCTCCAGTCACCACAAACGGCTCGGTGTAGATCATGAAGGAATCCATGAAGCGCAGCAGGACCGCGATCAGCAACACGCGCTTTATCTTCGGCAGCTGTATGAAGCGAAATACCGCCCAGCGTGAAGCGCCATCGATCCACGCTGCCTGATAGTAAACTTCCGGTATCGATACGAGGCCTGAATAGCAGAGCAATACGACCAATGAGGTCCAGTGCCAGACATCCATGAGTATCAGCGTCAGCCAGGCGTCCAAATTGTCTTGTGTGTAGTTGTAGTCGATGCCGAGACTGGCGAGCCCGTGGCCCAGCAGGCCGATATCAACTCTTCCAAACACCTGCCATATGGTACCGACCACGTTCCAGGGAATCAGTAGTGGTAGTGCCATTAGTACGAGGCATACGGACACGGCCCAACCACGCTTCGGCATCGCCAGTGCGATCAATATACCCAAGGGAATTTCGATGGCGAGAATCAAGCCCGAGAACAATAGCGTTCTTAATAGTGCGTTGTGAAATCGCTCCGAGGAGAGTATCTCTTCAAACCATTCCGTGCCGACCCAGAAAAATTCGTTGTTTCCAAAAGTATCCTGCACGGAGTAGTTAACTACGGTCATGAGCGGAATAATCGCGCTGATGGCAACTAAAATCAGCACCGGCATTACCATAAACCAGGCTTTGTTGTTCTGAACCTTCTGAATACTCATATTGCTTAGTCCCCCCTGCCACTGCCGACTCTATAGTCGTCTGCATAGAGGTTGATGTGCGCCGAATCGAAAGAAACGCAGGGATTCTCGGGAATCGCCACGCCGTCCTTAACCAAAGCACTCAGCTGAGTACCTGCAATCTCGCCGCGGACAATAACGTGTCTCCCGACGTCTTCCAACGCAGTTACCGTCAGCGGCATACCCTCGCTTGCAGATAGTCTTATATGCTCCGGGCGAATACCTAACTCGAAGCGGGCGTTAGGGTTATCGATAGCTTTGTCTAGGGGGATTCTCTTCCCTGCGAATACCGCTTCGCTTCCATCGACCTCACAGGACAACACGTTCATTCCTGGAGAGCCAATGAACTTACCAACGAACGTGTGTTCCGGTGTCTCAAAGAGTTGCTGAGGCGTGCCTATTTGCACGACCGCCCCTTCGTACATAACAATCACCTGATCGGCGAATGTGAGCGCTTCTGTCTGATCATGGGTCACATAGATCATCGTATGTTGAAAGCGCTGGTGAATCTTCTTTAACTCTGTACGTAATTGCCATTTCAGATGCGGGTCGATAACAGTTAGCGGTTCGTCGAAGAGAATCGCTTGCACGTCAGTTCTAACCAATCCTCGGCCTAGAGATATTTTCTGCTTATCATCTGCGGTCAGGGACCGCGCTCGATCACTCGCTCGGTCCTGCAAATCAAGCATCTGTAGTACGTCGGCTACTCGCTTCTCAATCTCATTCTTGGCGATGCCCCTGTTGCGCAAGGGAAATGCCAGATTATCTGCGACGGTCATCGTGTCGTAGACAACGGGAAACTGAAATACTTGCGCGATATTGCGCTGCTCCGTTGTTAGGTCTGTTACATCGATGTCGTCGAACAACACTCTCCCCTCGGACGGCCTAAGCAAGCCCGAGATGATATTTAGTAGCGTCGTCTTGCCGCAACCGGATGGTCCGAGCAAGGCGTAGGCGCCGCCGTCACTCCAATTCTGCTGCATGCTATTGAGCGCGTAGTCGGGAGCCGATGGATAACGATGTGCCAATGATTGTAGTTGTATAGATGCCATTGTCTGTCTAACTTTTTATTGTCGGCTGCCATTCAACAAGCGCGTCATCGCTGTCGAACAAGAATAGGTTCTGTCGTTTTAGATAAAATCCTACGGTACTCGCTACTGCAAATTCCTGCACTTCGTGGAGAAGCGCGACCCAGGGATTGCCTTCCATAGAAAAATGCACGAACGTTTCAGAGCCAGTCAGTTCTGTGACTGACACACTTCCTTTGACCTCTATGTCATCAGCAGCTTCTCTTTTGCGACTAAGATGATGCGGCCGTACCGCCAAGGTGTAGCTTCCGTCCGGTATCTGCTTGATGCTGATTCCAAGTTGTTGCTGACTATTAGTGTACGCTAACTGCCCTGCCACGCATTCCACCTTTGCACTGTTCAGTGGCGGGTCTGAAAAAATCTTCGCCGAACGCAGGCTGGCAGGCGTTCGGTATAGATCCAAAGTCGGGCCGAACTGCTCGACTCTACCTTCATGCAGACATACCGTATTACCGCCGAGCACGAGGGCCTCTGTAGGCTCTGTGGTCGCGTAAACTAAGACTGCACCCATGGCCGCGAATAAGGCTGGCAGCTCAGCACGCAACTCCTCACGCAGTTTATAATCGAGATTTGCCAGTGGCTCATCCAATAACACCAAGTCGGCCTTCTTAATAAGCGCGCGCGCTAACGCGACTCTCTGTTGCTGCCCGCCGGAGAGAGTATCTGGCGTGCGGTCGAGCATCGCCGTCAGTTGCAGCAACTCGGCTACTTCCGCTACTTGCTTGGCTATCTCACTTTTTGCAACTCGAGCCACCCGAAGCGGTGAGGCAATATTTTCAAACACCGTCAGCGAGGGGTAGTTTATAAACTGTTGATACACCATTGCCACGTTGCGCTTCTGCACAGCCATGCCCAATACCGGTACACCATCGAATAGCAGTTCACCACTTTCGGGTTTATCTAGGCCGGCCATGATGCGCATCAGGGAGGTCTTGCCGGCGAGCGTAGGGCCGAGAAGAATATTCAAATCGCCGCGCCGCATGCACAGAGAAATATCATCAAGGAAAACCTCGCCCCCCTGGTGACGCGTAATGTTTCGCAGCTCAAGCATTCAGCATTCTCATAAGTAGTACTCCATCCGTATTATATTCGCAGGTTCAGCGCTATCCCGATGCTCACCAGCAAGGCGCGGTGCGCCGTGAAGGGTTGTTCCCTTGATAAACTCCGCAACGCCGCTGGTGAGCATCGCGATAGCGCCCTACGGATGGAGTACTAGTTTGCAGGTAAAGACTGCTCTATATAGTTAGCGAGTGAATCACGTTGCGCACGTGAAAATTTAAGTCCTAGCTTGCTGCGTCGCCAGAGAATATCGTCGACCGACTTCGCCCATTCTTCTGCACAGAGATAGTCTACTTCTCTCTGGTGGAGGTTGTGGCCAAACTTCACACCAAGATCGTCCATACTTGAAGCATCACCTAGGATATCGAAGCTGAGGGTACCGTAGCTGTTCAACCAACGATTAATTAGATCCGGCCCCAACCAGGCATACTTCGAAACCATTTTTTGAAATAGATGCTCGGGGAGATCGAAGTCGCCCCCGGGTAGCGTTGCATTCTTAGTCCACGCCGGGCCCATAGTCGGCAACGCATTCTCTAATCTACTCAATACATCTTCAGCTAGGACTCGATAGGTAGTCACCTTGCCACCATAGACTGAGAGTATTGGATGTGGATCCGTTCCCAATTCTAGGTTGTAGTCCCGCGATACCTTGCTCGCGTTAACTTCTTCATCGTCTATTAGCGGTCTCACGCCTGCGAAGCTGTACACCACGTCAGAATGTAAGATCGATTTCTTGAAGTACAGATTCACAATCGATAGTAGATAGCTGATCTCTTCTTTAGAGATTTCTACACGCTCTAGACTTCCCTTGTGCTCCGCTTCAGTCGTGCCTATCAACGTATAGTCTTGCAACCATGGGATTACAAAAATTACTCTGCCGTCATGATGCTGCAGCATAAAAGCCTGTGAGCCAGGGTGCATACGTGGAACAACGATATGGCTGCCTTTGACGAGGCGGATTTCATGCTCCGCCTCCTCATTACTTAGCTGCACAGATAGGCCAGCGACCCAGGGGCCTGTCGCATTCACGATGACCTTGCAGTCAATCTCAGCGTCAGTATTGCTAGCATGGTCGTGAAGAGTGACGCGCCAACCATTATCTAGAGACTTCATGCCTGTGCACTCAGTACGCGTGAGTATCTGTGCTCCACGCTGCTTCGCCTGCAGCGCATTCAATACGACTAGGCGCGAGTCATCTACCTGAGCGTCCCAATATTCGAAGCCGCGGGTAATTGCCGAATTGAGTGGACCTTTGGGGTCTATCTTGATGGAGCGCGACCCTTTAAACCGCTTACGTCGCGCCAAATTGTCATACAAGAACAGCCCGGCCCGAATAAGCCATGAGCTTCGCGAGTGTGGTAACTGGGGAATATGAAAGGCGAGCGGCTTAATGATATGTGCAGCGGCTGCGGTGAGCACTTCTCGCTCTTGCAATGACTTTCGTACCAAACCAAATTCGTAGAATTCGAGATAGCGCAAGCCACCGTGGATTAGCTTAGTGCTCCAAGAAGAGGTTCCCGAGGCAAGGTCAGCCTTCTCGCAAAGGACGACATCCAAACCGCGACCCGCAGCATCGGCAGCGATGCCGACTCCATTGATGCCGCCACCGATTATAAGGAGATCATGCATAGACTTTTTGACTCAGATACTTTTGCTTGGGAGCGGCTTGATTTAGCCTACGAACTTGCCCACGAAATAGACAGTTAGTGTAACATGAGGAACTGTTTTTCCTATGATTCAATCCCTGCCATGCAACGAGGTTCTTCCGAGATTTAGAAGGCTCAAAGGCAAGGGTATAGTTCGATTTTATTGAAGAGATTATTAGCATGAAGAACTGCATTCTCGCGATCGATCAGGGCACTACCAGCAGCCGCGCCCTGATATTCGACTCTCAGGGCAATAAACTCTCCGCAGGGCAGCAGGAATTTGCACAGCACTTCCCTAACAACGGCTGGGTAGAGCACGACGCGATGGAGATCTGGCAGAGCACTATCGCTAGTTGCCGCAAAGCACTCGAAACGGCCTCAATTACAGCTGAACAGATTCGCTGCATAGGAATAACCAATCAACGCGAGACCACCATCGTGTGGGATAGAGAGACCGGCCTCCCGATCTACAATGCAATCGTTTGGCAAGACCGCCGAACCAGCGACTACTGCGAAGAATTGAAAGCTCAACATTTGGAAGAAACAATTCAGCAGAAGACGGGCCTACTCATCGATGCTTATTTTTCAGCGAGTAAGATTCACTGGATACTAGCGAATGTTGCAGAGGCCAGGGAGCGAGCTGAAAATGGCGAACTAGCTTTCGGCACAGTCGATTCTTTTCTGCTCTGGCATCTAAGCAAAGGTCGCAGTCACCGCACCGATGCCACGAACGCATCCAGAACACAGCTATTTAATATTCATACGCAGCAATGGGACGACGAGCTACTCGAAATTTTCGATATACCCGCCTCACTCCTACCGACTGTTGAAGATTGTGCCGCTGAATATGGCGACTGTGATGCCGAGTTCTTCGGTAGCGCCATACCCGTCACGGGGATTATTGGCGACCAACAGGCGGCGGCATTCGGACAGTGTTGCTTCGCAGCTGGCATGACCAAGAGCACCTATGGCACTGGCTGCTTTCTCTTGTTAAATACTGGTAACCAGGTGGTCAAATCTACAAACCGCCTTCTAAGTACCGTTGCTTTTCGCCTCAATGGCGAAACCAGCTACGCGCTCGAAGGCAGCATTTTCATGGCAGGCGCCACCATGCAGTGGATTAGGGATGGCTTAAAGCTCATCGAGCAGGCGAGCGAGTCTGAAGCGCTCGCAGAGAAGACCAGCGAAGACCTTAGCGTCTATCTAGTTCCTGCTTTCACCGGACTAGGGGCGCCCTACTGGGATCCAGAAGCGCGAGGCGCATTGTTTGGGCTCACTCGCGACAGTGGCGTAAAGGAAGTGGTTACTGCCGCCCTGCTCTCCGTCTGTTATCAGAGCAAAGACCTATTAGTCGCGATCGAAGCGGATGGTGGCAAAGTAGCAAGCCTTCGTGTCGATGGGGGAATGGCGAACAATGACTATGTAATGCAGAAGTTGTCTGACCTGCTAAGTCTTGAAGTACTAAGGCCCGAACTTACAGAGACAACTGCTCTGGGCGCAGCCTATGTCGCCGGCCTACAGGCTGGCATCTTTGAATCGCTAGATGAAATCAGCGCGAAGTGGAAACTAGACCAGCGCTTCGAACCGGGCAAAGATGATGCCTGGAGAGAGAAAAAATATGACGGTTGGCTGGATGCCGTCTCAAGAACGCGAACCAACGCAATTGACAGGGAAACTTGAGAATGGAGCTTCATTTAATTCGACACGGAGAGACCAATTGGAACAAAGAACGACGAGTTCAGGGTCAGAGCGAATCGCATCTAACAGATTTAGGTATTCAACAGGCGAAGGAACTTGGACAACGTATTGGGCATCTAGAGTTCGATAAGATTTACTGCAGCAGCAGTCTACGCACGCGCCAGACTGCTGAGCATGCGTTCTCTGCGTCAATAACCGAGATTAATTATCTTGATGAGCTACGCGAAATATTTCTCGGCCCCTGGGAAGGTCATCTCTATGAAGACCTTGCACAAAGAGAACCGGAGTCTCATCGCCATTTCTGGGAGCAGCCTCATCTGTTTCAAGTAAATGGCGCCGAGAGCTTCTTTGAGTTACAGCAACGGGCCATCGATGCCGTGGCAAAGATTGAGGCCACACACCGAGCGAATTCTACGAGCGCTAGGAAAGTCGCGATAGTGAGTCACGGGGCACTAATAAAATCTTATCTTTGTCACGTCGAAGGTCGTAGTATGAACCAACTCTGGGAACCTCCGAGAATGCACAATTGCGCCCACAGCATCGTAGCCTTCAGTGCTGACAATGACACCAGCATCCCTAACATCTTGCAGTATGCCGACCAGCCATTTATTAAGGATTAATTATGACTACTGAAATTACCGATCAAGCAAAACCGCGACTCTGGCTAAAGATCGGCGGACTCGTAGGCCTAGCATTAGGTCTCGGCTTAGGGCTGCTTACTCTCGCCTCAGCCGCCGGTATCTGGCTAGGCTTCTGGGACTTCAGACGGGGATTTTCCCTTCTAGGTGCAGCCAACCAATACGGGCAATGGCTTGCCTGGGCCTGCCTCCTAATTGCCGCTGCCATGCTCGTAGCTGGCCAATTGCTCAAAGTTAAGAACGCTGGAAAATTCGTGAGCCTAGCGGCTATTGGCGCATTAGTAGCATGGGTAGCTTATCTTATTCCAGAAAGCTTCCGTCCCGGCGAAGATGTGAACTACCCGCCGATTCACGACATCTCAACTAATCTTGTCAATCCTCCTGAGTTCGTTGCTGTAGCGCCACTACGCGCCAATGCGCCGAATACATTGGTCTATGGCGGCTCCAACAATATGACACCGGAGCGACTGATCGAACTGACTAATGAGGCCTACCCCGATCTGGTTACACAGCGCTATAGCGAACCCGTAGACGTGATTTTCGAGAAGGCGCTAGCTGCAGTAAATGATTTGGGTTGGGAGCTTGTTGCAACGGACGCCTCCGCTGGCAGGATAGAGGCTACTGACACAACATTCTGGTTCCGCTTTAAGGACGATGTGGTTATCACGATCGAACAGCAAGGATCCGATACCGTAGTTGATGCCCGATCGGTTTCTCGAGTAGGCACCGGCGACGTAGGAGCGAATGCGATACGCTTGCGTAAAATGTTTGCCCTGCTTGAAAATTAAAATACCGGGCACCAATCCACACGATAGAAATTAGTGAATCTATGCGCTTAGAAAACAAGACAAGCAACATGCTCTGGTTCATTACCATCGTGTTAACTGTACTCGCTTTGTCTCAGTTAATTGGATACTGGGTAAATAGCACGATTTCCGAGAATACGACGATTGAATGGAGCAGCCTGATTCACTTCACTCATATCCGCAATCATGGCGGTGTGTTTGGCATGCTGCAGGGGATGGGCTGGATATTCGCTGTGATTAGCATCGGTCTATTGATCGGCGTGAGCGCCTATCTCTGGTTCAGTCCCGCAATCAAGCGCTATGAGTATATCAGCTTCGGCTTCATCGTCGGTGGCGGGGCCAGCAATATACTGGATCGATTTGTGTATGGCAGCGTGATCGACTTCATCGACATACAACACGTCCCCTACTGGAACTATATATTCAATACTGCCGATGTCATGGTCCACGTTGGCATCTGGCCCCTTCTTTTCTTTAGCTTCTTTGCCAGCAACGATCAAATCGATTCGGGCATACCGAATTAAATTTCGAATCACCAAACTCGAGACGTAAAAAAACCCGACCGCCATAAGCGATCGGGTTTTTACTTTGTTGCTAGTATTAGCTAGCTGGCAACTTTATATTCTGTAGCAGATAGTATAAACGTTATCTTCAGAATAGAGAGCAACAAGAACTGCGTTGCTTGGGTTCGTGTTAACACCACTCGTACCGATAGTAGCTCGCAGACGACCCGTTGCACCCAGGCCATCATCAAGCTCATTGTCGATAGAGATCGCAGCAGAACCTGGAACCTGGCTTAAGCACACTTTGGAACCGGTCAAGTTGCCACCCATGGCAGCTGTAGTTATGCCCATGAAACCACTCCATGCGTTTGTAGGCAGAGACAGTAGACCAGCATCTGCAGGATTACCTGAGATGAAGCCAGCCGCTCTTAGGTGCTGCCAAAATTCCTGCGCCTCACCGGCACCCGTGAATGCCTGGTTAGTTGCCACTTCTAGACGGCCATCAGCATCACCAGCAGAAACTGCTGCCCAAGAAGCACCGCGAGCAGTTAGAGCAGCTGCGGGGCCATCATCACCTGGCATGCGACCATATCTACCTTGATAGGCGAAAATCGCCGCCGCTGTTCCATTCATGTCCTTAACGGCCTGCTTCACGCGAGAGTTTTCAATCAACTCCTGACCCTGCAGTACACCGCCAACTAACAAACCGATGATTACCAAAACGATGGAAATCTCGATGAGCGTAAAGCCCTTTTGCTTCTTCATGTTCACAATTGAACTTTTCATCAAATCATCCCCTTGAGGTAAAAATGTAAATACTTGAAATTTGGTACTTTTTTAATTTTCTTTCGAATATGACGCCATCCTATAGATCGGCCACAAACGAGAAACAAACCGTGCGGTCTAGAAATACCATCTAATAGACGATCAAGGTTATCACTACTTAGCCCAATGGCATTGACCGGCATACACTTACCGCCACTAAGCAGACGAATAACAACATCCTCTATTCCGCCGGCGGTAGGAATGGTCGCAACACGTAGTTCTACATCAACTGGAGCAAAGTGTCTGAAATTAATCTTTCCATCCTGAGGCTTGTTCTTGTTAGAAATATCTAGGTGCGCCATTACCTTGATTCTGGAAACGAAAACGGCGCGATATTTTGTGGGAAACTTATAGTAGGTCGCCAGCACGCCGTCTTTTCTGAAGCGTACGATAATCTTATGCTTACCCATGCCTGGCTCTATATGTATGTCCGACACCTTCTGCCTATGCGCATCTTCGATAATCTTATTAACGATGCGAACCACGACATTGTCAGTAACCTGCGCAGTTTCTGCTGCCGAGAAGAGCGTCGAATCATAGGAATCGTCTTCACCTTCGCCATCTATCTCGGCATCGAAATCGGCAATCGTCGCCTCGATGTCTTCGGATGAATAATAGAACTACAGCGCCCAGTTAATGTCCTCTGGGGACGCCATGACAGGCTCGACATACTTGTTAATATTAAAACTTAGAGCGTCAGTAACTTGCCAATCCATTGGATTTTCGATCGCGACGACGATCTTGCCCTCGTAGACATAGAGAGGTACAACCTTGTGCTTAAATGCGATTGCTGCGGTGAGCACTCGAATAACTTCCGGCTCCACAATAAATTCGCGCAGGTTTACAAAGGGAATACCTAGCTTCTTGGCGAGACTCTGTTGAATCTCGTCCTTCGCGATGACGCCGGCGTTGACCAAAATTTCACCAAGCGCACTCTTACGACTCTTCTTCTGTTCTTTCAATGCGTCTTGAAGCTGCGCATCCGTTACTAGATCTTCTGACAGCAAGATCTCACCGAGCTTTAGGTTCGGCATGTTCTTCTGCCGAGAGAGAGCGCCTTCTAATTCATCCGCATCAACAATTTTATTACTTACTAAATATTCACCGATCGTGCGCGAGCGTTCTGTCTGTTGCTCCTCGAGAGCAGTACTTAGTGCTTCCTGAGAAATCTGTTACTCTTGAACGAGCAGGTCGCCGATCTGACCACCGATGGTATTGCTTTCGATTGCGACTTTGGAGACAAAGAGGTGGGTACAGTAGCGCCACTTGCGCCCGACCTTTGTCTGCTCGTAAAAATGGAGTCCATTCTTGTCGGTGCGCGAGCCATAGGTCTTGCCGGTGATCTCTGTTCTATCTTTAAAAAACACCTCAAAGGAACGGGCTGCTGTGTCGACGTCCAATCCTTTGATTTTCTCTTCGGTATTCTGGCTCTCTAACATCAGTTGATACGGCTTCTCCAGTCGAAGAAACTTAATGTTGGCCATATCGATATCGGTAGGATTGCTAGCGCGCGGTTCGAGAGTGCTGATTGTTTCGGTAGACGCGTTGAACTGAGTGAGCTTGCCCTTAGTGCGGGTATTATTATTCAGCTCAATAGTTACTGAGGTATTGGAGTATTCAGGACCCTCATGCACATCCGAGAACGGGAGTGGTTGAAGGTCTATCTTCATTATACTAGGGGATTGTGAACCCATGCCCATTGAAGGCTCCATCACAATCGATGATTAGTTTTGCATTTTTACTCCTCAACTCCTGCAGTACTTTAGCAGGAATTGGAAAACTGCACAATTTGTGCATCTTATTGAATTTGTTGTGTATTTAGACTTTTTCCGATCTCTAATTCCACCGAGCAAGGTAAGATTTTTCAATTCGTTCTGCTGCGGCTCAGATAGCTTTTTATCTCTCTAGTTTGGTTCTGCAGAAATTGATCATTTTAGTTAGGCTTCCAGTGGTCAAGCCTACCCCCGTCAGCACTAGCGTACAGGCAAATAGCATGAAAAATGTGACTTCTTCCGAAAGAAAAATATTTGCCCAAAATAGGCTAAATAAGGGGATCATGAATGTATTGGTGACAGCGAGATTGGACCCTATACGTGAGATGAGGCTATAGAACAACACGAAGGCGAAGCCTGTACAAATTATCCCCAGAGAGAGAACACTCAACCAGACCGAACCCGTTGGCATGACCTCTGGCATATTCCAGAGAGCAAGAGGCAATAGAGTTAGCGAAGAAAATATCAGACTACCTGTCGTAACTGCCACGCCACTCACACCGCGGAGATATTGAGCTATTAGGTTTATTGCTAAACCATAGAATACCGACCCCAATATCGCTGCCGCTATCGCCAGCAGATTTTCACTTGAGGCTAACGGACCAGACTGATCCAGCATTAGTAGCACTACCCCAAAAAAACCAATGAACATACCCATTATAGCTTTCAATGCGAGTCGCTGCTGCCATAAGGTAAACGCGAGAATAGCTGTGAAGAAGGGAACAGTGGCATTGATGATTGAGGCGAATCCTGCGCCTATGCTCAGTGTAGCGTAAGCCAACAAGCAGAATGGCGCTGTCATATTACAAAGACTGAGCAGGAAGATAGGGCGCCAGTTTGACACTATCTCATGCTGCTTACCCAGCACGAAACAAACTGGCAATAGCACAAGCAATGCCGAAGCCACGCGCATCTCAATGAGAAAGAAGGGGCCAAACACGGGCGAGCTAATTCGCAGGAACAAAAAAGAAGCCCCCCAAATTGCAGAAAGCAGTATGAGCACTAGATAGTCTTCTAACGCGGGTTCACTGGCCTTCATTGTCTGGAAACCTATTTTGCGTAACCGCAGTGAGAGCTGTGCGTGAGATAGGCCATCGAGTAAATTTACCCGACAGCCCGCTGGAGCGACTAAGCCGGGTAGACTACTTGCGCCGCAGCTACTGCCTTACTGACATCTACTTGCATGCCTTGGGTAGCGAGTACGTTGCCAAGTGCAGAAATACACAGCAGCACATTGCTTTTGTTACTAGCGAAACCCATCAGGCCGATGCGCCACACGGAGCCTGCCAGCGCGCCGAGGCCAGATCCAATTTCAAGATTGTAGTCGTTTAATAACGCTGTGCGTACGGCCGCATCATCTACTGAATCCGGAAATGAGACAGCGTTTAACTGTGGTAGTCGAAATTCCTTGTCTACGACGAACTTCAGCCCTAAGGATTCGAGGCCGGCCACCAGCGCCTCATGATTCAGAGCATGTCTGTCCCAGGCATTCTGCAAACCTTCTTCCTGAAGGATCAACAAGGACTCGTGCAGAGCATAGAGAGAATTCACCGGTGCCGTGTGGTGGTAGGATCGTTTCGCATCGTTACCCCAATAGCCCATGACCAAATTCAGATCGAGAAACCAACTCTGAACCTTTGATTCGCGCTCGCGTATTGACCGAGCCGCGCGCTCGGAGAAAGATACCGGAGACAATCCTGGAACACAGGATAGGCACTTCTGCGTTCCCGAGTAGATCGCGTCGACACCCCATTCATCAACTTGTAAGTCGATGCCACCCAATGACGTCACTGCATCGACAATGGAGAGACAATCGTACTTGGCAGCCAGACCACAGAGCGCCTCTACATCGGAGCGAACTCCAGTTGAGGTTTCGGCATGTACAAAGGCGATGGCCTTAGCATCTGGGTTGTCGGTCAAAGCCTGTTCAGCCTTGTCGATATCAATCGTACTGCCCCAAGAGTCTTCCACCATGATCGCCTGGGCACCGCAACGCTCAGCATTTTCTTTCATGCGTCCGCCGAACACACCATTTTGACAGATAATCACCTTATCACCACGCTCAAGCAGGTTTACAAATACTGTTTCCATACCCGCAGAACCAGGGGCTGATACTGGCATAGTAAGTTGGTTTTCTGTTCTAAAGGCGTGTTGTAGAAGTTGCTTGGTCTCATCCATCATCTGGATAAAGGCTGGGTCCAGATGCCCTATCGTAGGCCGTGACAATGCCTCGAGAATTCGTGGATTCACATCAGAAGGACCAGGGCCCATGAGTGTCCGAACTGGCGGATGAAATGATTTCATTAAGTGCTAACCTCTAGTGTACCTGTGTAAAAGAGACTCTTTCATAGCGCCTCTGTAAAAATAGGACTCATAAAAAAGCCGAGTATAACCCGGCTTTTCTCAACACACTTGGAAACTAACTGCTTAATCGTCAGCAGATTCCACAGCTGAATTATCAGCTTCGGCATTGGGGCGATCAACCAATTCGACATAAGCCATGGTCGCTTTGTCTCCGGCTCGCTCACCACATTTAAGAATGCGGATATAACCACCGGGGCGATCCGTGTAACGTGGACCTAGTTCGGTAAACAATTTACCGACTGCAGCTTTGCTGCGAGTACGGCTGAATACCAAACGGCGGTTCGCCACACTGTCCTTCTTAGCCAAAGTAATCAAAGGTTCAGCAACAGACCTAAGCTCCTTTGCCTTGATTAGTGTGGTTTTAATAATCTCATGTTCAACTAATGAGATAGCCATATTTCTGAACATGGCTTGTCGGTGCGAACTATTTCTATTTAGCTGGCGACCGCTTTGTCTATGACGCATAACTCGTTACCTTATCTAAGGACTGAACTTATTCTAAGCTGCCCGATCGTCTGATTTAAGACTAGACGGAGGCCAATTTTCTAGACGCAGACCAAGTGATAGTCCGCGCGTAGCCAATACGTCTTTAATCTCTGTTAGGGACTTCTTACCTAAGTTTGGTGTCTTCAACAGCTCAACTTCTGTGCGCTGAATAAGATCGCCAATGTAATAAATATCTTCGGCCTTGAGGCAGTTCGCAGAGCGTACTGTCAGCTCAAGATCATCGACTGGACGAAGAAGAATCGGATCGATTTCGTCTTCATGCTCTTCTGGCTCTGCAACAATTTCACTTTGCAGGTCGACGAATACAGCTAGCTGATGCTGCAAGATTGTAGCGGCACGACGAATCGCTTCTTCCGGCTCAATAGTGCCGTTAGTTTCTAAATCGATAACTAGCTTGTCTAGGTCAGTACGTTGCTCAACACGGGCGCTTTCAACCGCGTAAGACACACGAATAACTGGTGTGTAAGAAGCATCGAGGAGAAGTCTACCAACGCTTCGAGTCTCATCGTCTTCCGAAGCGCGACTATCCGCTGGAGAGTAACCCCTGCCCTTGCGAACAGTTAGGCGCATGTTCAACGAACCATTAGCATTTAAGTTCGCTATGACATGATCTGGGTTCATGATTTCAACATCGTGATCCACATCTATATCGCCAGCAGTTACGGTGCCAGAGCCTTTCTTACTTAGAGTAAGAACCGCCTCTTCGTTGTTGTTCAATACTACGGCGAGGCCTTTTAGATTAAGAAGAATTTCTATTACATCTTCGCGCACGCCTTCTATAGTGCTGTACTCGTGTACAACGCCATCTATCTCGACTTCTTCAACTGCCGCACCAGGCATGGAAGAGAGTAAGATTCTTCTTAGCGCATTACCCAATGTATGACCAAAGCCGCGCTCTAGCGGCTCTAATACAACCTTCGAGTGGCAAGAATCGAACTCGTCGACCTGTATCACTTGCGGCGTTAGAAAGTCTGATAAAGAAATTTGCATGAAATCCACCCTTTGTGTGATTGTCACTACTACTTAGAATATAGCTCGACGATTAAGTTCTCGTTGATCTCTGAAGGCAGATCTTCACGCTCAGGCTTGCGCGTGAACTGACCTTCTAGCTTACTTTGATCTACTGATATCCAATCGATCGGATTACGCTGCGAAGCTAATTCCAATGCTGATTTAATTCGTAGTTGTTCTTTCGCTTTCTGACGAATGGCGACAGAGTCACCTTCAGAAACGCGGTAAGAAGCAATATTCACCACTTCACCATTCACTGTGATGGATTTGTGTGCAACAAGTTGACGCGATTCGGCGCGAGTAGAGCCAAAGCCCATGCGATAAACGACGTTATCAAGACGGCACTCGAGAAGCTGCAGTAGATTCTCTCCTGTCGCTCCCTTAATTCGAGCCGCTTCCTTATAGTAGCCGCGGAATTGCTTCTCTAGCACACCATAAGTCCTTCTGACTTTTTGCTTCTCACGAAGTTGCACACCATAATCAGAAAGGCGACCACGACGTGCACCATGCTGACCAGGAATCGTATCGGCCTTGCACTTGCTTTCTAGTGGACGAACGCCGCTCTTCAGGAACAGATCTGTTCCTTCTCGACGGGACAACTTACATTTTGGGCCTAAATAACGGGCCATAGTCTATCTCCTGTGCTCTTTCACGATCAGAAGAGCTTCTGCTTACTTATCGTTTAAACGCGACGCTTCTTAGGGGGTCTACAGCCATTGTGTGGAATAGGCGTGACGTCAGTAATATTTCCAACTCGAAGACCGCAATTATTCAGCGCTCTTACAGCTGATTCGCGGCCAGGACCCGGACCGTTAACCTTAACGTCCAGAGTCTGTAATCCATAAAGTTCGATCGCCGCTTTTCCTGCCTTCTCTGCCGCTACCTGAGCTGCGAAAGGCGTGCTCTTTCTGGAACCACGGAAACCGGAACCGCCGGCAGTCGCCCAGCTCAATGCATTACCCTGACGATCGGTAATAGTGATGATCGTGTTATTAAAGGATGCATGAATATAAGCAAGGCCATCAATAACGGCGTTGCGGGTTTTCTTCTTAGTCGACTTCTCTGCTGGCTTAGCCATAAATTATTCCATCTAACTCTTTTGTGCGTTCTAAATACTTAGCTGACTACGTTTGCCGATTACTTACGAATTGGCTTACGTGGACCTTTTCTCGTTCTAGCATTTGTTTTCGTGCGCTGGCCACGAACTGGCAGAGAACGACGATGACGAATACCGCGGTTGCAACCTAAATCCATAAGACGCTTGATGTTCATGGATACTGCACGCCTGAGGTCGCCCTCAGTCGTAAGGTTCGCCACTTCCGCGCGAATACTGTCCAATTGCTCAGGGCTGAGTTCACTAGTCTTCAATGAAGGCGTGATTCCAGTCTTGTCACAAATCGAACTTGCGGTAGTTGGGCCAATTCCAAACACATAACGTAAAGAAATAACGATGTGCTTGTTATCGGGTATGTTGACTCCGGCAATACGTGCCATAAAAGGTGCTCCGTTCTCTACTATTCTTGCTTACGAATTCAGTCGTGCCAGGATTAACCCTGACGTTGCTTGTGTCTTGGCTCAGATTTGCAAATTACTCGCACAGAACCATTACGCTTAATTACTTTGCAGTTACGGCAAATTTTCTTAACAGATGCTCTAACTTTCATGTTCGTTCTCCGTTGTTCTTTAGGTAGTAACTCGAGACATCAATGATTCAGCGAGTGACTAAATACCACTACGTCCGTAGTTGCCTAACTTCGATTTCTTCATCAGAGAATCATACTGATGAGACATTAGGTGTGACTGTACCTGTGACCAGAAGTCCATAGTTACAACCACCGAAATCAATAGCGCCGTGCCACCCAAGTTAAAGGGCACGTTGGCAAACATTTGCATAAAGTTCGGTAACAAACATACAAGTGTGATGTACACAGCACCGAACATAGTCAGCCTTGTGATTACACCGTCGATGTACTTTGCAGTTTGCTCGCCAGGTCGTATGCCGGGAATAAACGCACTTGAGCGCTTCAAGTTCTCGGCAACATCGCGTGGATTAAATACTAGTGCTGTATAGAAGAAGCAGAAGAATATAATCATCGCGCTAAAAATAATGATGTAAAGAGGCTGACCCGGCCCAATGAGGAATGCTAATTCTTGCAACCATTCCGAACCCTCAGCTTGACCGAACCAGTTCGCGATACTGGCAGGGAATAACAAGATACTACTGGCGAAAATCGCTGGTATAACACCCGCCATATTAATTTTAAGTGGTAGATGGCTGGCTTGAGCCTGGTACATCTTTCTACCCTGCTGGCGTTTCGCATAATTAACGGTAATTCGACGCTGCGCTCTTTCTATATAGACGATACAGGCAACAACACCAATCGCGATCAAACCTACGACTAGCAGTAACACACCATTGATCTGGCCTTCGTACGCTTGCGTCAGTGATGTACCAATAGCTGCCGGAAAGCCTGCAACGATACCCGCAAAGATCAACATCGATATACCGTTTCCGATACCTTTTTCTGTAATTTGCTCACCCAGCCACATTAGGAACATTGCGCCGGTAACCAAGGATACGATCGCTGTAATATTAAATGCTAAGCCAGGTGCATAGGCCATTGGAGACAACAGGCCAACAGTCATTCCAGTTCCCTGAACAGTCGCTAGGACCAATGCACCGTAACGCGTGTATTGGGAGATCTTGCGACGACCAGACTCGCCTTCTTTCTTTAACTGATCTAACTGCGGGCTGACCGCAGAAAGTAACTGCATAATAATGGAGGCCGATATATAGGGCATGATGCCTAGGGCCAGGATGCTCATTCTTTCCAGAGCACCACCACCGAACATATTGATCATATCCGTGAACGTGCCTTCCTGTGCGGAAAAGAAGGACGCCAATTGCAATGGATCAATTCCAGGAACAGGAATATGTGTACCGATTCGGTATACGAAAATAGCAAACAATAGAAACAACAGGCGTGACTTGAGCTCGCCGAGTCCCGCGCCTATGTTTTCTGGAGTTATGTTTGGTTTAGTTGCCATTATCTATTTTACTAGTTCGCTATTCTTTTGCCGCAGGAGCGTCGTCTTTTTTAGCCTTAGCCTTAGCCTTAACTGGCTTCTTCTTAGCTGCAGTCGCCTTGGCGGGCTTCTCAGCTTTTTCCGCTTTTTCGGGCTTGTCAGCTTTCTTCGCTAACTTCTTAACTTTTACAGGAGCTTCGATGTCGATAACCTTGCCGCCGGCAGCTTCAATTGCTGCACGCGCACCCTTAGTTACACCAATTCCATCGAGAGTAACGGCCTTCGTTACGTCACCGGACAACATAACCTTCGCTCTCTTAATTCCGGCAGTAATTAGGTTTGCCTTACGCAGCACTTCAATAGTGATAATGTCTGCATCTAACTTGTTCAATTCTGATGTGCGAACCTCGGCTGAAACACGACCTATACGTGAGCTAAAGCCGTACTTAGGTAGACGCATTTGCAAAGGCATCTGTCCGCCTTCGAATCCTGGTCGAACCGTGCCACCAGTACGAGACTTCTGACCTTTGTGACCACTTCCAGCAGTCTTTCCCGAGCCACTACCGATACCGCGACCGACGCGTTTCTTGGCTTTATGGCTACCAGGAGCTGGGCTTAATGTATTTAGTTCCATCACGATTTCCTTAGTCTACGGCGACCATGTAGCTAACTTTGTTAATCATTCCGCGTACCGATGGAGTATCTTCCACCTCGACGGATTGGTTCATGCGACGCAGGCCCAAGCCTCTCAAGCAAAGCTTGTGCTTTGGAAGTGTGCCGATCGGGCTACGTACTAATGTAACTTTGACTGTCTTTTTCTTCGCCATTTTTCTACCTGCTAATCCTTAACTCGTCTAGTCTTTAACCGAGTATCTCTTCGACTGTCTTACCGCGCTTTCCGGCAATGTCTTCAGGTGAACGCATGTCTCGCAGACCGTTAAAAGTAGCTCGCACTACGTTAACTGGGTTTGTTGAGCCATAACACTTGGCTAGTACATTCTGTACACCCGCCAATTCTAGAATCGCTCGCATTGCACCACCAGCGATTACGCCAGTACCTTCAGATGCTGGCTGCATGTATACCTTAGATGCGCCGTGCTTTGCTTTTATTGGATATTGCAAAGTATGGCCATCCAGGTTCACGGTAATCATGTTACGACGTGCCGCTTCCATTGCCTTCTGAATAGCCAAAGGAACTTCCCTAGCCTTACCGCGACCAAAACCGATGCGGCCATTGCCGTCACCAACTGCAGTGAGCGCTGTAAAACCAAAAATCCGTCCACCCTTAACCACTTTCGCTACGCGGTTAACCTGGATCAGCTTTTCCTGCATGCCTTCTTCGTTCTTATCAGGCTGGTCTCTATATGCCATAGTTGAAAACCCTTAAAATTCCAGTCCGCCTTCACGAGCCGCTTCGGCGAGAGCCTTTATGCGGCCGTGATAGGCATAACCTGATCGATCGAAAGCAACTTTCTCAACACCAGCTGCTTTAGCTCGTTCAGCGATTAATTTTCCGACCTTGCCAGCTGCATCGACATTGCCAGTCTTTCCACCACGCGCATCTTTCTCAACAGTAGATGCAGAGGCCAAAATTTGATCACCAGAAGCTGAGATTACTTGCGCATAGATATGTCTAGGCGAGCGGTATACGCACAATCTGTTTACGCGTAATTCGCTAATCTTTGCTCTGGCTCTTTTTGCCCGTCTAATACGAGCTACTTTTTTAACGTTCATATCAATGTGCCCTATTTCTTCTTCGCTTCTTTTCTAAATACACGCTCATTAGCGTAGCGAATTCCCTTGCCCTTATAAGGCTCAGGTGGACGAAAATCTCTGATTTCCGCAGCGACTTGACCTACTAATTGCTTGTCAGCACCAGAGATCACAATTTCTGTTTGTGAAGGAGTTTCCGCAGATACACCTTCTGGGAGCTGGTAGTTGATCGGGTGAGAATATCCAACAGTAATGTTGATCTTCTTACCTTCAGCCTTGGCTCTATAACCAACGCCTTGTAGCTCCAATTTCTTTACAAATCCTTGGCTAACGCCAAGCATCATGTTGTTGATTAGCGAGCGGAAAGTACCAGCCATGGCATTTGCCTGACGCGAGCCATCTTTGGCCGAGATACTAAGAATGTCACCATCCTGTGCAACGGCAACAGAATTGTGCAGTTCCAAGCGCAGGTTTCCCTTTCCGCCCTTTACCAAAACCTCGGTATCGCTAACGTTTGCTTCTACGCCTTTCGGTATCTCTACCGGGCTATTTGCTACTCTAGACATAATATTGCTCTATTGACGATCTCAACTCTCGCTCGCGAGATTCAAGATCGAGTATCAACACCAATTAGAAAACTGTACAAAGAACCTCGCCACCAATACCGGCCGCGCGTGCTTGCGTTTCAGTCATCAGGCCTTTGTTTGTAGACATTATTGAGATGCCCAAACCGGCTCTAACCTTTGGTAAATCTTCTTTACCCTTGTAGCTACGCAAACCTGGTCGGCTTGCTCGCTTAATTTCTTCTATAACTGGCTTGCCCTGAAAATACTTCAGTTCAATATCAAGAACGGGCTTGCCGCCATTCTCATCAACCTGGTAACCAGTAATATAACCTTCGTCTTGTAAAACTTTGGCGATTGCCATCTTCATCTTAGAAGAAGGCATACCAACTGTTGGTAGTTTCGCCATCTGCGCGTTACGAACGCGAGTTAAAAGATCTGCTATAGGATCTGACATGCTCATAATTCTTCTCCGACTACCAGCTGGCCTTAGTTAAACCAGGCACATCGCCGCGCATTGCTGCTTCGCGCAACTTATGACGGCACAAACCAAATTTACGATACACACCGTGAGGACGGCCTGTAATCTGGCATCTTCGGCGCTGACGAACTGGGCTGGCATCACGAGGCAGTTTCTGCAACTTAACCTGCGCTTCCCATTTCTCTTCATCACTCGCATCAGCATCGTTAAGAACAGCTTTTATAGCAGCACGTTTGGCAGCGAATTTCTCGACTGTCTTAGTGCGCTTGTGCTCTCTAGCTATCATTGAAGTCTTAGCCATTATTAAGAATCCTTTTCTTCATCAGGTGCAGGCGCATCTACCGCTGCAGGTGTTTCTTCTACTACGTCGATGGCTGGCGCTTCAGGCGCTGCCTCAGCTTTTTGTCCTTCAGCGACAGGCGTTAAGCCTCTAAAGGGAAAGCCCATTGCCTTTAATAGAGCGCGGCCTTCGTCATTAGTTTCTGCTGTTGTAGTAATTGCGATATCCAAACCACGCAAAGTATCGATCTTGTCATAGTCGATCTCTGGGAAAATAATCTGCTCTGTAACACCCATAGCATAGTTGCCACGACCGTCGAAAGACTTAGGGTTCAGACCGCGAAAATCCCTAATACGAGGAATCGAAATGCCGACCAGTCTTTCCAAGAAGTCATACATACGCTCGCCACGAAGAGTAACCTTACAACCTACAGGCCAACCTTCACGAACCTTAAATGCAGCGACAGACTTTCGAGCCTTCGTAATCACCACTTTCTGTCCGCAAATCTGGGTTAGATCATTAGCCGCATTTTCAAGAACCTTCTTGTCTGTCAATGCCTCGCCAACACCCATATTTAGCACGACCTTAGTAATCTTAGGTACGCGCATAGGATTGTCATAACCAAATTCTTTGGTTAGAACGGGTATTACTTCTTTCTTATAAAATTCTTTGAACTGAGCCATGCTTGGCAACCTACCGTTATTAATCTATGTCTTGACCATTTGACTTAAAGACACGCTTCTTATCGCCATCTTCAAGCACCTGAATACCAACGCGGTCTGCCTTGTTAGTCTCAGAATTAAAAATAGCAACGTTCGAAATACTAAGCGCCGCCTCTTTCTCAACAATTCCACCAGCCTGACCCGCGTTAGGGTTTGGCTTGGTGTGACGCTTAACCATGTTCACACCATGAACGATTACTCGATCAGTACCAACGAGACGGGAAATAGTTCCGCGTTTACCCTTGTCTTTGCCAGTGATTACTATCACTTCGTCATCACGTTTAAGTTTGCGCATTTCCTGACCTTGCCTCTCTAACTCTATTCTTTTGACGCTTAAAGTACTTCTGGCGCCAATGAAATAATTCGCATAAATTTTTCGGTTCGCAGCTCTCTAGTAACCGGACCAAACACACGAGTACCGATTGGAGCATTTTGTGCGTTCAATAAGATCGCCGCGTTATCGTCGAAACGAATCTGTGAACCATCACCACGTCGAACACCTTTCTTGGTGCGTACGACCAACGCAGTCAATACCTGACCTTTCTTTACCTTACCGCGCGGAATCGCTTCCTTAACGGTAACTTTAATCATGTCGCCAATGCGAGCGTAACGACGATGAGATCCGCCCAACACCTTAATACACATTACGCGTCTAGCGCCGCTGTTATCCGCGACATCTAAGTAAGACTGCACTTGAATCATCGATTCACTCCAGTTGCATTCGCTTTCGAATGCAAACTCTTAATCTAAAGCTAATTTAAACTTGCGCTGCCCGCTCGTCTATTGACACCAAAGACCAAGACTTTGTCTTGGACAGAGGACGCACTTCCTTAATTGTTACTTCATCGCCTGGCAAACATTGGTTGTCCGCATCATGCGCATGAATCTTGGTAGATCGTTTGATGATCTTGCCATATACCGGATGTGTTACCCGACGCTCTACGAGCACAACGATGGACTTGTCCATCTTGTTGCTGATTACCTTCCCAGAGGTCGTACGAGCAGTTTTCTCGATGTTCTCAGTAGCCGACATATCTATGATCCACTTTTCTGTTTTTCGGTGATGATGGTTTTTACGCGGGAAATATCCCTGCGCACAGCACCAATCAAGTGAACCTGGCTCAACTGCCCAGTACCATTTTGCATACGGTAGTTAAACTGATCTTTATGAAGATCCTGCAATTGCGTCTGCAATTCTGCTACCGACTTTTCTCTCAACTCACTGGCTTTCATTACATTACCGTCCGCTTTACGAAGACTGTTTCGAAAGGTAATTTAGCGGCTGCTAAATCAAAGGCTTCGCGAGCCACACTTTCGTCAACACCTTCCATTTCAAACATGATTCTTCCTGGCTGAATCTGAGCTACCCAGTATTCAACGTTACCCTTACCTTTACCCTGTCTAACTTCGAGAGGCTTCTGTGTAATAGGCTTGTCTGGAAATACACGAATCCAAATCTTTCCGCCACGTTTTACGTGCCTAGTCATTGCCCGACGAGCAGCTTCGATCTGGCGTGCAGTCAATCGACCGCGTGATATGGCTTTTAAACCATAATCACCAAAATCTACGTTGCTGCCTCTATGTGAAAGACCACGGTTGCGGCCCTTCATCATCTTGCGAAATTTTGTGCGCTTTGGTTGTAACACGTCTCTTTACCCTTGGTTGGTTTTAGCAGGAGCAGGAGTAGGCACAATAGCCTCATCCAAGTCCAAAACCTCACCTTTAAATATCCAAACTTTTACGCCGATCAAGCCATAAGTAGTGCTTGCCTCAGCAGTTCCGTAATCGATATCAGCTCTGAGTGTATGCAAAGGTACGCGACCTTCTCTGTACCATTCAGAACGTGCAATCTCAGCACCGCCCAAACGACCACCCACTTGTATCTTTATGCCTTCAGCGCCCTGGCGCATTGCATTCTGTACGGCACGCTTCATCGCACGACGAAACATCACACGACGCTCTAGCTGGGAAGCAACACCGTCTGCTACCAATTGTGCATCTAGATCTGGCTTGCGAATTTCTTCGATATTGATCTGCACGGGAACGCCCATCTTTGCAGTCAATGTATTGCGAAGCGCTTCAACATCTTCGCCCTTCTTGCCAATCACGATACCCGGCCTTGCCGTGAAGATCGTAATCTTAGCTGTTTTCGCAGGACGCTCTATCTCAACTCTGGAAACGGACGCACTTGCCAACTTCTTCTTAATGAAATCTCTAACCGAAAGGTCCACAAGCAAGTTAGCTGCGTATTCTTTTCCCTCGGCATACCACACAGAAGTGTGCTTCTTGACTATGCCAAGACGTATTCCAGTTGGATGTATTTTCTGACCCATCTGATACCCCTAGCTATCTGCGACTGTGATGGTTATGTGACAAGAACGCTTGAGAATTCGATCAGCGCGACCCTTTGCTCTAGGCATAATGCGTTTCATAGTCATGCCCTCATCAACCATAATCGTTGATACCTTCAATTCATCTACGTCAGCACCTTCGTTGTGCTCCGCATTGGCTATTGCCGAATTCAATACTTTCTTGATGATTGCAGCACCTTTCTTAGGGCTGTAAGTCAAAACTAACAAAGCTTCTTCAACAGCCTTGCCGCGTATTTGATCAGCTACAAGTCGCGCTTTCTGAGCCGAGAGACGTGCACCTTTTAGTCTTGCTTGAACTTCCATAATTACCGTGCCTTCTTATCGGCGTTATGACCGCGATAAGTGCGAGTTGTAGAGAACTCACCTAGCTTATGACCAACCATATCTTCATTAATGGAGACTGGCACATGCTGTCGCCCATTATGGACAGCGATGGTCAAACCAATCATGTCCGGAGAAACCATTGAACGTCGTGACCAAGTTTTGATTGGACGCTTATCGTTATTCTCTGATGCAGTCTGCACCTTCTTCATTAGATGAAGATCGATGAATGGACCTTTTTTTAGCGAACGTGGCACTAGTGAATACCTCTACTGAAGCCTTAGCGGCTTGAATTTCTGCGACGAACAATCATGTTATTCGTGCGCTTGTTAGTTCTAGTTTTAAAACCTTTAGTCTTCGTGCCCCAAGGTGAAACTGGGTGACGACCACCGGAAGTTCTTCCTTCACCACCACCGTGTGGATGGTCTACTGGGTTCATGGCAACACCACGAACTGTAGGTCTTACACCTCTCCAACGCTTAGCACCCGCTTTACCGAGTGAGCGCAGTGAGTGCTCGGAGTTAGACACTTCACCCATAGTCGCGCGGCAGTCGCTTAACACTTTACGCATTTCGCCAGAGCGAAGACGAAGTGTTGCGTAGTTGCCTTCTCGTGCAACTAATTGCAAAGAAGTACCAGCGCTACGAGCAATTTGTGCACCCTTACCAGGCTTCAACTCGCAGCAATGAACCGTACTTCCTAGTGGTATGTTTCTAAGTGGCAAACAATTGCCAACTTTGATCGCGGCACCTTCACCAGACATAACTGCGTCACCGGCTTTTACTTTTCCTGGAGCGATGATGTATCTACGCTCACCGTCGGCATAAAGCAGAAGGGCTATGTTTGCAGATCTGTTCGGATCGTATTCTAGACGCTCAACCTTCGCTTCGATTCCATCTTTGTTTCTCTTGAAATCCATGATGCGATATCTTTGCTTATGCCCCCCGCCTATATGACGTGTGGTAATGCGACCCCTGTTATTTCTGCCGCCAGTTCTTGACTTGGGCGCAGTTAGTGGCGCATAAGGTTCGCCCTTATGTAGATCGGGATGAACAACCTTGACGACAAAACGGCGTCCTGGTGAAGTAGGTTTACACTTTACAACTGGCATGACTTACCCCTTTACCCGATGTCCGCAAAGTCAATTTCATGACCCGCTTCAAGTCTGACATACGCCTTCTTCCAATCGGAGCGACGTCTAATTTTTCCCTTCGGAGTGCGCTTGGTCTTTCCTTTAACCACTAGCACCTGCAAGTCAGCAACGACAACTTTGAATATTGTCTCTACAGCTGTCTTGATCTCTGATTTTGTAGCATCTGTCGTGACCCTGAACGCGTACTGGTTATTCAACTCACCCATGATGGTGGTCTTTTCAGATACGTGTGGTCCGAGAATTACTGAATAGATTCTTTCAACGTTCATGCCAACATCTCCTCTACTTTCTTCAATGCGGAGACAGTAATCAGCACATTCTCGAAGCCGATCAAGCTAACAGGATCGAGGCCAGTAACATCCAGCACATCAACCTTATGAAGGTTGCGAGCCGCAAGGTACAGGTTCTTTTCTACTTGCTCGGAAATAATGAGAACGTTATCTAGCTCAAATTCTTTTAGCTTGTTAACGAGGTCCTGAGTCTTATGTGAACCCAGCTCAAATTCGTTAACTGCGAACAGCCTGTCATTGCGAATTAGCTCTGACAAAATGCACTGCATCGCACCGCGATACATTTTCTTATTGAGTTTCTTAGAGTGATCCGCAGGACGTGCAGCAAAGGTAACACCGCCGCCGCGCCAGATTGGAGATCGGATGGTTCCGGCACGTGCTCGGCCAGTACCTTTTTGACGCCAAGGCTTACGACCGCCTCCGCGAACTTCAGAACGAGTTTTCTGCTTAACTGAGCCCTGTCGGGCGCCAGCCATATAGGTAACAACAGTCTGATGGACTAAAGGCTCGTTATAGGCCTTGTCGAAAGACTCGTCTGAGAGTGAAACTGTTTCTTTGCCCGTCTTCTTGCCGGGCAATGCAAGATTTAATTCCATTGCTTACCCCTTAGCCTTAGTCTTGGTTTTGACGGCTGGACGAACGATGACGTTTGAACCGGTGGCGCCTGGAACAGCGCCCTTAATAAGAAGAAGATTGTTTTCCATATCAACTCTTACTACTTCTAGCGACTGGGTTGTATGTCTAACGTTACCCATCTGACCCGCCATTTTCTTACCCTTCCATACTCGACCTGGTGTCTGACACTGGCCGATAGAGCCAGGTGCACGGTGAGATAGAGAGTTACCGTGAGTGGCGTCCTGCATTTGGAAATTATGTCGCTTAACGCCGCCCTGAAAACCTTTACCTTTCGAGGTGCCAGTTACATCTACCATCTGGCCAACTTCGAACTGATCAACCTTGATCTCACTACCTGCTGCGATCTCAGCTGTATCCGCTGTGCGGAATTCCCAAAGACCTGAACCGGCTTCAGTGCTTGCCTTGGCGAAATGACCCGCCATACCTTTCGACACGCGTGAAGAACGACGCGATCCAGTAGTAACCTGAATGGCGCTATAGCCGTCAACATCGGGAGTCTTAACTTGTGTGACCCGGTTAGGTTGAACTTCCACAACCGTAACGGGGACAGATGTACCCTCTTCAGTGAAAACGCGGGTCATACCGCTTTTCCGACCGACTAATCCAATCGACATTTTATTAAACCTCATCGTGCAAGGGGCTAAACCCGCTATGGCCGCTGACGCGTTACACTATGTTCACTACCGCAGGGGTAGCTAATAGTTCAGTGCGCCAAATCTTTTAAAAAGGGCAAAGAGGACTGAATGCTCTTTGCCTGGTTATGTTTTATTCAGACTGGTTAACCCAGACTAATTTGTACTTCCACACCAGCCGCGAGGTCTAGCTTCATCAAGGCATCAACCGTCTTCTCAGTTGGCTCGACGATGTCTAGCAATCGCTTATGGGTGCGAATTTCGTACTGATCTCGAGCATCTTTGTTTACATGCGGTGAAATCAATACAGTAAATCTTTCTTTATTCGTTGGCAGTGGGATCGGTCCGCGGACCTGAGCACCAGTGCGACGTGCAGTATCAACGATTTCTTGGGTAGATTGATCAATCAGACGATGATCGAAGGCCTTGAGGCGGATTCTGATACGCTGACTTTGCATCTACTTAGAGCTCCAAAAAATTCTTTTAAATTAATAAGTTACTGACCGTTTCTCGTTTGGCTTTTAAATAATAGCCAAATGAGGGATGCGAATCTTAAGGTTTTGGCCCTATCCTGTCAAGGAATAACCGTCTGAAAGCCGCTTTTTCTCTGACTTCCCGCCGATTTGGCCCTACCTTTAATTCACAGCCCGATTTCCCACATGAACCTCGCCCTGAGGCTGGGGAGTGAGTTAGCCCCCTATTCTCTATTGCGGCAAAGCCAGCGCCCCTCACAGGAGGCCGGCTTTAGCGCACAGAGAATCGATTTTATTCGAATATCTTAGCTACAACACCCGCGCCTACTGTACGACCACCCTCACGGATAGCGAAGCGTAGACCTTCATCCATCGCAATCGGGTTAATCAGAGTGACAACCATGTTCACGTTGT
>Ga0307986_10000480_pt1 | contig 29932 bp, 33 predicted proteins | sample EllFjometageno82_FD_203170 | JGI IMG/M metagenome (GOLD analysis project Ga0307986, IMG submission 203170) | Marine microbial communities from Ellis Fjord, Antarctic Ocean - #82 | ecosystem: Environmental > Aquatic > Marine > Unclassified | place: Southern Ocean | collected 2014-10-09 | reverse complement strand
GAAACAAAAGTATAGCTTAGTTCTGCTAAAAGTTGAACTTTGTTAGGTAGCAACGAATTTTTTTTAGAACCAAGGTTAAAAATTAATATTATTGCCAAAGAGCTAATTACCATAAACAAACTCGAGTTTGTAAATGATATATCTATTGCTCCTAACTTAATTTCTGGTCCAATTCTATAAACTTCAAATTGGTACATTGGATTTGTTGCCATAATTTTTTAAACTTATTTTTGCATATTTTTTGCAGATCTGAATACATTTATAATACCAGCAACAACACCTACAAAAAAAAATATTAATATTAACCATGGCTTAGTACCAAAGGTCTTGTCTAAAATAAACCCTATAATTGTCCCAACTGCTACTGCAGACACCAATTCTGTGCTTAATTTAAAGGCAGCTCCAATAGAAGATGGTGGTTTTTTGTCTTTATATAGATTCCTCTCAGAAATCTTAGATTTTGCAATCTCCAAGCGAGTTTTAAATGGATCCTTTGGCATTTAATTATTACGCCACCATACTCTCAGCTTTTTGTAAATCAACAGCTACTAATTGGCTAATACCTTTTTCTGGCATAGTGACACCATAGAGCCTACTCATCTTAGACATAGTTAGTGCGTGATGAGTTACAATAATAAATTTAGTGTTAGTTATCTTAGTTAGATCGTCTAGAAGGCTACAAAATCTTGTTACGTTTGCATCATCTAAAGGAGCATCAACTTCATCTAAAACACAAATTGGAGATGGGTTAGTTAAGAATACAGCAAAAATAAGTGATAAAGCAGTCAAAGCCTGTTCACCACCGGATAACAAAGTTATTGATTGGAGTCTTTTGCCTGGCGGACTCACCAACATTTCAAGTCCAGCCTCAAGGGGGTCATCGGAGTCAACCAATTCAAGCTTCGCACTTCCTCCATTAAATAGCTTAGTATAAACTTCATTAAATTTTCTATTAACTTTTTCAAAGGCTTCCAAAAGTCTTTCTCTCCCCTTTTGATTAAGCTCATTAATGCTTTCTTTTAATTTACTAATTGCAGAAACAAGATCCTCTCTGTCTTGCTCCATTTTTTTAATTTCAATTTCATATTTACTTGTTTCCTCATCTGCCCTTAAGTTAACAGAACCAAGTTTTTGTCTCTCTCTCTTTTTTTCATCTAAAGTTTCCTCTTGAGCAATAGAATCTGGTAGCTCTTCCACACCATTTAAATTAGAGTTTTCAAGAATATTATTTTCTACTAGATTAAGTTCAGACTGAACTCTTTCTAACAAATCATCTTTACGTTTTTTTAGCCCTTCGATTGTTGCACCAGAACTAGCTTTTCTTTCTCTTATTTGAATAGATTTTTCTTGCACCTCATTTAGCTCAAGTCTTAAAGAGTTAATCTTTCCATCCGTTTCTTCAATAATTTTTTCATTTTCAATCTTTTCTTTTTCTGAAATTCTTAACCCTTCTGAAATCTGTCCTTTTTTCTCAGCTTGAATTTTTGGTTGTTGATCTCGCTCATTTAATTGAGATAATAATTTACTTTTTCTTTCACTTAAATCTTTTACCATTTTTTCAGAGTTTGAAAGTAAACTTTTCCAGCTATCCATTTCTGTTTCAATAGTTTTGATTCTTTCATTTCTTTTGATAGACTCTTTTTTAATAGATTGGTTTTTGCTAAAACTATCAGCATATTTTTCTTGTAATAATTTTATATTATCATTTTTTTCATTAATACTTAAAAGTTTCTTCTTACTCTCTCCATCTTCTAAGTTATTTAAAAAGTTATCTATCTCAATTTGACACCTATCAAGCAAAGTAAGTGCTTGGTTTGCCTCATTGTTATTTATTAATTCTTTTACTTTATTAATTGTGTTTTTGACATTTTTAATTGGATCTATGCTTATATTTATATTTCCATCAGCAAAGATATTAATAATTTCGTCAACTGATTTTTGTTCTTTTTTTAACTTGCCTTTAGCACCATCAAGATCTTCATTAGAAAGCTTTTCCGTCTCAAAATACTTGGAGTCTATCTCTATTAATTCACTTTTCTCTTCTTTTAATCTTTTTTCATTAGAATTTGCATCTATAACAATTCCTTTTTCCCTATCAATGTCTTCTTCAATAGTTTTTAAAGATTTTTTTATATTTTCGATTTCATCTTGAGTTCTAACATTTTCTTCATCTAAGCTTTGCAGTTCCAGATTCATTCTTTGAATTTTTGAAAGGTTTTCAATATTTTTTTCTCTTAAAGGAGAAACCTTATCTGATTCTGATTTAATTAAATTTTCAAATTCAGAAATTTGTTGATTAAAAATACTTACTCCTCCTTCTGCTTCAGTATTGATTTCATTTTCAACTTTAATTTCATTGTCTATATCCAATAATTTTAAGTAGTACAAACCAGCTTCAATCTTTTTAATTTCCCCAGATATAAGCTTATATTTTGTGGCCTCTTCAGCTTGTTTCTGAAGGTTTGCCAACTGTTTTTCTTGTTGTCTTCTTAATTCATCGGCTCTTTTTAAATTTGTCTCAGCTGCATTTAATCTAAGTTCGGCCTCGTGTCTTCTCACATGAAGTCCAGAAATATTTGCTGCTTCTTCTAAAATCGCTCTTCTATCGGTGGGTTTTGCAGTCACTAACGCACCTATACGTCCTTGGCTTATCATTGACGGTGAATGAGCCCCCGTAGATAGATCTGCGAAAAACATCTGAGCATCTCTTGCTCTAACCTCTTTATCGTTTATATAGAACTTAGAACCTTTATCTTTTTCAATTTTTCTCCTAACTTCAACTTTGTCTAAATCTCTGTATTGAATTGGGCCGTCGTTATTTTCATTTGCCACAGTAATTGAAACTTCTGCAATATTTTTTGACGCTTTATTTGATGTACCAGAAAAAATAACATCTTCCATTCCTGAGCCACGCATACTTTTGGCTGAAGTTTCTCCCATTACCCACCTTAAGGATTCTACAATATTGGATTTTCCACAGCCATTAGGGCCGACTATACCTGTTAATCCTTCTTCAATTAAAAAGTTAGTTTTTTCAGCAAAAGACTTGAATCCGTTTAGTTGGATTTTTTTAAACTCCATGGATTAACTTATATCAGTTTTTCCAAATATTTTTTTAAATTTTTGTAATTTAAGGCTTTATCAAACTTTTTATCGTTAATTATAATCGTAGGAGTAGCATTAACTTTATATTTTTTCACACCTTCGATTCGATCATTTAATACATAGTCTTCAATAGCTTTATCCGCTAAACATTTTTCAAAATCCACTTTTACACCTTCATCTGTTAAAAATTTTTTTAGGTGCCCAGTTGCTTCCTCTGGAGTTTTGCCTATGGCCCATTTTTTTTGGCCAGAAAATAGAGCATGCATTATGTCTGATTTTCCATCATTTTTGCATTGTCCAATTTTTGAAGCGTTAAAAGCAGCAATATCTAAAGGGAAATGTCTAAATTCGATTTTAACTAATCCTTTTTCTATAAAGTCTTTTTTAAGAGACGGATAAACATCCACATGAAAGTCCGCACAGTGCCCACAAGTTAATGACTCATAAGCAATTATCGTTATTTTGGCATTTTTATCACCCTCAACAATCCTTTTGATATTTTGATTTTCTTCAGAGGATAAATTGGCATTAAAACCAACAATCACAATAACCAATAGTAAAATTATTTTTTTCATCTTTGTTTAAATATTTTTGTTAATTCTAGTAGTGAGTTTTTAATTTTATTATTCTTTATATCGTTAATTCTATCTGTATATTTATTATTTGTCACATTATTTTTATCTATCTTTTTAAATTTAGTTTGCATGTTATCAAAGCTAATAAATTTTAATTTTTCCACCACAGTATAACCAAAAAAGCTATTCATTTTATCTATTATTTCTTTTTTTGAATATTCTAAATCTATTTCGTGACCTCTTTTTACCATTATCTGAAGAGTGCTCACGCCGATTTTATTAGAATTTTTAAATAACTTTGGATAACATATTTGAAAAAGCTTAGCACCAACTATATATTTCCAATTATTTAAAGTTTCAGAGAATATATGGCCCTTTTTTTTTATTATTTTTTTGATATTTTTTGGCAAAGTGTCCTTAAAAGACCTTAGGCCTTGTATAGTTTTGAACCTCTGCTTAGTATTATTCTTAAATTGCATATGTTTAATTCTATACTAACAAAAAAAATTCTTTATTGGTACGATAATAATAAAAGAGCACTACCATGGAGAAAAAAAATCTCCCAAACTAAAAGAGAGTATTACACTCTAGTTAGCGAATTTATGTTGCAGCAAACTAAGGTTACAACAGTAATTCCATATTTTAACAATTTTATTAGAGATATTCCTAATTTGACTTCATTGTCAAAAATTACTGACGATAAACTTTTAAAGTACTGGGAAGGGCTTGGCTATTATTCAAGAGTTAAGAATTTAAAAAAAACAGCACAAATTGTAAGACGTAAATTTAAAGGAAGATTACCAATCACTATTGATAAATTAAAAACATTACCAGGAATAGGTGACTATACCGCAAATGCAATAATGGCAATTGCTTTTAACAAACCTTTTATTCCACTTGATGGAAATATTGAAAGAGTGATTAAAAGGTTGTTAAACTTAAAACTAGCCAATGAGGTTTCAAAAGAAAATTTGATAAAGGAAAAAAAAATATTAGGCACCTCAACAAGATCAAGTGATTATGCGCAATCATTAATGGAATTAGGAGCTCTTGTTTGTAAACCTAAAATTCCTTTATGCAGCCAGTGTCCCGTAACAAAAGACTGTAAATCATTTAAAAAAAATGATTTTGAAATCATAAAACAGAAAAAAAAAAAAATTAATAAATTTTACTTGGTAGAAGTTTATAAGAAGAATAATCAATTTTTATTAATCAAAAATACTAAATTCAATTTTTTGAAAAACTTAAAAATATTTCCCATGAAAGAAATCTCTAAACCTAATAATTCAATGAAATCATTTAATTTTAAAATGTCCAATATGAATATGAATGTAATTATTAAATTTACTAAGCAAAAAAGTGTCATTTCAGACTCTTCTTGGATTGATAGCTCAAAACTTAATAACTATACTTTACCAACTTTTACAAAAAAAATTTTTAGATATTTGGATAAATATAAATGAAAAAAATAGCAGTAATAGGAGGGGGTATATCAGGCTTGTACATCGCAAACTTATTAAGACAAAACCTAGATTATGAAATCATAGTCTATGAAAAAAATAACTCTATAGATTTAGAAAAGGGATATGGTATCCAACTTTCTGTTAATAGCATTAAACTATTAAATAAAATAGGTTTTCAAAATGTACTTTTGGCAGAAAGATTCCATCCTAAAAAAGTTGATATTTATTCGTTAAATAACAATCATAAAATATGTGATTTGGATATATCAACATTTAATGAGGCAGACGCTAAGTATACAACATTACAAAGGTTCACTTTAATTAATTTTTTAAAAGATAGGCTTCCTAGTAATTTTATAAATTTTAACAAGAAAGTTATTGAAGTTAACCAAGAACCTAAATGTATTAAAGTAATTTTTGAAGACAACACATCAATTGAATGTGATTATTTAATTATATCCGATGGATTGTTTTCAAAAACCAAATCATTGATTGCCAATAAAGAAATTAAACCAAGATACTTTAATTCTATTGCCCTAAGAGCAACTATAGATCAAAAAAACCTTCAAGGTATTGACCTAAAAAATATATCACTATCCCTAGGATCTAATTTACATTCTGTTACCTACCCAATTAACAATAATGGCCAGTTTAATTTTATAAGTATTTTGAGGAAAAGCCTTAACAAGCAGGATTTATCAAACCATACCTTATTTGAGAATAAAAATTTTATTGCAACAATTTTATCTAAAATGTCAAAACAAATAGACCCTGATATCATCAAAAATTTAAAAAATATTAAGTGCTTTCCCGTATTTGTTAGCACAGAAATATATCAACCTATAAATAAGAACATCTTTCTTATTGGAGATGCTTTTTTTGCATTCCCACCAACTTTTGCCCAGGGTGCGTCGCAATCAATAGAGGTTGCTCATGAATTATATAAAAGCTTGGAAGATCAAAATGATCAGTTTAATCACGAAAGAATTAAAAGAACAAAAATGATTGATAGAAAATCAAAGCTGAATTATTTTATTTTTCATCTTTCTAATCCATTGATGAATGCGTTAAGAAACTTATTAATGAAATATTTACTTAAAAATAATAAATTTATTAATAGTTATTTAGGAAAAATTTATAAAAATTAATTATTAGCAATTAGTCTTTGTCTTAAATTATCTATTGGGACACTCACACCATTTACATTGCAATGCCAATAAGTCCAACCATTACAACTTTCAGAACCAAGAATTGTTGCTGCTACTTTATGAATTGATCCTTCAGCTTGACTATGCTTGATGCTTCCATCGGCCATGATCTTAGCAGTAACTTTTTTCTTTTGATCAAAAATACTCGTCCCTGGTTTAATAATCCCTAACTCTACTAAAGAGCCAAAAGGTATTCTTGGTTTAGATCTGTTGTTTTTAAGTGTATCTAGAAAATTATCTTCTATAGGTTTTGTATTTTTTATTCTTTCTTCCGAAGCTTTAAAATAACTCTTTTCTCTTTCTATTCCGAAATAATTTCTACCTAATTTTTTTGCAACAGTGGCGGTAGTACCAGATCCTAAAAAAGGATCTAGAACTAGATCACCCTTATTTGAGGAGGCCAATAAGACTCTATGAAGTAAAGACTCAGGTTTTTGAGTTGAGTGAACTTTTTTTCCATTTCTCTTAAGTCTTTCTGCTCCATTACAAATAGGTAGTTTCCAGTCTGATCTCATTTGAAGATCATCATTTAAACATTTTAAAGATTGATAGTTAAAAGTATATTTTGACTTTTCACTCTTGGAGGCCCAAATTAATGTTTCATGAGCATTGGTAAATCTTGTTCCTCTAAAATTGGGCATTGGGTTGCTTTTATTCCAAATAACATCATTTAAAATCCAAAAGCCTAAATTTTGTATGGCAGTTCCTACTCTAAAAATATTGTGATAACTTCCTATTACCCATATCGCACCATTTTTCTTTAAAATTCTTTTACATTCTGAAAGCCAAGCAATTGTAAATTCATCATATTTTTTGAAACTTTCAAATTGATCCCATTTATCATTGACAGCACTGACCTTACTTTGGTCGGGTCTTGTAAGCGAATTTTTCAATTGAAGGTTATAGGGAGGATCAGCAAAAATAAGATCAAAGGTCTCGCTTGGGATTTTTTTTAATTCCTCTAAACTGTCACCGTTAATAATTTTATTTTTAAAATTGTTTTCCATTTTATATAAAACAATTAAACTCGAAAGAGATTCTAGGGTCAACTTCAGATTGAATTAATTGGATTCAATTGGTGTCTATAATTTTTTTAACAACCAGATATTGTGCTGTTATACGTGAAACTTATTTAAATTTAGAGATAGGGGAGAAAGTTTTTCGATGATGCTTGGTAACGCCAAATTTCTTAATTGCTCTTAAGTGCTCTTTAGTCCCATAACCTGAGTTAGTATCCCAGCCATAATTAACAAACTGTTTTGAAAGTTTTGTGATAAATCTGTCTCTACTGACTTTTGCAATAATTGATGCAGCTGAAATACTTGGAACTTTTTGATCTCCTTTTACAATATATTTTAATTTATAATTTTTAAGATCGGGTAATTTGTTGCCATCTATCAAAACAAGAAAAGGTTTTTTTTTAAGTTTTATTATTGCTCTTTTCATTGCAAGCAAGCTTGCATGTAATATATTAATTTTTTCAATTTCTTTAACAGATGCTTGACCTATCGCCCAAATAGAGTTTTTTTTGATATAAAAATAAAGTTTTTCTCTTCTTATCTTAGATAAGCTTTTTGAATCTTTTAATATTTTTTTATTAATTGTTTTATTTAATATAACTGCAGCTGCATAGACTGGACCTATTAAGCTACCCCTACCAACTTCATCAACACCAGCTAAAATTTTCATTAAGTATCTATATTTAGATCGGTAATTTTTTGTTTTATCTTTTTTAAATCTTCCCAAGAATATTTCTTATTTTCAGGAATCCTTAAAAGATATGAAGGATTAAAGGTTATGATAACATTGTAGCTTGTATTTTTTACTATAATCTCTTTCCATTTCCCTCTCTCGGTAGAAATTTTACTATTCAGTCCGGTTAAAGACTCCATGGCAGTGCTACCCATTAGAATTATTATTTTTGGTTTTATGATTGAGATATGCTTTTGAAGAAATTGAGAGTATCTTTTTATTTCAGTAGATGTAGGCTTTCGATCCTTTGGCGGTCTAAAATTCACAGCATAGGTAGAGTAAATATTTTCTTTTTTAATGTTTATTGCAATTAACATCTTTTTTAGAAGGGCACCAACTTCACCTACAAATGTCAGTCCAACACTATCTTCCTCAAGGCCCGGAGCTTCTCCAATTAACATTATAGAGCTATTAATATTTCCATCACCTAACACTATTTTTTTGGAATTATTTTTAAGACTACAATCTTCAATTGAGTTTATTTGTATTTTTAATTTAGTAAGTTCTTTTTCTTTAGTTATCTCACTGATATTATTTTCAATTTTTTGATCATTATTAGTGGTATTTTCCATTCTATTGATAGGGTTTTCATCAAAAATAAAGTGGGATCCGATAGAGTTTAGTAATTCCAATTTAAAATTCGTGTTTTGATTTATTACTTTTTTAGACATACAATGACCAAATGTTGATAAAGTTTTTTAAATTTGCTTTAATATTCATATTATATCAAAGCCCACTATACTCAAAAAATAAGAGTTTAAACAATTTTAATACAAGTCATTTATCTAATTATTTTTCAGGAATAGTTGCTTATGAGAATAATGAGAATCCAAAGGCTCTAAAGTTTTTTAAATCATCAAGGTCTTTAATTAAACAGCATAACTTGTATCTTAAAAACTACATATATGCACTTGTGCTTGAAGGCAGAGTTATACAGGCGACAAGTGAAATTAAACAAAATTTAACTAAAGACAATTCTAGCTTTTTTGAAGCTCATTTGTTGTTAGCTTTAGACAGTTTTAAGAAAAAAAATTATGAAAAAAGCAAAGAACACCTTCAAAGGTCTGATGAATTTATCAACAATGATAAAATTTCTCTAATAATTGCAGAAACATTAAAACAATACCTTCATGTTTTTGATGAAAATAAAATTCCAAAAATAAAAAATAAATTTGGTAATTTTTCCTTCATCAATGAGGCATTCCAAAGGTGCTATTTAAATGACAAAAATACCAAAACTTATTTTAAAAATTTGATTAATTCACAAAATGAAGATTATTCTAGGTATATATTTTTTTACATAAATTATTTAGTTGAAAATAATGAATATAATGAGGCAGTAAATATTACTAATAATTTAGATTACCTAAATTCATCTTTACTTATCGCACAAGGAAAAAAATGGATCGACGATAAAAAATTAAAAGAATTTAAAAAAATATTTTCATGTAATGGTACTACCGACATAGTGAGTGAGTTTTTTTTTTTAGTATCTAATCTTTATTCCTCTCAAGAAAACTATGAAAAATCAAATTTTTATTTGAATTTATCTCATTATTTAAATCCAAAATTTAAATTCAATTTATCTTTATTAGCAGAAAACCATTATCTTAATAAAAATTATACAAAAACTTTAAAAATTTTAGATTCCTTCAATAAAAATGATGAATTTTATTATTGGTTTAAATTAAAAAAAGAAGCGCAAATTATCTCAGAACAACAAAGTGACGATGCTTCTTTAGATTTTATCAACACACAGTTCAAAAGCATAAAGGATCCATCTATAAAAATGATTTTTGATATTGCAAATTTTAATAAAAATGCAAAAAAATATAAAGTAGCAATACAATATTATGATCAAATTATATTAAAAATTAATATTAATTCTTCTCTTTATTCTGAGATTTTGTACAGAAGGGGTGGATGTTATGAAAGGATGGGAGATTATATCAATTCAGATAAAGACCTATTAAAATCTTTAGAGATCGATCAGAATGAAGCATATGTGTTAAATTATTTAGCTTACTCCTGGTTAGAGAGAGATTACAAAATAGACGCCGCACTTAAAATGCTTGAAAAAGCTTATGCAGCAAAAAGTAACGATCCGTACATAATTGACTCCATTGGTTGGGCTTACTATTTAATTGATGATTATGTAAAAGCTGAGAAACTTTTAAAAAGAGCAGTTGAATTAATGCCAGAGGATCCCACCGTTAATGATCATTATGGGGATATACTCTGGAAATTGGATAGAAAAATTCAAGCAAGATATTTTTGGAAAAGTGTTTTAAATTTAAAAGAAACAGAAGGTAAAATGATAAAAATTATTAATGATAAGTTAATTAAAGGATTAAAAAATTCTTAACTTATGAGTGCATTTAAGATTAAATCTCATGCAAAAATAAATCTAGCACTGAATGTAACTGGAAAAACTTTGAAGTTACACAAAATAGAAAGCATAGTTTCTTTTATTGATTTACATGACGTAATCTATTTAAAGCAAATAGATAATAAACAACACAAAATATCTTTTAAAGGCAAGTTTTCTAAAGATATCAGAAAAATAAATACAATTACAAAACTGCTGAAATTATTAGACAAAAAAAAACTTTTAAATAATCAGAAATTTGAGATCAAAATTATTAAAAATATTCCTCAGGAATCAGGTATGGGTGGGGGTTCAATGAACGCAGCAACCTTAATAGACTTTTTTATAAAAAAAAAAATACTTAAAATAAAAAAAAATGAGCTATTAAGGTTAACACGCATGATAGGTTCCGATGTAATTTTAGGAATAAAACCAACAAATATTATTTTATCCTCAAATGGTAAAATCAAAAAATATGATGAAAAAATCAATATTCATACTCTAGTTATTAAACCTAACTTTGGTTGCTCTACTAAGTATATTTACTCAAAAGTTAAGAAATTTAGTAAATCACAATTTAATTATCCAAAAAGATCAATGTTTGAGATGGATTATCTAAAGAATTTAAATAATGACCTTGAGAAAATTGCATTAAACAAATATCCAAAACTTAAAAAAATTAAATCATTTTTACTAACTTTACAGAACAATATTTTTGTTAGGATGTCAGGGTCAGGCTCATCAATTGTGGCGTATTTTCATTCTAAAAGAGCTTGCAATATTGCACACAGGCAATGTAAAAAGAAATTCAATAGTCACTGGTGTATTGCATCAAAAACTATATAATTTTTTTTTTTTATGATATACGAAATAAATATTGGGGCATAGCCAAGCGGTAAGGCACTGGTTTTTGGTACCGGCATCCTAGGTTCGAATCCTAGTGCCCCAGCCATATATGAATAATTTAATTAAAAATTTTTTTTTTAGATCCCAAAAACCTAATTATATAAATTTAGGCTTTAGGGATGTCAAAAAGGAAACTGAAGTAGAGCAAATATTTAATGCTATTAATTCTTTTTCTGAAAATAGTAAGATCAGATATGTCGGGGGATGTGTTAGAAAAATTATAAATAAAGAAAAAGTTGATGACATAGACCTAGCGGTAAATTTAAATCCGCACGATGTTTGTAAAGCTCTCAAGAAAAAAAATATAAAATATTATGAAAGTGGAATTGAACATGGAACAATTACAGCATTAATAAAGAATAATAAGTTTGAAATTACCTCATTGCGAAAAGATGTTGATACAGACGGAAGACATGCAAAAGTAGAATTTTCAAACAACTGGAAAGAAGATGCCTCCAGAAGAGATTTTACAATAAATTCTATTTACGCAGATATAGAGGGAAATTTATTTGATCCTTTTGAAGGAAAAGCAGATTTAGAAAAAGGAAAGATTGATTTCATAGGAGATGCAGAAACAAGAATTCAAGAAGATTACTTAAGGATATTAAGATATATTAGATTTTTTCTTAGTTATTCAAAAAATAAACATGACCCAAGAACTATTAAAATAATTAAAAAAAACTTAAGCGGATTTTCTCGTATTTCCTCCGAGAGAATGCTGGATGAATTTCAAAAACTATTAAGGTCAGGCAGTTTTTTTAATCTGATGAAGGATAAGGATTGTTTAGAAATTATAGATCTTATTTTTCCGCAATTAAAAAACATATCTATATTTAACAAGTTAAATAATTTTGCAAAAAAAAAATTCACTAAAGTAGATTTTATTTTTTTATTATCCTTAATGATTATTGATGGATCGGATAACGTTAATTATTTTATTTACAAATTTAATATTTCAAAAAAAGATCAAAAAAGACTTCTATTTTTAAATAATTTTAATTCTAAGACTGTGACGAGTAAAACTTATTCCGAAAAAAATCTGAATAAGGTTTTTTATTTTAGTGGTAGAGAAGCTTTAATGGACATTATTTATTTCAAAATTTTTAAATCAAAAAAAGTGGACTACAATTTAATAAAGTTAATTGATCTTTTTAAACTTAAAGAAATTCCTATAATGCCACTTAAAGCAAATACACTAATAGAAAAATACAATATTTCTGAAGGCAAGGAATTAGGAGATAAACTTAAAGCAATAGAAGAAGTTTGGGCCAATAATAATTTTCAAATTTCAGACAAAGAAGTTCAAAAAATAGTAAGTAATTAGACGTATTTAACGTCCTTAATTTCAAAGTTTTTTACACCAGCTGGAGTTTTAATTTCTACCAGATCGTTTTTGTTTTTGCCAATTAATCCTCTCCCAATGGGTGATTGAAAAAAAATTAATTTTTTTTGTAAATCAGCCTCATCTTTTCCTACAATTTTGTAGGTAATTTTTTCTCCAGTGTCTAAGTTTTTTAAATCTACTGTAGAGCCAAAAATAACCTTTCCATCATTAGTCATTTTCACAATGTCGATTACATTTGCTCTTGCAATGATGTCATTAATTTGAGCTACTCTTCCCTCATTGTGTGACTGCTCTTCTTTTGCAGCATGGTACTCAGCATTTTCTTTTAAATCACCATGAGATCTTGCTTCTGAAATAGCAGCAACTATTTGTGGACGTTTTTTTTCTTTTAAAAAAATTAACTCTTTTTTCAAATTTTCAAGACTAGCTGATGTTATTGGTTCTTTATCCATTTTAATTCCATTTTGCTATTGGTGGTAAAGACATTAAAATACCTTCAACGTTACCACCTGTTTGTAATCCAAATTTTGTTCCTCTATCATAGAGCAAATTAAATTCAGCATATCTTCCTCTTTTAATGTACTGCAATTCCTTTTCTCTTGCAGTCCATTTTTTTTTGTATTTTGCTTTTATTATTGATTGAAATAACATTTGGAAAGTGACACCTAAATCAGATACAAATTTGAAATCTTTTTTCCAATTATTTTTTTTATAATCAAAAAAAATACCACCAATACCTCTAGTTTCCTTTCGGTGTGGTAGGTAAAAATAATCGTCACACCATTTTTTATATTTTTTGTGATATTTTTTATTGTGCCGAGCACACATTTTTTTTAATTCTTTATGAAGAAAAGTTTTTTCTTTATTGTCCACGATACATGGTGTTACGTCCATTCCACCACCAAACCAACCATGTGTCGTATAGATAAATCTTGTATTAAAATGGATTGCAGGAACATGAGGATTGTTCATGTGCATTACAACAGAAATTCCAGAAGCCCAAAAATTTAGGTTTTTTTCTGTTCCGGGGATTTTTTTTTTCATATCTTCAGGGAATTTTCCATACACTTCAGAAAAATTTACACCAACTTTTTCAAAAATTTTTCCTTTTTTTAAGATTCTAAATTCTCCACCACCCTCATCTTTAATTTTGCTTCTATCCCATGTTTTGGATTTAAATTTTATTTTCTTATTTTCTAATTTTTCAATGTCATCACAAATAATATTTTGTAATAATTTGAACCAATTCGAAGCAAGTTTTTTTTTAATTTCTTTATCCATTATTTAGTAAATTTAGTTTGTCTTAAATTTTCAGATAAAATTATAGCAACTGAAGAAGATATGTTCAAAGATCTTTTATTGTTCATCATAGGTATTTTTAATCTGTATTTGATTGAATTATGAACATGGTCAGGTACACCAGCACTTTCTCTACCAAATAATAATGTATCATTACTTTCAAATTTAAATGTAGCATAAGATTTGGCTGATTTTGTTGTTAATAGTATTACTCTTTGACCTTCTTTTGACTTAAAAAATTCTTCTGAGCTTTGATGAAATTTTATTAGTTTTTCGTCCATATAGTCCATAACTACTCTTTTAAATCTTTTATCACTAAATAAGAATCCACATGGTTCAATAATCTCTAAGTCAGCACCAAGACACGCACACGTTCTAATAATTGCAGCTGTATTTTGAGGAATATCTGGCTCATATAAGGCTATTTTAGGTCTTAATGTCATAGTTTCTGTGTCATTGTTTCAGTGGAAAAAAAACTTTTTTCTTATATGAAATCATATATTAGATAACAATATACAAAAAATAAAAGATGTCTGAAAAAAAACCTGAAAGAAGAGAATTTCTATTTACAGCCTCGTATGCTGTGGGTGCTGTTGGAGTTGGAGCAGTTGTTTGGCCTTTAATTGACCAAATGAATCCAGATGCTTCAGTAAAAGCATTGGCTAGCACAGAAGTTGATGTGAGCTCTGTTCAACCTGGAAAGACAATCACTGTACTTTGGAGAGGAAAACCAGTTTTTATCAAAAGAAGAACATCTGAAGAAATAGCAGAAGCAAGAGCTGTTAAGATGGAAGATTTAAAAGATCCACAAAAAGACGAGGATAGAGCAAAAGATCCTGAGTGGTTAGTGATGGTTGGTGTTTGTACGCACTTAGGATGTGTACCTCTAAATGACAAAGGTGATTATAATGGATGGTTTTGCCCATGCCATGGATCACATTATGACACATCGGGAAGAATAAGAAAAGGTCCTGCTCCATTGAATATGGAAGTTCCAAAATACGAATTTGTTAACAGCAATACAATTAAAATCGGATAATGAATAATTATGAGTGATCACGAGTACGTTCCTAATTCAAAATTTGGAAAATGGTTTAATGATAGATTGCCTCTTTTATCACTTGCTAGCCATTTAACAGACTATCCGACTCCTAAAAATTTAAACTACTGGTGGACATTTGGTGGAATATTAACTTTTTGCTTAATTACACAAATCGTAACGGGTTTAACTTTAGCAATGCACTATATTGCTCATGCTGATCTAGCCTTTGAAAGTGTTGAGCATATCATGAGAGATGTAAACTATGGATGGCTTATAAGATATATTCATGCAAATGGTGCATCGATGTTTTTCTTGGCGGTGTATATTCATATATTTAGATCACTATTTTATGGATCTTATAAATCCCCAAGAGAAATAATTTGGATTATTGGAATAATAATTTACCTTTTAATGATGGCAGCGGCATTTATGGGCTACGTCCTTCCTTGGGGTCAAATGAGTTTTTGGGGAGCAACAGTTATAACAAATCTTTTTAGTGCCATACCCTTAGTAGGAGAGGGAATAGTAAATTGGTTGTGGGGTGGCTATTCTGTAGATAACCCAACTTTAACAAGGTTCTTTACACTTCACTATTTAATTCCATTTTTAATTGTAGGATTAGTAGTTCTACATATTTGGGCTTTACATATTCCTGGAAATAATAACCCAGTAGGAATTGATGTTAAAAAACCCTCCAAAGATACGGTGCCATTCCATCCATATATTGTTATTAAGGATGCCTTTGCATTACTAATGTTTACGATTGTCTTTGCATTTTTTGTATTTTATTCACCTAATATTTTAGGCCATGCTGACAATTATATAGAAGCAAATCCAATGGTGACTCCAGCTCATATTGTTCCTGAGTGGTATTTATTGCCTTTCTATGCAATCCTAAGATCAGTTCCAGACAAATTAATGGGTGTAGTTGCAATGTTATCAGCAATTTTAATTTTAGCTGCACTACCTTGGTTAGATACTTCAAAAATTAGATCAGCTGTCTTTAGACCTCTTTATAAACAGTTTTATTGGATATTATTGGTTGATGTATTGGTACTTGGTTATGTTGGGGCAATGCCAGCAGAAGGTTTATACTTATTGATTGCTAGAGTTGCTACGGCTTACTACTTTATACATTTTTTAATAATCCTTCCAGTTTTAGGCTTTAAAGAAAAGACTATACCTTTACCTTTGAGTATTACAGACCCTGTTCTTGGAGGTTTTCCAAAGGAAGCTATTGTAAAAAAAAAAGAAGGTTTAAATTAATCTAGTGAAAATTTTTTTTAAGACATTATATATAATAATCTTCGTCCTAGTTGGAACCCATCAAGTTAATGCGTCAGAGAAAGTAGAGCTTTTAAAAACAGATTGGAGTTTTAAGGGTTTATTTGGAAAATTTGATAGAGGGTCGCTGCAAAGAGGTTACCAGGTTTATACAGAAGTTTGTTCCTCTTGTCACTCAATGAAGTATGTTAGTTATAGAAATTTAGCAGAGACAGGTGGGCCAGAGTTTTCCGAAGAACAAGTAAAAGCTATGGCTGCAAATTTTGAAGTTACTGACGGTCCAAATAGTGATGGAGAAATGTTCATGAGACCAGCAAAATTATCAGATAAGTTTGTTATGCCTTTCGAAAATGTAAAAGCAGCACAAGCTGCTAATGGTGGAGCTTATCCTCCAGACATGTCAGTATTAGCAAAAGCTAGAAGTGGGGGAGTTGATTATATTTATTCAGTACTACTAGGTTATGAGGATCCCCCAAGCGGTATTACCCTAGATGATGGTGTCTATTATAATAAGTATATGTATGGAAATAATATTAAAATGGCGAAGCCATTGTCTAACGGCTTGATTGAGTATGCTGATGGCACTGTTGCTTCAGAGGAGCAAATGGCAAAAGATGTAACGACATTCCTAATGTGGGCTGCAGAACCACATCTAGAGGCGAGACACAAAATGGGTTTCAAGGCTATATTGTATTTGATTATTTTAACTATTTTAGTTTACTTCAGTATGAAAAAAATATGGTCACGTGTTGAATCTGAAGTTTAAGATATCACCATCTTTCACAATATAATCTTTTCCTTCAAGTCTCATTTTGCCATTTATTTTTGAATTTACCCAACCTTCATTAGTTATAAAGTCTTCGAATGCAATTGTTTCAGCTCTTATAAATCCTTTTTCAAAATCAGTATGAATTTCTCCAGCTGCCTTTGGAGCAGTACAATTTTTTTGAATTGTCCATGCTCTTGTTTCTTCTGGACCCGATGTAAAATAAGTGTCTAACTCTAAAACATTGTAACCTTTTTGAATAAGCATATTTAAACCAGTACTTTTTAATCCAATCATCTCCATGTAATTTTCTTTTTCATCACTTTCCAATTGATTAATTTGATTTTCAATATCAGCTGAAATTATCAGGGTATTCTCCTCCCCAAATTTTGTAGTGAAAGTTTCTGTGTAATGATTACCATTTTGCACACTTGCTTCATCAACGTTGCAAACAAAAATTTTAGGTTTTAAAGATAGTAAACCACTTTGGTTTAGAAGTTTTTTTTCAAATTTGTCATAAAGAGTTTTGATATCTTTAGAATTATTTATACAATCTGAGGCAAGCTCTAATATTTTTAATTGCTCGTCGTCCACATTTTTTTTGTTGTTCTTTTCCAATCTTTTTTGAATTGATTCTAGATCTGACAACATCATTTCAGTTTCAATGATTTCTAAATCTCTCACAGGGTCTACTGTAGGGTTTACATTTTGAATATCATCAGAATCAAAACATCTTATCATGTGTATTACTGCATCAACTTCTCTAATATGAGATAAAAATTTATTTCCTAAACCCTCACCTTTAGAGGCACCCTCCACAAGACCAGCAATATCTACAAATTCAATTGTAGTATTTATCTTTTTTTTTGATTGAGATATTTCTACTAATTTATCTAGTCTTTCATCTGGAACAGGAACAACTCCAACATTTGGTTCAATTGTGCAGAAAGGAAAGTTAGCAGCTTGAGCTTTGCTAGAGTTAGTTAGAGCATTAAACAATGTTGATTTGCCAACATTAGGTAGGCCAACAATTCCACACTTAAAACTCATCTATTTATTATTTACTGTACTTGAGAATAAATCTAATTTTTTATCAATTAGTATAGACATAGAATTAATTATATTATTTGTGATTTTTTCTAATTGTAACAACTCATCTTCATCAAAATCTTTTAATACATGATCAGAAACAGGCACTTTTGTTTTAGGTCTGCCAATTCCTATCCTTACTCTGGAGTAATCTTTTCCAATAAACTTATCTATTGACTCAATTCCATTATGCCCTGCACTCGACCCTGCAAACTTCGCTTTCACTTTTCCAAATTCAATATCTAGGTCGTCATGAAAAACAGTTACATCTTCAGCGTCAATCTTGAAATATTCAATTAGCTCTCTAATACAAATTCCAGAATTATTCATAAAAGTTAAGGGCTTTATGGCATAAACCTTTTGATCTTCAATATTACCAGTAGTCAGCAACCCTTTAAACTTAGGTTTTTGTTTTGATAGCCCAAACTTTTGATTGAGTGCGTCAATCATTTTAAAACCAATATTATGTCTATTGTTTTCGCTATCAGGGGTTGGGTTTCCTAAACCTACAAATAAAAGCATAATTTTTTTAAATCGTATCTAGGAATTTTCACTATAATAATCTGATTATTTTTTTTCTTCAGGAGCTTTTTTTTCTTCACCTTCTTTTTTGTCTCCATCAGTTACTGGAGCCACATCCTTACCTTCTTCTGCTACGTCAGCTCCTTCTGCTGTTGCTTCAGCAGGTTTTTCAGGCTCTTTCATTACCGTAGGTGCTGCTAGTGTAGCAATTACAAAGTCTCTTCCTAAGATTGTTGGCGCAACACCATCTTCTAATTTAACTGAAGATATTTTAAAACTTTCACCAATATCTATTCCATCTAAGTCTATTACAATTGCCTCCGGAATTTTTTCACTTGGACATTTCAACTCAACTTTTCTTCTAACTATATTTAATACACCACCACGTTTTAAGCCGGGTGATTTTTCTTGATTAATAAATTGTACTGGAACTTCTATTCTGATTTTAACACCAGTCACCACTCTAAGAAAGTCAACATGGGTTGGTTCATCAGATATAACATTATAAGAAACTTCTCTTGGTAATACGTTTTGATTTTTTCCCTCAACATTGAGAGTAATTATGCTTGATAAGAAGCCTTCTTTTTCTAAAAGTAATTTAAGAATTTTTTTTGATACAGAAACTTTTTCATTTTGTTCACTGCCTCCATAAACAATAGCTGGAACGCTACCTTTTAATCTAAGAGATCTTATATCCCCTTTTGATTTGGTATTTCTAGTGTTTGCTTCAAGTGAATTCATAAAAACAAGGGTTCTAACTTATGTTTTGTAATAACTCAAGAAAATTATTTAAATAAGTCGGATACTGATGTTGAATTAGAAATTCTTTTAATAGCCTCACCCATTAAGCCTGAAATAGGTAGAACTTCTATATTTTTAGCTTTTTGAATTTTATCTTGGTTGTCGATAGTGTCAGTTATTACTAAATTTTTGATAACTGAATTTTTAATTTTATCTACAGCATCTCCACTAAGAACACCGTGAGTAATATAAACATAAACATCCTTAGCCCCCCTGTCTTTCAATGCTTTTGCAGCATTAACAATAGTTCCACCAGAGTCAATTATATCATCTACTATAATACAAGTTTTACCATCAACATCTCCTATGACATTCATAACTTTAGACAGACCTGGTTTTGGCCTTCTTTTGTCAACAATAGCAAGATCAACATTTAAAATTTTACCAAGAGCTCTTGCTCTTTCAGTACCACCCACATCTGGTGCAACACAAATAATATTTTTACTTTTAATGTTTTTTTTAGCATGTCTTGCAAAAATAGGAGTAGCAAATAAGTTGTCTACAGGAATGTCAAAGAACCCTTGAATTTGCCCAGCATGCAAATCAACTGTAACAACTCTATCTGCACCAGCTTTAGTGATTAGATTGGAAACAAGTTTTGCCGATATAGAAGTTCTCGGTACAACTTTTCGATCTTGTCTAGCATAACCAAAATAAGGAATAACAGCGGTAATATTTTTCGCGGAAGATCTCTTCAACGCATCAATGCATAAAAGCAATTCCATTAAATTATCATTTGCAGGAGAGGAAATAGATTGAATTATGAAAATACTATTGCCTCTAATGTTTTCGTTAATTTCTATATATATTTCTCCATCAGAAAATTTTCTAATACTTGAGTTTACAAGTTTAGTTTTTAAAAATTTAGCAATTTTATTACTTAAGGGCTTGTTACTATTTCCAGATAATAATTTCATGCAATAGACTAATTAATCATAATTACAGAAATATTTCTACCATAATCACGCTCGTTGCGACTAATAGATCTTCTGGCACTAAAAAAATTGTTTTTTATATCAAAAGTATCTTTCTTGATTCTGTCTATTTTCTTTATATTTAAGCTTTTTAATTGAGTATAAATATATTTACTTAAGTTAAAATAATTTTTCACTCCTATTTTTTTAAAAAAAATTTTTGTTTTTTTATCTTTTTTAATAAATTTCTCGATAAAATCTTTTTTTACCTCATAATTTTTTATTGAAATGCATGGTCCTATAACAGCAGTCATATCTTTAGTTAAGCAACCTTTTTTTTTCATAAATTTAATAACATTTTTGACAATACCTTTAAATGCGCCTTTCCAGCCTGCATGAATTACTGCCACCATCTTATTATTTTTATCATGTATTAATATTGGAGCACAATCTGCAGTCAAGACGGCAATGAGTGTGCCCGTTTTGTTAGTGATTAAAGCATCACCATTAAATTTATCACTTATAAGTTTTGATTTTTTATTAATGAAATGAAATTTATTACTATGAGTTTGATTTAATAAAAATATCTTTTTTGATTCTGGATTAATTTTTTTGATTATGATTTTTAGGTTATGAGCAACGTTTTTTTTATTATCTGAAGACCCTGGCCCACAATTTAAGCTTTTATATAAACCATGAGATTTACCACCTAATTTATTAAAAAAACCATGCTTTATATCTTTAAACTTAGAAAGTTTTTTTGACTCAATCAATTTCAAATCCTAACTTAAATTTATTTTTTTTATTCGTTATAAGCATTGCCTTAAACAAAGTTCCCATTTGATCTTTGTCAATTAATCTTTTGACTCTGTAATGGATATCAGCTTTTTTACTAAACGGTATATTTTTTGAAAGTATTTCTGCCCTATGCAGTATTCCAAGTTTAGTTAAAAATTGTCTTTGGGTAGTTGTTATGGAGCAAAGTGAACCCAATTTTTTAATTATTTGGTCAATAAGATTAAAATTTAGATTATATGTAATATCAGAATTCCTAAAGTTGTCTAAAACGTTGCTATATGCATGTTTAGAAACTGCCTGCAGGGTATTTTTAATTTCCTTATTAGTGTAACCATAATCTATGATTAAAATTCCACCACCATTACGTTTAATTTTTTTTGTAATAATCTTTAAATAATTTGTGGTAAGTGGTGAATATTCTATAAATTTTTGCTTATAAGAGATTTTATATTTTATTTTATCCTCAAATTTAAGCATATCAAATGGTAGATCTACATATTCCATTTTTTTTAAACTAGTAAATTTAATGTACCTTTCGTACCATTTTCTTTTTTTTTTAATAAATTGTTTAATTGGCAGCGCATCAAAAAATTCATTTGCGATAAAAATAGATGGAAGGTCATTCAATTGATTTAAATTTTTTAACCACTTGATATTTTTATCTTTATTTGTTTTTTTTTGTATTTTTTTAAGTAATTCACTTTTTTCCAAAATATTAATATTGCATGAATTTTTAAAATTGGGAAATCTGTTAAAGGTATTTACCAGGACTTTCATCATTTCTCCATTGCCTGCTCCTAGTTCAATTAGATTAAATTTTTTTGGATATTTTAAGCTTTCCCAGAAAGAAATTATCCAAATTGCGATCATCTCAGAAAATAGTATTGATACACCTGGAGCGGTTACAAAATCTCCTTTTTTACCAAAGGGATTATTTTTCATATAATAACCAGATTTTTTATTGTAAAGAGATTCCTCTATAAATTTATCTAAAGACAGCAGCGTGTCTTTTTTAATTTTCATTTTTTTTGTTAAGAAGCAGGATGGCTCCGAAGATTAGAAAAAGGATACTAATTAATTGACCTAGCGTTAAGTTTAAAAGTGCATATCCAATTTGAGGATCAGGTAATCTAAAGAATTCAGTTAGGAATCTAAAAAAAGAATAAAAAATTAAAAAAATGCCAGATATTTTTCCTGGGTTTTTTAAATAATCTTTTTTAAAAAAATATCCAAGTAAAAAAAATAAGATAACTCCTTCAAAAAAAGCCTCATATAGCTGTGAAGGGTGCCTTTTAATATTATCTATTAATACAAATTTTACTGACCAAGGAAGATCTGTTGCCCTTCCGTATAGTTCTGAATTTATAAAATTTGCAATTCTTCCGAAGAAAATTCCAATAGGTGCTGACATAGCAACTAAATCTAAAAATATAAACTGATTTATTTTATGTTTTTTTGCAAATAATTTTGAAGCAATAACCACTCCGATTAAACCACCGTGAAATGACATCCCACCATTCCATACCATGAATATTTGAATAGGATTATTAAAGTAATATTCAAAATTATAAAATAGCACATAACCAAATCTTCCACCCAAAATAACTCCCACAATTAAATATGTGATGAAATCGTCAAACAAATCTAATATACGGTCTTCTTTGATCAATTTTTTTTTACAATATAACCAACCTAACAAAATTCCAGCAATATAGGCCAAAGAGTACCATCTAATTTCTAATGAAAAAATTTGAAAAGCAACTGGGTCAAAATTATTAGTAAACATTTTTAAAAAAGTATTTATAAAGTATATTAATTTTATAAACGAATATATGACAAAATCCAAATTTGTAATTGATAAAATAACAAAGCTATTTGAGCAAGGGCTTATATCTTACAAAGATTTAGGTACTGAAATCTTTAATGTCTTAAGATCCAAAAGAGATGAGATCATTTTCAAAATGAAACTAACAAGCAAAGAAGAAACTGATATTCTAATTAAAAGGCTTCAAATAATTGAAAAAAAAATTGAAAAATTAGAAAAAAATTTTCCAAAAAAAAGGCCTACAAAGGTAAAAAAATCTTAACTCTCAATCCATTTAAAGGAGATTTTTCTAAAAGAATATTTCCTCCATGTGATTTTATAGTATCTGAAGCAATCGATAAACCGAGGCCAACACTAGATTTTGAATCTCCTCTGCTTTTGTCTATTTTATAAAAAGGTTTAAAAACATTTTCATATTCATTTTCTGGGATACCGGGGCCATTATCGTCTATAGTAATCAATATACTGTGATTTTTTTTTGATAGCTGAAAATTTATTTTATTGGCATATTTAAGTCCATTATCAATCAAATTGTTCAATGATCTCAGAATTAAATTTTTCCTACCATTCATGTAGATTCTTGGAATTATCTCTCTTGAAATATTACTGTTCTCATATTTATTAATTATGTTTTCTATTAATTCTGAAATATTAAAAGTTTCATCTTTTTCTGAGTAGTTAGAACTTGTAAATTGTAAATATTCATTAAGCATTTTTTCCATCTCATCAATATCTAGGGACATTTTTTTAGATAATTCAGTATCCTTAATGAGTGCTAATTGAAGTTTCATTCTTGTTAAAGGTGTTCTCAAGTCGTGGCTTATTCCCGATAGCATTTCAGATCTTTGACTTAAATGTCTCATTATTCTTTTTCGCATCTTATCGAATTCAAAGCCTGCTTGTCTTATTTCTAAGGCACCAGATGGTCTATATTCATCAATATTTTCTCCTCTACCAAACCTTTCTGCTGCTTTAGCAAGGTTTATAATTGGTCTTGTTTGATTTTTTAAGAATATTATTGCAATTGCTATTACCAGTAATGCTGGGAGAGTTATCCATAGTGCAAACATTCTTGCAGATGTACTTGTAACTCTATCTTTTGGGATGAAGAGTTCAAAGTAACCATCATTATGCTTTATATTTATGTGAATTAATTCTTTATATGCTGTGGTATCAAACCAATAATTTTGTGAACCGATAGTTGCTTTTAATTCTCTTCTTAGAGTTCTATCAATAGGGCTAAACCATCTTTCTTTTCTATCTTTTATTAAAAAAGGATCGTTTTTATATTCTACATTGAGATCTAAATAGATTGAAAAAAGGCCCGATAGATCATTATTGTTATATTTTCCATTATCATATGCAACGATGAACGTCTTAATCTCCCCAACCAAAGCACGTGTCATTCCTTTATTAGTTTTTATCCAAAGACTATCAAAAAAAACTATAGTTATGATTAATTGCAATAGTATGATGGGTATAGCAATAATTAAAAGTGCTCTATAGAACAATCTTTTTGGAAAAAAACTTTTTAATAATTTACTCAATCCATAAAACATAACCAGCACCCCTTAAAGTTTGTAAATATTTTGGATTTTTTGGATCAATTTCTATTTTTTTTCTCAGTCTAGTTATTATAACATCAATCGATCTTTCTTTATCTAAATCTATTAATTTTCCTATGTCCTCTCTTGAAAAAGTTTTACCAGGATCGTTAATCATTTTTTCCAAGATAATCTTTTCAGTATTGTTTATTTTAAATTCCATTGTATTTTTAAAAATTAAAAGTTTATTCAAATCAATTTTTATATTATCAAATTCAATAATTCTTTTTTGATTATTTTTTTTAGTTTTATTAAGAATATTTTTTATTCTTAAGGTAAGTTCTTTTGGCTCAAAGGGTTTTGACAAATAATCATCTGCTCCAATTTCTAATCCCTTGACTCTTTCGTTAGCCTCACCTTTAGCAGTCAAAAGAATTATTGGTGTATCAATTTTTCCTTTATTTTCTTTAATAAATTCTAATCCATTTTTCCCTGGCATCATTATGTCTAAAACAATTAAATCAAACTTAATAATAGAAACTTTATCATTAGCATCTTCCGCACTATTAGAAGTGGTGACTAAAAAATTATTTTTGTTTAAATATTGTTTGACTAAAGATCTAATTCCATCATCGTCATCTACGACTAAAATATGTGCTATAAAATCATTCATTAATTATTTTTTTTAAAACATCGTTAAAATTAAGTACTTGTTCAGACTTAGAGTTTAAAAGTGCATTATAGATTCTTTTTTTTTGATTTAAAAATATTTCTTCAAATATTTTTTTACCCTTATCATTTAAAAAAATATGTTTTACTCTCGTATCTTGTTGATCTTTTTCAAAAAAAATAGTCTCACATTTAATTAAATCTTTAAGAACTCGGTTTAAACTTTGTTTAGTAATCTTTAATCTCTTAAGCAATTCAGAAATTGTAATTCCTTCATACATAGAAAGTAAGTGTAAAACCTTATGGTGAGCTATTCCAATTTCATATTTGTCCAGCGTCTTCTTGGCATCTGCAAAAGTCTCTCTATAACTCGTGAATAGCCTTTCTATTAATTCTTTTAACTGGTTATCCCTTAAATATAAAAGTTCTTTCATTTATTGGTAAGTTATATTGACATATTATAGATACAAAGATAATTTTTAAAAAAATTTAAATTATTTCATTCATGATACCTTACGATAAAAGATCAGGCAAAATTTGGTATAATAGCGAGCTTGTAGATTGGGCTGACGCTAAAATACATATTTTAAACCACGGACTTCATTATGCCAGCTGCGTTTTTGAAGGTGAAAGAGTTTATGATAGTAAAATCTTTAAATTAGAAGAGCATACTTCAAGACTTTTTTATTCTGCAAAAAGAATGGGGATCACGATTCCTTATACAGAACAAGAGATAAATAACGCATGTAATAAAATTATTTCAGTTCAAAATGTAGAAAATGGCTATGTGAGACCCATGGCCTGGAGAGGAAGTGAAATGATGGCAATCTCAGCTCAACAAACAAAAATTCACGTTGCTGTTGCAACTTGGGAGTGGGGATCTTACTTTGACCCAAAACTAAAAGTAGAAGGAATTAGATTGAATATTTCTAACTGGAGAAAGCCAGCTCCTAATACAATACCATGGGACACAAAAGCATCAGGTCTTTATATGATTAATACTTTATCGAAACATGAAGCTGAACAACAGGGTTTCTCAGATTCTTTGATGCTGGATTATGAGGGAAATGTAGCAGAAGCAACTGGTGCAAATATTTTTTTTAAAGATAAAAAAGGAGAAATACACACTCCGATTCCAGATTCTTTTTTAGATGGAATAACGAGAAGAACTGTAATTGAAATTGCAAAGTCTAAAGATATTAAGATTTTTGAAAGAAAAATTAAGCCTGAAGAACTATCGAATTTTGTAGGATGTTTTTTAACAGGAACTGCAGCAGAGGTAACACCCGTATCATACATAGCTGAAAATCAGTTTAAAGTTTGTGAAGTAATAATTGATCTGAATGAAAGCTATCAAGCTTTAGTTAGAAAAAAGAAGGCAACTTAGTCTTTATTGTCCTCTAACATAGCATGGTCGATTCCTTTTCTTAAATATTCATAGCCAGTATACAAAGTTAAAAATGCTGAAAGCCATAGTAGAATTATACCAATAGTTTGAGCGTTATAATCTTGAAAATTTAAAATTCTATTTCCTGTTTCACCAGTAAGCAGAAGTGCTATCGCTACCATTTGTAAAAAAGTTTTTAGTTTTGCTAAATTAGTAACGGGTAATTTTATCTGACCTCTTGCTAAAAATTCTCTTAAACCAGAGATTAGTATTTCTCTTGTAAGTATTATAATTGCAGCAATAACCTCGTAATGCCTGATTGTACCACTCATTACGAGTAATATTAATGCGGTAGCAACAATGATTTTGTCAGCAATTGGGTCTAGCAATTCACCTAACTTAGACTCTTCACTCATCATTCTTGCTAACATGCCATCTAAAAAATCAGTAAATGATGCAATTACAAATAATACACACGCAGTTAAGTCGCCATAAAAACCTGGAAGGTAAAATGCAAGAACAAAAAATGGTACAATTATTATTCTACCGATTGTTAATATATTCGGAATTTTTCTAAGCATAATTATTCATGAAAAAAGTTATATATCTTTTTTGCAACTTTTTCCTCAACACCTTCAACTGTTTTAATTTCATCAAAACTGGCTGATTCAACAGCTCTGGCTGAGCCAAAATGGTTTAATAGTGCCCTTTTTCTAATAGATCCAACACCTTCTATTTGGTCTAGTAATGACTTTGTAATTCCTTTAGCTCTTTTAGCTCTATGAGAGTTGATTGCAAACCTGTGAGCCTCATCACGAAGCCGTTGCATAAAAAATAGAGTAGGATCATTTTTTTCAAACTTGAAAGATGCGCCTTTGTAGAAAAAAGTCTCATCACCACTATTCCTCATTTTACCTTTCGCAATAGCAATCATAGGCACATCATGTAAACCAAATTCATCTAGCACTTCTTTTGCAGATGAATATTGCCCCTTTCCACCATCAATTAATATTAAATCAGGTAGAGTAAGATAATTACCTTTTTCAAGCATAGCTCTTTTAAACCTTCTAGTGAGGACCTCTTTTAACATTGCAAAATCATCCTGTTCTGCACCTTTCGTTTTAATATCAAACTTCCTATATCTTTTTTTAATAAATCCTTCATTTCCAAAAGTGATCATTGCACCAACACTATTTGTTCCTGAAATATGACTGTTATCATAAACCTCAACTAAACTTATATTACTTTTAAGATCAAATTTTTTAGCTACCCCATCAAATAAATTTTTATTATTATTTGTTTCATAAATTTTTCTATTTAAAGATTCCTTGGCATTTTTTTCTGCCATAGCAATAACTTTAGCCTTTGTTCCTTTTTTAGCTACATTAATAGAGACAGTGCTATTTTCTTTTTTACTTAAAGTTTCTTCAATTAATTTTTTATCCTTAATATCAGAATTAATAATTATTAATTTAGGAACATTTTTATTTTCGTAAAACTGCATTAAAAAAGATGACATTATTTCACTAACATCTTGATCAGGGTCATGCTTTGGAAAATAAGCTTGATTGCCCCAGTTTTGTTTAGATCTATAAAAAAATACCTGAATACAAGTTTTACCAGATTCTTTATATGCAGCGATTACATCAGCATCAACAAGGTTTGCCTCATTAATTCTTTGTGATGATTGAATTATATTTAATGATTTAATTCGATCTCTAAAAATAGATGCTCTTTCAAAATCTAACTTTTCACTTGCCTCTTCCATTTGTTTAGATAAGTTTTTTTGAATATCTCTGGATTTACCTGACACAAACTGAATGGCATGATCAACTGATTTTTCATAATCTTCTTTATTAATATAATTAACGCATGGACCTGAGCATCTCTTTATTTGATAAAGTATACAGGGTCTTTTTCTATTCTTAAAAGTTGAATCATCACAAACTCTTAGCTGAAATATTTTTTGCAGCATTTTTATAGTCCAATTTGCTGTTCCAGCAGAAGCAAATGGACCAAAATAAAAACCTGCTTTGTCTTTTTTCCCCCTATGTTTTGTAACTTGTGCCCATCTATCTTTATTACCTATAAAAATAAAAGGAAAAGATTTATCATCTTTAAGTAATATATTGAACTTAGGCTTATGTTTTTTAATTAAATTAGCCTCTAAAAGTAATGCTTCACTTTCATTAGCAGTAGTTGTTATCTCTAATTTAAAAGTTTGAGACAGCATTCTTGCTGTTCTAATAATATGATTTTTTTCAGCTACATAGCTCTTCAATCTATTAGGAAGATTTTTTGCTTTTCCTACATACAAAATCACATCTTTGTGATCAAGCATACGATAAACTCCAGGACTCTTGGGAATTAAGGGTAGTTCTTTTCTAATTACGTCTTTGCCTAATTCAGAGCTTTTCATGACTTCTTTTTTTGGTAATTTGTATACCAACAGAGGCACATTCTTTTATAATTTCCAATTTTTCAATTTGAAGCATTATTTTGCCAATTCGTTTATCCCTAAATAGCACATCAAAAACATCTTCTGCAAGTGTTTCTAAAAAATTGTAGTGTTTCTTTTTTGCAAGCTTTGTAATTAGTTTTACAACCTGACCATAATTAACAATAGACTTTATATCCCTGTCATTTGTTGGTTTTCTATCCTCATAATCAATTTCCAAACTGAATTTTACTTTTTGAGTTTTTTCTTTCTCAAAATCATAATATCCAAGTTTTAAATCTAAGATTAGTTCTTTGATAAGAATTTTTTTTTCGTAATTAAACAAACTTTTGTTCTTATCAATTTTTATAATATTCAAATTATTTTTTTTCATTCTTTCCCAATTACATCTGGTGTTTGCCAGTTTAAACACTGCCCACTATCTATAGCAATTACCTGTCCTGTAATTGAACTGTTTTTGATAAAAAAGTCAACAGCAGAACATATTTCTTTTATATTCACTTGTTGCTTCAAAGGTGTTGCTAAATACTGTTTTTTAAAATGTGTCTCTGTTTGTCTTTTATTTTTAATAGTAGGCCCAGGCGCAATTCCATTAACTCTTATATTTGGAGCTAATGCCATGGCACTAGTTTTCGTAAGAGTATAAAGCCCTGTTTTGCTTAAAGTGTATGAAAAGAAAAAAGGAGTTAATTTAAAAACCCTTTGGTCAATTATATTAATAATATTATTATTTTTACCTTTTACATTTTTTGAAAATTCTTTTGTAAGATATGCGGGTGCTTTTAAATTTACATCTAAATGTTGATTCCAAC
>Ga0307986_10000478_pt1 | contig 29985 bp, 29 predicted proteins | sample EllFjometageno82_FD_203170 | JGI IMG/M metagenome (GOLD analysis project Ga0307986, IMG submission 203170) | Marine microbial communities from Ellis Fjord, Antarctic Ocean - #82 | ecosystem: Environmental > Aquatic > Marine > Unclassified | place: Southern Ocean | collected 2014-10-09 | reverse complement strand
TGCGTATTCGCCAACGTGAGACAAGTCTTTTAGCATCAAAGTAAAGTGGTGGTGCTTACTCAACTTTCGTATATTAACAATTTGATCCATAGCTTTTTTATTTCCAAGGGTGCAGCCCAAGGCGTACCCTGAATCTGTTGGATAAGCTATTACCCCACCCCTTTCCAAAACATCAATAACCTGCTTAATGATTCGTGACTGAGGGTTTTCAGAGTGAATACTAATAACAGCTGACATTATAGGTATCTCCAAATAGCCTTTTTAGGGTCAGGCAAATCTCTTAAATTACCTATTCGAACTCTTTGATTTGGCCATCCATGAAAGTCAGATCCAGAAGATGCTAGCAAATTATAGTCTTTTGCCCATTGATTACTCAATTTAACCTCATCTTCAGTACTTGTTCCAGTTACGACCTCTATACCATCGCCTAGTAACCCTTTGAAATCAATTAGCAACTTTTTAATCTTAGTATTTGTCATTCTATATCTTAAGGGATGAGCAATAAGGGCTTTGCCACCAGCAGCATGAATCCAATGAACAACCTCATCAAAACCTTTCCACTCAACGCTAACTCCTCCAGGCTTTTTACCAGTCAAATAACGTCTAAACACTGCCTTCATATCTTTACAATAACCCTCACTAATTAACATCTGTGCAAAGTGCGTTCGAGTCAACATATCAGTTTTACTAAAGCTTTGAGTTTTTTCTAGTGCATCTTTAATTCCAGAGCGCCAAAGACCAAGTGCTATTTTTTCTGCTCTTTCTTTTCGTAGTTTTTGATTATGCTCTAATCCAGTTTGTAAGATATCGTTTTTAATATCAATACCTAGTCCGAGAATGTGGATGGCCATATTTTGCCAAAGTGCTGATATTTCAACGCCATTAACAAGATTTAAGTTTAATGAATCCGCCTCTAATTGAGCTTCTGCAATTCCATCAGTAGTGTCATGATCTGTTAATGAAAATAAATCACAGCCAGCTTGGTTAGCTAGCTTAACAACCTCAGTAGGTGATAGAACGCCATCTGAATAGTATGAATGATTATGTAGGTCTGCTTTCATTATGTGCTTTATTATAATCTAAAAGTTGATTTAGCTCGAAAGCCCCTTAATTTCTTAGGATATAGCTAAAATAACTAAAGAACTTTAAGTTAACTTCCAATAGCTCAAAAACTTATTATTAACTATAATACTAATCATTATTTTATTAATAAGTACTTATGTGTGGAATTGTTGGTGGCGTTACAAATAATGATATTACAGGACTATTATTAGAAGGGCTAAACCGTTTAGAGTACAGAGGTTATGATTCATCTGGACTTATAGTCTTATCTAAAAATAACACTTTTAATAGGGCACGATCAGTCGGCAGGGTTAAAAATCTTCAAGCCAATTTAAAAGCAAGAGATGTGAAAATTGGTGGAAATATTGGAATTGCCCATACTCGCTGGGCAACTCATGGCGAACCCTCCGTTCTTAATGCACATCCTCACATATCTAAGAATTCAGTCAGTTTGGTTCATAACGGCATTATTGAAAATTATATTGAACTTAAAAATGATCAATTAACTAAGGGTTACTTTTTTTCTTCTGAGACTGATACTGAAGTTATTGCCCATGCTATTGATTTTGCTATGAAATCATGCAATACTTTAATCTCTTCAGTTCAACTAGCAATTAAATCTTTTTCTGGGTCTTACGGGCTAGGGATTATTTCATCTAAATACCCTGATCAAATTATTGCTGCAAGGAGTGGTTCACCCCTGGTAATTGGTATTGGGAAGAATGGAAATTATATTGCATCAGATCAAATGGCACTTTTATCTGTAACTAAAAAATTTATTTTTTTGGAAGAGGGAGATATTGCTGAAATAAAGATAAATAAAGTCACTATTTATGATCTAAATGGGAATTTAGTGGATCGCCCAATTAAAACTTCGAAGCTGAAGATGGGGCAAGTAGATCTGGGTGATTATAATCACTTTATGCAAAAAGAAATTTTTGAACAGCCCCAAGCTATAAGGGATACATTAGAGTCACGGATTACAAATGATTCAGTTCTAATTTCGTCTTTTGGGCATAAGGCTAAAGAAAATTTTAGTAAAATTAAACAAGTTCAAATTGTAGCTTGTGGAACAAGTTATAACGCCGGCCTAGTTGCTAAATATTGGTTTGAAGATATTGCTAAGATACAATGCAATATTGAGGTAGCAAGTGAATATCGATATCGTCGTCCCATCCTGTTAAATGATACTCTTTTTATAACTCTTTCACAAAGTGGAGAAACAGCGGACACACTTGAGGCCTTAAAGGCCGCAAAAAAAATAAATAGTAATATTACTTCCCTTTGCATAACTAATTCTCCAGAATCTAGCCTTACCAGACTCTCTGATTTAACTTTTTTAACTCATGCTGGACCTGAAATTGGCGTAGCAAGTACAAAAGCTTTTACTACCCAGCTGGTTTCTCTTGCACTTCTCACATGTTCTATTGGTAGGCTAAAGAAATCTATTAATAAAAAACAAGAGAAAAGTATTATTATTGGTCTAAAGCGTTTGCCAGGACTTGTTAATGAAGCATTACTCCAAGAAGCTCAAATTAAAAATTTAGCTGTACGTTTTAAAGATAAAAATAGTGCGCTTTTTCTAGGAAGGGGAACAATGCATGCTATTGCCATGGAGGGGGCCTTAAAACTTAAAGAAATTAGTTATATTCATGCTGAAGCGTACCCAGCAGGAGAATTAAAACATGGGCCAATTGCTCTAATTGACAAAGATATGCCAGTAATCGCTATTGCGCCAAATGATGAGCTTTTAGAGAAATTGAAATCTAATTTACATGAAGTAAAATCTAGAGGATCTGAGATGATTGTCTTTGAAGATGGGAATTCAAATATAGCGACAATGGATTCAATGGAAGTAATACCAATTACTTCAAACCTTGGAAGAATAACTGCTCCAATTATTTTTACTATACCACTGCAATTACTTAGTTACCATGTAGCCCTTATAAAGGAAACTGATGTAGATAAACCAAGAAATTTAGCTAAATCAGTAACTGTTGAGTGAAATTATAGGTACATTAAATGAGGGTGAATTACTAAATACTCGACATAAATTTATCAAAATTTTCCCAATCTGAAATAATGCTTATAGGGACACTATGTCTATCGAAAAAATAGTTTTTTTTCTAACTCAGATTTAACTTATAAAAATTAACTCTCTTTTCTTTATTAAAGAGTTTAAAACCCAATTTTTCATATCAGTTTCAATAACAGACACTATAACTTAGGATAAATATCTCCGTTATAATAAGGGTGTTCTGCACATAATCGTTTATATATTAAATCATCATCTCCAGACTTAACACCATTAAAAGTTTTATAAAATTGATTTAATGATTTATCCTCTAGTTCTGATAATTCATTTTTTTTAGTGGTCTTTGACCCTATTACCTTAACTATATATTGTTCTCCGTAAATATAGGAAAATATTTTATGTGCTCTTGAAACATGATAATCACTTGTCACTATCAATAAGTTATTCAGACTGTTTTTCTTGACAATATTAATCTTGGTAAATACAGCATCTCCAACAGTATCTCTTGAGTTTGTTTCAGTTAAAACTAACTCATCTGAAATATGACTGTTATTAACTATATATGTCTTCATTGCGTCCGCAATTGCAATATTGTATTCAGCATAATAGTCCCAACCAGATGTAATAATAAAAGCATGTTTATTCTTACGAAATAAATCTATAGCAAGATCTAGTCTAGAACATGACTCTTTGTTAAGTTGACCTGATTCGTCCATAAAATTTCCAAGAACAATGATTATGGAATTTTTCATACTTTATATTACTAACAACGTTGCTTAAAACTTCTGACTAAGATTACAAACTTGGAGTTTAAAAGTATCTAGTGTTAACTTAATTTTTCTAAAAGAGTATGTCATGTTTGTTTAGATTTGGTTTTAGAGATAGTATATCAATCGGAATGATAGTATTTTTGCTAACTCAGATTTAACTTATAAAAATTAACTCTCTTTTCTTTATTAAAGAGTTTAAAACCCAATTTTTCAATCATTTTAATCGAAGAGATATTTTCTTCTTTAACCTCACATAAAAAAGACCCCTCGGTGTCAATTAAATATAGACTCATCATTATCTGACCAATTTTCTTCCCTCTATACATTGGACTAATTGTATAAGAGAGTTCTAACTCATCATTCTCCAATCTATCTTCTCTAATAGTTCCGACTGGAATATCATTATATTCTAGAACGAATAATTTTCTGTTTGGGTTGGCAATCGTATTCTTAATATATTCCTTATGTTCACTTAAAGAAACTAAATCAGAATTAAATGAGTTTTGACGAGTGATTTTTTCATTTCTCCATTCCAGTAAGACCTTCCAATCACTTTGTGTAACTTCCCTTAAATTAAAAGATTTTCTCATAAAATTTAGTATACCGAATTAATCAAAAAAAATAGTAATTAACCTCAAATTTTGAGATTTTTATAGGGAAGTGTTGATTTCTGATCTGTTCATTCATTAGATCATGTTCGTGTTTTCTCTTTAAGACTGAGATAACAGATGAAGAGAACCAGTTCTTTCCTCTAAGAGTCTTTACTCCACTCTGATTCAACCAATTTGATATCTTTCTGTAACCCCACCCTTCTCTATCGTGAAGATGATGAATAAGAAGATAAATGATCTGTTGTCATTTAGTGTATTCTTTTTGGTAAATGAGTTGGTTGGATTGGAATTCCATTGTGAATTCTAGACATGGAATGACTTTTTCTTGCAGGATATAATACAAATTCAGTCGGTCACTTGGGAGTACTATTAAATTTTAATTTAATTTAAACAAATGTCAATAAATCAAAAAAAAAATAAATGTTTAGTATGTTCTTCTAATAACTTGAGTTCTATTTTTAGAAATACTAATCAACCAATTTATAATCTAAACTATTTTCACTCTAGAGAGGAAGCATTAAATTCAGAGTGTTCTGACGTATGTTTTATGCAATGTAATGAATGTGGTTTTTTATTTAATTCAACTTATAAACAATTAAGTTACGAAGTAGCATACGATGCAAGCAGGGGAAATTCAGAGACATTTAATAAGTATCTAATTGATGTTGCTGATAAATTATTTAAATCCGTCAAAGGTAACATATCTAAGATAGTTGAAGTAGGTGCAGGTGATTGCCAATTTTCTGAAGAATTGAGTAATAATATGCCAGATGTCGAATTTTCTTGCTATGATCCTTCATGGAAATTTTCAGAAAAAAATGGAAGAATTAATAAAATTGCAGGTCTCTATGAGAATCAGAAAGAGTGCCCAGATTTGATCATTGCTAGGCATGTTATGGAGCATCAGTCTGATGTTAATGAGTTTATAGAATCTATTTCAAAAGAAGATCCAGAGTATATTTTTATTGAGGTTCCTTGCTCTTCATATGTATTGAAAGACAACAACTATCACTATTTCTCTAATGAACACTGTAGTTATTTAGATTTTTTAAGTCTCAATATACTGATGAATAATAATGGATATTATTCAAAATTTCAAGAGCATGTCTTCAACGAAGAAAATGTAATTGCTTTATATAGGAAAAAACCTATTAATGAAAATGTTATTGATGATAGTTTTTCAAAATGGAAGTATAAATTACTAAATAAAATTAATAAGAATGATATTATTTGGGGAGCAGCAGGAAAAGGAGTCATGATGATGAACATATTAGGTTTAGACTACAAATATATTCCAGTAGTTGTAGATGCAAATGCAAATCTCTCAGAAAAGTTCTTTCCTATAACTGGCAATAAAATAATTCATCCCTCTCATCTTAAAAAATACATGACTGAAAAAAACAAAATTGTTGTAATGAATGAATTATATGTTGAAGAAATTAAACAAGAATTATTGAAATTAGGAATTAATGCCAATGTAGTCTTCATTGGTGATTTATGAACCAATCAATATGCCCACATTAAATGCTCCTAAAATTCATTAAGCACACTTTTAATTTTTGCTATAGCATTTTCTGAAGTAATATCGTTAATATCTAGATTACTTAACATACCGTAAGTATTAATAAGTTTTTTAGTATTATTTAAATCTTTTTCAATTTTAGGGTGAAAAATAGGAAAATAATTTCCATATATTTTCTTTGGATAAGGAGTGAACCTTCCAAAAGTGTTCCCGTTGGAGATAACAAATATATTTATATTTATCCTGTCTAGTGCAGCAGTTAAATGAGGTGCACAGGACTCATTTGAAACTAAGAGACTGCTCTGATTAATAATATAAAGAAGATCTAAAAGTGAGGTCTTTCCGACTAAATCTAAAAAGTCTTCTTTAAAAAACTCACTAAATTCTTTAGCTTTTTCAATATCATTTGGGCCACCACATAATACTATTTTATAATTATGATAGTTTTTTAAATATTCTGCAACGTTCGCAAAATTTTTCAATTTCCATTTTCTAAAGTTTGCAGTTGCACCAATAAAGAGAATTGCATAAGACTCAGGAAGATTAAAATTATGACTTTTATTCCTTAATTGAATACTTGGATTTTTTAAATCAATTTTAATTGAAAGTAAATTTTCAAAAAATTCTCTATTCCTTTCAAACTCAAACAATATCTCACTAGTTCCTGGAAGAAGAGAGGTATAGTATTTATCACTTATATTCTTATGCCATTTTGTAATAATTGATAAATCACCAGTACTTCCGATTTTTTTATCTGATCTTACAAGCTTAACTATATTATCAGATAAATAGAAGTTTCTACTATATTGAGGACTTAAAACCTCCTCATAAGCATGTGACGTTATTTCTGTTAACTTATTAAATCTGTATTTAAGATCCTTATTAAACCTTTTAGTATTTAACCAAATAAAATCATCTATAAATTTCTTATCAAGACTTTCACTCAAACTTTTCCAAGAGCTATTTCCAAGGATACTAATGTTATAATTTTTGTACCTTTCACTTTTTGAAATAATTTCTAAATAATTTCTAAATAATACGTAATCACCTATTGCATCTAACCTAATTATTAAAAGTGTTTTTAATTTTATCTTCTTATTTGGCCTTATTAATAGATTGATAAAAAAAAAGATAATAAATTTAATTAAATTTTTTGTTGTTCTAAAATCCAAAAGTCTAGTTTTATTTTTTTTATTAGCACGCATTAAGTTAGGTTGAAATAATTGCTTTATAGTAATCAATTTAACATCAACCTTAGATACATATCGAGTTAATCTTAAAAGTAAAAGTGAGTTTTTTAGAAATTATTAGAATTTCTACTATTTCATAAAAACATTATTAATACAAATTTTGCATTTAAGGGTAAAGTATACTTCCTTTAAAAAATTTCCTTCTGCATTAAAATAATTATAAAGATGAATTTAATTGGCTTTATCAAATAACCATTAAAAACTTTGTAAAAATTACGTAAATTTAAAGTATGAGTTTAAAAAAGAGTTTAAAAAAAATAATTAAGTATATATTGCATCATGTAAATTGGATCAATGAAGATTGGGAAAATAAATCCCTTATTTTACAGGCCAAAATACTAATTTCTTCAGATTACTGGAGAGAGGGTGGATCAAATTTTCAATTAAACTCTAAAGAGTTTAGGGTTTATTCACAATGGGGAGATGATGGAATAATTCAATATTTAGTTCATCAGTTAAATATTGAAAATAAAAAATTTATAGAATTTGGTGTTGGAAATTATTTTGAAAGTAATACTCATTTCCTACTAGTTAATAATAATTGGTCTGGATATGTAATTGATGGTTCTCAAGAATGTATGGATATCGTTAAGGATAGCCCATTTTTTTGGAGATATGACTTGAAGTTAAAGACTGCATTTATTAATAAAGATAATATTAATAATCTCCTAAGTGAGTCAAATTTTTCAAATATTGGCTTACTTCATATCGATCTTGATGGAAATGATTATTGGATTTTAAATGTCATTGATATGAAAAAATATAGTCCAGATATTTTAATTTTAGAATACAACTCAAATTTTGGTGCTGAACGACAAATAACTATTCCTTACAATCCTTTATTTAATTGCATTGATGCACATCATTCTGGACAGTATTTTGGAGCCTCACTTGCTGCATTAAATTCAATTGCAATTGACAAAGGTTATTATTTTATAGGATGTAATTTAGCTGGTAATAATGCATATTTTATTAAGAATAAATATCAACCAGTTATTAAGCCAATTTCTCTTATTAAAGGCTTTACTTCGGCTAAATCAAGAGATGAACGAGACTCTGAAGGGAATTTACTTTTTTCATCAAGAGAGAGCTCTATAGAGGCAATTCGTGGTCTTCCTGTATTTAATATTCTTACAAATAAAGTTGAAGACTTTTAAGTTTTTCATAAACTGTTTTGCACCATCTATTTGTCTATGAATTCAAATGATGCTATCTTATAGTCTGAGGGGTTAAATTACTCTAAAAAATTAATAAAAGACATCAAGTAAATTTATACTCAATCTTCTTGATTCTTCTCCCAATAACACCCTTAAAACCATTTGATTTGTTATTATTCCAATATTCTTTATTCATAGTCATTTGATAATAATAGTTATTACGTTCTTCAAATTCATTATAAGCTTTAAAGCCAAAATGCTTATCAAAATTATAGGCATTAATATTTAATTTATTAACTTCTAAATTAAGCGTGCTAATATTTAAAGTATTAAATATCCTGTCAATAAGTAAATATGCAGCCATTGATGGAACTAAAGGATTGGTTCCTGATTTAAAAAATATACCCCATGAAGCTATTGATTCTTTGTAATCTAACCTTGTAATATTTACTCCTCCAAATAACTGATTATCAACGAATACAGCATAGTAAAAACTTTTTCGTCTTCCCTTAATGAACTTAACCAGCTGAGATGGCTTTTCAAAAAAATAGTCTCTTGACTGAGCATCTATTTTTTCAAGAAGGGCTTTGCATTTTTTTATATTATAAATCTATCGCCAAACTCGTACGATTTTCCAGAAATAGTGCCCAAAATATCACCCAAATACTTAGGATGCATTCCATACCCAGGCCTTACACTGCGTATATTTTCTAATGTAAAAATTTCACCTTTTTTAATATCTTTGGCAACATATAGACTTCTACTATGCTGCCTAGATTTTTTCTTTTTTTCAGTCATACTATAATCAATTTTACCTACAAGCTTTTCTACATCCCTTATTGCCTTTATCATTTTACCAAACCCTTGCTTATCCATAGAGAAGTTAACATCAGCACCACCTATAGATTTATCTAAAATAAAATGTTTTTCGATAACCTTTGCGCCTAATGTTGCAGCAACAATAGGTGCGGTTATACCTAGCGTATGATCAGAAAAGCCACTAATGACATCAAAAGCTTCTGATAAATTAGGAATTGTCATTAAATTTGCATCTTCCAATTTAGCCGGATAGGCTGATGTACATTTAAGGAGAACTATTTCATTATTACCCTCACTTCTACAAATATCTACAGCATCTTGAATTTCGTCAATTGAAGCAATACCTGTTGAGATGATAATAGGCCTTCCTTTAGAAGCAGTATATCTAATGAGCTCATAATCTGTGATTTCAAAAGATGCTATCTTATATGCAGAGGGGTTAAATTGCTCCAGAAAATCAACTGCACTTTTATCAAAAGGGCTTGAAAATATATCTATTTCTATTGATCTTGCATATTCAAAAAGCTCTCTATGCCACTCCCAAGGAGTATAAGCTTCACTATATAAGTCATAAAGATATTTACCATCCCAAAGAGTATCTTGGTTAATTAAAAAATCATCTTTTCTACAATTAAGCGTAATTGTATCTGCTGTATAGGTTTGAAGTTTAATACAATTAGCACCTATTTCTTTTGCAGCTTTGATTGTATCTAATGCATTTTGCAGCTTACCGTTATGGTTAGCACTTAGTTCTGCAATGATATAAACTCCATCTTTATCTAAATCAAAAGTCCCTATTTTCATTATTTTTTTCCTATATTTTTGCATTTATTTAGACTCTATCTCTTAGGTCCAATTTCAGGTCTTAAATTATAGTTATTAATATACCCAATTATAAGATAAAATCATTGCTGTCAAAGGGAATAGGTTATTAGATATGTCTGAATATAACCTTTAGAGTAAAAATATGAAATCAATATACAGATTAATCCATAATACTCTTTATAATGAAGATGATAGCCAAAAGGTTATTGATCAAACTTATAAGGGCAGTCTTGAACCCTTTATAAAAATTTATGATTAGTAAATGCCTTTTTCCAGCCGCAGGATTTGGAACTCGTTTTCTACCTGCTACAAAGGCTGTTCCTAAAGAAATGCTTCCAATAATTAATAAACCTATACTACAATATGGTGTTGAAGAAGCCCTATCTGCAGGTATTACAAATATCGCCATTGTTACTGGAAGAGGTAAACGGTCTATTGAGGATCATTTTGACAATGCAGTTGAGCTAGAATCTCAACTCAAAGAAACTTCAAAAGAGCACTATATTAAAGACATCCAAAGTATTATTGAAAAAGCCACTTTTACTTACGTACGCCAAAAAAAAATGCTTGGCTTAGGCCATGCAATCTTAACTGGAGAGCCACTCATTGGTGACAATCCTTTCGCTGTTATCCTGGCTGATGACTTATGTATTAATTCTGATGATAGCGTTCTTACGCAAATGCTTAAAGTATTTAACAAGTATAAGTGTTCAGTAGTTGCTATTGAAGAAGTTCCAAAAGAAGATACTAACAAATATGGAATTATTAGTGGAGACTTAATCAATGGAAGTAATGATACTTTTCGTGTTACTGATATGATTGAAAAACCAGATCCGAAAAATGCGCCTAGTAATATGGCAATTGTTGGACGATATATTTTAACGCCTGATATTTTTAAAATTCTCAAAACTATTAAACCTGATAAAAGTGGTGAGATTCAAATAACTGATGCTCTTTTAAATCAAGCAAAGCAGGGAAATGTAGTAGCCTATATGTTTAAAGGCCAAAGGTTTGATTGTGGAAGCGTAAGGGGTTACGTTAAAGCAACCAATTATTTTGCTGAAATAGAAGGTCTGATTTAGGCTATTTTTCTAAATCTTCTATTAAAAAATAATAAAAGCCACTCAAAGCCTTATTTTATGACTATTAGATATATTATAAAGAACGATTAAACTTCTCCCAATTCCAAGTATCTTGACACATTTGACTAAGGTTGAGTTCTGTTTTCCAATTAAGTAGTTTAAAAGCCAGAGAGGCATCTGCATAACATTGAGCAACATCGCCCTTTCTCCTTGCAACATATTCATAAGGTATTGTCTGATTTGATGCAACTTCAAACTCCTTTAAAACATCTAGAACAGAGTAGCCTTTTCCAGTACCCAAGTTCAATACTAAAACTTTTGAATTTGACTGCATTACCTCTAAAGACTTAAGATGGCCTTTGGCTAAATCTACTACATGAATAAAATCACGAATACCGGTACCATCATGAGTATCATAATCATTACCAAATATGGTTAACTTTGGAAACTCTCCCTTAGCCACTTTTGAAATATACGGAAACAAATTGCTGGGAATACCCGATGGAGACTCGCCAATTAATCCACTTTGATGAGCTCCAACAGGATTAAAATACCTTAAGATTGAGATATTCCAATCAGAATCAGAAATAAACATATCTTGTAATAAATTTTCAATAACTAGCTTTGTTTCGGCATATGGGTTTAGAGTTGATAAAGAGCAAGTCTCTGTGATTGGTAAAATACTTGGCGCACCATAGACTGAAGCAGAAGAGCTGAATATAATAGACTTGCATCCGGCTTGGGACATTACTTCAAACAATGAAATCGCACTTATCACATTATTATTATAGTAATCTAAAGGATTATTGACGGAATCATTTATTGATTTAAGCCCTGCAAGGTGAATTACAGAGTCAAATGAATTTTTTAAAAAAATCTTTATTAGATTATGCTTATCCCTAATATCATTTTCAAAAAAAGTGGGCCTCCTACCAGTTATTATCTCTATTTGACTTAGAACTTTTTTTGATGAATTACTCAAGTTGTCTATCACATAAACTTGATAATCACTATTTAAAAGCTCCACACATATATGTGACCCAATATATCCAAGACCTCCAGTTAAAAGAATTTTTTTCATATTTAATTAATCTTCGTACTTTATAAATTTATTTAGCATTTACCAGCCTCCAACCGTGCCTTAAAGTAAAAAAATAAATAAAAGAGATTAGCACAAAAAGTATAAACATATACCTTTCAGGAAAATCATTTATTTCTAGGGAAATACCAATAGAAGCCATAGTAATTGACATGATGAAAATAACGCCTAATGTTTGCCTATCTGAGAATCCATAAAGAATAAAAAAATGGTGTATATGACTTCGATCTGGGGTAAAGGGAGATTTGCCATGAGCAACCCTTCTAATCATAACGAAAATAGTATCTATTAATGGAATCGCAAAAATCCAAAGCGCGACAACTGGTGAAAAGATTAGATTTTCCCCCTGAGAAAATGAAATCAAAGACCAAGCAATTCCAAATCCAATAAAAGTACTCCCCGCATCACCCATAAAAATTTTAAAACGACCTCCAAAAAATGAACCAAGATTAAAAATTAAAAATGCAATAATGGCGAAAATAAATAAAAGTGAAAATTTAAATGCATAATTTTCGTTAAATCCATAAGCAAATAAAGCGATTGAAATAAATGTTACCAAACTCAAAGAGGCAGACATTCCATCGATGCCATCCGAAAAATTCATCGAGTTTATTACTCCCACTATAGCAAATACACTAACAATTAATGAAAAAATGCCCAAATGTAATCTTTCATTAGAAACAAGGTAACCAAAATCTTCAATCACCACTTCACCAAATTTAACTGTCACTAGCGCTACTAGAATTTGAAAAATAAATCGCTTATTAGAAGAAATATCACTGATATCATCAGCCAAACCAGTCAAAATAAGAATAAAGGACCCAATCAAAAAGAAGACTAGATTTTCTTCTACATTTATCAAATTAGAACTAAAACAGCCTAAGGTTATTCCAATAAACATAGCTACACCGCCTATCAAAGGAATACTTCCTTTATGATGTTTTCTCAAAGTTGGGCGATCCACTAAGCCGAACCGATAAGAAAATGGCCTTAAAGATAAAATACAAATAATAGTGACAAAAAAAACAAAAATGTATACCATAATATGAGTTATTTAACCTCGAAAAATAAATTGACTAAATTTTCGAAGTGTTTTGTTAATTAGAGTGAACAAGCTAAAACTATATTTTTTCATAATCAAGAAATCTTCTTTTGATTTAAGCATTATACTGCTTAAATTTTGATTACTAATTCCACCTCTTTGCATTTTTACTAAAACTTCTGGTATATATTTCGCCTTGATTTTCTTTTCATACAGTAACCGAAGCATCATTTCGTAATCTGATGAAATTTTGTATGAGGTATCAAAAAAACCATACTTAAGATAAATGTCTTTATATGTATAGAATGTTGGGTGAGGTGGCATCCAGCCTTGCCGAAAATTTTTACTTGTATACTTATTAGACTTCCAGCTTCTGATAATTCGATTTGGATGCAGCTTTGAAAAATATTGCAAATCTCCATAAACCGCTTCAATATCTTCAGCCATTAAATTTTGAACAATTGTTGTAATAGTATTTCTATTTTTTAAAACATCATCAGAATTCAGAAAGCCAACTATTTCACCATTTGCAAGTTTAATTCCTTTATTTAAAGCATGGTAGATTCCACCATCAGGTTCAGAAATTATTAATGAAATATCATTTTCATGTTGATAAATTGCTTCTAATGTACCATCATTTGAACAATTATCTATAACTATATGTTCAATATTTTCATAACTTTGATGCGCAACTGATTGAACTGCAGTCCTAATTGTTTTGACATTATTATAAACAATTGTAATAATTGTTACTAGAGGGAGATTTTTTTTTGGATTCATTATAATTTTCTAGCTGATCTTTTTTTTATAAAAAGATCAAATTCTAATTTTATTTCCTAAATAGATTTATATAGATTTCCATCCACTAAATCAAATTGGTCAGCCTGATCCCAATTAACTAATTTATCTGCATGAGATAGAGTAACAAAATCAAATTCATTTAGGAATTTTTCTGCTTTTAGGAATGAAGTTTTTAAACCATAATATGATTTAAACAACTTGAGATAGCTCAAATCTTCAATAATAGGCTGCCCATTATCAAAGTCTCTAGGATGAAAATATGTCATGATATATTCAGACCTATACATTAGGCGCTTAATTACTTGATATGGCAAAAATCTAAAGTATCCACCACCAGAAAAAGCAACTTCTTTAAAAAGAAATTTATACGAGTTAATAGGGAATTCTTTTATTTTTCTTCCACCAATATTTATAATTGACGGGCCTGTTCCAAAAGCTTTAATTCTTCCACCATGGGAATGGTTTCCCAAAAAGATTGAACAATCATACTCAATCCCCTGCTTTGATAATTCATCAAAAACCCACAGAGTTTCAGGAACTAAAGAAAAGCCAGGAGCCCTATAAGATATAACTTTCTTTCCTATGATATTTTCCAAAGTATTAATTGATACTTCTAAATCTTTTTTAAAGAAATTTCTATCATAACGATGAATCAGCTGGTGAGCATTTGAGTGGCTACCTATTTCATGACCCAATGAATCAATCTCTTTAATTATGTGAGGATATTTTCTAGCAACCCAGCCTAAACAAAAAAAGGTAGCAATATTGTTACTATCATCAAGCATTGTAAGAATGCGATCTAAATTTTCTCTTAATCGATACTCAAAATTACCCCAACTCGATTCATTATCAGTTGAAGGATTGTTAAGAATATGAAACCATTCTTCTAGATCAAAAGTAATTATATTCATTTGTTATCCCTTATATTTTTGATGACTTTTGCTGGATTTCCAGCAGCCATTGTCCATGAAGGTATATCATTAATTACTAATGATTTAGCTCCAATAATAGCTCCCTCACCAATTTTAACACCAGGCATTATTGTAGTATTCATTCCAATCATTACTCCATCTTCTATGATTATTTTATTTCTTTTATATGGTAGCCTTGATGCATCAACTCCAACAAAGTAATTATTTAAATCCCTTTGATGACATAGCAATAAACACATATTTGTTATGTGAACATTATCGCCAATTTCAATTAAATTAGCATGATTGGAGTCAAGCCAAACGCCGTAGCCAATAAAAACTTTTTTTCCAACTTTGCAGCCCATTTTTTTCCATAAATATGGTCGAATTAATCTGTAATTAAAAGGCGATAAAAAAACTGAATACATACAGTATTTTAGCAGTATCATTTTAAAGTAACCAATTAGACCCCTTCTGACAGCTCCTAAAAAAGTAATGTTCTCATACTCACCACTAGACAAATTGATTCCTAACTTTGAAATAATCCTATATGTGATACTTTTGGACATTTTTATTGAACCTTAAAAAATTGAAAAATAATTTGAATAATTTTTTTAATAATTTTCAATGGCAGAGTATAAAAAGGAATAGTTAGATTATTATTTTTCCAGGCTTTAAAGCATTCATAATTTGACTCTACAACACTCATTATATTCTTTGAACTCGCCCCACCTAAATGAAATTTTAATAGAAACATATCTAATCTCTTAGCCTTAAGCTTATGGACAAGTAGCACTCTCAGTAACAACTCATAGTCAGCAGCAATTTTATAATTTTCATTATAATTGCCATATTGATCAAAAACACTGGATTTAAAATATATACTTTGATGTGATGGAAACCACCCATACTTCATTAAGTTATCTTTATATTCAGGGCTAACATTTTTTCGAATAATTTTCTTTCTATCTTCAGTGTAAACAACCGAATGGCCATATATTAAATCAGAATCATATTGTTTAAAGCGGCCTACTACATTAGAAATTACATTGTTATCATATAAAAGGTCTCCGGCATGTAAAAGCCCCACAACATCACCTGTCACTCTTGACAAGCCCTTATTAATCGCCTGATAAATACCATTATCAGGCTCTGAGATAAGACAGTCTATATTTGAAGAATAAGAATTGATGATTTCAAGTGAGCCATCAGAAGAGCCACCATCGATCACAATATATTCAATATTGTTATAATTTTGTGACAGAACAGACTCTATTGTTTCTCTAATGACCTTATGTCTGTTTAAGCAAATAGTTATGATTGAAATTTTCAAACTGAGGTCCCTAAAATTTCTTTATATAATTCCTGATAATGAATAAAATTATTATCTTTATTGAAATTTTTATTTGCTATATTAACAAGGGTTTTTTTTGAAATTTTAGGCAATACCCCATTTTTCGTATCTTCTACAATATTTTTTACTGACCTAATATCTCCCTGATTTACTACATAACCGCTTCCCTCAAAAATAGATTCAGGACTACCGCCTGTCTTGTAAGTTAGCACTGGAGTTCCACATGCAATTGACTCTAAATTTGTTGATGGGAAAGTATCTTCAAAGGTAAGATTTACATACAAGTCTGAACAAGAATACATCATTGCCAATTGAGACTGATTTGAAGTTCTTGAAATTGATAAAATATTGTGCGGAAGCATTTTTTTCAGTTTTAAACTTACGCCAACTAAAACTATAGCAAACTCATCTCCTAACAGTTCTCTTAATTTTATAAACTCAAAGAAGCCTTTTCTTTCTGACCATACAGATGCAACACCTAAAATAATGTATTTATTTTGAAGGTTATTATCTTCAATAAAAATTTGACTTTTAGAAGGCTTGAAGATTTGAAGATCAATACCATTTTGAATAACTCTTGAATCATAATCACTCAGAAAGGAATATCTTAATTGATTATCAAGCCACTCTGAAACTGGAACAATAGTCATATTATTAAGAGAATTAAATAATTTTTTTTTCTTTATAAAATTCTCTTTTGAGTTATCTACAATAAGACTTGATGGATATGAAGAACTCTGAGGGCAGCTGTAACAAGCTTTTTTCCATTTTCTACATTCAACAAACTCAAAATGACTACAATGTCCAGTAAAAGCCCAACAATCATGCATTGTCCAAACTATTGGAATTTTATGAAATGACAAATAATTAAATAATATTTCAATATTTATATAATAGCCATGTAAGTTATGAAGATGGATGATATCAGGCTTTAAATACTCAATTTTTTTTAATAATTTTTTTGTAGCTCTTTTGGATCCAAACCCATGTCTATCAAAAATTCTAGTTACTAATGCATGCCAATAAAAGTCTAATTTAAAGCCTATTCTAAATGTGTTTACTTCACCTCTATTTTCATAATATCTTCCACTGAATGCTATAAAGCTTTGATCTCCATTATCTATACACATATTAGAAATTTGACTAACAATCTTACCTGTTGAGCTGGTATTTAAACTAGTATTAATTTGCAATAACTTCATGACAAATAATTAATTAAAAAGACTTTTAAACATTAGAATATTAAATAAAACTGTGGATATATTTTCTCTTAATAAGACTAAGAGTCTTCATTTTTTGATCGTGATGGTGGATTTAACTTTTTGAAATGCATTATAGCAACCAAAATAGGAATTAAGGAAAATGCAACAGCAATTGCTGAATTCAGCACAATAAATAATAGAATTAATTCAAAAAATCTATTAGGATTAGTATTGTCTCTAACAAACCAGTAGATATAAAGTATGGAAATAACACCTATCACACCTAACTCATAGATAAAGGAGCCAATAAACGATAAAATTTTATTGCTCCCAAGCCCAGCCCAAAAGAATCCATCAAAATACTCAACCAAGATAATAGACATATCATTAAAGCTATGTAATCCTCCTGGCATGCCATAATTTATAACAAAGCCATAGTAGGGAAATATTACATTTAATAATCTATCATTAATGCTCCCATCTTTAAAAATAAGCGCACTTAATTGATTAAAAAATCCAGCACCACCTTCAAAGCTTATATAGAATAACTCCCGGAATCTAGTTCCAGGAGGAGATACTAATATATAAGCGTACAAAACTACTGGAATTAGAATTAAAGCAATTACAATTAGTTTTAGATTTGCCTTTTGTTTAATATTTCTTATGAAAAAAACAAAAGCACTAACTATCAAAAAAACAATGACCATTAAAGATTTGGCAAGAAAAAATATAGAAAGAATATTAATAAGAATTAATATTGTGATTAATTTAGGAGGCTTGTAATCATGAATTATAAAATGAATCCAAGAAAAAAAGAATAAAACAATTCCAAAAAAAGTATGTTCAGGGGTAAGGCTTGTTGCTCCTACATTCATAGTATAGTCATTTGGAGTATTTGAAATAACTAAAAAATCTAATACTAAGCCCCCAAAAAACCATTGTATTAAAGCAGCAGAAATATAAATTATATTTGCAATAACAATAGTTTTTACTGGAATTCCAAATTTTTCAAAATATATTATTGATGCTATTAATGTTAGAAAAAAAGCAGAATATGATGCAACAGCCCTAAAAAATAGAAAGTCAAAAGTAACTGTTGTAATGGTTAAAGTCAATAAAATAATCATTAAAATAAAAATAAGTCCAAAAAAAACAAAGAACTGCAATAAAAGAGCTTTTCTAAAAACTAATCCATTACACGCAAACAAAATGAAAGCCAAAAAAGCAAGGAAAATATAGTGTGGCTGACTATCCATGCCATTTGTGCCAAAGGAAACAAAAGGAAATAGCGCAAAAATAAAAAATAACCTTGCAATACTATTAGTTAAAAACAAAAGCATAGATTCAATTAATTTTTTTAAAAAAAGTATGAAAATTATAAATTTTTCTATAAAGGTTAAAGAAAACATCCAGGAAGTAATGATTTGGCAGATGAAGCTCATTTTTTATTTCAAGTACTTCACCATTCATTTGGTCTAAATACTTTGAACTTAGTGAATCATTTCTTTTCATAAACTCAGAAATAACTTTATTAACTCTAAGTCCGTTTAATTTAGATAATACAACTCGTTTCATAAAATGATAATCTGATGCTAGTAAGTAATTGACATTAAAAGTGCCAATCTCATCAAAAACATTTCTTTTATAAATTATGGAAGGCTGTGCCCATGGAATTACAGATACTTTAGCTAATAGACTCTTATAAATTACAGGCACCTTATACACATAAAGCTTTTTATTAAAGTTATCAATAAGCCTACAATCCCCATAGACATAATCAAGATTTTCGTCGTTATCAAACTCAGAAGCAACTCTTGCTAAAGCACCATCAGCATATCTATCATCTATATTTAAATAAGAAATAAAATCCCCTTTAGAGATTAATAAGCCCTTATTAATTGCTTCATACATCCCATTGTCACTTTCGCTAATAATTTTTAAATGAGGGTATTTTTTTAAAATTTCTAAACTTGAATCAGTTGAAACATCATCAATAATTATATGCTCGAAATCAACATTTTGACTTAAGACACTTTTTATACATCCTTCGATATACTCAGCCCCATTATGATTTGGCGTGATTATTGAAAATTTCATTATTCAAAAATTGAGTATAGATATATTAATAATACTACTACTCATTTTATATCCTTAATTATTAAAGTAAATAAATTAATTTAGATTATTTGATGTGAGTTTTATTCTTAATTAACTTTAAGTAAATAAACAAAAAATTTACTTGCGATTTAATTCGCCCATAAATAACTTTTACGTTTAATTTTAACAAAATTAAAATAATTCTAGCTAGTTTTATTAAGCTTAAATAGCTGGTTAAGGAAATTACATAGGCACCCAACTTATAATATGGAATTATGAGCTCCATATAGCTCCTTCTTACTACTTTATGACTATTAGGGAGTCTACTTAAGCCTCCATCATGAAAAAATGAATAACCCTCATCAGTTAAGTTTATTTTGCCTTTAGAAGCTAGAAAAATATCTACGCCCCAATCTATGCCAAAAAAATCATTACTCTCCTCCATTAAAACACACTCTTTTAATATATTTCTCCTTATTAACGAATAAAAAATACCATGAGAAAACCAGCAATAATCAAAAAATTTAACATATCTTTTAAAATCACTTTCTTCATTCATTGAAAAGCTAATATCTTGATGTCTTGCTTCAAATCGATTAGGGCAAGTAGACGCAACATAGTCTTGATTGATCAATAAAAAATTATAATTCAACTCAATAAAGTCTGCTGATTTAACATCATCATGAGCAGCCCACATAAAATAGTCAGCTTGTGATTGATCTAAAACATATTTAAAATTTGGCCAAGGGCCGGTGTTGACTGTTTGACGAATATATCTTATCCGATGGTCCTTCTCAGTATACTCCAAACAAATATCCCTTGTATTATCTGTTGAAGCATTATCTGAGATAATTATCTCAAAATCAATAAAAGATTGGGAAATTAATGAATCTAAAGACTCCCTTAAATACCTGCCTGCATTATAAATTGGCATACCGATACTTACTTTGGGTTTATTTTTAATCATAAACTTACTTATTTAACTTTATTTTAAATTAGAGGCAAGCGTCTTCATAACAACCAAGCTTATAGTATTGATAAAATTTATCAAGCTAAACGATTTTAATTAATTTTTATAAATAAAATCCTTATGAGTTTTAGCGTATTTTTTTAATAAAGGCTGAAGGCCAGTGTGTAACTCGAAAATCAATATTGCCTTCATTAAATGGGAATTGTGGCTCTAATATTTCATAATTATCATTTTCTAACACAAAATCTTCTGCGGCCTTCTTCGGGTTATTATCTTGCCATGAATCAACATAGCCAGGATAGTCAGCTTTTGCCCTTGGAGTTGTGCCTAAATATTCTTGGGAGCCATCTGTTACTACTATGTATGAGCCAATTGAAACTAAAGAACAATAAATTTCAATTTCACTTTTAACATGCTTATAGTCATGAGCAGAATCAAGAATAACAAGGACTTTTTCGTTCTCAGCAATCAAATCTTTGACTTCTTCAAACGTTGACGGCTCTATTGAACTTCCTTCAATTAGACTAATTAATGGAAACATCTTATGCGCTTCAATCTCTAAGCGGTTATTTTGTCTTATATCTATATCAATGCCTACCACTCTTCCATTACCCATGCTTTGTAAAATTGAAGCATAATAGATTAAAGAGCCTCCATGAGCAATTCCAGTTTCAACCACTACATCTGGCTTAATATCATAAATCACTTCTTGAATCCGCAGCATATCATCAGGACTTTGAATAATTGGCCTTCCAAGCCAAGAGAAACTATAAATATACTTTTGGTCCCATCCAACTTTTAGCCATAAATCAGCTAATATTTTAAAGCCTTCGGGACTATATAAATTAATCTCGCTTCCATTTACCTCTACAATGTCACCACGTATGACTATATGATCATTTTGATTCATAACCTAAACACCTCTTTTTAAAATATAGTTACTAAATTACTCAATAAAAATTGAGTTTTCATTTTTAATTAATTGTTTGAAAATTTTGCAATAACTGGCTATTATTTTTTGAACCAATAACAACTTCATCAACATGTGAAGTGCACCATGATAGTGCAGACTTGTAATTATTAGACTTATTACTGTTAATAATTTCTTTATTCAGTTTTTTGGATCTAGAGCGCTGATCATCCTCATTAAAAATATGACTATCATTGTATTTTCCAGTCAATAATCCTTTAGCAAGAGGCATCCTTCCAAAAACTTTAATATTATTATTATTACAAAAAGGGATTACATATTTTAAAGAATCTTGGCTATATTTATTTAAAACTGTTTGCACTACGCTAATTCCATACTCTTTGGCTAGATTAATTTGATGATAATCCTCTGCCATTACTAAATTATGTTGAAGGGACAATCCAAGACTACCTATTACGCCTTTTTTTTTCATGCCAATTAAGTATTTCCAAACATCCTCATTATCAAATTCAATATTTGAGCCAGAATGAAAATAATATAAGTCAATATGATCAATATTTAAAGCTTTAAGGCTCGATTCAAGCTGTTTTTTAACTGCATTTAAACTGAAATTACTAGTCTTTTTACTACCATCAAATTCATGGCCAAACTTTGTTGCAATCTTAAACTTATACCTCCTATTTATCAGAGACTTTCCAATTACCCCTTCCATGTTATAGCATTCAGCAGTATCAATTTTATTTGCACCAATTTCATCAGCATAACTTAAAATGTTATTTACATCATTTTTTGAATAAATCTTACCAAAACAGCCATTATATAATTCAGTTCCAATCCACATTTTATTTACCATCGCTAATTCCACATTAAGTTATCATCAATTTTCTGTGTTTGATGAAGGAACTCAATCTGTTGGAGCCTATAAAATTCTCTTTTATTAAAAACTTCCTTAGAAAGGTCTATTTTTATTAGTTCGTCCAATAAATTTTTAATACCTCTCTCAACACTCCACTCACATTTAAAGCCAGGGAGTGTTGATTCAATTTTGTCAAATAATACTTTATAAGAACGAGTATCAACTCCATCTTGAATTTTCCGATCCTTAACTAAGTCATTTCTATCAATTCCTTCAGCATCATTAAGGTAAATTAATTCAGAGCCAATTACATTAGAATGAATTATATTAGCAATATCAATAACTTTATAGTTATCACTATTTTGACCAACATTAAGAATTATTAGCTCCCCTTTATCTGGATTCCATTCAATACAACGCTGGAATGACTGACAAACATCTTCAATATGTAAATGAGGCCTCCACGCTTGACCATTAGAGTTTAGAGTTATTTTTTTAGAGGTAAGGGCAAGGCCACATAGCATATTAATTACTACATCGAATCGAATCCTTGATGAGAGGCCATAAACTGTACCAAATCTAAGCGCAATAGGTGAAAAATTCTTACTTGCTAATTCTGAAAGTCCATTTTCTACCTGTAATTTATTAATTGAGTATGGGGTTTGTGGATTAGTTATACTTTCTTCTGATAAAAAATCATCTTTTGCTGCACCATAAACTGAGCAACTAGAGGGATAAATAAATTGAATATTAAGCTGTTTACACATGGATGCAATACTTAAAGCATAGTCTCTAGTAGGATCATAGATTTGTTCAGATGACATATGCCCAAAAGGATCATTTGAGATGCCTGCAAGTAAAATTAGCACATCATATCCCTTTAAATCATTTTGAACTATCAATCTTGCATCTTTTTTTTCAACTTCCTCTGAAACTATATGAGTGAGAACTCCATTTTTGAAAAAGCCAGTATCAATTCCCTTGCACTGATTACCCTGATTAGAAAGGTAGCTCATTAAACGACTTCCTAAATAACCTTGAGATCCTACTATTAATATTTTTTTAGACATTTTTTTAAATTAAAAAAAAAATTTACTTCACATATTCAATTGCATTGTTTTTTTAAAAATCTATAGGCATTAACCATGCTTCAAATATATCCACAACTTTCCTTCATGAAAGGCTAATGTTGATAATTAAACTTAAGAATTATTTTTTATTGAGGCTAACCCAAATCCTAAAAAGCTTTTATAAAAAACTTAAGACCCAAAAATGAATATTATAGTCTAAATGCCAGAATTCAATTTAAATCTGATTATTATCTAATCAGATTAACTACTTTAATTTTTATCAATGATATTTTAACCAAAAATTGACTGATCATAATATGTTATTCTCGTTCCAGCCTGGTCAAAGCCAACATTAAGATGGTATAAATCTGAGAGAGCATCCACTAAAGATTGTTGATTATTTTTTTCAACGTAGAGCAAGAGAAAGCCGCCACCTCCAGCTCCTAATAATTTTCCACCAATTGCCCCATTATCAAGTGCTTTTTGATAGTAATTATCAATTTCTGAGGAAGAAATAACATCTGTAAGGTTTTTCTTGATCATCCAGCCTTGATGAAGAAGATCTCCAAATTTATTTATACCTACTCCAGAAGAAAAAATTTCGCTTAATGGAGTAACTAATCCTTTGAGTTCACTCAAATTTTTAAGTAGCTCAGGGGTTTTTTGTTCTTGAACCTTTAAAATTTTACTGGCATCTCTTTTTGATTTTAAATAAAAAAGATGAAGATTACCTTCAATAGCATCTTTTACTTCTTGACGGTAAAGCACTGGATCGACTCCAACAGTTCCATCTCTATTAAAGGTAAATATATTGAGATTACCATAGGCTGACGCATAATGATCTTGTTTTCCCATTGAGCGGCCAAGTATATCTACTTCAATATGTGACGCAGTTGTTGCAATAGTATTTTTAGAAACCATTTCACCTTTAAGTGCATGTAAAGCATGGACAAGTCCAACAGCAAAAGCACTTGAAGAGCCAAGTCCTGTTTGTCCAGGAATATCAGTAAAAGTGGTAATCTCTATTGGGAAATCTATGCCAAATAATCTCAGTGCCTCTCTCACAATAGGGTGCTCAATTTCATCAATTGAGTCTTTAAATTCAACTTTACTCCAATTGATGCGGTATTTATGCTCAACAATTCCAATTTGTCTTTTGACAACAACATATATATATTTATCTATAGTTGTGCTAATTACCCTGCCAGTCTCTTTGCTATAATATGCCTTTAAGTCTGTACCTCCTCCGGCAAAACTAATTCTAAAGGGCGTCCTAGTTATTATCATTGGTATTATTTAAGTTAAAAAAATCTAGTATATTAGATACACATTCAGTTAATCTAATATTTGTACAAATTGGCTTCTCATATTCTAAAAGTTTATCCATTTCTGAACTTTTTCCAACCAATATGCTTTTACACCCAGCATTATAAGAAGCCTTACAATCACGATGATCATCACCAATAAATAAAGTTTTATCAAGCCTTAATAACCAATCTTTTGAAGCTTCAAAAAGCATTCCAGGGTTAGGCTTGCGACAAAAGCAATCCTCATTCCAGTGATGTGGACATACATATATATCAAGAATTTCAATGCCATCATTCAGAAGTTCATTTTTCATATTAATATGGATATTTTCGAGCTCATTTAAATCAACCATTCCTCTTGCAATTCCAGCCTGATTACTAATAACAATAAATTTAAATCCTTTTTGCGCTAAAATTTTCATTGCAAATCGTGTATCAGAAATCCATTTAAACTGACTCCAATTAGATATATACTCACCTCTTTTAGCTTTTTTATTAATTACACCATCTCGATCAACAAGAATTATTTTTTTAAAATTGAGATATTTCTCAGCTATTTTCCATCTTTTGGGATCAGAAATACTATGATAATTATCATGCTGCACCAATGCGCTTACTTCACTTAAGGAAACCATCTTCTCAATTACTGAAGAAAAACTACAATCTTGAGATTCATAAAACTGCAGAGTTTTATTTTTATCGACAATCATATAGCCAATTTCTACAAAATCTAAAATTTGATCAGACCTATTATTGTCATATTTTTTAACAACACCTGATTTGTCTACAGAAACATTACCAGGAGACTTTGGTGAAACAGTTAAAGTAAGAGATGTTTGATTTTTTTCATGGAGTGCAAAAACTTTATCTAACGAAAATGGAACAAAATTATCTGAATATAAAAGTATAAAATTTTTATCTAGTTGAAGCCTAGCTTCCCATATTCGTTTACCAGTATCCCAATCAATTGAGCCTTTTGAGTAACGAATACTCCACCCCCATTGACTACCATCTCCAAAGAAAATCTCTATATTTTTACCAAGATAGCCTGTAAGCAATACAAAATTACGTAGCCCTTGGTTAGACATTTGCTGCAACAAATATAACAAAAAAGGCTTGCCATTGCATTGAATCATTGGTTTTGGAAGGTACTCGGTATGAGGGCGCAATCTAGTTCCAAGACCTCCACACAAAATAACTACCTGTGATGGTTTATTCATTTTTACTAAAATCTAACCATGTTTTATTTATCCCTAAATTCACTGTAGTTTTTGGAGTCCAACCCAACTCTCTTTTTGTCTTTGAAATATCAGCCCAAAAGTTAACGTTTGATTCATCTTTATTAATAATTTTTTCTAACTGCTGCGAAAGTAAATCTGACTCTAGCACTAATTTCTCAGCATATTTAAATAGATCAAGCGCTGAAGTAGAGCATCCAGTACCAATATTAAAAATTCCAGAAGATATTTCACGCTCTGCAGAAAGACAAAATGAATTGACTACATCATCTATATAGACATAATCATTAGCATTATTAGGGTTATTTAAAGGTGGCAATCTATTATTTTTTAAGCTTGATAAAATAGTTGGAATAAGAGACTCAGCCCTTTGTCCAGGACCATAAACATAAAAAATTCTCATCCAACCAAGAGAAACAGCGTTTTTATGGCATTTTATTGCAAGCCATGAATAAAGTGAAAGCTTTGCCCAAGTAAAATCACTATTAGGAGTGCTTTTATCTGACTCTTCACAAACACCATTGAGATTACTGTATTCAAGACAACTGCCAGAAACTAAAATTTTCTTACAACTATCCATTTCTAAAATAAATGATAGAAAATCCATTGATTGGTTAAGATTTAATCTTGATTTCTCAAGAGAAAAATCTGGAATGTCTTGCCAGGATAGGTGAATTACTACATTTGGTTTAAAGTTTTTAATCTCTTCTTTGTATGTAGATGGGAGAGAGAGGTCAGTAGAAAGCCATTGAATATTTTTATTCAAGAAATTTTCATTACTTGATCGAGTCAAACCCATTACGTCATGACCAGATAAAGATAATTTTGTTACAAGCTTTGAACCAATAAAACCAGAGGCGCCAGTAACTAGTATTTTTAGCCTAGCCATCGATAAAATCTGGCAAATTAAGGTCTTTTTCAGATATTATTTCTGGCTCATGAGGCCATTCAAAGGAAAAAGCAGGGTCATTATATCTAATACCTCTATATGTATTAGGATTATAGGAATCGTTCATATAATAGTGGACAATCGTATTATTTTCAAGAGTTAGGAATGCATTTGCACAGCCCGCTGGAACATATATACTTTGTCTTTCTTTAGAATTTATTTCTAATGAGGACCATTTTTTATATGTATTAGACTTTTCTCTTAAGTCTAATACTATATTGAAAAGAGATCCAGAAATACAAGTTATTATTTTTGACTCATCACTTGGAGTTGATTGATAATGGAAACCTCTTAACGTGTGCTTATTATAGTTTTCTGAGATATTACCTTGCAAAACATTGAAGTTCACTCCATTTTTTTCAAAAACTTCTTTGCAGAAGCTTCTTCGAAAAACCCCTCTTTCATCATCGTGTAAGTCTGGAATTATTAAAAAAAGGTCGTTAATCTTTTGAGAGATAAAATTCATAAAATATATGGATTTCCTGGCAGTGGAATAATAAATTCTCCAATGAAATCAAACTCCCTTAATTCTTTAACAATTTCATCCTGAAAATTCCATGCTAAGAGTAGTATTCGTTTTTGGTTGTTAACATTTTTAATACCTTCTTCAAAAGAAACTATTGGGATATTTGAGCCTGCAGTTATCAATCCATCTTTTAATGGATTCTTATCAATAACTATTGAAATATGTTCAGAAGTAATCCCACAGAAATTTAATAAAGTTGAACTACGAGCAGAAGCACCATATGCAAGAATTCTTTCATCATTCTGAAAAACAACTTCTTTTAAGCATTCAGCATGCTGCTTTACCAGATCCGAAAAAGAAATCCAGCGTTGAAAAGTGTTTAAGTTGTTTTCTTCTTCTAACTTTTCAACTTCTAAAAGTGGTTGTGACTTAGTTTTTTCTATCTTTGAAAAATACACAACCCAAGAGCCTCCACTAATGGGGCTTTTCATAATGTCATACACATACATATTATGCTTATTAAGGAGTCCTGTAATAGTTTTTAACGTGAAGTAAAATAAATGCTCATGATAGATGTAATCATAATGAAGATCTTCAAGAATTAGTCCAGCATTATGAAACTCAATAATTCCTGTGCCTTCATCTTTTAGAAGTGATTTCATTCCTTTTATTACAGAGTGAATTTCTTTTACATGTGGAATTACATTTCTAGCAATTGTTATATCAACCTCCCCCTCTTCACTTACAATTTGCTCAGCTAATTCTTCTGTAAAAAAATTTGCATTTGTAGGTATGCCATTATTATTAGCATGCTCAGCAATATTTTTTGCAGGATCAACACCTAAGACCTTTGAGCCACTCTCTATGAATCGCTTCAAAAAAGTTCCATCGTTACTTGCAATTTCAACTATAAATGGCTTAATAATTTTTTCATCTATCTGACTTAAAGCTTTCCTTGCAAATTCATGGCTGTACTCAATAGCTTTATTTGATGTTCCAGTAACCCATAGATACTGGCTAAAAAGGTACTCAGGATCGACATTTTCTCCAAGCTGAACAGTCGAACAATCGTTGCAATACATCAACCTTAATGGGACATTGGGTGGTGAAGTATTATTAGCTTTGTATAGACTATTGGCTGGAGGCTGGTCACCAAGATCCAGAACTTCTTGTATATTCTTAGAGCTACAAATTCTGCAGTTCGCAATTGTTTCATAAATTTTAATCATTTATTTTTCCAAAAAAATTGCTCATTTATTGAGCTTGCATCCGAAAATAATCATCAATCAGACTACCTTCCTTAAGAAAAGTAAGTTGTTTAATTCTGTTTGTTTCACGGCCCCTAAAAAGCTCTTCTTTTAAATTAATTCGATCAAATAACTCAACCAACTCTTTTCCGCCCATATCAAGATTCCATTGAGGTTTGTAATAATCTTTTAATTCATTCAGTATTCTGTCAAAACTAACTCTATAAGTCCTGGGATCTGTATGCTCTCCAGTAAAGACTAGTTCGCTCCCAGGAACTGATCTTTGCGCAGCCTCAGCTATATCTTTAACCGTAAAGTTTCCATTTGGTATACCTACATTAAAAGCTCTACCTGAAACAACATCAGAAGGAGCCTCAATACCTGAAAGAAAAGCTGAACATACATCTTTAATATGAACAACAGGCCTCCAAGGACTTCCATCACTCATAATTTCAATTTTTCCAGTCGTGTAAGCGCATGCTACAAGATTATTGAAAACAATATCACAACGCAACCTGGGACTTACTCCAAAAACTGTTGAAGGTCTAAAGCTGGTAACTACAAAATCATCTGTAGTCATTTTATGTAACTTTTGCTCTGCATTCCATTTAGCTATCGCATATGAGGTAACTGGATTTTTTTCACTATCATCCTCATCTAATTCATCTTGTGTGTTTGATACCCCATACATGCTTTGTGAAGAGGCATATACAAATCGTGTAACCCCCTGTTTTTTTGCCATTTGAGCAAGTTTGATTGTTCCTGAATAATTAATATCCTCTGTTAGTTTTGGGGAAAACTCACCAAGAGGATCGTTTGACAAACCTGCAAGATGGATTATCCCATCAATACCTTGAAGGTCTTCTAATGAAATATCTCGAATATCTTTTGTTATTTTTTGATAATCAATACTAACTTTATCAATTAAATTCTCTGCAAAATATCCAGAATCAAGGCCAATAACTTCATAGCCCTTTTTAATTAACAACTCTACTAGAACCGAGCCAATATAACCCCTGTCACCTGTAACTAATAATTTCATATATCTTAATATTTCTAGTTAATCTTCATCAATCAAATAATCGACAACTGAGAGAAGCCACATTTGGTGAATTGATTCAACAATGTTATAGGTAGAACTATCTGCCCAAAAATTAATATTACCAAGCTTATTTAATGGATTGTTCTCAGAAAAGCCAGTTAATGTAATTAAAGGTACACCAATTTCTAAGGCCTTTTTTGCACCATTTATAATATTTTTTGATTGGCCACTACTACTTATTAAGATAACCATATCATTATTATCAGCATA
>Ga0307986_10000476_pt1 | contig 30004 bp, 29 predicted proteins | sample EllFjometageno82_FD_203170 | JGI IMG/M metagenome (GOLD analysis project Ga0307986, IMG submission 203170) | Marine microbial communities from Ellis Fjord, Antarctic Ocean - #82 | ecosystem: Environmental > Aquatic > Marine > Unclassified | place: Southern Ocean | collected 2014-10-09 | reverse complement strand
CGTAAAATCCATTTTTCAGTTCCTGTGCAATTCGTTTTGCAATTGTGTCTTTGTCGAGTGCCATTTTTATTTACTTCTAACGGTTCTTTGTTCAATTCTTTTCTCAAATTTTGCTCCCTGAAATATTCGATTAACAAAAATCCCGGGGATATGAATTTGGTTGGGATCTAAACTTCCCGCGGGAACGAGTTCTTCTACTTCCGCGATGGTGATTTTTCCAGCACCACACATTGCAGGATTGAAGTTTCTTGCTGTTCCTTTAAAAATTAGATTCCCAGCTTCGTCTCCTTTCCAAGCTTTTACAATTGAAAAATCAGCTTCATATGCAGTTTCTAAAACGTGCATTTTTCCTTTAAACTCTCGAGTTTCTTTACCTTCTGCAACTTCAGTTCCACATCCCGCAGGCGTGTAAAATGCGGGGATTCCTGCTTGTGCTGCCCGACATCTTTCAGCCAGTGTTCCTTGCGGGGTTAATTCGACCTCAAGTTCTCCAGATAGCATTTGTCTTTCAAACTCAGCATTTTCTCCTACATACGAAGCAATCATTTTCTTTATCTGCTTTTTTTGAAGTAATAAGCCCAAACCAAAGTCGTCGACTCCTGCATTGTTTGAAATACAAGTGAGATTCTTAACTCCAATTTCAACCAACGCTCCTATACTATTTTCAGGAATTCCACAAAGACCAAATCCACCGAGCATCAACGTCATTCCGTCTTCGATGCCCTCCAAGGCGGTGACAACATTTTTCACTTTCTTGTTAATCATAACAATTGAAATTTTTCTATATGACCAAATTTAATAATATAAATCAACTATAAAGAATACACTGCACTTTGAAGAAATTCAGACTTTCATTTTAAAAAATATAGGTTTCAATTTTTTCTTTACTTTTTGCGATCCTAGTGGTCAACCTCATTAGTGAAATAATCATGAAATAAGTTTCAGTAACGTTCTATACAATTCGATAAGTATAAAAATTAGATTTAGTTTACTAATTGATCCTTAAAATGGATAGTTTTGCCTTTAATTTAGCGTGTTTTAAAAATAAAATGAAGAATAAAATCACATACGATTCCATGGTTAAGGAAATTAAATCCTCAAATGGGAAAAAGTTTTATTTAATTCTTTTCTTAATTTGGACACTACCTTTTGGAACTTTTTTATGCATTCCTATCCTTTTTGCACGGTTGTTTCCGGGCTTTAAAAAAAAGGAATAAAAACCATCTGATTTTTTTTAAATCTTTATTTTAAATAATCTAGAGGAATTCTTTCCTTTGGCTTCGCTCGTAACCCAAAAGGTGTTTTGATTGATGATTTTAATGGCTTCAATTTGTGCTCGATCAACAGGGATTTTGTGTTTTATGAATTGTAGCTCTTCAAGCTTTTTTGAATTGAAATTCGGTAAAGTATAAATAAACTGTTCTCCCTCTTTATTATAAGCTACCAGTGCAAATAGTTTTATACGTTCATTATAATCGGCACCTGTGATCAGAGAATTTACAGGAAGTGATCTTTTAGGTTTTAAAGAATAACTTCCTTCTTTTTTTGGAATGAAATAAAGTTCGGTAGTAAATGTCATTCGATTTTTGGAAAACAAAACCAATGATTTTGGAAGTGCCGCAATTGCCTCTACATCATAGGGATGCTTCTTTCGTTTTTCAAAGTTTTTTTGATTTTTGTAGTTGATTTTAATTTCCCCAACCAAGTCAAAATTCTTTTTGGGATCTACCATTAAAATCTTTAGCTTCTTTCGACTGCCATTATTATTTCCAGTATCCGAAATATAAAATAGATCTTCATCTCTTGTGAGATCTTCCCAATCTTTATTTTTTACGTTTGGGATTAGATAATTTTCTAGCAATTCCCCAGTTTCAGAAAACAAATAAAGTATTGGTTTACCCCCAGAATCATTATGGGTAAGAAAATTACCTTCAAAATATTCCAATCCAGAAGTTTCATAAACCTGAACAGGAAGTTCAACAACCTTTTCGACGGTCTGTGCAACTGCCAGATTTAGACAAGCTAAGTTGACCAAGAGGGTTTTTAAATAGTAAAATGATTTAGGGTAAACAGTCATAAAGCTTATTTATTATCTACCAAAATCGTCTTGTACCCGCACAATATCCTCCTCATCCGATGGATTATTAGGATCAGTGTGTTGCCAAATTTCAGCAATAATCGCAAAATTGTCCAAACCGATTAGGCGGTGTCTTTCTCCTTGTTTCAGTCGAATTTGATCTCCTTCATTGAAAATCTCAATTTCATTTTGGGTATCGTTTTCAGAACGGATAATTCCCACTTTCCCCTGATAAATTCTCCAGATTTCTGCGCGTCGGTGATGGTATTGCCAAGACAGTCTAGAGTCAGCATTAACCATTAAAATCTTAGGACTTAATTTCCCTCCAATTTTTAGGGTATTCACATCTAAACCTTCGAAAAACTGATCTGAGAATTTTTGAGATTGTTTTTCTGCGATCACTAAAAACCCGCCCCAGGGTCTTTCAAAATCTTTTGATTCAATTTCATACCCAAAGGATTCGATGTGCTCTTTTGTATTTATAAATTTCTCCATCTATTTGATTCTGCTAAAAAGATAAAACAGGAATGCAAGTAAAATATTACTGCATCCCTGTTTTATTAATAATTTATTTTAAAATTAACTTATTTTAAATTGGAAGCTCCCAACCTTGTCTGTATGTTTTTGAAACGAATTGATTTGCTTCATCAAGGTTTTTAATCTTCATATTTCCACCATCCCATAGGAGTTTTTTTCTTCCGTAATACTGGAAGTTATTTCTTCCTTTCCCATTGGATTTTCTTAAAGAGTGACTTCTTAAGGCCAAGTTACCCATAAGAACGGTTTCCGTAAATGGACCCGCATAATCAAATGAAGAGGTAAGATTTTTGTGTTCAGGACTGTTAAATCCAGCTTTACAGGCTTCGGTCCAAGTTTGCGAGTGAATAGTATTTACATTCCCTTGATTTGAAGTGTCAAAAACAACTGGTTTTTCACCTTTTACATAAAGCGTGGGCATGTTTCCGTAAATTTCTGAGGTAATGACTCCATTGTCTCCAATCATCATAATCCCGCTAGATTTACCGTTTTCAAAGCCCATAATAAATTCTTCACTAATCTCTTCTGGTATTGTTGGAGTAAGACCACCATCCATCCAGATTAATTTTATTCCATCTTTATTATAGGGAGTGTTGTCATAGCCTAGCGTAACAATTGATGAAATTGGACATCCTTCTGGTGTGTATTCAGGAACCCACATTTTTTTAAAAACGTTGGTAGCAGTACATTCAACACTGGTTGGAAATCCTAATTTTAAAGTCTTATAGGGAACGTCTAGCGTGTGACATCCAATGTCTCCCAGCGCCCCTGTTCCATACTCCCAAAAACCTCTCCAATCAAATGGGTGAAGTCCTGGTGCATAGGGTTTTGTTTTTGAAGTACCCAACCAAAGATCCCAATCAAGTGATTTGGGCTTTTCAGCTGCGTTAGATAAGGGATGATCTACTCCTTGAGGCCAAACAGGACGATTCGTCCAAGCATAAATGGTATGAATTTTACCCACTTTGTTTTTATCGATCCACTCTTGTACTTTAGGAACTCCGATACCAGAACCCCCTTGGTTTCCCATTTGTGTGACCACTTTATTTTGCTGTGCAGTTTTAGTCAATAAACGGGCTTCAGCAATCGTATGCGTTAACGGCTTTTGAACATAAACATGAATGCCTTGGTTCATACAATCGTAAGCAATTTTGGCGTGATTATGGTCGGGCGTAGAGATCGTAATGGCATCAATTCCTTTTTCTTTGGCGAGCATGACACGATAGTCTGTGTACTGGGTTGCATTAGAATGAGCTGTGTAGCTAGTGGCGGCTCTTGCAGAATCTACATCACAGAGTGCAACGACTCTGTTTTTTCCGTTTAAATAAGCATTTTTGATGTCTGAGGTTCCTTTTCCCCCAGATCCTATAGCCGCTAAAGCGAGCTGATCACTAGGAGCAGTATAACCCGTCCCACCGAGTACATGACGTGGAAGGATAAAAACCCCTGTTCCGATCAGGCCGGATTTTTTTATAAATTCTCGTCTAGATTTTGATTTTTTATTTTTCATTTTCGTTAATTATTAAAGGCTATATTTTTTTATATTTATAAATATATATATTTTTTTTATTTTAAAATTGATACCTACTTATTTAACTTTTTATTCTCATCTGGAAATGTCTTTTTCTATGATTTTATAATTAGGCTAGTTGAGCCTAAAGTTATCTTATTTAATTTTTCTTGAAATTCAGTTAACCGCTTTTATAGCTTTCGAAAGCGGCAACTAAATTTTTATTTTTAAGCAATTTCAAAATTTGTGAAATTTCTTTTTTAAGTGGAGTGATCCTGGCTAGATTTTGCCCCCAAATTAATTCATTAGAAAGGACGGCTTCCGAAATTTCATCTGTGGATTGCATTTTCCAAACATTTTTGAAAAAGTCTATGATCAAAGTGTCATCCTTAACATTATAACTGTGTTTTGAAATGTCTTTACCATAAAAATAAATCAACGAAGCCAGCGCAAAGGTTAGATTCTTAGGAATGGAATTGTTTTTTTTATAAAATGATAGCAAGCTGGGCAGGACACGAACCTTATATTTTGAGATGCTATTTAAAGCAATCGATTGGAGCTGATGAACAGTAAAAGGATTAGAAAATCTTTCCAAGACTTGCGCTGCATATTCTGTAAGTTCCTCTTTGTCAAAATCAATGCTAGGAATAATTTCATTTTTAAGGGTTTCAGAAATAAATTCTTTCATAAAATCATCCGAAAGCGCAGCGGAAACTGTTTCAACACCTTTAAGTAGACCGACAGGCACCATCGCCGTATGGCAGCCATTGAGGATGCGGACCTTTCGCGTTCGATAATTTCCAAGATCTTTTACCACTTTTACATCAATCTCACTTAATTGATCGGCTGGAAAAACATCCAGTAGTTTTGGATTCCCCTCGATTACCCATAAAAAAAAAGGTTCGCAAGTCACGATTAAATTATCCTCAAAGGACAAGTCTTGTTGGTAAAAAGCTAAATTGTCTTTTGGGAATCCAGGAACAATTCGATCAACTAAGGTGTTGTAAAAATGATTTTTTATCACCCAATTTTTAAAATTAATTCCCAACTCCCAATGATCGATAATATTTAGAAGAATGGCTTTGAGTGTGTCTCCATTTTTTTCAATTAATTCACAAGGAATGATATGCAAGACTTTATCGGCAGCGCCATTAAACTTTTCAAATCTTCTGAGTAAGAAAAGTACAAGTTTGGCTGGAAAGGAATTTGGAGGTCGCATTTCCAATTGGTCAGTTTCAATATACTGAATTCCAGCTTCTGTGGTATTTGAAAATACGAATTTTAAATTTTCATTTTCTGCCAGTGACAGGTATTTTTCAAAATCTTGATAAGGATCGACCAATTGATCAATACAATTGATCAGATGACTTTTTCGAACGCTTTTACCGTTTAAAATCCCTTCCGAATAAACATGATATTTACCATTTTGATTTGCTAGATTTTGGACCATTCCTTGCGCGATGGGTTGAACGACATCAACTTTCCCTTGAAACGAAGTTTGCTCGTTCAAAAGCTGAATACAATAATCGACAAAGGCTCTCATGAAATTTCCTTCGCCAAATTGAACACTATCAGCCGGGATGTTTTTCTCAATTTTATTAGTCATCTTGAAATAAATATTTATATAACAAATCAGATCTCAACTTCTGATTTGTTTAAACCTTAAAAGAATTATTCGTTTAAAAGTTTAAATTTATAGATATTATTTCTTACAAAAGGTTTATTAAGTAAGATTAAAAGAGTTTTTTTTAATTAATAGATTAATTTTGCTTTCAAATTCTATTTTAAATAACAAAATGAAAAACTTAATCATTATTGTTCTGTTTGTGCTAAATTATGCGTGCGTCAAGGACAAGGAATGTGTTGTTATTGCTGATAAACAAGAAATGAATGGAGGATATTATTTTTTCTTCATTGAAAATCAAGTTTATTCAGGGAATTCCTCCCAATTGTTACAATCTGATCTTAATTCTAACGGATATGCTTCGGGAAAAGTTGAAGAAGATATTTTTTTAAAAAACAATATAGGCGATGAATATTGCTTTTGATTTATCCGATCAATAAATGAATTTATGTACAATTAGGTTACGCTCAAATTAATTAAGTGAAAATCATTACAGCTTGTAAAGCGACAGTTCTAATTGGTTTTCTTTTTATTCAGACGACCCACGCCCAATTCCAATCAGAAGGAGAACTTTCGATTGACAAGGGTATTCTTCAATTCGAAACAACATTTTTGAATCAATCTGAAGGAGCTGGCGCAGAGAAAACAAATTATCAACAACTTCCAAATAATCTTTTCAGATATGGGGTTTCCAACAATGCAGAAATTCGTTTGGTAATTGCATTAGAGGGAACTCAACAAGATTCAGGACAAGCCATGCTATACAAGATGGGAAGCATAGAATTGGGCGCCAAAGTAGCGTTCAATAAACAAAATGATTCCAAAACAAAAGGGGCTTTTTTTTCACATTTGATTTTCCCACAAAATTGGGATGATTTTTCAAATAGTTTTGGGTATTCTAATCAATTGGTTCTCACGCAATATATCAATTCAAAGTTCAGTCTCACTTCCAACTTTGGCTATACCCATTTTAGCAATGGTATGGGATATTATAATTATACGGCAGCTGCAGTATTGAATATTTCAAATAAATTTTCTTTGTTTGTCGAGCCTTATGGAGATTTTGATGCTAAATCAAATTCAGCGTCAAACATAGATTTTGGATTTTCTTATTTCTTAGCAAACCTTCAATTTGATTTTGCTGTAGGAACAGGAATCGACAACAAAATGATCCATCAGGGAATTGTTATCACCTGGCGACCCATCAAAAAAGCAGCAAAATAATTACGACCCATTATGTAGCTCCGACAGGAATCGAACCTGTATCTAAAGTTTAGGAAACTTTTGTTCTATCCGTTGAACTACGGAGCTATTTTAGAAACCTCTAAAGTAAAATTATTCATTTTAAAAACGACTCGTCTCAAAGGAATGTTTCTCGCCTGTATGGCTAATGAACAACTTTATATTTTTGGTGATAGTCAGAATCTTTTACTATTTTACCAAAAATTATTTCAAGATATCATGAAAAAAAGAATTTTTAAAGTTACTTTTTTTTCGATTTCAATATTATTTATTTCTTGTTCTCTCATAGAAAAGTATCAAGGGACGGATAAAAAATTTGAGACTGAAGTTTCTAAATTGGAAGCCCTAAGAGAGTATGAAGATAAAAAGGATTACATCCTTTTTGTTGGAAGTTCAAGCATCAGGCGGTGGGATAAGTTAGCAGAAAACATGCAGCCTTATGATGCAGTTAAGCGAGGTTATGGCGGTGCACATTTTTACGACTTAATCCATTTCACCGAACGTCTGGTTGCACCACATAAAAATGCAAGAGCAATGGTTTGTTTTGTTGCAAATGACATTACGGGTAAAGACAACGATTTAACCCCTCGGGAGGTGAAAAATTTATTCAAACTGTTTACCCGCCAAGTTCACTCACTATTTCCAATGCTTCCAATTTTTTTCATAGAAATAACGCCTACTCCAAAAAGATGGCAAGTATGGGATCAAACTTCTACCGTAAATGATTTGATTCAAAATTATACCAATAAAACCCAGAACATTCACTTCATCTCAACAAGAGATCAATTTATAGGAAAAAACAGATTACCAGTTTCGGAATACTTTGTTAAGGACAGTCTTCACCTGAGTCAAAAAGGCTATGACAAATGGTCTGAGATAATTAAATCCAAACTTGATTACACTTTAAATTAAAGATTCAAATGATTTTATCAATTTCAAACAGAGGTTATTTTAGGTTAAAAACTACAATATTTCTATTGGGCTTTCTTTTCCTTGTTCCTAGCATTGTGAATGGGCAATCGAGGAAAGAACAAGTTTCGAGTCTTAAAAATAAAAAAGTGGTCTATGTCTGGGGGGGGTGGAAGAATCACCATCCAGAAAAAACAGTCGATTTATTTGTTCCTTGGCTAAGGTCAGAAGGAGCAATAGTTGAGGTTTTCAACACACTCGAGGTATATGCAGATGCTGCGGTGATGGAACAAGCGGATCTCATTATACAGCAATGGACCATGGGAGAAATGACCAAAAATGAATCTAAAGGCTTACAAAAAGCAATACTGAATGGAACTGGAATGGCAGGGTGGCATGGAGGAACAGGAGATTCTTTTCGAGGAAATTTAAATTATCAATACATGATTGGAGGTCAATTTGTTTCACATCCTGGGGGAAAGTCCGAATTTACAGTTAAAATTATCGATCGAAAAGATCCAATCACAAAAGGCCTGAAAGATTTTTATGTCAAAAACACCGAACAATATTATATGTTAATGGATCCAAATGTTAAAGTACTTGCAACTTCAAAGTATACAAAAGCAAGTTATTTAAAAAAGGGTTCTAAAAAAAGTGAGAATGTAGTCACCGGAAGTGTTGTGCCTGTGGTTTGGAAAAAGAATTTTGGAAAAGGGAGAATTTTCTATAATTCATTAGGCCATAATATTGAAGATTTTGATGTTCCAGTGCTAATGGAAATACACAAGCGAGGAATTCGATGGGCTGCGGAAAGTAAATATAAGGCCAAAGAAGACTTAATTTCCCCAGTGCACAAGTATTAAAGTGGTTCAGAATTTAAAAAAAAAAAGCAACTTTATAATTTATGTTCTATATTGAGACGTTAATTTATTTTAAAATCTAAAAAATAATTAAGCGAATATTTATAAATTGAAAAAAACTAACAAAAACGAATTATGAATAAAAAACTTTTTAATGCGAGTTGTTTTGCTTTAATCACAACCGCGATGACTTTCGCCGTACGTGCAAAAATCGAATTGGTCTTTAAGGATGACTACGGTCTAACTCTAGAGGATATTGGAATTGCTTTTGGTCCTGCATTTTATGGATTTACTTTGGCGATGATCATAGGAGGATTTTTAGTTGATCTTTTTGGAATGAAAAAGATAATGAACATTGCCTTCATCACACATTTGGGAGGAATTATCTTGACCCTTTTCGCAAGAGATTTTTGGATGCTATTTTCAGGGACCTTGCTTATTGGAATTGGAAATGGCATGGTCGAAGCAGCTTGTAATCCATTAATTGCAACCTTATACCCAAATGAAAAAACAAAAATGCTGAATCGTTTTCATGTATGGTTTCCTGGAGGAATCGTCATCGGAAGTATCTTGGGCTTTTTGATTGTTGACATTATGGGACTCAGTTGGATGGTATTGGTAGGAACTCTATTTATTCCACTCGCGATTTATGTCTACCTTTTTGCAGGACATAAATTTCCACCGACGGATCGGGTAACCAGTGGTGTTACTTATAATGAAATGTTGAAAGCAAGTTTTGCTAATCCTTTGTTTTGGTTCATTGGGTTCTGTATGCTTCTCACCGCCTCTACAGAGCTGGCGACTACCCAAAGGATCTCTTCATTATTAGAAAAAACAGTTTCAAATCCAATTTTAGTATTGGCTTTTATCAACGGGATTATGATGGTAGGAAGACTATTTGCCGGAGATATTGTTCATAAATTAAGCATTACCAAAATGTTATTTTTCTCATCAATATTTTCATTTTTAGGACTTCTTTGGCTTTCATCGGCAACTGGTGCCTCCTCATTTTTGGCTGCTGGAGTCTTTGCTATTGGTGTGTGTTATTTTTGGCCAACCATGTTGTCTTTTGTTGCTGTAAAAATTCCCGATAGTGGCGCATTAGGGCTTTCTCTTATGGGAGGTTTAGGAATGTTTTCTGTTTCTATTGTCCTTTGGGTAATGGGATCGATGATGGATTTAGACGCTTCTGGTGCAGACACATTGTATACCCTTTCGATACTCCCTGTTATTCTAATTGTACTTTTTGGAATAAGAGCATTGTATGAAAACAAGCAAGCCAAGGCTGCTTAGTTATATGATTTTAAATTAATTAAATGGGAAAGTAAACCACTTTCCCATTTTTTATCTAACACCTTTATCACTTTTTTCAAATGAAATATTTATTTTTCTTTATTGGTATTGCCGCTGCAATGGGACAAGCTAAATTTGAACCTGAACACACTGAAGTCTGGGAACCCAAACCAGCAAAAATAACACCCGGCATAAATACAGCCCCTCCATCCGATGCAATAGTTTTGTTTGACGGAACGGACCTATCACTTTGGGAGGGAGAGGAGGGAAATCCAGCATCTTGGACCCTAAATGATGATCAATCCGTAACGGTTAAACCGAAGTCTGGTGGAATTCAAACCAGAGCCGAATTTGGCTCAATTCAATTACACATAGAATGGAAGTCCCCTGAAATCGTAAAAGGAGAAGGACAAGGGAGGGGCAATAGCGGTATCTTTTTTCAAAAGGCATATGAAGTACAAGTATTGGATAGCTATGAAAGCGTGACCTATTCTAATGGACAGGCTTCGTCTGTTTATAAGCAACATATCCCATTGGTCAACGCCACCTTACCTCCTGGAAAATGGCAAACATATGACATCGTTTTTAACGAGCCGAAGTATGAAGCGGATGGAAAACGAATTAAGAAAGGAACTTTAACCGTTTTTCACAATGGTGTTTTGGTTCAAAATAATGTTGAAATTCAAGGGACGAGTACCTACAGAGGTTTTCCCAAATTGAGAGACATTAATCTACCCAAAAAACTTTATTTACAAGATCATGGTGATCTGGTGAGTTACCGAAACATATGGCTGCGTAAACTTTAGAAATCTAGCAAAAATCCTTCTTTAAAGAAGGATTTTTTGTTTTATAAAATGTTGATTTAAATCAATTGATTTTATCTTAAAATAAAGTATTCCACTCATTTAAAATGGATTATAGATTTATAAAAACATATTTCATTTCAGTCGCAATCTGGAGGGATCGTTCATCATACATCTTTGCTTCTTTTGGAGTATCGTCAAAAGCCTTGGGATCCTCAAATCGAATGGGTAATCTTTTTTCTGCACCGGGAATAAAAGGACAATTTTCATCTGCATGGTCACAAGTCATGATGGCAGCAAATCCTTTCTCAGGATTTGATACATCGTCATATTTTTTAGAAAAAAGAATCAAAGGCTCCCTTTCCGTGTGATAGCTGATTGAGTATTTTGGGTTTTCTCCTCCAGAATGTTTAATGTCAAACCCCACTCTCTCTATTGAAGCGATGGTTCGTTCGTTACAAGCCGTAATTTCGACACCTCCCGAAAAGCTATTTATTTCAACGCCATAATGCGTTGCAATTACTTTTGCCCAAAGTTGTGAAAACTGACTTCTACGAGAATTATGAGTACAGATAAAGTTTAAGTTGACGTCATGTTTTAACACTATTTTTTCTGTGATATAGTCAATCAAAGATTGGAGTAGAATTTTTCGATCTTTAGGGATTGAATCAACAGAAAGTGAATCAATAATTGAAACAAGAGCAGGCTTCATCATTTGTATAATTTATTTTTTAACCAAAATGCAACTTTAACTAAAAGTATCAATGCAGGAACTTCGACCAGCGGACCAATCACACCGGCAAATGCCTGCCCACTGTTGACGCCAAATACACCAATTGCAACAGCAATGGCCAACTCGAAATTGTTTCCTGCAGCCGTAAATGCAATCGAAGCATTGGTTGAATAATCAGCTCCTAAAACTTTACCCGCAATAAAGCTAAAGATAAACATGATTGCAAAATAAAGACTTAAAGGTAGAGCAATCCTCAGTACATCGAGAGGAAGCGCGACAATGTCTTGTCCTTTTAGACTAAACATAACCACGATTGTGAACAAAAGCGAGATCAGAGTGAGTGGTGAAATCTTTGGGGTAAAAGTTTCTTCATACCAAGTTTCTCCTTTTCTCGATATCAGAATTTTCCTTGTTAGGAATCCAGCCAGGAACGGAATGCCTAAATAAATAAACACGCTTTTTGCAATTTCACCAATAGAAATATCAATTAATTGACCTTCCAATCCAAAATAAGGCGGTAAAATAGCCATAAATAAATAGGCGTAAAAGCTAAAAAACAGGACTTGAAACACACTGTTCATAGCAACCAAACCGGCAGCATATTCTCGATTTCCTCCAGCCAATTCGTTCCAAACCATCACCATGGCAATACAACGCGCCAGTCCTATTAGGATCAAACCGATCATATATTCAGGATAATCAGACAGAAAAGTAATTGCCAAAAAGAACATTAAGATTGGCCCTACAATCCAATTTAATAGGAGCGAAATGGAAAGTATTTTTGTGTTTTTAAAAACAGCTTTTATTCTGTTGTATTTTACTTTTGCGAAAGGGGGATACATCATCAAAACAAGCCCAATGGCTAACGGAATGTTGGTTGTCCCTTTTGAAAAAGAATTGATGAATCCAGCACTTTCGGGAATTAAGTTGCCTGTGGAGACTCCCAAAGCCATCGCTAGAAAAATCCATAAGGTTAAATTTCGATCAAGAAAACTCAACTTTTTCCGTTCATGAGCTGGAGCGCATTTAGAAGGACTTAATTCCATAGATTAGCAACACTTAATTGATGAGGTTTTGTATTTTTTCAAAGAGGTTATCAGCGCAAAATTACGATTAAAGATTTCGCGACCTTACTTTTTAATTTAAAGTTTAGGTTAAGTATCAAAAGAAAATTATTTTTCACCAATTAAAAATTTGTTGATTATTTTTGGCACAATTTTATTGGAATATTTTCGTTACTATTTAATAAAACAATTTTTTGAAACGATTTAAGGTTTTTTCTATATTTATTCTTCTTTATTCATTAAGTGTCATTGGACAAGACAGTGTTTTGTATGAACCATTCAGGTTCCATATGTCCGAAGCTGAAGCCATTAATTTATTAAAGAAAAACAGAAAGCGGTTTAAAAGTATACCCTTGGGATCGGGCAATATATTTTCTTTAAGAAAAGGCTCCTTAAATTTTGAAGCAGGAAAACTTTATAGCGTTACCATTTGGAGTAAAAAGAACCTTGATTTAAGAAAAGCAGAGGCTTATCTAAAAAACACCAGAAAGCATTTAGAATCAAAAGGATTTATAATGGTTTATGCACAAGAATATTGGGACAAGCCTTTGCAGCGCGACAAAGACAAACCTTGTATTCGTTTTGTGAATAAAGAAAAAAACATCCTCCTTGATGTTGAGTCCAGAGGTCAAGGGAACATCTACAATATCTTTTTGAACTTCTATAATTTGACTTGGTTCTACAACAAAACGAAGCGAATCAAATAGCCTAAAGATCAATGCTAAGACCCAAACCGAACAATTCTCGAATTTGTAATTTATTGATAAGATCGTCGTCATACTGAATGTGAAGGATCAGATTGCTTGAAATCCTTTCATTGACTTTCAGAATAAATTTTGCATTCCATTCAAAGTCAATATTTTTTATTTTTTCAAGATAGTTGACGTAAAAGTTAAACTTATTGTCAACCGTTATGTTGTCCATAATCTCAGTTTTATAATGCCCAGTAAGCGAAGCACCAATCGAAACATTATTTGTCTTCCCTCTTTCTACACCAAAGTATTTTTGGCCAGGAGCCAGGTTTTCAGTGTATGCTTTCCCTACAAAAATCCCCCTCGAAGCCAAGGGCGACAAGTTTACCCATATATCGTCACTTTTTTTAAAATACCAACCCAGTCCAATTTGGACAACTGTTGGCGAAAAAATCCGAGAGATCTTCTCTTTTTTATCTTCTCCATCTTCCTCAAAATATCTATAACCGGGTAACAATTGAGTTTTAAAATTAATGTAGGCCGAATAATTCCAGTATTGATTGATTTGACTTCCCACCAGTGAATTTACCTCAAAACGATCATCTGCTTTTCTGAAAAAGGAATTACTGGAGAGGTAGGTAGTACCAACAGAAACCATCAGATTGGTGTCCCAAACCAATCCTTTTCTGTCTGAATAATTTAAATTATAATCTACAGCCAACAAGCCACTCAAAGAACTTTCTCCTCCTGAAATCCAATTTTCAAAATAAGCCTGATTAAATGTGAAATTTGTCGTTCCCGAGTATTTCATCCTTTTGCCATCTTCTTCCGATTGGATAATTGCATCATAAGGAATTAAGGAATCGATCACTGCAGTGTCCTCTTGTGAGAAGACATTAAGAGTCAAAAAAATAAGTGCCAGGTTTAAAAATGATTTATTCAAGTGATTGGGTTTTAATAGATTATTTTTAGTAAAGTTATTACATTAATAAATATTATAATAATTACATTGTATTTTAGGGTTTAATTCAGGAGGATTCAATATGGAAAATAAGCAGCTTATTCTTGTTAAAAGACCCAAGGGACTTCCAGACAAAAACACCTGGGAGTATAAAACCGAAGCAGTTGTGCCACTTGAAGAGGGACAAATGTTGGTTGAACAGCAATTTGTTTCACTAGACCCAGCAATGCGCGGATGGATGAATGAAACCCGTTCATACATTCCTCCAATCAAAATAGGTGAGGTGATGCGGGCAGGAACTGTAGGAAAAGTAGTCGAAACAAAAGGAACTACCCGTTATAATAAAGATGATTATTTGGTCGGTTGGGGTGGCGTTCAGCAATATGTTATAACCAATGGCAGGGGGTATCAAAAAGTAGCACCAGAATTGGCGGATTTGACGACCTATTTAGGGGTATTGGGATTGACCGGATTGACAGCTTATTTTGGAATTCTAGAAGTTGCCGCACTAAAAAAGGGTGAGGTGGTATTGGTCTCTGGCGCTGCCGGTGCTGTTGGAAGTGTGGTGGGTCAAATTGCTAAAATCAAGGGATGTAAAGTCATTGGGATCGCAGGAGGAAAAAACAAGTGTGATTATCTCAAAAATGAATTGGGTTTTGATGCTGCAATTGATTATAAAAATGAAAGTCTTCGAAAAGAGATTAAGAGAAATTGCCCTGAGGGTATAGATGTTTATTTTGACAATGTGGGCGGAGAAACCTTAGATCATGCGCTGGCCAACCTCAGAATAAATGCACGTATTGTGATTTGTGGAGCAATATCACAATACAATTCACAGCAGGTAGTAGGCCCAAAAAATTACCTCTCCTTATTGGTAAATCGCGCGAGTATGAAAGGAATGGTTGTGTTTGATTATGAAGCGCAATATGATCAGGCGAGGATACAAATGTCGAAGTGGATAAAAGAGGGCAAGCTCAAAACCAAAGAGGATGTTTACGAAGGTATTGATAATTTTTATGAGGTATTCTTAAAGCTTTTTAGTGGGGATAAACTCGGGAAGTTGGTTCTAAAAATAAATAAATAATTTTTTTTAAATGAAATTAAATTTCCAATTTAATAAAAGCATAGTAATGCTTTTATTTCTAATGACAACTTCCCTCTTTGTTGTTAATGCTCACAGTGGTTTACATAGAGAATCTAATGAAAAAGTATGGCAATTAGAAAACTCAAAAACCTCCTTCAGTGCAACGTTTATTTCTTTTCAGGACGAATCGGTGTTTCTTAAATCAGAGAATAATGGAATTATAAAGCTTCCTATTACTGATTTTTCAATGGAAGACCAACTGTATGTCCTTGATAAACATCAATTTCTTGTTAATATTAATTCTGGAGTTAATTTGAGTTCAAAGTTAAATGTTCAACCCAAAATTTTTAAGATATCAAAACAAAAAGGAGGGCTTGGAGTTTTTCTAATCGTTTGTTTTTTTATCTTTATAGGGTTCTATTTAAGCCTTTCCAAACATAAAAGAGTTACAGTTCTAGGGGCTACTTTTTCGCTCCTATTTTTGATTTTAATCGCATGTTCTACTGATGATGCGACCGATGACACTCCTGGTACTGTTGCGGAAAAAGATTCTACACTTGACGACACTTCAACGGATAATGGAGATAGCACTGATACAACTGACGATAGCACTGATACAACTGACGATAGTTCTACTAGTACAACTTCCGTAGATACAATTAAGTCATATTTTTCTAAATTTTCAGGAGTTAACATTACTTCGGATGACACCAATTTTTATATTGAATCTTACAGTTGGCCAGAACACGGAATGGGAACTGGTATTACAGCTTGGCAAGAACAAGTTCCAATTCCTCAAGATTATACCGGTAGTAACAGTTGGACGATTCCCTTAAATCCAGTAAAGTCAGACTCTCCTTTAGACACCTCGGAGCACCTTATGAAAGGAGCGATGGCAGTTGCAGTAAACGGAGTTCCAATCTTTAACGTGTTTAACAACAAAGGGGTTAATGCTTTTCTAGCTGGTGAATTGGACGACTGGGGCGGCCACTTTGGTAGAGGAGATGACTATCACTATCACCTTGTCCCAACGCATCTTGAAGAAACCGTAGGGAAGACATCTCCATTGGCTTATGCTTTAGATGGATATCCAGTTTATGGATATACTGACGAAACCTTAGACAATGCATTTGGACGTACTGATGAAGCAGGCAATTACCGCTATCATGCAAGTAATGTAAAGCCTTATTTTATTCCTTTTATGATGGGTAAAATTACTTTAGATCCGTCAACTTTAGCTCCTGAAGATCAAATATTTCCACAACCCGTTCAGAATCCTGTTCGTCCTTCAAATGAATTCAAAGCGATTGAAGGTTCAGAAGTATATGTTTTTGGAGTTAAAGAAACAGGTCAAAATGCATTTTCGTTCGAATACTCTATCACAGGCGTGTCTGGAACAAAATACTATGTCAATTACAGTTGGGATACAAATTGTGGTTTCACTTATGTTTATGTTGACGAGAACGGAGGTACGACCAATTTGCCTACAAACGGATCTATTGGTGCAGGCACTGGAAATACAGAGTCGTATAGTAATGTAAAATTTTGTGCAGACGTGAGTTTGGGTGACGGTGGGTCACTCACCGGTGATGATACTACCGATTCTTCGGGCGATACAACAGATAGCACTTCATCAGGATATACTGTCGTGTCAACCAGTTCAAATTTCTCATTTTCTAGTATTGCCATTGATGCAAATGGTGAAATTCTAGCAGACTTTCAGTGTGAACAGAAAGAGAATGGTGTTGAGAAATCGATTCCTTTGGCTTGGAACAATGTTCCTGAAGGAACAGCAGCTTTGGCCATTTCAATTCATGGCTTTCCAAAACCAAATGAAACAAATTCCTATCTTACCCTTTGGGGAATTGCCCCATCGGTTACAAGCATTTCTCATGGAGGTGCTGACGATGGAGATTGGTACATTGGACCAAACAAAGATGGTGCTGCTTTGTCCTATTCTTCCCCTTGTAATCCTAGTGCAGGAACTACGGAGTATTATATCACTTTATATGCATTGAATCAGACACCAGCTTCATTGCCGACAGAGAGTTCTTTGGAGATTGATTATGACAAGTTGGTAGAGGCCATAGCAACGGTTACTGTAATTGACAGCATCCAGATTGCTTATAAATCAGTTTCATCAAATTAATGAATTGACTTTTTAATATTTATTCTTATAAAAAACCCTCTAATCTATTTTAGAGGGTTTTTTATTTAAACTTAAAAATGAATTATTTAATAATTAACCATTTGTTTTGAAAGCTTCAGATCAGTATCAATGGTGATCGATGCTGTATTATTTAAATAAATCTGTTGGGTCTTATTTTCAGGCAAATGAATCCCCTCCAAAGAGATATTTCTTGCATCATCGAAAACAAAAGCAGGCCTAAAGTCAACGTCTTCAAGTTTAAAATTAATATTTTTAAAGGTCACGCCTTTGGCATGCCGAACATACATCCCCCAGGCAGGCAGCTCGCCAAACATTGAAAATTCAGGATAACTTTCTTTTTTTTCTGGGACTTGCTGCAAACGACTCAAAGGAACATAGGCCATTCCTTTTGAGGCACGACCGGGATAGGTAACTGTAATATTTTCAAGGGTAACATTTTCGATTTCGTGACCTGGGATTCCAACGATACTTGAAGGAAAAGGATTGTGGAAAAAATTGACCTCAGGTCCTCTTAAATCATAGTCAATGTCCGGTCGCGAAAAAGGAACTTGAACGGTTATGTTTTTTAGGGTTATGTTTTTAATGCTCCCTGGTTTTTCTCCACTTCTGTGACCCAAACGGATGAATATTGGATTGCCTGTATTGACAGCATTAATGTCAGAAACCAGGACGTTTTCAATGACGCCGCCATCGACAGATTCAATTGCAATTGCGGATCTAAAAGTGTCATAGACTTCAATGTTTTTAACGACAACATTTGTAAAACCACCATGACTTGCCGTACCAAATTTTATTGCACTTGCACTGGATCGCACTTTACAGTTGGCAATTAAAACCTGATCATTAATATGATCTGGTGAATGCGATTTTAAACAAATTCCGTCATCAGCAGCATTGACAAAACTGTTGGTGATTCTAACATTGGTACAGTCTACAATGTCCATGCCGTCATTGTTCCAATAGTCGGTACTGTTTACGGTTATGTTGTCTATCTCCAAGTTTTCGCACTGTTCATAGGTTTGAACCCAAGAGGAACCGTGTTGTATGGTAACTCCAGATACTTTGACGTCCTTACAGCGCGTAAAATTAATTATTTCAACCCGATGAAATTCATGGGGTCGCATTCTCTTGTAGTTATAATTGGGATCAAGAAACGCTTTGGTGTGATGTAAACTGTCAAGGGCTAGTGCCAGTTCACGCCCTTGTCCATCAATCGTTCCTTTTCCTGTTATTGAAAAAGAAGAGACATTGTCAGCAATCAGTAAGGCTTTATTCCCACTCAATTTTCGGTATTGATAAGGGTCTACAGTTCCTAATAAAACAGCGTCTTCTTCGAAATGAACTTCAACCCCAGACTTTAGTTCGATTGTACCAGACAAGAAATTACCTTTTGGGAAAATGACTTTTCCGTTTTTGAGGGAAGCGGCCTTGTCAATCGCTTTCTGAATGGATTTAGTATTGAGTGTTTTTCCATCCCCTATAGCCCCAAATTGTTCAATAGAGACGGCTTTTGAGCTTTGCCCTATGACGAGAGTGGTGGCAATGAAAAATATAAAAATTGGTTTGTAAAATGGTTTCATACTTGGTTTTTTAAATTTGAATAGAATAAATAATTAATCACAAATAATTATGGAAATTGATTTGCTGGGGGTAGGTCTATAGGCAAGGCACACGGCACATTTTTGATTCTCTGGACTTTTATTTACAATAAAATCAAATGTTTCTCCTTCTTCAATTCCACTTGGAAAATCACAAACGTTTTGTAAAGCAAATACATCATTATAAACAGTGCCTGTCATTTCGTCTACCCATTCGCTTTCTATTAAATCTTTATCAATTTCACCGCTAACAAGCTGAATGGTGTAGTTCAAACAAATCCCTTTGATGGCCAGTTTTCCCCTAAGTAAATTTGCACTACAATCGCTATTGTTCTCTTCATTTGAACATTGTATAAATGCAAACATTATTAATAGAAAAGAGAGTAATTTTTTATTTATTTTAAATAATACATATAAAGTAAACATTTTTAATGATTAAAATTCATCTTGAAATAAACTTTTTTAAATTTCATTAAATGATCATTTTTGTCCAAAAACAGTAAAAAACAGTAAAAAACACTAAAAAACAGACAAAATTGATCAGAAAACGTCAAAAAAACAGAAAAAAATCAAAAAAAGACATTAAAAAATATTGAGAACTGTTGAGATGTTATTGTTAAAATCAATCCTTTCCCCCAATTTTTTACCCAATAACAACTTTCCAATAGGACTTTGTGGTGAAATACAATAACAGCGCTCATCCTCCAGTTTACATTCACCTATTGAAATGGCAATATAGTAGTTTGCTTTATTGGTTATTACCAAAGAACCGACGCCTACAATGACTGAAGAATGATTGTTTTTTAAGGCTAATATTTTTCTGTAATTGGTTTCAGTTTCTGCCAATTGTATCCCTAATTTTTCTCGCTCTAATTGAATCATTGCACGTCCTGTTTCGTGCTTGTCTCCCGCACTACTTTTACTTTCAGAATCTAAAGCCTCGGATAGCCCTTGTATTCTTTTTTCAAAACCTTTTAATTTTTCGAGCAAATTGGCAACACAATAATTGTAAACTTCTTCTTTATCCATTTTTAATAAAAAAACCCTCCTTTATGGAGGGTTCAAAATAAATCTATTTTTCTTCATTCAAACACTCTTGATTGAAAATATTTTTAATCTTAGGGAGTGACTATTCAGCAGCTTCTTCTGCAACAACTGCTTGGTCAGCAGCGACGGCTATCATCATTCCGCTAGCATCGAAAAAGTCACCTGATTCGTAAACCTTACCTTCTTTTGCATTAAGGTAGTGGTAAGAATCTAAGGAAAAGCTTTTCCAGTAGCAATACTAACTCCTTTCCAAGTTCCGTAAACTCTAACACTTCCATCAGGCGTAAGTGTCGTTTCGTCAACACCAGGAAGCCAAATTGCATCTTCAAAAGTAACATCTTTAAAGTTCGTCATGTAAAATTCTGCATCAATAAGAACTTTATCATAGCCAATTTTTCCGACGCCATACATTGGGGATTGGTGCTCAATTTCTTCGTGAATTAATGACTTAAAAAGCTCGAAGTTGGCTGGAGAAGTATAAGACATTAGCATTTTTTGAGCTACTTCTTTGTTAGTATTGTATAGGCTCAGGTCCTGCTTGGCTTCACAAGAAACAAGTAAAAAGGTAATGGTAATCAATAAAATTTTTTTCATTTTTTGTTTTATATAGTTAGCTGCGTAAGTCGAGATTTAATTTCCAATTTTTATGCATTATATATAAAATATTGACTTCTTTTAGTTGCTTCATTTACTGTTCTTTCGTTTTTTATTTTTTTCACTCAAATTTATTTTAACTAATAATAAATTAAAAATTCATAACTTGTTAATGCCTTAAATAAAACTTAATCTATAATGTTAAATTCTTTTTCGATTGTTGATGGGTCTAAGCCTGTTTTCGCTACCCAAACTTCACTAATTTATCGGATAATTCTTTTTGTCCAAAATGTGTACAAACCATTAAGGGTGTCGTTTTTAATTATTTTTTTAATTTCCAATTACGGCTTTAGTCAAAAAACAACTAATGAAACACCCACTCCCCAAGGGATAAAAAACACCCCTACGCAACACAATTTAGAAAGCAACAACATTCAGTTAGATAATGGAAAACGTTGGATTGCAAATCCTGAAACCAAAACAGGAATTGAAAACATGATAAGTATTATGAGTTCTTTCGAAGAGAAAGACAATGTCGATGGCTTTGGGCCGCTAACAGAAAGTTTAAAATCTGAATTTTCAATGATTTTTAAAAAATGTACGATGACAGGAGAAGCCCACAATCAGCTGCATAATTTCTTGTTGCCAATTAAAGGTTTGCTCGAAACATTACCTTCAAATAATTTAAATCAATCACAAGAGCTTTATGATAAATTGAACAATGATTTAAAGGAATTTAAAAAATATTTTAAATAATAAAAACACCAATTTTAGAAAAGTAACAATTGATAAAAAAGCAAGCCTATTCGTTATTATAGGAAATAGAAATAAAAAACACAGAACATCATATGAAAAACATGACAGATCAAACACAGTTAATACCAGGAAACACATTGCTGACCAACTCTCCAGAAGAAGGAAGAGCTCTAGCGGTTAAAATGGCGAGATTAATTATTAAAATCACCCAACCAGATGCTGAAATGCGAGAAAAGTTAAGACCTAAATACGCCAATGATGCTGCGATGTTAATCGCTATAGGTCAAACCGTAGCTACGGAGTTTGCAACAATCGCGAAAGCCAATGATTATTGGAAATAAGAAGTTAAATATAGCGTGAGCGATCTGAGTTGTTTATTTTACAATAATGGGTTGCGTCCAAGCTTGCTCAAGTTCTCCCTTTATATAGGGGTTTTCTTTTAAAAGATTAGAGTTTATTTTTGCTCTAACAATGAGGTCGTTTTTTTCAAAAACATATTCGGCAGCAGTGCCTTTAACTCTTTTTAATTCTTCCATGTTTTCACTGCCTTCTCGATAGCCCATAAAAATGATTTCATAGGTAACATCCTCTTTTGAATCAACCTCGATAGAAAGTTTTTTCTTGGTTGTATGTACCTTTTTTAAAGAAACCCCAGAAGAGGAATAAAAATCTCCAGCCTCCATTGCTTCAATCAGACTTACCGGATCTAATTTTTTTGAATTAACCATTACCCATCCTCTTCCTGTGTTACTATGATCAGAAGATTTGATATGGTAGTTGTGACTGTCGTCAGTAGCAATTCCAAGAAGCAACGGCTTCTTCTCATTGTAATAAGAAATATTGATCAGGTCCCACATGGTTTCTATACCATAGTGCGTTTCATCTCCCTCGTTGTTCACTGCAGGATGACCGTTGTAGAGTTCAAAAAACCTTTCTCCTTTTAATTTTTTTAGATCCTCAGTATTGATCCCATATCCAAAGTTGGGATGGTTGATGTGCGCAAACATCGGGACATTCAATTTTTTTCTTTGGGCATGAACAGCGTCCAAAGTTTGTTGCATCACTTCATAAACGGAATTCGCTTTGATGGGGTCAATTTTTTTTTGAATGTTCGTAACATTAATATGGACAGGCTTTTTCCCAAAAGAGGAAGTTACCTCTTCGGACCGGATAATTAGAAACGAATCCGGGACATCAAGTTTAGATTTATACTCCTCAAAAGTTTTTAGTCGAACAGAAGTTCCACTGGAATCAATTTTTGATTCTACCCAGTCACCAAACCTTTTTTGATATTTTTCTAATGTATTATTTTTTTTGTCTGATTCTTTTAATTTGTACCATTTGTCTCCTGTAGCAATTGTATTATGGTCAGAGAGCGCAATGAATTGGTAGTCGTTGTCTTTGTACCATTGAATGATCATTTCGGGGAGGTCATCTCCATCACTCCAAAAAGAATGGGTGTGTAGATTTCCTTTTTGCCAATGCTGTTCTGGGACAGCTGTATCACATGAAAAAAGTAATACAAAAATAAATGAGATTGAGGTTAGACGTATATATTTAAAAAAAAGCATAATGTTATTAGAATAAAGGTTTTGGTTAAAACTACAAAAAATTTAATAACGGGAAACACCAGCAAAAGCAGCAAATCTGTTTTAAACATAAACAGATATCAGAAAAAAAAGTAAGGATTGAGTCTTGAGTTTCAGGGATTACTATTTTAAAATGAATTTATCTTTAATTGAATGACATGCTTCCCAGGAGAGAGCCTTATGGATTCGAAAGCAGCAGGAATTTTTTGACCATTATGAATCAAGTCTTTCCCTTTCCTATCAATGATTGAAAACTCAGCCAACATATTCCCTGGGATTTCGATTTCATAGGTTTGCAGCCTTTTCCCGATGTAAGTATACTTCCCTTTGATGGTTCCTCTGACAGTTGGAACAGCAATCTCACTAGATTTTAATTCACTCATTTGAGGTTTAATACTTGCGATCGCAAAACCTGCTGTTTTTGGTTTAATCCCCCATAATCCTCTTGGGATTGCGTTGGCTGGCACAGCTCCCCATGCGTGGTTCCAGTCCAAGTTATTTTTAAATTTCAAGTCCCAAGCTTCTAAAGTTATCGTAGATCCAACACGAATCATATTGTACCAACTCCTCTCTTCGCTACTTGATAATAATTTTAGGGCGTAATCTGCTTCCCCAACATTATAGAGTCCGTCCATTAAAAATTGAGAACCATAGACACTACAGGCCATCCCTCGAGATTTAATAAATTCTACGACAGAATTTAAATGCGCTTCAGGAACCATGCCGAATGCCAAAGGCATCATGTTGGCATGTAATGAGGCATGGTCGGTGCCTATCCCGTCAACATAAATCCCACGATCTTTATCAAACATGTTTTCATTGAACGCTTTTTTGACTTTAGCAGCTCTTAATTCAAATTCTAAAACCTCCTTTGTTTTTCCTAATATTTTTGCAAACTTAGCCATGATCTTCATGTTTTCATAAAAAAAGGCATTGATTACCGTATTGTAGGGTTGGAAAACAAAACCATCCCGTTCTCCCAAATTGTTTGGGTCGCCTCCCCAACCCGCAGACGGCCAATCAACGATGTCAGTGAGTGGTTTTTTATAACCTTTTTTGAAGCCTAACTTATACATGAATTCTGGAGTTACTTTTTCCGAAGTGATCAACCCCGCTTCATTAGTTAGTTCAAAAAGTGTTTTATGTTTTAATTGCTCGTAATACTTTTCAATAAGTTCGGTATTGCCCGTATACATATAATCAGCATAGAACATTAAGGCCATATGTTGTTGCCACTCTGTTGGCCAAGTTGGATGTTCCATAAAATATTCAATGGTGCGTCTGCCAATAGCATACTCTCTGTCGGTGGTATAGTGGCTGAGTTGATTTAGATAGGCATCTGCTTCATAAGGAATTCGCTCCCGATCTCCATCCACATACAAACCGTTAAAAGTGGTTGCTTTTATGGAGTATTTACATAAATCCCAAACTTGATTTAAAATTTCGTTATCACTTTTAAACTTACTGGCATTTTCATCCCAATAAGTATGATGGGCCAACTGTTCAAAGTCATTTGCAGAAATGGCTGCTTGGGCACCCTCGATTTCTACATACCGAAATGGCATCAAAACAGGAAACCCTTTTGGCAATGCAATTGCCTTATTGGGAGTTGTATTTTTTTTGTCAGGTTTAATAGCAAGCTGATATTTTGTCTTTCCTGGTATAACTTCTACTTCAATTTCTTGATAACGAATATGGCTTTTATGGAAGGGAGTTCTGTTAATGTTTTCACCTTTTAGTTCTTCCCCAATTCTTACTGTTAAGTTATGTGGTGTTTTTGCAATGTAGTTAAAATTGATTGTAGCAAAAGCGGCTTTACCAAAATCCATAAAATAAAAATCACCACGATTTTGAAAACTTACAGGTTTAATTTTACTGACAATAAATTTATTTTCAGAGGAAATCATATAATCCTTCCGCCTCCCAGTTGTAAATTTTTGAGCCGCTGAATAGTCAACCAAACGATTTTCTTCGTCCCAGATCCGAACTTTCCAATAATAAGTTTTGTTAACCTCTAATGGTGCTCCATTATATTCGACATTTGTAGAGGCCAATGATCGTATTTGTTTGCTGTCCCAAACGTCACCATTATTTGCATCAATACTGGCTTGACCAGAAGCCACTAAAATTTGATATGCCGATTGGAATTTAGATCCCAAAGGCACAGTCCAGCCAAACTCTGGTTTTAAATCAATGATCGCAACATTTTCATCCGGTGCTCTGATCAGTTCTAATGTTAAATCGGTGGGAGCAGATCGGTATTCATTGCTGTTTTTTGCAATTAATTTTTCCAATTTTGCACGAAGTTTGTCTGCAACTCCTTTATGCTTTTTCTTTCCGATGAGGTTATTAATTTCTTTTGGATCCCTCTTCAAATCATAAAGCTCCTCAATGGTTTTGTCATTAACATATCTAAAATATTTCCAATCTTTAGTTCGCACCCCTTCACTGGGCGGAATTTCACTAAAATCCCAAAGGTGTTCAATGAGAATGGTGTCTCGATTGATTGTATTCGTTTCATTTCTCACCAAGGGCATCAAGTTTTTTCCTTGCCATGTTTCCGGGATTGTTATCCCTGCAATTGCCGCAATGGTGGAAGGCACATCAATATTTAATACCATCTCATCAATAGCTCGATTTTTAGTCACCCTCGGATCGTAAATGATAAGTGGGACTCGTATCGAGTTGTCATACATTAACCACTTTCCAGCCATTTGGCGGTCTCCTAAAAAATAGCCATTGTCTCCCATGACGATAATCACGGTATTTTTATCTAAACCTTTTTCTTTTAGTTTTTTTCGAATTCTAGCAATTTCTAAATCTATTCCAGAAATCATCCGATAATAGCCTTTTAAGCTGCGCTGGTATTTTTCGGTAGTATCATAACGCCAAGTCCAACGCAAACGATTAAATCCCTTCCTTACGATCTCAGGCAATGCTTTGAAGTACTGGTCAGCGCCCAATGCAGGAGCAGGGATTGTTTTGTTAGCCAATAAGCCTTCGGTTGTTTTTTGCCAGAAATATTGCGCTTCAGCTGGATCATGCGCATGGGGCGCGCTAAAACTTAAAGACAAGCAAAACGGTTTTTTATTTTCGGAAGTAGCGTCAATAAAGTCGAGTGCCTTTTGACCGGTATACCTTGTTAAGTGAACGGTGTCTTTACCAATTGTTTTATAATAATACCCTCTTTTATCCTTGTATTTATTATTTCTATCATACGATTCGTATTGATCAAACTGTTTGTCTAAATCGTTGTATCGCACACCATATTTCCCATAAAAACCGGTTTGATAACCATTTTCTTTAAGAAGTGTAGGGTACGAATTAGTCATATATTCCTCACGTATATTTCCGGTTTGAAAATTAAAATTATGTGAGCGTTCATACAAACCCGTTAAAATACTTGCCCGACTTGCAGCACAAATAGGAGTGGTCACAATTGCAGACTTAAAATAAGTGCCTGACTTTGCCAAATCATCCATTTCTGGGGTTTCAACAAACTTATTTCCTGCATAACCAACCGCATCAAAGCGTTGATCGTCAGTGAGGATGAAGATAACATTCGGTTTTTCTGTCTTGATTTTTTGTTGCGCACTAAGGCTGATTAAGCCATAGAAAGTACTTAATAGTCCAAGAAATAGATTGCGGATATCCATAGATATAGTTCTTAAATTATAGAATATTTAATTACTCTAAATTAAAGAAAAATCAATAAGATTTGTTTTTAGATCTATTTATTATGAACTAAAGTAGAAATATCAGCACAGGCTGGAAGAGAATTTAATTGGCCCTATTTGAACTTTTTTTGTCAGGAATTCTACCGTAATTCCCCGATCCATCATAATCTAGTGTGTCGTCCTGAAGCTGTTTTTTGCTGTCATCGATCGATTGCTTTGAATCCATAAACACTCCAGCGACAAACAGCGCAAAAACAACAATTCCGAAACCAAAAATTATTAAAACACTCATTTTTTAATTTGTTTAAGATATCCACCAGCAGCTAAAATTGAAGGAACCCAAATTCCAACGTAAAGCCCTTCGTCATTCTGACCGCTGAACCAAAGATAAATTGAAAACAGAAAGCTTAAAAAAGCGGCGCCTAATATCAAATAGTCTGAATTTTTCATTGTCTTGGTTTTATTTATAAATATAATAAATATTTAATAAGTGTTTTCGACCTTTAAAAGTTAGACCTTAAGTTGAGGTTAAACATTTATTTGGAGAACTCCTCATTTTGTTCGGGCCTAAAGTCGGTTTCATTGACCCAAACATGATCTAATTTTTCACCTTTAAAAAATCGCTCATAGAACCTGATTTGTTTTGGCATGATAGGATAATTATCAAACACATCCCCTTTTCCCAAAATTCTCGGGTCATCTTGCTCAATAAGGTTTTGAGTTAGGAGATTGGACCAGAGATTTTTTTGTTCCTCAAAACGAGGATCAGCGGCCACGTTTTCCATGCAGTAGGGATCTGATTTTAAATCATAAAACTCTTCAGCTGTTCTTTTTCCAAAAGACAATTCCCAGAGGTGATGATTTTCAGTCTGATAAGCATCTAGAATTTCGGTTTTAGTGGGGCTGCCATCACAGTCTAAATAGCCAGTTTCTGGCCTACCTGTAGGCCATCTTTCGGGCTTAAAGTTTTTAAAATAAACAAATTCGTCCGAAATAATTCCCCTGATGGGATAGCCCTCATCATTGGGTCTCCCAGTATCGTGTCGTTCTTTTCCCACCAAGACATAGTTGCGATTATCTTGAACACGGCCTTCTTTTTCAGATTCAAATATGGGAAATAAACTTTTTCCTGTAATGGGTTGCATTCCGCTTTTCTGTTCCTCGATTCCTGCCGCCTCTAAAAAAGTGGCTGCAAAATCAATGTTACTTACATAATCTGTGATGGTCCTCCCAGGTTTGTTGATTCCATCTGCCCACATGATCGCCAGTGGCATGTGCGTAGAAAAAGGATATTCTTGTGCTTTACTTCTGGGAAAAGGCATTCCATTGTCAGAAGTAACAATGATTAGGGTATTTTCCAACATTCCTTTTTCCTCAAGAACCTTAAGTATATGTCCCAGGTGCTTGTCAAAGTATTCAATTTCAAAGGCATAGTCTAGCATGTCATTTCGAATGGTTTCATTGTCCATCCAATAGTTTGGAACCTTGTCGATATCAGCTAGTTTTTTATTTCCTTTTTTCACTCCCGATTGGAACTCATAAGCACGATGAGGTTCAATTCCGCCATACCAAAATGCAAAAGGTTCTTCGGATTTGTCATTCAAAAACAACTCAAAATTCCCAGCATAATCAATGTTACTGATTTTGTCAGTAGGGGGTGTGGTTTTCAGAGAGGAATAGTTGGTTCCAATCAGTTCTCGAGGCTGTCCGTTGATTTTCTCTATGACCCCTGGCGCCCAACCTTTTGCAGTTCTTCCGGTGCTGTATCCGGCAGTCTTCAATGCTTCAAAAATGGTTTTAAATTTATTTGGGAAATAACCGACATGACTGGCCGCTTCTTCCAGTTGCCAAGAATTTCTTCCAGTGAGAATTGCTGACCTTGAAGGTGCACATTTGGCATTGCAAGTATAGGCATTCATGAAGAGTAGACCTCCATTTGCAATGCGATCAAAATTAGGCGTTTTCACCCAATCTGCCCCATAAGCTCCTGCATGAGGGAAAGACTGATCATCGGCAATACAAAATAATATATTGGGCCTTTTATGCTCTTCTTTTTTAGTGCAGGAGATTATATTTATCAATAGAAATAAATAAATACAGTTTCTTTTTAATACAATCATTATTATTTTTCTGAATAGACAGTCCTGACTATAAATTTATAACACCCAAGGTAATAAATAATCTTGGAGCACTTAAGATTTTAAAATTTACAATGAAAGCCGTTCTGAATTATTGAAGTTAATTCCTCTTTTTTGAGTATTTATTAGAGGAGACATTGGGGGGTAAATCCCCCCTTGTTTCTACATTCTTTTCTTCTTTTGTGGCTGTTTTTAACGAACCACATGAAAAGTAGAGACTAACTACTATTATGAGAGATAAAGAAAATAATTTCATAATCTTCAAGATTGTTTTTGAAGTGCTTTCAAAATGTCCTTAAGCAAATGGTTTTGTTCCCTCATTAAATTAAGGGTTTCACGGTCAAGGACTTTTTGTTCAATGGTTCTGGTTTTGTTATAGTATTTCATAATAAAATGGATATGATCACAAAATCTCTCTAAAAGCAACAGTTGAAATAAAAGCAACCAATTAGTGAAAATTTAATTGTTCCAAAAACTGCCGAATAACCTCATTCGCAATAGAGTGAAATTATGAATTAAACTTTTGTAACGATTGATTCGGGTGCGTTCTCTCCACCCGCGACTATATTATAACTCCCAGTCCACACGGGAAATATAAAATTAGTAAAAATGTAACGAAAAAACAATTCTTGAAACCAACAAAACTATTCTACTTATATTTGAATTGAATTTTTCTCCACATCACATATCCACAAATCCCCAAAACAAACACCCCCTGAAACAGGAACTTACTGAAGAGGATATGCCTGTATTAAGGACAAGCAGCACCATCCCAGTCAGGCTGTTTTGACGCATCAGCCACCCAAGTACTATTGGCGCCTGATTTAAAAAAATATGGTTCTGAATCAAAATTATTTTGGACACACCAACTTGATAGATCTTGATTAAATGATGTGGTATAAGAAAACATCCCACCCATTCTGGTGACTGCTGCAGTATTCCAAGAACCTATATCCCCATTGAATGCTGTTGTCGACGAAAACATTTGAAACATATTAGTAACTTTTGCAGTATTCCAAGAGCCTATATTTTGATTAAATGTTGAG
>Ga0307986_10000475_pt1 | contig 30004 bp, 28 predicted proteins | sample EllFjometageno82_FD_203170 | JGI IMG/M metagenome (GOLD analysis project Ga0307986, IMG submission 203170) | Marine microbial communities from Ellis Fjord, Antarctic Ocean - #82 | ecosystem: Environmental > Aquatic > Marine > Unclassified | place: Southern Ocean | collected 2014-10-09 | reverse complement strand
ATTTGAATGATTTAATTCAAAAATTAGAATTTGATACAATTTATCATGAACATCTTTCATATTTTTCACTTTTACCTATAATTAATTGGGTAAACCAATTTGGATTAGAAGTTTTTGATATAAAAAAACAATCTGTACACGGTGGTACAATACGAGTTTTTATTACAAAGAAAGGTAATATTTTACAAAAAAATTCCGTACAAGAATTTTTAGACGAAGAACGTCAATATGGTTTAGACAAAATTTTAACTTATAAAAAATTTGCTCAAAATATTATTGATTTAAAATCAGAGTTAATAGAATCTATCATTAAACTAAAAAAAGAAAAAAAATCTTTGATTGGATATGGTGCATCTGCAAAAGGAAATGTTTTACTAAATTATTGTAATATTGATCATACTATTCTTGATTTTATTATAGATACAACTCCATTAAAACAAGGAAAATTTACTCCTGGTACTCATATCCCTATATTACCACCTAATGAAATGGAGACTAAAGGGGATGGTGATTTAATTTTATTGTTGGCATGGAATTATGAAGATGCTATTTTAGAAAAAGAAAAATTATTTAGAAGTAAGGGTGGAAAATTTCTTATTCCTATTCCAAAACCTAGAATATTATAATAAAAAATTATTTCTATTTTTTTATTTCATTTATTAAATAAAATTTCTCATAATCTATTTTGTAAATATTTAATTGATAATTATACCCGTGTTCCAACGAATCAAATTCCTTTATTAGATACGGATAATCTTTTTTATTAATTAATACATCTAGCATGAATTGAGGACGATTTGGATTATCATCAATTACTAAATGAGTTAAACCTTCTTCTTTTCCATTAGTAATTACATCTTCTATTGAATCTGATTCAATATACCAAATTGAGTGTGTTGTTTTTTCTAAGTACTGATTACTAGATACAGGGAAATTTTCTACTTTTGTCAAACCAGCTACATGAAGATAAGCTGATTCAGGATAAAACATGTTTACTCCTGATGCTATATCTGTTATTTCTAAAGATAAATTGTACAATTCTAATTCATGTTCTTTGTCAATATCTTTCCAATCAAGATACACAATTGATGATAGTATCATTATTGAAAAAATTATGATTATGAAACACTTTGGTTTGGTTGTTTTTTGTAAATAATATTTTATTGAAATAGCAGATAAAATACAAAAAATTGGATATATTGGAAAAATCCATCGTGAATCTGATGCAAATGAATATGCGTAAACTGTGGGAATCAGTGCAGAAATTCCTACTAAAATCAAAGATATTTCATATTTATCTATTTTTTTAATAATCAAAATTAATCCTAATGGTACAAAGAAAATTAAATATGGAATTTGAGACCATGCTAAAAATTTTAACATATTGATTATTCCATCTATGATAATTGAAATTATCTGAAATTGATTTTCATTTCCAACACTACTTATGTGATCCATTCCTTGTGAAATTCTGGATGTTATTCCATCATTTTCCAGATATTCTGATCGTATAATTGACATTGGAAATAAAATTGATGTTATAATTATTAAAAAAATTAATGATCTAAGTAATGATTTTTTATTAATTTTAGAATGAATAAAATATATTAGAAAAAATACTGGCAACAAAAATATTGCTTCTGCACGTACAAGTATAGCTAAAGATAAAATTATAAATGAAAAACAATTCAAATAATATTTTTTATTAAATATTAATGCTAATGACATAGTTAATGCCATTATATATAATGGCTCAGTCACTCCATATAATGAATTTTGAGCAATTCGGGGTTCAAAAATAAATATTGCAGAACTTAATACTGCAAATTTTTTTCCTACAAATTGTTTTGATAAAAAATATATTGGAATTATAGTTAAAACGGAAATTCCAATTGTCACAAATTGTTGTACTGCCATATAATCCATAAAATTATTTGAAGGAATAATTCTAAAAAATAATGATAAAAAATATGGCCATCCATCATTTGCAAGTAAGTTCACTGCTGTGTATCCTGTAACTTGATCTACTGCTACTCTAAAATATAAAAAATTATCTGAGTGGATTGGAACTTCAATATGTAAAAATAAAATTCTAATTGATAAACCAATAATTCCTATAATAAAAAGTGAGAAAAATATATTGTTTGTAAAAAAAGATAATTTATCTTCAAATTTTTTCACTATTGAAATTTGATTTTTCTCCATTTCCCCTTCAAATTCAGAAATTAATTGTTTTAAATTAGTATAGTCTGGTAGTATAGTCTGATAGTAGGTACAACTTAATAATATTAGAATTTTGATAAAAATGTGAGTAAATTAGATACAATTAAAGAAATTTTTGAATTATTAGTAGATAGAAGAAAATTTTACATGTTTCCAATAATTATTTTATTAATTGCTATGGTTGGTGTTACAGCGTTATCTCAAAGTGGACTAGTGGCATTTATCTATCCGATTTAAAATGAAAACTAGTTCACCTAGATTTAAATCCCTAGCTGTAACTGCTGGATTATCATTTTGGTTTTCTATTATAACATCATCAACTGGAATATTTTCAATTGAAATTTTAATTATATTTGTGGTAATAGTTCTAGGTATCACACAAATATTTACAAAAAATCTTTCAAAGGGATTAGATATTTTTGCAATAATTAATACAAAAATATTTTTAGGAATTTTATTTGCTACTGTGATTTCACTTTATGGAATATTGTTTAGATTATTGCAAATTGATTTACTTCGATTAAAAAAACAAAACAATTCATACTGGTTAGATGTAGAGCAAACAAAACCTCACAGAATTAGGAAACAGTACTGATGTATAATTTAGGAATATCTTGCTATTATCATGATTCAGCAGCAGCTCTACTCAAAGATGGACATGTAATTGCAGCAGTTGAAGAAGAAAGATTTTCAAGAAAAAAGTTTGATGATGATTTTCCATACAAAGCCATAGAGTGGTGTCTAAATGAGGCAGGAATCACACCAGATGAGATTGATTCAGTTGCATTTTATGACAAACCTGTTTTGAAATTTGACCGATTATTAGATAATTACATTACAGTTGCTCCACGTGGACTGTACAGCTTTTTGGACGTAATTCCAAAATGGATTCACAAAAGGTTATGGATTAAAGAAGATATCAAAAAAGCACTAAATGGATTCAAAGGAGATATAATATTTCCTGAACATCACATGTCCCATGCAGCACATGCATTTTACACATCACCATTTAAAGAATCAGCAATACTTACAATTGATGGAGTAGGAGAATGGAGTACTACATCATATGGATATGCTAATAATAATTCTGTAAAAATTACAAATGATATACGGTGGCCACATTCATTGGGATTATTTTATTCTGCATTTACATATTTTCTAGGATTTAAAGTTAATGAGGGTGAATACAAGCTGATGGGATTATCATCTTATGGTAAACCAAAGTATTATGATTTGATAATGAAAAATTTAATTGATGTAAAAGATGATGGTAGTATTCATCTTAACATGGAATATTTTGCATTTACGTATGACAAAGTAATGACTAGTAAAAAATTCTCAAAACTATTTGGTATAGAGCGTAAATCAAAAGATGAAAAAACTCTACAAATTCATTTTGATATTGGGGCTAGTGCACAAAAAGTATTAGAAGATGTAATTTTAAAAATGGTGAATCATATTCATTCCAAAACAAAGATGAAAAATCTTTGTATTGGTGGGGGTGTGGCATTAAATGGTGTGGCTAATTACAAAATTCTCCAAGAAAGTCCATTTGAAAATATTCACATCCCACCATCTCCGGGGGATGCAGGTAGTGCAGTAGGTGCTGCACAATACTTGTATTATGTTTATCATAAAAATCCCAAAGATACATCAAACAATACACAATTAATTCAAGAAAACGTGTACGTTGGTCCATCATACACTAATGAAGAAATTAAATCATTTTTAGATTCTAAAAATATTTCATATCAATCCTTTGATGATACAACATTACTACAAAAAACTGCACAACTCATTGCAGATGGTAATGTAGTTGGATGGTATCAAGGCAAAATGGAATGGGGTCCACGTGCTTTGGGAAATAGAAGTATTTTGGCTGATCCTAGACGTTCAGACATGAAGGATATTCTCAATGCCAAAATCAAACATCGTGAATCCTTTAGACCATTTGCACCATCAATAATGGAAGAATATGCTTCAGAATATTTTGAAATTAATACTAATAGTCCGTACATGTTAATGGTTGCACCAGTAAAAAAACCACAAGAAATTCCAGCTGTAACTCATGTAGATGGGACAGGACGACTCCAAACAGTTTCAAAAGAAAGCAATGAATTGTATTATAATTTAATTAATGAATTTTATAACATTACTGGAGTACCTGTAATTATCAATACTTCAATGAATGTAATGGGAGAGCCGATTGTTAATACCCCTGAACAAGCATATCAAATGATTGTAAAAACAGACATGGATTATCTTGTATTGGGAAATTATTTAATATCTGGGGAAAAATAAATGTCATTACAGGTTTCTTATAAAAAACAATTTTTAGTATTCATTATAATTATTTCTTTGACTTTGTTGATAACTGAATCATTAGTACGAGTTACTGGTGTTGAGTTATTTTGTAAATTTGAATCAAGCCCTCTTTATGATGAATATGACTTTTTCTCAAAAAGACAAATTTGTTCTGATTATAGAAATCTTCAATATGATAATTCACAACCATTTAAACAATTTAATCCATCACAAAATTTTGAATATATAAAAATTAATTCAGATGGTTTTAGAGGATCTGAAATTTCTCAGAAATCTATTGACACCTATAGAATATTTATTTTAGGTGGGTCTACAACTTTTGGAATTGTTTCAAGCTCTGATCAAACAACAATTAGTGGTTATTTACAAAAATATTTTGATGATGATGAACATGATTTTGTAGAAATTATTAATGCTGGTGTAACTGGTGCAAATTCTAGAGATGAATACTTTCATTTAAAAACTAATATTCTTGAATTTGATCCTGATATGATAATATTTTATGATGGATGGAATGATATTACATCCCGAACTACTTTTATGCATTTATCTGATGAAGAATATGCAACTAAACCTCAAGCTGAAACAATTCAACTTAATAAAATTGAAAGTAATGGAACTGGAATCTTAAAATTATTTGAAAAAATTAATTATCAAACTGGAATAAAATTTGGTGCATATATTAAATCATTAATTAGTGTAGAAGAATATGGGGTGGACACTGAACGTATCAATTCATTTGCTAAACACAATTGGATGAATGTTTGCAGTTTAGGTGTATTCAATAATTTTTCAACAGTAATTGCATTACAACCAATGTTAGGAACTAGTGATAGAGAATTATCTCATCATGAAAATTCTATTAAAAAAGGAACTTTTGAGAAAAATAATTTACAATATATGAAAGATTTTGATTTTTACTCTAGTGAATTAATAGAAACATGCTCATTAATGATTGATATGAGAAATGGTTTTGATGGAGTCAACGAACCCGTTTTTTGGGATTATGGTCATACGTCTGATTTTGGAAATCAAATAATTGCAAAAAAAATGTTTGAAAAAGTTCTACCGATAGTAATAAATGATAAATTTTCTAAATAATACTATATTAAATGATAAATTTACGTTAGTTTATTTACAGATATTTATATAGTAAAAATACTAAAGTGCATTGACATGAAATATAAGCAAATTCTTCTTACTCGTCCTCCTACTGGTTCAAATGCTTTACAAGGAGGTTCTGATGCTGATCCTCACCCTCAACCTCCTCTAGGATTAGCTTATCTTGCAGGCGTTTTAGAACGTCTTCCTGATGTTAATGTATTAGATATTCTTGATGGAAATTTTTCAGAAAATTATGTTTACGATGTAAAGATGGCTGTAAAAAAACATAACCCTGACTTTGTTGGATTTAGTGCTTTTACTCCTTTTGCAAATCCTGCATTAGAGGCTGCAACTGCTGTTAAAGAAGTTAATTCTAATATTCTAACTGTTTTAGGTGGACCCCATGCAGTTCTCGCTAATGTTACATTAAACAAATGTCCTGCTTTAGATATTATTTCATATGATGAAAGTGAAGGACAAATTGAAGAAATTGTTTTAGGTAATCCTCTAGAAGATATTCCTGGATTATTCATAAGATCTAATGGCAAGATAGTTCCAACAGCTCCTCGTTCTTATATTAAAAATATGGATGAATTACCATATCCTGCATATCATAAATTACCCCATTTTCCAGATGGATATCATCCGCATCCGCCAAAAAGTACTGGTAAAAAATGGTCTAGTATAATGTGGAGTAGAGGCTGTCCATTCTTTTGCAATTATTGTAATAGAGAAAATAGTTTTGGATTACAATTTAGAAATCAATCTCCAGAATATGTAATTGATCATATTAAATATCTTCATTCAGAATATGGAATTGAAGAACTTACATTTTATGATGATGTAATGTCACTTAACAGAAAAGCCACAATGAAACTTTTAGAACAAATGACTCCAGAAAATCTTGGATTTAATTTAGTATGGGATGCTGAAACTAGAGTTGATTTAGTAGATCAAGAAATGCTTTATGCCATGAAAAAAGCTGGGTGTAGAATGATGTCTTATGGAATTGAGCATGGTGAATTTATTCATGAGATAAAAGGAGGGACTGCTACATTAGAGCAAGCTGAAAATGCAATAAAATGGACTCATAATGCAAAAATTGAGACTGTAGGGTACTATATGATTGGTTTACCTAAAGAAACTCCTGAAACAATTCGTAAAACAATTGATTTTGCAAAAAAATTAAATTGTACCTATGCTCAATTTGCAATTACCATGCCATTTCCTGGAAATAAATTATATGATGAGGCAGTAAAATCTGGATTAGTAAAATTAGATGATGCTTGGGATCAATTTGTATATTCTGGTATTGGTACTGGTGGAGTTCAACCTCCTGTACTTACTACACAGACTCTTTCAGCTAATGATTTAGCAATGTGGGCTAAAAAAGCATATCATGAATATTATTTTAGACCCTCATACATAATGCAAAAAGTATTAAAAATTAGATCCTTAGATGATTTGAAAATGTATTACAATGGTTATAGAATGTTAAAAAAAGATACCGCGTGATTAATTTGAAAATTACCGTGGGCATTCCTGCATTTAATGAAGAAAAAAATATTGCTTTAATTATTCAAAAATTAAAGATAATAGCTGACATAGTTATTGTTTGTAATGATGGTTCAAGTGATAATACTGGAAAAATAGCAGAACAGATGGGTGCTATCGTAATTAACCATTCTAAAAATTTGGGATATGGTGGGGCAATAAGATCATTGTTTCTTAAAGCTAGAGAACTAGATAGTGATATGTTAGTAACACTAGATTCTGACGGTCAGCATCGATTAGAGGATGTTTTACCTGTTTCACAACCAATCATAAAAAATCAATCTGATTTGGTAATTGGATCACGATTTCTAAAAGATGATCAGAAAAATATTCCAAAATATCGAAAAGTAGGAATTAAAATGATAACAAAACTTGCTAATACATCATTAGAAGAATCTGTGACTGATTCTCAAAGTGGATTTCGAGCATACAGTAAAAATATTCTTTTAGAAATTACTCCTACTGAACAGGGAATGGGTGTATCTAATGAAATTCTAATGAAATCCAGTAGAAAGGGATTTAAAATTGCTGAAGTTCCTATCATTGTATCTTATGAGGGAAAAACATCCACTCAACATCCAGTTTCACATGGGGCCTCAGTAGTTATGAGTACTCTAAAATTCATCTCAATTGAACATCCGTTAAAATTTTATGGAATCCCTGGAATTATTTTTCTTGTAATTGGTCTAATTTTTACGATATTAACTATTCAGGGATTTACAGACACAAGACAAATTCTTCTAAGTACTGCAGTAATTGGAGTTGGTACAACAATATTTGGTACTGTTTTATTAATGACATCAATAATTCTATATTCTATAGTAAACCTTATACGAGAAAATTCTTCAAAGTGATTTTATGAAAGTTCTTGTTACTGGAGGTGCTGGATTTGTAGGTTCACATTTAACTGAATTATTAATTTCAAAGAAACATTTTCCTATAATTGTAGATAACTTAAACAGTGGTCTTTATTCTAATATAGAAAAATTTGTGAAATCTAAAAAAGCTAAATTTATCAAATGTGATATTAGAAATATAAAAAAAGTAATGGAACTTCCTAAAGTTGATGTTATTGTACATTTAGCTGCAATAGCAAGTGTTGTTGAATCAATTAGTAACCCTATTTTTGTAAATGAAGTAAATGTTAATGGTACATTGAACATTCTAGAATTCTGTAGGAAAAAGAAAATAAAGAAACTTGTTTTTACATCATCAGCTGCTATTTATGGAGATTATGAAAAAAATATTAGTGAAACATCTCCAACAATTCCAACTACTGTTTATGGTTCTACAAAATTAACTGGAGAACAATATTGTAAAATTTATTCAGAATTATTTGGAATCAATATTACAGCATTAAGACCGTTTAACATCTATGGTCCACGTCAAAACGATGCTTATGCTGGTGTAATCTCTAAATTTATGGATAGATTAAATGAAAATAAATTACCAATAATTTTTGGAGATGGAAAACAAACTAGAGATTTTATTCATGTTGATGATATAGCAAGAGCATTATATCTGGCACTTGGTTACAAAAAGAAAAAATTTGATGTTTTTAATTTAGCTACAGGAAAATCAACATCTGTTAATGAATTGGCAAAAATCTTTATTTCTGCAACAAAAAAATCTGGCTTAAAACCAATTCATAAAAAACCAATTTCTGGCGTGGTAATACATAGTTCTACAAACCCAAATAAAATTAAGCGGGATTTACACTTTACATCGAAAATTTTACTCAAAGACGGTATTGTCAAATTTGTTAACCAGTAATTTTTATTTCAAATGGGAAAATCAGTAAATTTAAGAACTGGCTCTTACGGTTACAAATAAGATGAATATTCTTGCAATTGGAGCACATTGGGATGACATTGAACTTGGGTGTGGTCTAACGCTTAAGAAATTAAAAGAAAATGGTCACAATATCTTCACAGTTATAATTTGTAGCTCTCAATATGGACAAGATGTGGATGAAGGAATGAAAGAATCTGAAGCTCTTGAATCTGGCTTAAAATCATTTGAATTAATTGATGCAAATTACATTTCCACAGAAAAAGAACCAAACAGTAATTTGGTGTATAACAAAAAAACTATGCAAAATTTGGAAGCAATTGCAGATAATAATAAAGTCGATACTGTTTTTACACATTGGTTTGGTGATTTAAACACAGATCATAAAGCTACATGGGAAATATCAAGAACTGCATTTAGAAATGTAAAAAATTTTCTAATGTACCAATCTAACTCGTATGGTGATAACGTAAATATTTTTAAACCGAATTTTTATTTTAGTTTTAATAAAGAAGAATATCAATTTAAAGAAAAATTACTATCTCAATATACTTCAGAATGGAATCGTAGAAAAAATAGATGGACAAGAGAAATTTTTGAACGTGAAAGATATTGGGGACATATTTCTCATAATGATTATGCTGAAGGGTTTCAAATAGGAAAATTAATTGATTTTTCAATATGATTTATAGTGAAAAAATTGTCTGAAGAAAAAAATAATAATTTTATTTTTGGAAAAAATTGTGATATTGGCAAGAATCTAATTACAAATGGAAATGTAAAGATTGGTGATAATTGTAAAATTGGAAATAATGTTAAATTAAATTCTGTATCTATAGATGATAATTCTATGATTGAAGATAATTCAATTATAGGCTATAGTACAATTTCTGGACATTATTATGATCAAGTAAATTCTGATACTGATTCAAATACACTAACTACTCCAAAATATAGGATTGAAATTGGTAAAAATACTCTAATTAGAAATGGAGTAACTATCTATCTTGATGTAAAAATTAATGATAATTGTTGGATAAATCATAATGCTATAATTCGAGAGAAAGTAAACATTTCAAACGATTGTACTATAGGATCTAATACAATTTGTGAAAATAATGTTTCAATAGGAAAAAAATGTACAATTCATAATAATACCATGATTTGTGCTGAAACACAGATAGAATCTTTTGTATTTATTGGACCTGGTGTATCATTTACTAATAATTCTCCAATTGGCCATCTACGCAATATTCCTAACACAATTCGGGGAGCAAAATTACGTTTCGGATGTGCAATTGGAGGTGGAGCCACAATATGTCCTGGAGTAGAAATTGGACATGAAGCAATTGTAGCAGCTGGATCTATTGTTACTAAGGATATTCTACCTCAAGTGATAGTTGCTGGAAATCCTGCAAAAAAAATTAAAGATGTTGAATCACAAAGTTTCATTAAAAAAGAATATCGAAAAGAATACGGAGTTTAAAACACAAAATGTTAGAAATAATTAGTTTTTTCAAAACACTATAAAAAGATAGAAATCTTGATGTAATTATGAATATTTTAATTATACATGAAGTAGACTGGCTAAAAAAAGTTACATATGAAATTCATCATTTATCTGAACTTTTCTCATTGAAAGGACATAATGTGTATGCAGTTGATGTTCCTGATCCTGGAAATTTTTTTGTATCAAATAAAATTAAAAATGATATCAATAATTATCATAGAATATATGAAAAATCATCTATCAAACTTTTTCGAACGCCTATAATTCCAATTAAAGGTCTAAATCGTATTTCTGCATATCTTACATCGTATAGATTTATCAAAAAAATTCTATTAGAAAATAACATTGATGTTGTATTATTATATTCAATTGTTACAAATGCTAAAGCAACAATAAAATCTTGTAAAGAACTAAACATTCCAATTATTCATAGAACATTTGATATTGTTCATGATTTAATTGATGAAAAATATTTAAAAAATATTGTTTTAAAATTTGAAAAGAATTCATATCCAGAATTTAATGAAGTAATTGCAAATACACCTTTCATGAAAACATGGTCTGAAGAAATGAAATCAAAAAATGTAATAATAATTCCTCAAGGAGTAGATCCTAATATTATGAAGCCATTACCTAAAGATACTATATTGCAAAAAAACCTTCACATTTCTAATGATGATAAAATTGTAATGTATTTAGGAAGTATTCATTCAATTTCTGGATTACCTTTTATTATCAAAGCAATGCCAAAAATTATTGAAATTATTCCAAATTTTAAATTATTAATTGTTGGAGGTGGAGCACATTTAGCAAAACTGAAAGAAATTTCAAAAAATCTGAATCTAAATGACAAGATAATTTTTACGGGATATGTGCAATATGCTGATATTCCAAAATATTGCAGTCTCGCAGATTTGTGTATTAATCCATTTGAAATAACTGAAATGACAAAAAAGCTGTCACCTGTAAAGATTTTTGATCTTTTATCCTGTGGAAAAGCTGTTTTGACTACTCCTTTAGAGGGGTTAATACACGATTTCCCGAGAGAATCAAAAACCTTGATTTATGCAAATCTGGAAGATTTTCACTCACGAATTATTGAATTACTGAATAATCCTCTTTTGGAAACTTTTGGAATCAAAGGAAGACAATTTGTTGAGGCTAATTATACATGGGAAAGCGTTACAATTAGATTTTTAGAAGAATTTAAAAAAAATCTAAGTTAGAATAATTTATCAATAACTTTTTAATTCGTATTGGAAGAAAGTCGTTATCTCATGAAAGTAATGTCAATATTTGGTACTAGGCCTGAAATTATTCGTCTCAGTAGAATTTTTGCATTATTAGACAAAAATTTTGATCATGTAATGGTCAATACCAGTCAAAATTATACTAGAGAACTTAATTCTGTTTTTTTTGATGATTTGAATATACGAAAACCAGATTATGATTTAAAAGTAAACACTGAAGCATATGGAATTGAAGTTGCGGATGTAATTGTAAAAACTGAAAAACTTCTAAAAAAAGAAAAACCTGACTTATTATTGATTTTAGGTGATACAAATAGTGGACTATCTGCAATTCCTGCAGCACATCAGGGGATTAAAATAGTACATTTAGAAGCCGGAATGCGAAGTTATGATTTTCGAATGCCTGAAGAAAAAAATAGAGTTATGATTGATCATCTTTCTACAGTATTATTACCTTATACTCATTATTCTAGAGAAAATTTAATACGTGAAAATATTCACCCCAGTAAGATATTTGTAGTTGGGAACCCAATTATTGAAGTTATTGAATACTATCTGCCAAAAATTAACAAAAGTAAAATTCTTCAAAAATTAAAATTAAAAAAGAATGATTATTTTCTTGTTACTGCACATAGAAGTGAAAATGTTGATAATTTAAAATCTTTAAGAAATATATTTCTTGGATTAGAAAAAATTCATAAAAAATTTGGAAAAAAAATTATTTATCCAATTCACCCTAGAACTACTAGTAAAATGAAAAATATTCAAATTCCTAAAGGAATTGAATTAATTGATCCTTTAGGATTTTTTGATTTTACATATCTGGAAAAAAATGCCTTTTGTTTACTTACGGATTCAGGCACTGTTCCTGAAGAGGCATTATATTTTAAAAAACCATGTGTTACAATTAGAGACAGTACTGAAAGACCAGAGATTATAGAGGCAGGATCCAATATAATGTCAGGGTTGACCCCTGAAAACATACTACGTTCAACAGAATCAATTACTTCGAGTAAACCTGATTGGCAATGGAAAGAAGCACTAGGTGATGGAAAAACGGCTAGAAAAGTAATCAATATTTTAAACGGAAAACTTTACTGAACATTTTTTATACCTAAAATCTGTCAATATCGTAATTGACTATTCTCATTACTGGATCTACTGGAGCATTAGGCTCAGAACTTGAAATGATTTTTCCTGATTCCGTATCTCCTACACACAAAGATTTTGATATTTGTGATCTTGCTTCTGTACAAAAATTTTTTTGTAGTGAAAAAATAGATATTGTAATTCATACTGCTGCTTTAACTAGTGTTAGAGATTGTGAAGAAAATAAATCTAAAGCTTTAGATGTTAATGTTAAAGGGACAAGGAATTTAATTACTGAATTTAAAAAATCAAATCCTTCTGGAAAATTTGTTTACATAAGTACTGCATGTGTTTTTGATGGTGATTCCGGTATGTTTACTGAAACCTCCATACCGTATCCTGAAAATTTTTATTCTTTAACAAAACTTTTGGGTGAAAATATTGTAAGTCATTTTAATAACTCATTAATTATTAGAACAAATTTTATTACTAAAAAACGATGGCCATATCCTAAAGCATTCACTGATCGATATGGAACATACCTTTTTGCAAATCAAATTGCTTTAGGAATTAAAGATATTTTAAATGAAAATCTTGAAGGAATTATTCATCTTGCTGGTGATAAAAAAATCTCTATGTTTGAACTTGCAAAATTAACTACTCCTGATATTCAGCCTATGACTATGAATGATTATTCTGGACCTCCTCTTACAATAGATATGAGTTTAGATTCTAAACGTTGGAAAAAATATAATATTGATAACTAGTTCTATGATTTTTTTAATAATTATCAAAAGTTTTTTTCAAACCCATATTAATAGAAATTGTTGGATTCCAGCCTAATTTTCTTAGTTTTAAATTATTACAAATAATATTTTTAGGATCAAATAGTCTGTTCTGATTTGAATTTAGTTTTATAATTATTTTTTTATCATATAATTTTTCAAGCTTCTTGCAAATGTCTAGTATGGAGTAACTAGTACCTGTTCCAATATTGTACACATTAAATCCATTAATATTATTTAAAATAATTTTTAATGCATTTACTACATCTGTAATAAATATAAAATCTCGTTTAGACTTTATATTTCCTAATTTTATTATATTTGACTTTTTTAATTGTGACAATATATTAGATAAAACATATTGCTTACCACTTTTTGGACCATAAACTGAAAAAATTCTTGCAATTGAAATATCCATATCAAATTGTTTAGAATATGATTCACAAAGAATCTCTCCTGCTAATTTACTTCCAGCATACATTGAAGTAGGCGATGTTGGTGTTATTTCAGAAATTGGTATTTTTTTTGGAATTCCATATACATGACTTGTACTTACATATATGACCTTACAGTTATTTTTTCTTGCAGCTTCTAACATTTTTTGGGTGCCTAAAACATTTGTTGTAATGCATTTATCAGGAAAATTTTCACAAACTTTTAGATCTGTAATTGCTGCTAAATGAATTACACAAAAAATATTTTTAAAATCTTTTGAAGTTATTTTACTAATATCTTTAGTAACATGATCTAATTTACTGTTTTTTTGTTTTTTTGATAATCCTATTATTTTGTATTCTGATAGTAAATTTTCTACAAGATTTTTTCCAATAAATCCACTACTACCTGTTATCAATATTTTTTTCAAAAAATCACTCTCATTATTTTAAATTTATATAAATTTTTAACAACATATTAACATTAAAGATAACAATAATTGTAGTAATGAAAAAAGCGTTAATCACAGGCATCACAGGGCAAGATGGAGCCTATCTTGCAGATTTTTTAATTGGTAAAGGATACCACGTTTTTGGAACATTTAGAAGAACATCTACTCCAAATTTTTGGAGATTACAGTATCTTAATATTCATAATAAGGTGAATCTTATTCCAGGTGAGATATCTGACTCTGCTTCAATTGCAAATGCTCTAAAAATTTCAGAACCAGATGAAATTTATCATTTAGCTGCACAAAGCTTTGTAGGGGTATCCTTTTCTCAACCCCTCTATACCAGTGATATTACTGGAATTGGTGTTACAAGAATGTTAGATGAAATAAAAAAATTTAATAAAAAAATTAAATTCTATCAAGCATCTTCAAGTGAATTGTATGGAGAACAAAATGATAAACTCCAAAATGAATTAACTAATTTTAAACCATCTAGTCCTTATGCAATTTCAAAATTGTATGGATTTTGGATGACAAATATGTATAGAAAAAGTTATGATATGTATGCAGTAAATGGAATTTTATTTAATCATGAATCCCCTATTCGTGGTTTAGAATTTGTTACACGAAAAATTTCTAATGGTATTGCAAAGATTTCATTAGGATTAGAAAAAAATTTGAATTTGGGAAATATGGATGCTAAACGAGATTGGGGATATGCACCAGAATTTGTAGAAGGTATGTGGTTAATGTTACAACAAAAAAACCCAGATGATTATGTTTTATCTACTTCAGAAAATCATTCTGTTAGGGAGTTTGTAAATGAAGCATGTAAAATTGCAGGTATTTCTACAACAAAAATAAAATCAACAAAGAATAATTTACGACCATTTGATGTTGAATATTTAAAAGGGGATAATAGAAAAGCAATTAAAAAATTAGGTTGGAAACCAAAAATTAAATTTAAAAAATTAGTAAAAATTATGGTTGAAGAAGATCTATCTAGATGGGAAAGATGGTTAAAAGGAGAACAATTTCCATGGGATGCAGCTATGGCTGAGCAAAATATTTTATATAAACACAAATAAAATTTAGAGTTAATTATTTTCCCAAATACGTTTTTCTATAAACTCTGTAATGGTGTCTAGGATATACTGCCGTTCTAATGCCCCTATCATATGATGATTTGGTAAAAATAAACCATTTTTCATAATATATGTTGAATTTGTAAGATTATTGGATATTTTATACTCATATAGTTGTGATGATGGTTGTTCAACAATATTACCTGCCATAATTGGTCTTACTTCAATATTTTTAGATTCTAGAAATTCTCCAAACTGTTTATGTGAAAATGGTGCATCATTTTTAATTAAAATTGAGTAACCAAAATATGCGTGACGTGAATTTGGTAATTCTTTTGGTAGTTGAAGATATGATGAATATTTATCAAGTTTTTCGTTCCAAAATTTTGCATTTTCAGTTCTTATTTGAATAAATTTTTCTAATTTATCTATTTGATGAATTCCAAATGCACCTTGAATTTCAGTTGGACGCATATTGAAACCCATATTTACAAATAAGAATCGTGGGTCTATATTTGGAAATTCATTTTTAATTTCATCTTTTTTATCAAGATCTCGTATCCAACCAAATGCTCGTAAAGACTTTCCAAGTTGATATATTTCATCATTATCTGTTAGTAGCATTCCTCCTTCAATTGTTGTTATGTGATGTGATAAGAAGAAACTAAAAGTAGACATATCTCCAAATGATCCAATTTTTTTCTTATTGAATTCAGCACCATGAGCTTCACAAGAATCTTCTATGATAAACAAATCATGACGATCTGCAATTTCTTGAATTTTTGACATATTTGCAGTATTACCTAAAAGATGAACCGGCATAATTGCTTTAGTTTTTTTAGTAATTGCCTCTTCGATTTTATTCTCATCTAAACAAAATGTTTCTGGATCTACATCAACGAATACCGGTTTTAATCCATTATTCACCATTGGATAAACTGTTGTTGACCATGTGAGTGCAGGTGTAATTACTTCATCACCAGAATTTAATTTTTTAGAAAATTTAGGATTTGTTAAAATCGCTAATGACAATAAATTTGCAGAAGACCCTGAGTTAACCATGATGGCATATTTTCTACCAACATATTTTGCAAATTTTTCTTCAAATTGTTTTACTTTTACCCCCATTGTCACACAGGTATTCAATAATGAATCTACTGACTCGATAACTTCTTCATGATTATACGATGGTGTTGCTAGGGGAATTTTAGATTGACCTACTTTAAAATCATGAGAAATATTTTCAAAATATTCTTTAATTAAACCATTAATTTTAATTTTAATTTCATTATTTTCCATTTTTACTTATTTTTTAAATAAGAATATTATAAACTGTTCATTAATACATTCAAGTTTTTTTCATTTCTACATGATTTAGAATTATTTGACGAATTTTTTCAAATTGTGATAAAAGTTCAAAATTCTTTTTTACTCTATTCCGCCCTTTAATACCCATTGTTAAACTGATATTTGGGTTGTCCAAAAATTTTTCAACGCATTCCATTAAGTTTATGGAATCATTTTCATTTACCAAAAACCCTGTTTCCCCATCAATAATTATTTCTTCAGTTGCACCCGGCTTACATGCAATCGCAGGTGTTCCAGATGCCATTGATTCAATAAAAACAAGACCAAATGGATGCATTTTTTGTAAATGAACTAATACCATAGCTTTAGAATACAACTCCTGTAGTTTAGAATCTGAAACTCTACCAAAAAATGTTGTAATGTGATTAATATTCAATTTATTCACAAGTTTCTTAAGTTCTTGTCCATATTTTTCATCATTACCTACAATCCAAATTTTAAAGTCATCTCTTTTTTTTAATAAAATTGGTAATGATTTTAAAAAGAAATCAGCTCGTGGTGTTTTTTGGTTAGCCATTAACAAAATTGATTTTATTTTTAAATTCTTTTCTGAAGGAATAAAAAATTTAGTATTGGTACCAGGATAAACAACAATTGGATTAACATCATATTTTTTTGAAATTGATACAGATGAAAATTTACTGTTACAGATTATTTGATCAAAACTTGTCCATCTTTTTTTATCTATAATTCGAATAAATTGTCTTAAAATTAACCATGATATGTATTTCTCATGAGACAAATTCTTGATGTATGTATTAGTATAAAGTAAATTTATGTCCTGAGGATAACATAGTACTGGAATATTTTCAAATTTTTGAGCTAATAAAGTTGCAGGGAAATTCATAAAAAATACTAAATCTGGTTCTAAATGAGATATCAACTTTTTAATTTTTCTCCTAATCTTAAACAAATTTATCCAAAATTTTATTGATTGTGCGGATGAATTTTTATCTGCAAGATCAATAATTTTCAAATTGTTTTTTTCTTTAAACACATTTCTATCTGTATATAATGAAAATATTGTTACTGAATCATTTTTGGATGCTAAAAATTCCGAAAATTCCCAAGTAAATCTTGCTGCACCTCCTTTAAAGGGCAAACCGGGTGTAACTATTGCAACTTTCATTTTATTGAATTTGATTAGATGTTAATATGAATTATTCATTTTTAGAGAATTATTAGAAGACTTTTTTTATTAATATAAAATAATTATATGTATTTTCAAATTAGTTGTATTAATCTAAAAATATAATTCGCTTGTTAAATTTACTTTTTATAACATAATTTTCTGGCTATCTTTTTGGCTGTATGAAAATTTAAATATTTAAAATATGCATAATGTTTAATAAAAATCCTTAAGATTAATCCTAATATAATTATCCATACTGCTACAATTACTGATATAGATTATTATAAAAAAAATAAAAATAAAGCATATTCAGTAAATGTCATAAGTGCAAAAATTCAAGTAAAATTACAAAAAAACTTATCAGTAAAATTATTTATATTTTAACAGATGGTGTTTTTTCTGGACAATCTAAAAACAATAAAGAAAATGATATCCTTAACCCAATCAATTATTATGGAAAAATAAAACTTGAAGGTAAAAATTCTTGTACTTATTCCTAAACCTAGAATCGTATGATCAAATTATAAATTAATTAATATTTTCTCTACAGCTTGATTGAGATTCAATTTATCTCCAACCTTAATTGCTTTACATCCTATACTTCTAGCAGCAATAATATCTGAATCATTATCTCCGATCATCCAACTAAAATTTACATCTATTTTAAATTCTTTAATTGCTTCTAGAAGTAATCCTGATTTAGGTTTTCTACATAGACAGTTTTCATCTGGTCTATGTGGACAAATAAAAAAACCATCTATTTCTAGATCAAATTTTTTAAGATAATTTTGAATATGTTGGTGGATTTCTTTAACATTTTTAATCGTGGTGACTCCTCTATTGATGGCTGATTGATTTGTTATAACAACTATTAAAAATCCATCATCTTTTAATTTTCTTATGGGAATTACTATATTGGAAAAAATTTCTAACTCCAAGATATTTTTTACATAATCTTTTCTCTCTTTATTTAAAACTCCATCTCTATCAAGAAAAATAGCTTTTTTTAAATTAGTCATATTTGAATAATGGAATCCCACTATGTCTAATACAATTTGCAATACAATGACATAATATCACATGTTGAGATTCTATTGATAGCATTTCATTACTTGGTACTCTGATACAAATATCACACAAATTTTTCATTTTTCCACCCGATTCACCAGTAAATCCAATACAAAATGCATTATTTTTTTTGGCATATCTTAATGCATTTAAAATATTAGTAGAATTTCCGCTACCACTAAATCCAATAACTACATCATTTTTCTTTAATGAATTTTTAAGTTGTTCAAGAAAAATACTTTCATATGAAACATCATTAGACCATGCTAAGATTACTGGAATATTGTCTACTAGTGATGTAGCTTGAAATCGATTATTATTTTTTGTAATACATGTCTTTAGAATATCTGAGACAAAATGTGATGCAGTAGATGCTGAACCTCCATTACCCATTGTAAAAATTGTCTTTTTTTGATTTCTGATTTTAATCAGATGATTTACGACTTGATCAATCTCAGATGTATCCTTCAAAATATTTGATAAGCATTTTTTTTGTTCATCTAAAAATGATCTAATATTTTTTTGATGATCCATACTAGTTATTTACGCAAATCCTTGTATAAATCAAGTATTTTTGGACCTTCATTATAAAATTTAAAATCAATATGTGTTAAACCCATTTTTTTCATTTTATCAATAAGTTTTCTTTGTTTAGTTTTTTCACAATACAATAGAAGATGACCTCCACCTCCTGCACCAGTTAATTTACCTCCACTTGCACCGAATTTTAATGCAGATTCATAAATTTTATCAATTCTTTTGTTTGTGATTCCAGCTGTAAAATCCTTTTTTGCAATCCATCCCCTATGAAGTAATTCTCCAAACCTAGTTAAATCTGATTTTTGTAATGCTTCATTTAATTCCAAAGCTAAGCTTTTCACAGTTTGTAAAGACTCAATTGTTTTCTTGTTTTCATTTTTTGCTCTTTTCAATTGTGATGATAAAAGTTTTGCACTGTCACGAGTTTGTCCCACAAAAAATAAAAGTAAATTATTTTGTAATTCAGAAGATAATTTCTTACTTATGATTATCGGTTTTATGCTAACTTTATTTTGTTTAAATTTAATATTTTTAAAACCTCCAAACGACGTAATGTATTCATCTTGTTTTCCCATTGGCCATTTTAGGATATTTCTTTCAATTTCAAAACATGTTTCTGCAATTTTGGTCTTACTCCATTTTTTTCCTTGTAAATAATTTAATGTGTTTACTAAATTTACAGCAAGAGAACTTGACGCACCTAAGCCTGAACCTGCAGGAACATCACTCTGAAGTACAATGTCTACACCCTCCTTAAATTTTAAGAATTTCACTATTGATGCTGCAATTTCTACACCGTCTTCAATTTCAATTTTTTTAAATTCTGTAGGTTTGTAATGTTTTTGAAAATCAGGTGAAAATGTTTGAAATGATTTATCAAATCTTTTATGAACAATTACATATGTAAACCTGTTAATTGTTGTACAAATTACATTTCCACCAAATTTTTCATAAAATTCTGGCTGATCTGTTCCTCCTCCAGCAAAACTAATTCTTAATGGAGCAATACCGATATACATTTAATTTCTGTAATTTTCTGTTTAATTTAAATTACTAAAATCATTTTTTTATAAAGAATATTATAATCAAAATTTTAATTTTACTTATGAATATTTTAGTGACTGGAGGTGCAGGATATGTTGGTTCTGTGTTAATTCCAGAATTAATTAAAGAAGGGCATTTTATCTATTGTTTAGATCGATTCTTTTTTGGAAAAGATTTTCTTTTATCAAAAGAATTTGAAGGTCATATTAAATTAATTCAAGATGATATACGGTGGGTAAACCCAAAAACTTTTGAAAATATTGATACAGTAATGGATCTTGCTGCTTTATCAAATGATCCTGTTGGTGAATTAGATCCTGAAAAAACTTTTGAAATAAACCATCAAGGTAGAGTTCGTATTGCAAAGTTAAGTAAAAATGCTGGAGTAAAAAAATACATCTTGGCATCTAGTGCAAGTATATACGGTCAGCAAAAAGAAATTGCTGATGAAGAGTATGAAGTTTGTCCACTCACTGCATATTCTAAGGCTAATAGAAAAGCAGAACTTGATATTCTTCCACTTGCCAGTGATACTTTTGCAGTAACTTCACTTCGTTTTTCTAGTGTTTATGGAATGTCTCCTCGAATGAGATTTGATTTGGCTGTAAATGGAATGGTTTTAGATTTTTTTAAAAATAAAAAAATAACAATTTTTGGTGGAAATAATAAAAGACCATTTGTTCACATTAAAGATGCAGTTCAAGCTTACAAATTACTTCTTAATGCCTCTAATTCAAAAATCACTGGACAAATTTTTAACGTTGGATCAAACGATCAGAATTATCTAATTTCTGATCTTGCAAAAGAAGTTGGATACGCTTTAGATTCAAATTGTGAATTAGAAATAAGTAATACTCCTGATGATAGATCATATTTTGCATCATTTGATAAAATACAAAAAATATTAAATTTCAAAGTAAAATATAATGTTAAAGAATCCTCAAAAGAAATGCTTACTGCACTTGAAAGTAATCAATTAGATTATGGTGATAAAACTATAACCTTAAAGTGGTATAATCATATTAAAAATAATCCTGATTTACTAGAAAAACTTTCAATTAATGGAAAATTTCTATAGATTCTAAAAGTTTTAAAACCATTTAATTTTATTTATTATTATGAAATTCATTCCTCAAAAAATACATAATTCATTTATTGTTGAAATTGAAAAAAATGAAGACGAACGTGGATTTTTTGCAAGAACTTATGATGTTGATGAATTTAAAAAACATGGATTAAATTCTAAAATTGTTCAATGCAATATCAATTATACTAAACAAAAAGGAACTGTAAAAGGTCTACATTATCAAAAGTCTCCTTTTGAAGAGGCAAAATTAATTCGTTGTATACGCGGTAGTGTTTATAGCATAATTGTTGATCTTAGACCTGATTCTCCTACATACAAACAATCTGAATCTATCATTCTCTCTGAAAATGAATATTGCTGGCGATATATTCCTGAACTATGTGCTAATGGAATTCAAACACTTGAAGATAATACTGAAATAATTTATCAAGTGACTCAATTTTATGCACCAGAATCTGAAGGTGGCATTAGATGGAATGATCCTACTTTTAAAATTAAGTGGCCACTACCGTCTCAATCAATTTCTAAAAAAGATCAAGCTTGGAAAGATTTTCTAGTTTAATTTTATAAAAAAATTATTTATTTTTCAAAAATATTTTAAATTCTTTTATCATATCTTCAATTTTATCTAAAACATTAGTTGGATTAAAATTAAATTCTTCCTTTATTTTAGTTATTGATGTTTCAGGATATGAATATTCTTTAGCATCTGATGATACCTCTACACTACAACCTGTTATTTCTGATATTTTATTAATTAATTTTTCTGATTCTATATTTTTACCACTTGCAATATTGTAAATTTTATTCTTTCCATTAATTAAAATTTTTGGAATTAAATCTAATACATCATCAATATACACATAATCTTTTTTACTTGAAAGAGTTGTACGTATTTTTATTTTATTTTCAATGATTGCATCTCTGATTATTGACGGTAAAAATAAATTTGAAGTAAAATTATTTCCAGTTACATTTGTAAGTCTTACAATGTATACTTGAGGATTTTCTGATGCAATGCACAAAGATTCACCCATAATCTTTGATATTCCGTACAAATCATCTTTATCTGTAGGATTAAAAATTAAATCATTATTTTCTTTTGTTGAATTTATTTTATTATAAACTCGTCCACCGGAAAAATAAACTAATGATTCAAAATTTGAATCTTCTAAAATATTTTTTAATTGACAAACATGAGCATCTACTGCATCATATGGCCTTTGCATGAAATTTGGAACACCTGCTGAATAGATGACATGACCTAAATCTATTCCTTTTAGGCTCTCTTTTCTAATTTCAGGTGTAAAGCATTCGTGCCCTTTTTTTTCTAAATACTTGATGAATTCTTTTCCTATGAACCCTTTAGATCCTAGTACTGTATATTTCATATATTTTTTGTATATATAATACTAAAAACAGTTTCTTATGTAATGAGTGATTTTTTATGTCTACGTATTTATACAAAAATCAATATTTGATGATATGAAGATTTTTTTGTGTGATCTTACATATAATACGAATAGGGTAGCTGCAGAATCATATCCGTTAAATGTTGCTTTTATTGCAAGTTATTGTCTTAAAAAATTTGGTTCTAAAGTAGATATTACATTATTCAAATATCATCAAGATTTAGAAAAAGCTATTGATGAATCTCCTCCAGATATTCTTGGATTGAGTAATTATTCATGGAATGGTAATCTTAGTAGAGAAATGTTTAAAATTTTTACTAAAAAAAATCCTAACGGTTTGAGAGTTTTCGGTGGTCCAAATTTTCCATTAGACTTACCATCTCAACAAGCTTTTTTTGATGATTTCCCATATTTTGATATCTATGTTCCGGAAGACGGTGAAGTTGGTTTTTCAAATATTGTTGAAAAAGCTTTATGTGTAAATATAAGTGAAATAAAAACCAAAATTTTGCAGGATCCTGTTGAAGGATGTATTATTAGACATAATGATGGTAAGTTACTTTATTCATTAGCAGTTCCAAGAATAAAAAAACTAGATGAAATACCTTCACCATATACTTCTGGACTTTTAGATCCATTTTTTAATGATGATGCATTAGTTCCGATGCTTCAAACAAATCGAGGATGTCCTTTTACTTGTACATTTTGTGCCGATGGTAGAGCTAGTGTAAATATGGTAAATCGATTTTCAACTGAAAGAATAAAATCTGATGTAGAGTATATTGCAAGCCATGTTCCAAAAAATATTCATACATTATTTATTACTGATTTGAATTTTGGAATGCTTCCAGGAGATTTAGAAACATCAAATACAATAGCAAGTATGAAAACAAAATACAATTATCCTCATAGAATTCTTGCAACAACTGGAAAAAATAATAAAGAAAGAATTATCAAATCTGTTGAATCTCTTAATGGAATTTTATCTTTATCTATGTCTGTACAGTCTTTAGATGAAAATGTCTTAAAAAATATACAAAGATCAAATATTAGCACAGATGAAATGCTTGGTCTTATGCCTACTATTAAAAAAAGTGGGTTAAGTACTATTGCAGAAGTTATTGTTGGGTTACCTGGAGAAACGTATGAATCTAATTTAGAAACAATACGGAAATTAGTTAATGCAAAATTAGATGATATTCTTCAATACACTTGTATGATTCTTCAGGGTTCTGAAATGGGTACTCCTGAACAAGTTTCAAAATGGCAATTTGAAACAAAATATCAAATTTTACCTGAAGATTTTACAACTCTAAGTAATGGAAAAAGAATTTGTGAATACGGTGAATACGTTGTTAGTTCAAAAGATCTTTCTTTTGATGAGTATGTTGAATTACGTATGATAGCACTTACCCTTTGGTTAACCAATAAAGGAATACTGTATAATTCACTTTTAAAATTATTAAGGCAACAAAATGTGGAAGTATCTGAATTATTTTTTCAAATTGTTAAAAGACGTAAAAATGCTTCAAAGCCAATTCAAGATATATTTGAAAGTTTTTCTAAATCAACTAAAAATGATATGTATGATTCTCCTGAAGAAATTTTTTCTAAACTTGAAGATGATAAATTTTATCAAAAATTACTTGATGAAGAAATTGCTCATAATGTAGTTCGTTATCACGTTGCTATAGTAATGGCCACATGTATGGATGAATGGACAGAATATGTTTTAGCAGTTGCTCATGACTTACTAGAAGAAAATAAAAAATTTGATGAAGAATTGGAAATACAATTTAAAGATGTGGCTAATTTCTGTCGTGGTAAAGGTCATAATCCATTAGGAAAAAATCGAATGGAAACTAATCCTGAATTCATTTTTAATTATGATATTCCAAAATGGTTAGATGATAATTTTGATAAATTATCTTTAGATGAATGTGTTCTTAGAAATAACACTAAAGGTATTTTTAAATTCTCTGATGAAAAATTTACAGTTGTTGAAGATAATCTCAATTTATTTGGAACAACTTTTAATGGATATTATAAAGGACTAAAAATGCTGCCTCAACATGTTTTATATCGTGATATTCACTATGAAAAATAATTTATTTAATAATATTTTATAGATATAATTTTTTTACCGTAAATTATTTTAATTTTTAATGCATTTTAAAAAACCATCTGGTGATGTAGTTACCAATAATTTATTCTCAATCAATTTATCTATTTTAAAACGATTATTTTGTTTTAAAAATTCCCAAACAGCTGTTTTAGGATTATCTAATTTATTCCAAGGACGATCAATACCATTATTAGAAAACCAATTTTTTGGAAAATCTTGTATAATTGTATCACATACTATTATGTAACTATTTTTTGAAACAAATTGAGAATATAAATTCAGTTCTTCTAAAACATGCTTTTTAGTATGATCAGAATCAAGAATTACTAAAATTTTTTTATTATTTTTAGCAATTTTTTTAACTTTTTCAAAATTTTTTGGATCAGTTGATGATCCTTTCAAAATTTTTATACGCTTGTACATTGGATGTTTTTTAATTGCAGTTTCATTATGACGACGAAGTTCAATTTCTACTCCTAACACATTCCCCTTACCAATTAATTCTAAGATGGATGCCAAAAGAATTAAAGAACCTCCACGAGCTACTCCCGTTTCTATTATAAGATCCGGTTTTATTTTCCAAATTATTTCTTGAAATCCTATAATGTCGTGAGGAAATTGTATGATGGGGCGACCAAGCCATGAAAAATGTTTACCATATTCATATCTATTAGAATCAATAAACCATTTTTTAGATAATTTTTTTAAAGACTTATCCTTACTCATTTTTTCTATAAATTTTTTATTTCTAATATTGAATGAATCAGTCACAAAATATTTTGAATTACTGGCTTTCTTAAATTTTTCCTGATGTTAATTTTTTTAAAATTTTATAAATATACCATAATGTAAATTAAATTAATTGAATTATAGAACATTAGGAAAAACAAAATTAACTGTATCTGAAATTGGTTTAGGTTGTTGGGAATTAGGTGGTGAGACCATAATTAATGGAATACCATTAACCTATGGTGAAGTTACTAAAAACACTGCATCAGAATTAATTCAAACTGCCTTAAAAATGGGTATTAACACATTTGACACTGCTGATATTTACTCTTTAGGAAATAGTGAAAAACGTTTAGGTAGTGAAATCAAAAAATTAGAAAAAAAGATTAATTTTTTTACAAAAGGCGGAATATTTCCAGCTCAAAATATACCATTACCTGTGGATGTTGATTTATCATATGAATATCTTATTTCATGCATTAAACGTAGTTTAACTAGACTACAGATAGATAAAATTGAATTATTTCAGGCACATAAACCCCCTAAAAATGAAAAAGAAATTAGAGAATTAGAAAAAGTATTTACAAAAATTAAAGAAGATGAATTATCTTTATCCTGTGGAGTATCTATTGGATTAGATTATGAATTGGGGAAAAAATTAATTGATTATGGATTTGTTGATACTTTACAAATGTATTTTTCATTGATTGATTATAAACCATCAATAGAACTTTTAGCATATGCTAAAAAAAATAATATTGGAATTATTATATCAGAACCTTTAGGCCAGGGTTTTTTATCTGGAAAATATGAAGAAAATCATAAATTTGCTAATAATGATATTCGAAAAATTAGCTATTCTAAAAAAATAATTCAAAAGAAGATACAACAAGCAAATCAATTTAAGTTTTTACAAACAAAAGATCGAAGTTTATCACAAATTGCGATTGCATATGTTTTAAGTAATAAATCCGTTTCAATTTGTATTCCAGGATCAAGTTCAGCAAAACATATAATTTCAAATTCTTTGGCTTCAGACATTACACTATCTAGTTCTGAATTAAAACAAATAAGAGAAATTCAAGATAAATGGGATAATTAGAAATTATTTGAGAGCAGATCTGTTTTTATTTAATTTAAATTAATCTGGACGTGCCTTTAATCTTAATAACTATTTAATAATGTTAAACTAGCATAAATTGTATGCAAGTTAAGGTCAGTAGTTCACAGTTTAATTATACATATGGAAATAGGATTCATTTTCCATATAGCATAGCATTACTTGTATCATATATTAAAACTAAAGAAAAATTTTCTCAGTTTAAATTTGAGAAAACGTTTGTTTTTAGAAATGAAGAAAAAATAGAAGAGTATGTTGAAAAATGTAGAGATTCAGATATTCTACTATGTTCCTGCTATGTTTGGAATTGGGAAATTACTACTTTAGTTGCAAAGAAGGTTAAAGAGATCAACCCCGAATGTTTGATAATATTTGGAGGGCCACAAGTACCTGAAATCCTTGAGGATTTTTTTGAGAAATATCCTTTTGTAGATATTGCAGTTCATGGGGAAGGGGAAATTATTTTTGAGAATATACTTTCAGAATATTTATCAGAAAAAAATTATTCCAATGTAAAAGGTATCTCTACAAAAGATTTTACAACTGCACCACAAGAAAGAATCAAAGATTTTGATTCCATGCCGTCACCGTATTTAACAAATACAGTGTTTGATTTAGTAGATATTGTTGATGGTTATCAATGGATTGCATCTTGGGAAACAAATAGAGGTTGTCCATACCAATGTACCTTTTGTGATTGGGGAAGTTCCACAGCCACAACAATGAGAAAGTGGTCTGAAGAGAGATTGTATAAAGAAATTGAGTGGTTTGGTGATAATAAAATTCCGTATATAGATGGATGTGATGCCAACTTTGGAATTTATAGAGATAGAGATTTACAAATTGCAAAAAAATTACGACAAGAAAAATTAACAAAAGGTTTTCCTGAAACATTTATGACAAATTGGGCAAAAGTATCTTCTGAAAAAATTATTCCACTTGCTAAAGAACTTACATCAGTAGGATTACTCAAAGCAGTTACATTATCATTACAATCTTTAGATAAAAATACACTTGATACTATTAAAAGAGCAAATTTAAAATTTAATACATTTTCAAATTTAACTACTTCATTTAGAGATGAAAACATTCCCACATATACGGAATTAATAATGGGTTTACCTGGAGAAACTTTAGAATCTTTTAAGAAAGGATTGGAAACAATACTTAGTGACGAAGACCTTGGTTCCATATTAATTTACAATTGTGGTTTATTACCTAACGCTCCAATGAATTATCCTGAATACCGGGAGAAACATAAAATAAAATCTATACGTACACCTATTTTTCTCATACATACTCGTAAGGACGAAGTATCTATTCAAGAATATGAACGAATTTTAATTGAAACAAGTTCGTATGATCTAAAACAACTGAAGGAAATGTATAGATACGCTTGGATGATTCAAACATTTCATAATTTTGGTATTTTAGAACTTATAGCAAAATTCTATCAAAACGAATACAAATTACCCCAAATGGAATTTTATGAAATATTATTACAATATGGTAAGAATGAAAAATCATTTTTTTCTAAAGAATTTGACTTTCTTGAAAAACATGTTGATAATGGATATTCAGGTAAAGGCTGGGCTCATTATGATTTTAATCTAGCAGAAATCAATTGGCCATTAGAAGAGGCAAGCGCTGCCCGATTTTTGCGTTTAGATACAAATATTTTATTTACTGAAATACAGAAATTTGTTGAATTTTTAGAAAATAAAAAAGAATTTCACTCCAAATCTGAAATTCTTAATGATATCATTAAATTCCAAATATTTTTGTTGACTACTAGAGAGAACTTGGAAGAAGTAAAACAAGAAGAATTCACGTATGATTGGAAAAATTATTTTGTAAATAATTCTAAAATAACAAAAAGTAAAATGAACTATTTTTATAAAAATAAAATAACTGAAAAAGATCCTGTTAAATGGACATTGAATGTAATTTGGTATGGACGTAAAGAAGTAAAGTATAAATTTTTCCCTAAATTTTTACAAGTAAATTCTTTAACAATAGATCAAACTGTACATTAATCATATTAAAATTTATTTATAAAAATTATTTTTGATTATTATTTACAATCATATATTTTTTTTAATCATTCATCTAAAGAAGTATTTAATTTCCAGCCTAATTTTTTTAGTTTAGTTGCATCACAAACAATATTTTTTGCATTCAATTTACTATTTTGTTTTAAATTACTTTTTATTATTATTTTCTTTCCACGTAATTTTTCAAATTTTTTACATGTTTCTTTAATTGAATAATTTTTTTCTGTTACAACATTATAAATATTGAATCCATTAATGTTATTTAAAATAATTTTGAATGATTTTATTACATCTGAAATAAAAATAAAATTATGTCTCGAATTTATGTTTCCTAATTTAATTTTATTTCAATTTTTTAATTGTGCTACTATGTTGGCATCATATCCTTTTAGAAATTTTATACTAGAATGTTTTTTTGTATTTAATCTCACAAAATAATTTAGTAAAAGTTACCATTTGATAAAATTTCAACAATTCATCACGTGTCATATTTTTAGTCACTGTCACAAATTTACGCATAAGGGAGGGGACTGCTATTTTTAGAGATTATCAGTAATTTGTTTTGTAAATTCAGAAGTAGTGCTATCCCCTCCGATGTCTTTGGTTTTAATTCCAGATTTTACTAAATCAAATATAGTAGATTCTAATTTTGTAGCTACTTCAAAACATTTTGGATCATTGTGTTTTGCACCAAGCCAATCAAGCATCATTTTAATTGAAAGT